>WNGE01001726.1_pt1 | contig 50752 bp, 57 predicted proteins | sample 5400651 | NCBI WGS metagenome assembly WNGE01 (sample SAMN13153370, study PRJNA577476) | soil metagenome | isolation source: 60 cm soil or saprolite under grassland replicate 2 | place: USA:California | collected 2016-06-15 | reverse complement strand
GAACGACACGCCGCGGAACTCGATCCGCTCGTTGAACTCCGCCGTGGTCTCCCCCGGCTTGTCGCCTTCGGCCGACGGCAGGTCGAGCACTTCGAACACGCGCTCGGCCGACGCGACGGCGGCGGTCATGATCGCCGGGTAGTTCGACACCGACTTGATCGGCGACATCAGCCGCAGGCTCACGGCGAGGAACGTGATCAGCACCGCGGGATCGAGGGTCGCGACCGTGCCGAGCGCGAGCCGCGTCCCCACGACGAGGATGAGCACCAGCATGACCCCGCCGAAGACTTCGCTCACCGGACTGGTGAGGCTGGAATAGCGCTGCGCGCGCAGCACGCGCTTGCGGTAGCGCTCGGCCAGCTCGCGGAAGCGTCCCAGCTCGAACGCCTCCGCGACGTACGCCCGCACCAGCTTCGCCGACGCGATCATCTCGCCGACGTGACTGGTGACTTCGCCGCGCTCGGCGGCCAGCTCGCGCGAGCGGCGCCGCAGGCGGTTGATCATCGGCCGGATGATGAGGAGCAGGACCGGGGCGAGCAGCAGCGAGAGCAGCGCCAGCCGCACCGACAGGCCGAACAGGATGACGACGTAGACGATGATGACCACGACGTTCTGCAGCAGCGACGCCAGCGCCGCGCTGACGGCGGTCTTGACCTGATCGGTGTCGCTGATGATGCGGGCGATGATCTGGCCGCCGCGGGTGCGCTGGAAATAGCCGAGCGGCAGCGTCTGGAGGTGCCGGAACAGCCGGATGCGCAGGTCGCGGACGACGCCTTCCTGAATCGCCACGCTGCCGAGCGAAGAGAGGTACTGCGTGAGGTTCTTCAGCAGCAGCGCGACGAGCAGCACGATGACGACGTTGCGCAGCGCGATGTCCGGCGTCCCCGCCTGCAGCAACGGCCCGGCGATCTTGTTGAGCACGGCCTCGACGTGCGAGCCGCCCTCGGCGGGCAGCGCGGCGTCGCCGAACAGCGTGCGCAGGAACGGGATCAGCAGCACGAAGGTGAAGCCGTCGAGCACCGACGACACCACCGTCGCCCCGATCGTGGCGGCGAACAGCGAGGTGTAGGGCCGCAGCAGCGACAGCAGTCGAGCGCCGCGGCCCATTAGCGCGAGCGACGCGGCGTCAGCAACGCGACGGGCAGAATCATTTCCTCCGGCGTCGCCCCGCCATGCAGGAAGGCGCCGCGATAGCGCGCCTGGTATTCGCGCAGCTTGGTCGGATACACGAAGAAGCGGTCGCCGGTCGCCAGCAGCAGCCGCACGCCGAGGCCTTTCGCCGGCAGCCCAAAGGCCTTCAGGTCTTCGACCATGATCGCGGCCTCGGGGTCCTCGGACCGGAGGTCTTCACCGAACTTGTAGCGCAGGTTGGCGGTCGCGTCGCGCTTGGCGAACACCGTCGCCGGCGTCTCGCAGTGGATCGAGCCGTGATCGGTGGTCAGCAGCACCGGGACGTTGCGCCGCTCCGCCTCTTCGAGTGCCGCGAGCACGGGCGAGCGCTCGAACCACGTCCGTGTGAGGCCGCGCAGCGCATCGGCGTCGCGCGCGACTTCATAGAGGATCGCGTTTTCGGAGCGGCCGTGCGTCAGCTGATCGATGAAGTTGAAGACGAGCGCGGTCACGCCGGGCTGCGCCAGGTGCGCCGGCAGGCGCCGCAGCAGATCCTGGCCGTCCGCGGCGGTGAACAGCTTCTCGTAGCGCACGGGGACGTTTTCGCCCACCAGCTCGCGCAGCTGCTCGGTCAGCAGCTCGGCCTCGTGGGCGTTCAGGCTCTCCTCATCGGTCGGCGCGCCCCACCACTCCGGATGGCGCGCCGCGATCTCCATCGGGAACAGGCCGCTGAAGATCGCGTTGCGGGAGAACGGCGTCGCGGTCGGCAGGATGCTGTAGTAGTGCGATTCCTCCAGGTCGAAGAGCGGCGTGATCAAATCGCGCAGCACCTCCCACTGATCGAGCCGCAGGCAGTCGATCACGATGAACACGACCCGGCCGGTGCGCTTCAGCGCGGGCACGAGAAACTCCGCGCCCACGTCCACCGACAGCGGCGGCCGGTCGCGCTCGGGATCGGCGAGCCAGCGCGGGTAGTTCCTGGTGATGAAGCCCTGGAAGTCCTTCCGTAAGCTGTCCTTCAGATTGCGCAGCGCTTCGGAGAGTCCGGGCTCGCCGCCCGCGGCGAGCCGCACCTCCCAGCGCGCCAGCTCGGCGACCAGCTCGCTCCATTCGCGCCACGCGAGGTTCGCGCCGCGGCGGCCCTCGAGCTCGCGAAAGCGCGTGACGAAGTCGCGCGCCAGCCGCTGCTGGCGGATGCGGTCGCCTTCGAGCAGGCGCGTGACGACCGACAGCACCTGGCGCGGATGCACCGGCTTCACGAGGTAGTCGTCGATCTCGATGCCGATCGCGTCGCGCAGCAGCCCGTCGTCCTCGCTCTGCGTGACCATCACGACGGCCATGGCGGGGTCGATGGCGCGGATCTCGGGGATCAGCTCCAGGCCGCGGCGGCCGGGCATCTGCTCGTCGAGCAGCACGACGCTGTAGGGCTGGCGCCGCAGCATGGCGAGCGCGTCGTCGCCGTGCGCCGCCTGCGCCACCGCGAATCCCTGCTGCTCCAGAAAGCGGCGGTGCGCGGCGAGCCCGTCGACTTCGTCGTCAATCCAGAGAATACTTTTCGGTCGCGGCATCTTTCGAGACAAGCTAGTCCCGCTGGCGAAGCCGGGCAACGCGCGACTACATTGGCCGCGTGTTGCGAGTCCTGTGCGTCCGGTTCAGCTCCATCGGCGATGTCCTCCTCACCACTCCCCTCGTGCGCGCGTTACACCGCCGCCATCCCGAAGCCGAGCTGTACTTCGTCACCAAGCGCGCGATGGCGCCGCTCGTGATCGAGAACCCCCATCTCACGGACGTCATCGCGCTCGAGCCCGGGGAACGGATCACCGATCTCGCGCGCCGCCTGCGCGCGATCGGGCCCACCCATGGGCTCGATCTGCACGGCAGTCTCCGCAGCGCCGCGCTGCGCTGGCTCGTGCCGTGCCGCTGGTCCGGGTATTCGAAACGCAAACTCGCCCGCACCACGTTGATCTCCACCAAAATCAATCTGTACGGCAAGCACGTGCCGGTTCCGGAGCGGTACTTCGAAGCCGCCCGCGCGCTCGACGTGGCGCCGGATGGTGGACCGCCGGAGTTCTTTCTCGCGCCCGCGGCGCGGGCGCACATGACGCACTGGCTGCCGGCAGTCGGGGGGGGGCTCGAGCAACAGCGGTTCGCCGTGATTGCGCCCGGTGCCGCCCATGCGACCAAGCGCTGGCCGCTGCGCCACTGGCAAACGCTGACGGAGCGGCTGCGGCAGCTCGGCTACGGCATCGTCGCCGTCGGCGGGCCGGAGGACCGTGAGCTCGTGAACGAACTTGGCTCGGGCGTCGTCAACGTCGCGGGAGAATTCACGCTGCAGGAAACCGGGGCGTGCCTCGCGCGCGCGTCCGTCGTCGTGTCCGGCGATACCGGCGTGATGCACATGGCGACGGGCGTGGGCGCCCGGGTCGTCGCGCTGTTCGGGCCAACCGTCGAGCCGTTCGGCTTCTTTCCGTACGCGAACGGCGCCGTCGTCCTGGAGCGCGATCTGTCGTGCCGTCCCTGCTCGGCGATGGGGACGGAGCGCTGCCCGCTCGGCCACCATCGCTGTCTGGAGGACATCCTGCCGGATCAGGTGGCTGCCGCCGTGCAGCGGCTCGTCGCGTGAGCACGCCCGCCGAGGAGCGGCTCGTCACGCTCATCGCCGAGTCGGCGCGCGGGCCGCAGCGCGAGGGCCTGTTCGCGCTGTGGCTCATGGTGCGCGCGGCCGAGGCGTTGCTGCCGCCCTCGCCCGTGAGCGCGAAGAACCACCGCCGCCGGCTGCAGGCCATCGAGACCCGCCTCGGCAGCCTGGCCCTCCCCGCCCCGCTCAAGCGCGCGCTCGTCGCGGCGCGGCAGCACCTCGAGACGGCCACCCCCAACGCCGCGGCGCTGGTGCTCAGCCAGCTCACCGCGCCGGCGCGTGACGTACTCGGCGTGGAGGCCGCGGATGCGGTCACCGTTGCAGCACGCAGCGCCAGATTGCATTTATAGACTATGGCTCCCCCTTCCCCCGCCCGCCGCTTCGAAAAACGTGCCTCGCTCGACAACCTCGTAGAGCGGGTGGACGCGCAGCGCCCCGGCGAGATCACCGGCGACACGATCCCGACCGGATTCGGCTCGCTCGACAAGCTGCTCGGTGGCGGATTGCGCAGGCGCGACCTGATTCTGTTGGGCGGCGATATCGGCAGCGGCAAATCGGCGCTCGCGCTGGGGATCGCGCTCCGCGTCGCGCAGCAATCGCTGGGCGTCGCCTACCTGTCGGGGGAGATGAATGAAGAACGGCTCATGGAGCGCGCGCTCGCGATCGAGGGCAAAGTCGCGGTCGACGAGCTGCGGGCCGCCAAGCTGAGCGACCAGACCCGCGCCGGTATCGGCGGCGCCGCGGTACGGCTGCGCGGTCTGCCGCTCACGCTCTTGCCGCTCGCGGGCGAGGATTTCGAGACCGCCTTCGAGCGACTCGACCCGCTGCGCCAGGTGGGGCTCGTCGTCGTCGACTATCTCCAGCTCGTGCCGCCACCGAAGGCGCGCACGACGCAGGACGAGGACACGGCGCTGGTGTTAAGGCATCTCAAGGCGCTGGCGCTCGCGCGCGAGGTGGCGCTCCTCGTGGTCGCGCAATTGCCGCGCTTCCAGGCCGAGCGTGACGATCAGCGGCCGACCCTCGACGACTACGGTGTGTTCGGCGCGCCGAAACAACACGCCGATGTGATCCTTTCCGTGTTCCGAGAGGAGATGTACCGGCCCGGTGGCGGCGTGGAGGGGGCCACCGAGCTGATCGTGGCGAAGAACCGCAATGGTCCGACCGGCTTCGTGGACCTGTACTTCTATCGCCGCTGGATGCGGTTCGAGGATATGCTGGACCCCGACCGGTAGGGACACGCCATAGGCGTGCCGTACGGGCACGACATGTCGTGCCCCTACCGTTTCGTGGAATCCGTCGGAATCACGCCGATCATCGTATAGGTCGTGCCCGGCCCACCCACGTTCGGCCGCAACGTCAGCCACAGCGGCCGCTTGTTCTGCTCCGCGTAGATCGTGACGGTGCCGCTGCGATCACTGACCGTGCGCCTCACGTCCCAGTGATTCAGCGGCAGCGCCTGCAGGAACCACGTCGCCACAGTCGTCACCGAATCGGGCGATGACATGACGAGTTGAGCCGCCTCCTCGCCTGCCGAGACGCTGACCATCGAGGAGCGCGGATAGGCGAGCGTGCCGCTCAGCGCCTGGCCGGCGCGGTGCCGGGTCTGCTCGGGATTCTCCCCGGGGCGCTCGCAGGCGGCGAGCAACACGACGATGACGATGAAACGGGCGGCGCGCGGCATGGGCGCGGGAATGCTACCTGTGGCGCTCTCACGCGGTCAAGTTGTAAGTTGCAGGCTGCCAGACCTCAGAGGAGTTGCGAAGACGCCGAAGTTGCGAAGTGGCTGCAAGCGGGGAGCTGCCAGTGGCTGGTCATAGCAAGTGGAAGCAGATCAAACGGAAGAAGGCGGTCACCGATCAGAAGCGGGGCGCCGTGTTCACGCGTCTCATCCGCGAAATCACGATCGCCGCGAAGCAGGGCGGCGGCGATCCGGGCGGCAACGCGCGGCTCCGCACCGCGATCGACGCCGCCAAAGCGGAAAACATGCCGGCCGACAACATCGACCGCGCGATCAAGAAGGGCACCGGTGAGCTGGAAGGCGTGACCTACGAAGAGGTCACGTACGAAGGATACGGTCCCGGTGGTGCCGCGCTGCTGATCCAGGCGACGACCGACAATCCCAACCGCACCGTGGCCGAGATCCGTAACGTTTTCCAGCGCCACGGAGCCAACCTGGCCGCGACCAACGCCGTCGCCTGGATGTTCGATCGCAAGGGGCAGATCGTCGTCGACGCGAAAGCGAGCGAGGACGCGACGATGGAAGCCGCGCTCGACGCCGGTGCGGAGGATATGGAGAAAGAGGGGGACATCTACCTCATCACGACGCCGCCCACCCAGCTCCACGCGATCGATCAGGCGCTGCGGACCAGACAGCTGCCGGTGCAGAGCGCGGAGATCGCGCTGGTTCCCAAGAACACCGTGAAAGTCGAGGGCAGCGACGCCAAGCGCCTGCTGCAGCTCGTCGAGGGCCTCGAGGAGATGGACGACGTCGCGAAGGTGTTTTCCAACTTCGACATCGACGCCGAGGCGATGGCGGCGGTGACGGGATGACGTGAGGGTCCTGGGCGTCGACCCCGGCACCGCGATCACGGGCTACGGCGTGATCGAGACGGGGAATGGGAACCGAACCCCCCGGTTGGGCCGACTCATCGAATGCGGTGTTTTTCGCTTCGGACGCAACAATTCCCTGCCCCATCGTCTCGCAGAGCTTCACCACGAAATCGCGCAGCTCATTCGGCGTCACCAGCCATCCGTGCTCGCCCTGGAGGACGCCTTCTATCATAAGAACGTGCGTACCACCCTCGTGCTCGGCCATGCACGGGGGGTGATCCTGCTGGCCGCGGAACAAGAGGGCCTGGAAATCGCCCAGTATCCACCTGCCATGATCAAAAAGACGGTAGTCGGCGCCGGCGGAGCCCAGAAGTCGCAAGTCGCGACGATGGTGGCTCGGTTGCTGCGGCTCAAGCACGCGCCCAAACCGTCAGATGCTGCCGACGGTGTCGCGGTGGCCCTGACCTACATTCTGCGGTCATGATCGCGCATGTTCGCGGCCGTCTGGCCGCCAAGTCCGCCGACCGCGTCGTCGTCGAGACGCCGGGCGGCGTCGGGTACGAAGTCGTCGTGCCGCTCGGCGTCATGGAGCGGCTCCCCGCCAGCGGAGCCGAAATCACGCTCGCCACGGAGCTGGTGGTGCGCGAAGACGGCTGGGCCCTGTACGGCTTTCTCGACGACGCGGAGCGGCGTTTCTTCCAGCGGCTGACCAGCGTGAGCGGTGTCGGTCCCAAGATCGGCATCGCCCTGCTCTCGGCGCTCGGGGTCGAGCGGGGCGCGCGCGCGCTGCGGGAGAAGAACATCGCGCTGCTTTCATCCGTCAGCGGCATCGGCCGCAAGACCGCCGAGCGGCTGGCACTCGAGCTGGGAGAGAAGGTGGAGGAGTTTACGGAGACCCCATCCGTGGCCGTCCCGGTTGGCGCCGAGGCGGCGCTCAAGGCGCTGGAGCGGCTCGGTTATGGAACGGCGGAGGCCGATCGGGCCGTGCGGCAGGTGCTTGCCGGGAATGGGACGGAAGAAACCGAGGCGCTCGTGCGGCGTGCACTGCAGATACTCACCACCCGATGACCGCCATCCCCGCTGAGGTGACCGCGGAATGGATCTGCACGCGCTGCGGGTCCACGAACCGGCGGCTCGTGCCCGCCGGCGTCACGCGGGCGGAGGATGTGTGCCTCCAGTGTCATACGCCGCACCAGATCGAGCAGGATAAACGGCCGGTCCGCTGGCTGGCGCGGGCGAAGAAGCGATAATGGCGCGCGCCGAAATCACGACGCCTGAGGCGCTCGAGAGCGAGCGGTTGACCGACGCGGCGCTGCGGCCGTCGCGGCTGGACGAGTTCGTCGGCCAGGCCAAGGTCAAGGAGTCGCTGCAGATCGCGATCGACGCGGCGAAGCAGCGCAAGGAGCCGCTCGATCACACGCTGTTCTTCGGCCCGCCCGGCCTCGGCAAGACGACGCTCGCGCTGCTGATGGCCAAAGAATTGGGCGTCAGCATCCGTACCACCTCCGGTCCCGTGCTCGAGCGGCCCGGTGATCTCGTGGGGATGCTCACCTCGCTCAAGGCGGGCGACATCTTCTTTATAGATGAAGTGCACCGCCTGCGGCCGGCGCTGGAAGAGTTCCTGTACCCGGCGATGGAGGAATTCCGGGTCGACGTGCGCATCGCCGACGGCCCGCACGCCCAGACGCTGCCGATGCAGCTGGAGCGCTTCACGCTGATCGGCGCCACGACGCGGTTCGGGCTGCTCACCCCGCCGCTGCGCGCGCGCTTCGGCCTGGTCGAACGCCTCCACTACTATCCGCCCGATGATCTCGTCCAGATCATCATCCGCTCCGCCGGCATCCTCGGCGTCGGCGCCGACGCGGCGGGCGTCGCGGAGATCGCCCGCCGCAGCCGGGGCACGCCGCGTGTGGCGAACCGGCTCCTCAAACGCGTGCGCGATTACGCGCAGGTGCGTGCGGGCGGCAAAATCACCGCGGCCGTGGCCGGCGAGGCGCTGAAGCGGCTCGACGTAGACGAGTTCGGGCTCGACGACATGGACGCCCGCATCCTCAAGGCGATCATCGAGATGTTCGAGGGCGGTCCCGTCGGCGTGCAGACGGTCGCCGCGGCGGTCGGTGAGGATCCGGGGACGCTCGAGGAGGTCTACGAGCCGTTCCTGATGCAGCAAGGCTTTCTCGCCCGTACGCCGCGCGGCCGCGTCGCGACGCCCGCAGCCTACCGGCACTTTGGATTTGTCCCACCGAAATCGGCGGAGCAGGCGAGTATCTTCGACGGCTAGTGCACCGCCTCTCCGATTTCGACTACGCACTCCCCCCGGAGCAGATCGCCCAGCATCCGCTCGCTGATCGCTCCGCGAGCCGGCTCCTCGTGCTCGATCGCGCAACGGGTACGACGCGGCACCTCCACTTTCGCGACCTGCTGGAGCTGATCCCCCCGGGCGATCTGCTCGTCATCAACACGTCGCGCGTCATCCCGGCACGGTTACACGGGAAACGGGAAACGGGAAACGTTGCCGAGCTTCTCTTGGTGCGGGAGCTCCAGGACGGTTCATGGCTGGCCATGGGGCACCCCGGCGGCAAGCTGAAGCCCAGCCGCCGAGTCGCGTTCGGCGACGATAGCGCTGTCGAGATTCTCGAGATGCTGGGCGGAGGACTGCGACGCGTGCGGTTCGTGGGCAAGCTCGATGCGCGCGCGACGCTCGCGAAATACGGCGAGGTTCCGTTGCCGCCGTACATCCGTCGCACACCGACGGCGGCCGACCAGGAGCGGTATCAGACCGTGTACGCCACGCACGATGGCAGCGTCGCAGCGCCCACGGCGGGCCTCCATTTCACCACGGAGCTGCTGGCGCAGATCCACGAGCGCCGCACGCTGGTCACGGCGCTGGATCTGCACGTGGGACCGGGCACGTTCAAGCCGGTCGAGACCGACGATCTCGATAAGCACACGATGCACCCCGAGCCGTACGAGATTTCCCCGGGCGCGGCGAGCGGCATCAACCACAACCGCGGCAAGGTGTGGGCGGTGGGAACGACTGTGGTGCGAGCGCTCGAGTCAGCCGCTGACTCGCACGGTCAAGTGCGCGCCGGCGCGGCTGAAACGAGTCTCTTCATCCGCCCGCCGTACGATTTCAAGATCGTAAACCACTTGATCACGAACTTTCACCTGCCCCGCTCCACGCTGCTGATGCTCGTGTGCGCGTGGGGTGGATACGAGCGCGTCATGGCGGCGTATCGCGAGGCGGTGCAGAAAGGATATCGGTTCTATAGTTATGGCGATGCGATGCTGCTCATCTAGCTGATGTTCGATTTCTGGATCGACGGCCAGTCGGGCGCCGCGCGCTCCGGCTCGCTGACGCTGCCGCACGGCACCGTCGAGACGCCCGTTTTCATGCCGGTCGGCACGCAGGCAACCGTGCGCACGCTCTCGCCCGCCGATCTCAAGGCCGTCGGCGCGCAGATCGTGCTCGCCAACACCTATCACCTGCACGTGCGCCCCGGTGAAGACGTGATCGCGCAGCTCGGCGGTCTCCACAAGTTCATGGCGTGGGAGCGGCCGCTGCTCACCGACTCGGGCGGCTTTCAGGTCTTCTCGCTGGAAGGCTTCCGCCGCGTGGATGAGGACGGGGTCGAGTTTCAGAGTCACGTCGACGGCGGCCGCCGCAAGCTGACACCCGAGACCGCCATCGACATCCAGGCAAAACTCGGCTCGGACATCACGATGGCGTTCGATCACGTCATTCCCGGCGGCGCGGACGAAGCGACGGCACGCGATGCGCTTGACCGGACGCTGCGGTGGCTCGCGCGCTGCAAGAAGCGGCACGATGAGCTGAAGACCAACGAGCAGACGCTGTGGCCCATCATCCAGGGTGGGACGCTGCCTGCGCTCAGGACGGAGAGCCTCGATCGCATCCTGGAATTGGGTCCCTGGACCGGCATCGCCATTGGCGGCCTCTCCGTGGGCGAGCCCAAAGACAAGATGTACGCCACGATCGACGTGCTGGAAGCGCGTCTGCCCGCCACCCTTCCCCGTTATCTTATGGGCGTCGGGTTTCCGCCGGATCTCGTCGCGGCAGTGGAGCGAGGCGTCGACATGTTCGACTGCGTGGCGCCCACGCGCGGCGGGCGCAACGGCTCGGCATTCACCCCAGAGGGCACGCTGAACATCCGCAACGCCGCGTTCCGCACCGACGACGGTCCGCTGGATCCGAGCTGCGATTGTGAGACCTGCACGACGTATTCCCGCGGCTACTTGCGCCATCTGTTCGTCGCGGGCGAGCTGCTGGGACTACGGCTGTTGTCGCTGCACAACGTTCGGTACCTGATCCGTCTCGCCGCGGAGATGCGCGCCGCCATTCAGCGCGGCGGCGCTGCCTTCGCAATCTGGGCGGACGACTGGCGCCGCCGCTATCAACACACAGGAGTCGCATGACCATCGCACCATTGCTGTTGCTGGTGTTCACCCCGTCGGGCCAGGGCGGCCTCGGGCTCAGCGGGTTCGTCATTCAGATCGGCCTGTTCATCGCGATCTTCTACTTCCTCGTGATCCGGCCGCAGAAGCGGCAGCGCGAGCAGCACGACACGCTGCTCAAGTCGCTGCAGCGCGGCGATCAAGTCGTGACCACCAGCGGCATCGTCGGCGAAGTCGTGCACATCAAGGACGATCAGGTCACGGTGCGGAGCGGCGAGGCGAAGTTCGTGATCCTGCGCAGCGGCATCGCCAGCATCACCAACCGCACGGCCGTCGAGGTGAAGCCGGCGTGACGGTGCGGACGCTGCACGTCCTGGGCTCGCCGGTGCTGCGGCAAAAATCGCCGCCGGTCGCCGCGGTTGACGATGCGGTGCGCCGGCTGGTGGACGATCTGTTCGAGACGATGCGCGCGGCCAAGGGCGTTGGCCTCGCGGCCAATCAAATCGGCGCCGCCCGCCGGGTGGCGGTGGTGGATGTCGGCGAAGAAGACCCGCCGCCGCTCGTGCTGATCAATCCTCAAATCGTGGAGCGTAGCGACGAGGAGGAGACCGCCGAAGAGGGCTGTCTCTCGATCCCCGAGATTTTCGGCGATGTGACGCGATCGGCGCGGGTCGTCGTGGAGGCCCTGGATCAGGAAGGCCGCAAGGTCCGCACGGAGGCGCACGGCTACAAGGCGCGCGCGATCCAGCACGAGATCGACCACCTCGACGGCATCCTGTTTCTCGATCACCTCAGTGCCGTGAAGCGGAATCTCCTGCTCGCGAAGTGGAAAAAGTCGCGCAAGGGAAAGAAGGGATATCTCAAGGAGGTCACGCCGGAGCCGGCGGGTGAACTGTAAGTGCGCGTGGTCTTCTTCGGTACGCCCGAATTCGCAGTGCCCTCGCTGCGCGCGCTGGTCGGTGAAGGGTTCGACGTCGCCGCCGTCGTCACACAACCCGATGCAGCGCAGGGACGCTCCCGTTCTCAGCTGATTCCCCCGCCGGTCAAGGTCGCCGCCGCCTCGGAAGACCTGCTCGTACTGCAGCCGGAAAAGCCGACCGATCCCGCATTTCTCAAACAACTCCGGGACCTGCAGCCCGACATCGGGGTCGTCGTCGCGTACGGCCACATTCTCAAGCCCGAGCTGCTGACGCTGCCGCCGCGCGGCATGGTGAACGTGCATCCGTCCCTGTTGCCCGGCCTGCGCGGCGCGGCGCCGGTCGAGTGGGCCATCATCCGCGGCCACGAAACGACCGGCGTGACGATCATGCAACTGGACGCCGGGATGGACTCCGGGCCGGTGCTGCACCAGATCCCCCACCGCATCGGGTCGGACGTGACGGGCGGGGACCTGTCGGCGCATCTCGCGGAAATGGGCGCGCAGGCGCTGATCGAAACGCTGGCGATGCTCGAGCAGAGCGATCCGCCGCCCCAACCCGTCCCGCAGAACGAGAGCCGCGCGACGTTCGCACCCAAGCTGACGCGCGAGACGGCCCGCATCGATTGGGCGAAGGACGCGCGCGCGATCGGGTGCCTCATCCGCGGGCTCGACCCGCGGCCCGGCGCATGGACGGAGCTGAAGGGTACCGAGATCAAGCTGTTCAGCCCGAAGGTCATGGAGCCGCCGTTTCCCGGCACGGGCGCGCCCGGCCAGGTGCTCTCGGCCCAGGGCTCGCTGGTCATTGCGACGGGGGAGGGGGGCGCCGCGGGCGCCGCCGTCGAAGTCTTTGAGGTGCAACCAGCCGGGAAGGCACGCATGCCGGCCGAGGAATGGCTGCGCGGTGCGCGCCTGCAGCCCGGCGCCAGGTTCTCGTGAGAGCGGCGCTGCCGCGGCTGCACGCGATCACCGATGAGCGTATCGCGCGGCGGTCCGACCTCGACGCGGTCGCGCGCGCCCTGTCGGATGGCGGCGGCAGCGATCTGGCCATTCACGCGCGCGGCCGCGCGCTGACCGGGCTCGAGCATTACGACCTGTCATTCCGTCTTTCCGTCCTGCCGTCGCAGTTATTTGTGAACGACCGTTTGGACATCGCCCTGGCGGTTCCATCGGCCGGTGTCCAGCTCGGTCATGGCAGCCTGCCCGTCAGCGCCGCCCGCGCGCTCAATCCGCTGTGGTGGATCGGCAAGTCGGTTCACGACTTGGACGAAGCGGAAGCCGCAAGGACGGAAGGGGCTGACTATCTTGTTGTAGGGCCGGTGTTCGCGACCGCCTCGCACCCGGGCCATACACCAATGGGCCTGGCGGGGCTCGAGCAGATCGTCGCCGCAGCCGAGGCGCTGCCGGTGATTGCCATCGGCGGCATCGGGGGGGCCGATCGAGTGCGCGAGGTGCGAGCCAGTGGGGCATACGGCGTCGCGGCGATTCGGGCGTTATGGGACGACGTCGAGCCCGAGAACGCCGCGCGGAGGATGCGGGAATGGATGTTGTGATCAATGGAGAGCGCAAACAGGTGACCCCCGGGGCAACCTTGCTCGAGCTGCTGACGCAGCTCGAGCTCGATCCGCGCACAGTCGTGGTCGAGCACAATCGCCGGATTGTTCGGCGCGCGGGGCTTGCCGAGGTCAACGTCGCTGAAGGCGATGCGATCGAGCTGGTGCATTTTGTTGGAGGGGGATGAGGGAAGGGGGAAGGGGGACGGGTGACTACCGCGGTTGAGACAATCCGGGATACTCCGCTCGACATTGGCGGGCGCACGTTCCAGTCGCGCCTCATGGTCGGGACCGGGAAATATCCCGACATGGATACGATGGTGCGCGCGATCGACGCATCGGGCGCCGAGGTCGTGACCGTCGCGGTGCGCCGGGTGAATCTCGACCGCTCCAAGGAATCGAGCGTCCTGCACTTCCTCGATCCCAGGAAGATCTTCCTGCTCGCCAACACCGCCGGGTGCTACACCGCGGCCGACGCGATCCGCTACGCGCGGCTGGCGCGCGAGGCGGGGTTCAACGACTTCGTGAAGCTCGAGGTGATCGGCGACGAGGAGACGCTCCTGCCCGACGTGGCGGGGCTGCTCGAGGCGGCGAAGGTGCTGGTGCAGGAAGGCTTCAAAGTACTGGCGTACACCAACGAGGATCTCGTGACCGCGCTGCGGCTCGAGGATGCCGGCTGCGCCGCGGTGATGCCGCTCGCCTCGCCGATCGGTAGCGGGCTCGGCCTGTTGAATCCATTCAGCGTGCGGACGATCAAGCGCCGGCTGCACGTGCCGGTGATCGTCGATGCCGGCGTGGGCACCGCGTCCGACGCGTGCGTCACGATGGAGCAAGGCGTGGATGGGATCCTGATGAACACCGCGATCGCGGCCGCGCAGGATCCGGTCTCGATGGCGCAGGCGATGCGGCTCGCCACGATCGCGGGCCGCGCGGCGTATCTCGCCGGCCGGATGCCGCGGCGCGAGGTCGCTATGCCGTCTTCCCCCACCCGGGGGATGCTGGATTAAAGAAGCAACTGCCGCGCGGCGAGCGGCTCTGGAGATCCTGCGCGCGGTCCGAGCCGGCGCGCCCTTGGCCGATGCGCGCGACCGCCATCTCACGGGTCTCGCCGAGCGCGACCGCCGCCTGGCGTACGAGCTGTCGGCCGGCGTGCTGCGCCGCCAACGCGAGCTGGATGACGCGCTCGACCTGGGCCGCACCGACCCCCGCCTGCACGACGTCCTCCGACTCGGCGCCTACCAATTGCGTTGGCTCACCCGCGTACCGTCGCATGCTGCGGTGTCGACGAGCGTGGAGCTGGCCCGAGAGACCGTGGGTGAGGCGAGCACTGGGTATGTCAACCGAACGCTACGGCAACTGCATCGGGACGGGGGACGAGGGACGGGAGACGGGGCAGCCACCCATCCCGATTGGCTCGTTCAGCGTTGGATCGATCGTCTTGGAAAACCGGAGACGGAACGCCTTATCGCGTGGAATGACACACGCCCTTCGCTCATCATTCAGCCAGCGCGCTGGAACCTTGACCGTTTGGAGACGGAGCTGCGAGCCGCGGGAGTCGAGACGACGCGGTCACCTTTCGACGCCGGGCTCGAAGTCCTCGTCCCCCGTCCCCCGTCCCGCGTCCCCCATCCAGCGAATCTTCCGGGGTTCACCGCAGGAGCCTTCATTGTCCAGGATCCTGCCCATTCTCTTGTCTGCCGTTACGCAGCCATTCCGCGTGGTGAGTTCGTTTACGACGCCTGCGCCGCGCCCGGTGGGAAAGCGGTGGCGCTCGAGGCTGCGGGCGCGCGTATCGTCGCCGGCGACGCGCGGCTGGAGCGGCTCCCGCGGCTCAGCGAAACGACTCGGCGCGCGGGAGTGGCGATCCGCTGCCTCGCCGCCGATCTTGAGGCGGCGCCGATTCGCGAGGACAGCCTCGCTGCCGTGCTCGTCGATGCACCGTGCAGCGCGACGGGCACGATGCGGCGGCATCCCGACGCACGCTGGCGTCTCCACCCCGCGGTGTTTGCGCGGGCCGCGGCGCGGCAGTTGCGCCTGCTCCAGGCAGCCGCGCCGCTCGTGCGGCCGGGAGGGCTGCTCATCTATGCGACCTGCTCGCTCGAGCCGGAGGAAAATGAAAGTGTCGTGGAGAATTTTCTGAGCCGGCATGCTGATTTCTCCAGGGCGAGCAGCGATGCGGTGCCCGCCGAGCTGCTGACGGCCGCGGGCGACTTCCAGTCGCTGCCGCAGCGCCACGGAATCGACGGCGCCTACGCCGCGCGCCTGTTGCGGGAGGGGGAGGGGGGGGGGCCTTCCTGATGCGCGTTCGCCGCCGCTTCGAGCCGCTTGAGGGTTTCAAAGTCACTCCCCGATTCTGGAAGTGGGTCGCCATCGGTACCGGCGCCGTCGTCGCGGGTTATCTCACGGCGTACCTCGTGCTGTTTCCCGCGCCGATTCTCCCCGGTCACCAGGTCGTGCCGCGGGTGCTCGGCCTGACGCTGGCCGAAGCGCAGAGCGAAATCCAGACGGCGAAGCTGCAGACCGCGGAGGGCGGCGCCGAACCGCATCCGACCGCACCGGCGGGGATCGTGATCTGGCAGGATCCGCCGCCGGGCGTCATCGCGCCTGAAGGAACGAAGGTGACTCTGGTGTCGAGCGCCGGCCCGCCCAAGATTCCGGTGCCGGATGTCGCCAACCTCGACGCGGGGCTCGCGCAATCGCTCATCGCGTCGGCGGGATTGGTAGTGAGTCAGGTGGAGTCGGTGCAGGCGGCCTCGCCCACCGGCCTCGCGATGATGACGCGGCCGCCGGCGGGAACGGCGCTGGCACCCGGCGCCGGGCTGACGGTGGTCGTGAGCCGCGGCGCGCCGACGATCCCGATTCCCGATCTGCTCGGCATGGCCTCCGCGGATGCACGGACGCGGCTCGAAATGGAAGGGCTGCAACTGGGGACGGTGACGCGGCGACGCACGAGTGAAGCATCGCCCGGCACGGTCGTGGCGCAGACTCCCGCGGCCGGGACGCTGGCGGCGCCCGGCACGGTGGTGGACATCATCGTGGCTCGGAGTCCGCAATGACGAACGGAATCCGCATCGCGCCGAGCGTGTTGTCCGCCGATTTGGCGCGTCTGCGGGAGCAGGTCGAGCAAGTGCTGGAAGCGGGCGCCGACTGGCTCCACGTGGACGTGATGGACGGGCGCTTTGTCCCCAACATCACGTTCGGCGCCAACATGGTCGAGGCGCTACGCAAGCTGACCGACAAGCCGATCGACGCGCACCTGATGGTGGTCGAGCCCGAGGACTACATCGAATCGTTTGCGGCTGCGGGCGCATCCGTGTTCTCGTTCCATCCCGAAGCCACAATTCACGTGCAGCGGCAACTCGATGCCGTAAAGAAAGCCGGCATGATGGCGGGCCTCGTGCTCAATCCCGCAACGCCGCTCGCGCATGCCGAAGAGGTGATGCGGGACCTCGATTTGTTGCTCATAATGACGGTGAATCCAGGCTTTGGCGGACAGAGTTACCTTCCTGGTTCAAACGAGAAAATCCAGCGCGCCCACGCACTACGCACCACGCACCACGCACAGTGCTTTTTGGAAGTCGATGGAGGGATTACGCGTCAGACGATCGCAGCCGCACATCAGGCCGGCGCCGACACATTCGTCGCGGGCAACGCCGTGTTCGGCAGCGCCGATCCGGGCCGCGAGGTGCAGGAGCTGCGCCGGCGCTGTATGGTGAGCGTATGACGAACCGGCAACAGTGGACGCTGATCGCCAGCGTCGTGATGACGGCGGTGTTCGGCGTCGCGCTCGCCATCAAGCTGCGCCCGCAGCTCAATCTGCTCGAGGTGGGATCGGCGGCGCCCGACTTCGACGCCGTGCAGCTCCCGACGGGCCGGCCGGCGAGCATCGAGGATTATCGCGGGAAGGTCGTCCTGCTCAACATCTGGGCGACGTGGTGCGCACCCTGCAAGGTCGAGATGCCGTCGATGGAACACCTGCATCGCAAGCTCGCCGGCACCGATTTCCGCCTCGTCGCCGTGAGCGTCGATGAAGAGGACTCGACCGTGGTGAACAAGTTCGTGAAGGATCTGGGGCTGACGTTCGAGATCCTGCACGATCGCGACGGATCGATCCGCCGGATCTATCAGACCACCGGGGTGCCCGAGAGCTTCGTCATCGATCGCGACGGCGTGATCGTCAAGAAAGTCATCGGCGCGGCCGATTGGGACGCGCCGGTCAACGAGAGCCTGATCCGCCGGCTGCTCGATGCGCGCTAGCCTGCTCCAGCTGATCACCCGCAACTGGCCGATCAAGGGCGCCGCGCTGTTTCTCGCCCTGATGCTCTACGTGGCGGTGCAGCTGCAGCAGCCGGTGACGACCAGCTTCGACGTCACGCTCAACCTGCAGCTGCCGCCGGGCCGGGCGCTGGTCCACAAGCCGCCCAAGGTCCGCGTGCAGATCTCGGGCAAGGGCAGCCAGATCCTGAAGCTGCGCTCACTCGCCGGCGACATCACGCGGCGCGTCCCCGACACCCTCACGGCATCCACCTACACGATCCATCTCGACCCGGCGGAGGTCGAGCTGGCGCTGCCGAAGGGCGCCGACGTGCGCGTGATGGAGGTCCGCCCCAGCGAGATCACGCTCGCGCTCGACAGCGTGGCGCGCAAAGAAGTGCGCATCGTCTCGCTCGTGACCGTGACGCCCGAGTCGGGCCAGTTTCTGCACGGTGGGCTCTCGATGACGCCTACGACGGCGCGCCTCGTGGGCCCGGAGAAGAGTCTCGCTACGATCGACTCGGTGACCACCGTGCCGATGGAAATCACGAATGTAGCGGGCGGGTTCACCCGCAACGTGCCCATCGACACGATGCCGCTCGGCATCGTGCGGCTGTCGCCCAAGCAGGTGACGGTCACCGGCGAGATGGGGACCATCGCGGAGCGCTCGTTCGGCGGGATTCCGGTCGAGACGGGCGCCGGTGCCATCACGAGCTTCATCGTCACACCGGCACGCGTGTCCGTCTCCGTCCGCGGCCCTGAAGAGCGCGTGCAGGCCCTGACGCGTGACTCGCTGCGCGTGGTCGCCCACATCACCGGACCGAGCGGCGGCGTGGCGCGGATCACCGTCATCGCGCCACGTGGCATCACCGCCCGCGCCATCCCCGATTCCGTCACGCTGCGGCGGCGCGCGACCCCCACGCGTCGTGGCTGACGTCGTCCTCGGCATCGAGACTTCGTGTGATGAAACGTCCGCCGCCCTGCTGGTGAACGGCGAGCTGGCGAGTCTCGTCATCCTGTCGCAGGACATCCACAAGGTCTTCGGCGGCGTCGTACCGGAGCTGGCGAGCCGGGCACATCTCGCCGCGCTCCCCGCGGTGGTGGATCGCGCCCTGGCGGAGGCGGGCCTCGCGCCGTCGGCGATCGACGCGGTGGCCGTAACCGCCGGGCCGGGACTGGCGGGCGCGCTGCTCGTCGGCGTCGTCTACGCGAAATCATTCGCGTATGCCGGCAACCGGGCGCTCATCGGCGTGCACCACATGGAAGGCCACCTGTTCGCGCCGGCGGTCGAAGACCGTGACCTCGCGCCGCCGTTCGTGGCGCTGCTGGTCTCCGGTGGTCATACGCTGCTGCTCGACGTCCCCGCCTGGGGCCGCTACCGCCTGCTCGGCGAAACGCGCGATGACGCAGCCGGTGAGGCGTTCGACAAGGTCGCGACGCTGCTCGGACTCGAGTATCCGGGTGGCCCTGCGATCGAACGGCTCGCGCAGCAAGGCGACCCCAGCCGCTTCAGCTTCCCGCGTCCCATGATCGCCGAGGGTTTCGAGTTCTCGTTTTCCGGACTCAAGACTGCCGTGCTGCATGCGGTGCGCGCGTCGGACGATCTGGACAGAGATCGCGCGCATGTCGCCCGTGGCTTTCAGGATGCGGTCCTCGACGTGCTCGTCACCAAGCTGGAGCGGGCCGTGCGCGCGACCGGTTACTCCACCGCCGTCCTGGGCGGAGGGGTCGCGTGCAGCCGCGCGCTGTCGGCCCGCGCCGCCGAGCGCGTGGCGGGCAGCGCGCGCGTCGCCGTGGCGAGCCCGCGGCTCAACGCCGACAACGCCGCGATGATCGCGCGCGCCGGTTGGCATCGCCTGCGCCTCGGCGAGCGCAGCGACTGGACGCTCGACGCCCGCGCCGATCTCCCCCTCCCCGGTCTCGAAACCGCCGAGATTACGACATGACCGTTTATCCTTTCGTGCTGCATCTCGGACCGCTCGAGCTGACGGGCTACGGCCTGATGATGATGGTCGCGTTTCTGATGGCCGGTTGGGCGATTCAGCTCGACCTGCGCCAGCGCGGCCTGGACGAGGATTACGCCGCCGACATCGTGATCGCCGGCGTCGTCGGCGGCCTGGTCGGCGCCAAGCTGTGGTATGTCTTCCTGACCGGCGAGAGCGATGCGCTGTTCCGCCGCGGCGGCTTCGTCTGGTACGGCGGCTTCCTCGGCGCGACGCTCGGCATCCTGCTCAACGGCTGGCGGCGGCGCGTGCCGGGCCGGTTCACCGCCGAGCTCTGTGCCGCGCCGCTCGCGCTCGGCTATGCGTTGGGCCGGGTCGGCTGCTTCGTCGTAAATGATGACTACGGGATTCCCAGCACCGTCCCTTGGGCCATGAAATTTCCCAATGGGTTGCCGCCTACGACCGTCGCCAATCTCCAGACGATGGGCGTGCATTTTCCGGCGGGAACCGACCCGATGTCGCTCGTGGCGGTGCATCCGACTCAAGTTTACGAAACGATCGCGATGCTGCTCGTCTTCTGGTGGCTGTGGCGGCGGCGCGATCATGGTCACGCGATCGGGTGGCTGTTCGCCTGGTACATGGTGCTGGGCGGTGCCGAGCGGTTTCTGGTGGAGTTCCTGCGGGCGAAGGACGACCGGATTCTGGGAGCGTTTACGCTGGCCCAGGCGACCAGCGTTCTCCTGATGCTCGTCGGCGGGACGCTGCTGTACGTGTGGCGCGCGCCTGCGGGACCGCAGCCGCTGCCGGAGTCATTGCGACCGAAGCAGGTCCCGCTCCGCGCCACGTCCTGAGGACTTGGGCCGCAGGCTCCATCCGGCGGCAACGAGCGCCAGCGCCAGCAGCAGTCCCTGCCCCAGCAATGATTCGAGCGTCGGGTAGACGCCGAGCACGGGAATGCGCGGCGCGCCCTCGATCACCGTCAGCGGAATGATCCGCGCTTCCTGCAATTCGGCGATGCCCTTCCCCGCGAAGACGAATGCCATGTAGTACAGCATCACGCCCGTCACGGCGAAGAACGGCTTCATCGCCACGCGCAGCCCCAGCTGATTGATGATCAGGTAAACGGCGACCAGCCCGACGGAGCCGGCGGCAATTCCCCCGATGACCGAGACGCTGCTGGAGCCCGCCGACGTGAACAGCGCCTTGTAGAACAGGATCGTCTCGAAGCCTTCGCGATAGACGGCGAGAAATGCGACGGCGCTCAACGCCATCCCCGAACCGGAGGACAGGGCGCTCTGCATCTTGCCGTGCACGAACGCGGTCCACTTGGCGGCTTCGATCTTGGACAGCAGCCAGTAGCTGACGTAAAAGAGCACCGCCGCCGCGAGCAGCATCGTGCCGCCTTCGATCGTCTCGCGCTGTCCCGGCGTCACTTGAAACAGCAGCTCGACCAGGACCCAGGTGAGGAGACTCGCCGCGACCGCGAGCCAGGCTCCCCGCGCGACATCGCGGCGCCGGTCCGGCGCACCCGCTTTGGTGAGAAAGGTCATCAGCGCCGCGACGATGAGGATGGCTTCGAAGCCCTCCCGCACCAGCAGGAAGAACGACGCCACGAACAAGCTCATCGACGACGGACGGTCGGCAACGACACGCTCGGCGCGCTCGAGTCCGGCCAGCAGCCGCTCGCGAATGGCATGGCGCTCCGCGTCATCGGCGCGCGCCACGCGCGTGCGCAGCCACGCGAACGTCGTCTCCAGCTCGCCGGCAAGCCCGGGGTTCTTCGCGCGCACCTCCGTCTCGACCTGTTCGAACGTGAGATAGGCGTCGAACCCGATCTTCTCGGACCGCAGCGCGATCGCGGAGTCCACCTGCCGGCGCACGGCGGCAAAGGTCGCCGCCGTGGCCGATCCGCCGTACTGCATCGCACCCACGTAGGCCGCCACCGCCCAGCGGTCTTCGTCCGGCACGTCCTCGGCGAATTCGGGCATGGCGGTGCCGGGGACGCCGATGGCGATGCGGCGAAAGATCTCGAGCAGCGTCGTCCCGCCCATGACGCGGGGGTCGGTGAGATCGGCTGGCCGCGGTCCCTTCAGGGTTTTCGCCTTCGGGCCGTCGCCGCGGCCCGCTTCTCCATGACATGCGGCGCAGCGCTCGTGAAAGACGACGGCGCCGCGTGCGAGCGACGGTGGCTTGGAAGGGAGCTGCTCGATCACATTGGGACCACCCGCGGCGGCGGTAATGCGACTGATGAGCGCGTCGGTCACGAGGCGCACCGAGTCCGGCGGGGCCAGACGGTCCAGCATTTCCGCGATCCGGGTGAGCGCATGACCGGAGACTACGCGCGCACCGACGGGGAGCCCGGGGACGTCGAATGTGGCCTGCTGAATGAAGAGTTTGGCTTCGTCCACTTCCTCGGGCTGGACGATCTGCCCACCGCTGGGCGTCACACCGAGGGCGTATTCCTTGGCGGCAAGGGAGGCGGCGGCAACCACCCGCCGCGACAGGGCCAAAGAGTCAGACGCCTGCCCTGCGAGTGGCTGTGCAAGGCAGGCGGCAAGGACGAGAAGGATTGCCCGGAACCGCACGACAAATAGTAGAGTAATTTTGTCGGGAATTCAATCTGTTGACAGCACTGCAATTGCGACCGCGGCCTCATGCGTATGGGAGAGCGACAGCAGGACCCGCCGCACCCGCAACTCGTTGGCGCGGCTCGCCGCCAGTCCGCTGAGTGCGACATCGGGCCGCCCATCGGCCGCACGGGTGACCTCGATGTCCCGCCACCCGATGCCGCGGGCCGCCTCGCTGCCCTGGAGCGCCTTGTAGACCGCCTCCTTGGCGGCCAGGCGGACCGCGACATGCTCGGCGGGATCGGGCCGGGAGCGGCAGTACTCCGCTTCGGCGGGCGTGAGCAGCCGGTCGAAGACGTGTGCGCCTTTGTCGGCGAGCATCGCGCGCGCGCGGGAGACTTCCACGAGGTCGACGCCCACACCAACGGCGCTCACGGTGCCGGCCTGGCGACAAAGAGCCGCCGGCGGTACCGATGGCCGTCGACGTCCACGACGACGATGTACGCACCATTGACCACCCGCCGAGCTCCTCCACCCAGTGTGAGGTCCCAAACATATTCGTTGTTCGGCGCGGGCACCGTGGTGGTGAACAGCCGGTCGCCCGTGAAACCGAAGATCGAAACACTGGCATTGCCGGTCGCCGCGGGCCAGGAGATGACGACCTGATCGCTCCGCACCGGATTTTCCGAGACCTCGACGCGAAGCTGGGCGGGAGCCTGCGCGCCCCCCGCGAGCAGCAGGGCTAGAAGCCCAGTCGCGCCGCGAGCCATGCTGGAGCCGGGACGTACCCGCCGAGCATGAGGCCGAGCCACAGGAGCAAGACGGCAACGGGCGTCCACACGACGAAGATCGGCCACAGCGAGGGCCGCCAGCCGGCGAGCGCATCCAGCTCGGCATTCCAGCGTTCGCGCTCGGCTTCGACTTCACTTTCGAGCGCGAGCCAGGCGGCTTCCAGCCGCCGCGCCACCGTGCGCAACGCTTCCTGCCACGTGGCGTGCGTCTCCTTTTCCAGCACCGACGCGTCGGCCGCGCGCACCGCGGCCGCTTCCAGCGCGTCGAGGGCGACGACGAACGTGCCGCCCCCCGTTCCGAGTCGCGCCGCGATCGCCCGTTTCTCGGCATTGGTCAGCAAGTGACGCCGCAGGCGGAGCCGTGGCAGCCGCACCTGGCGCGCGATGCGCGTGATCTCGGCGTCGAGCGCCTCGGCGACGCGACTGGCGGCGCGGCGCACGGCATTGTCCCAGGCGGCCGCCCAGGCGCGGCGGCCTGTGACCTCGAGGATCCGCGCGCGCTCGTCGCCCTGCGCCTCACGCGCCGCCGCGGTGCGTCCCTCGCCGCCCAGCTCCAGCACGCGGGTGGCCAGCTCCTCGCGGATGTCGTCCACCGGCACCCAGGGGGGCTGCTGGCGGCGGGGCACGATGATGCGGCCGAGCGACGGCGCCAGCTCGGGGACGCGCAGCGGCATGAGGAGCTTCATCGAGCCAGACGTGCGGCCCGTCCCGTGCGTTGCTCGTAGTCGTCCACGAAATGCGGCAGGGCTTCGGGCAGGAAGCGCTCGCGCGGCAGACCGGTGGCGCGTACGGCACGCTCGATCGCGGCCGGTGCGCCCTCGATTTCGACGAGCACGTCCATCGCGGGATACCACTCGATTCGCACCGCCGCGCCGCTGAGACGGTATTCCGCGATCTTGCGATCGATGCGCAACGTCTCCTCGTAACCGAGGCGCTCGAGGATGACGCGCGCCTCCTCCGGAGGACCGACCTGGATTTCGTGCTCCTCACGATGCTTGTAACCGCGACGCACGCTGACGGGACCTTTCCATCCCATGACGCCGAACGGCTGCCTGCCGGCAGGCTGGTAGATCCGCAGCCGCAGCACTTCGTCCCGCGCCTTCAACTTGCCGCGGCGGTCATAGCGCCGGTCGATCATCTCACCCCGAAACACGAGCTCGGCGCCGGCTGCGACGAGCGTGGCTTCGAGCGCGGCAGGATTATCGACCCGCGCTTTCAACTCGAGCTCGTCTGCTGACTGCTTCACGACAGCAGCGCCTCGAGCACCGCCTTTGTATCGCCGAGGTTCTCGAACACATGCGTCGCGCCCGCGGCCCGCAGCGCTGTGGTGTCATAGAAGCCGGTCGCCACGCCGACCGTCCGCGCGCCCATCGGCCGCGCGCACGCCACGTCGTCCGGCGTATCGCCGACGACCACGATGTCGGCGCCGCTGAAGCGGCGGCCGGTGCGCTCGGCCGCGCGGCTGGCGGCGATTGCCGGCAGGTCCGCGCGGCGGTGCGAGTCTGAGCCGAACGCCCCGACCGCGAAGCGGCCGGGATCGAGACCGGCCGAGCGCAGCTTCAGTGCCGCGCCATTCGCCACGTTACCGGTGAGCAGTCCAACGAGCGCCTTGGCTTCGGCTTCGTAGGGCTCGAGCGCGGCAAGGAGATCCTTGATTCCCGGATAGATCCGCGTGGCTTGCGTGGGCTTGGCCAGCTCGGCGGTGAGCAGATCGACATAGCGGCGGCACACCGCGGTGATGCGGTCTTCCGAGCTCCACTCCGGATGCCCGGCCAGCTCCAGCAGCTCCCGCACGATCTGCGGATCGGTCTTGCCGTCGAAGCGATAGCCGTCGATCGGCCCGGCGGTACCCATCTCGTCGAGCAGGGCCCGATGGATCGCGCGCCGGCCGGCGCCGTTTGTCCATAACAACGTGCCGTCGATGTCGAAGAGGATCAGACGCATCACACAAATATGTAGGGGCACGACATGTCTGTAGGGGCACGACATGTCGTGCCCCTACAGCCGCCGCACCCCCACCAGGTTTTCCCGCAACCTCACCATCCGCGGCTCCTCACCTAACAGGTGGTCCCCACCCACCCCGCCCCGCGACAACGCCGCATGCACGATCCGTCCCGCGCCTGCCCACAGCGCGACGTGAGACACCCGGCCGCGTTCCGCAAAGAAGAGCAAGTCGCCCGACTCGTATCCCGCACCCTCCGCCGACATCGGGACTTCCTGCCCCTGTCCGAACTGTTGGTCGCTGTCGCGCGGCAGTCTGATCCCCCGCGCGCCGTACACCGCCTGCGCGAGACCAGAACAATCGATCCCCCACTCCGTGCGGCCGCCCCAGAGATATGGCGCACCGGAATACCACTTCTGGGCGAGCTCGGGCAACGCCAAGTGCCGCGCCTCGACGCGGAGCTCCTGCTCGCGACGAACGCTTCCGGCCGCCACGGCGCCGCGCTGGCCATCGGCCAGCTCCACGACTCCGCGGCGGAACGCCACGCGGGCTCCGGTCGGCAGCCGGCGGCGCCCCTCTGCTGTGACAATGTCGGCGCTAAATGATCGCGCCGTCGCCCGCTCCCGCCAGTCGTCGGCCCAATCGCCGGGACCGGTCGCGACGTAGCCCGCATTCACCCATGCGACATAGCCGTCGGGGGCACGCACCCGCAGCCATTCCTCGCGCCGCTCCAGCACGTCGAGCGATTCGCCGTGCAACACTTCGCTCACGCGCACCGCCGACACGCGCGGCTCCGCGAGCAGCGGCGCGAGCGCCGCGGTCACGATCGCCGCGGGCGCAACGACGTCGTCCGGAATTAGCTCGACCTGGTCGACCATTCCGGCCTCGGCCGCGAGCCGGCGCAACGCATCGCGCGCCTCGCGGCTCGAGGTCACACCGGCGACTCCTTTCGGCAACAACGACACCTCGAACACGCCGAGGCGTCCGTCGGGCACCCACTTGCGGCGGATATCGTCGACCGCTCGTTCGACCTTATCCACGGCGGACGGCCCGCTCGACCGCTTCAGGCACGACGAGCGCCGCGAGTGCCTCGACCTGCAGCGGCGATTTCGGCGGGACGGCCGCAGTGCTCACGGCGAATATCGCGTCGCCATCGAACAGCGTACCGTAGGGCGTGATGCGCCGGGCGAGCGCATCGCTCCCCGAGTACGCCAGCGCCTGGAGCTGCACGCGGTCGAGGTTCGCGTTCGTCGCGATCACCGCCAGCGTTGTATTGCGGTCGAGGCGTTCCGGATCGCCGAGCGGCGCGCCGCCGTCGGCGAGATAGCGGAGACTGTCGACCTTGCCGGCAATGATCTCTCCGCGCGCGTTTCGCACATCTCCGACCGCATTCACCACCACCAGCGCCGCGACGATGACGTCGCCCCCGCCGCCCCCCCCCGCTTGCTCGGCCCACGAGCCGAGGCCGGTCGGGACCATCTTCTCGAGCCCGGCGGCCTTGCCGCACGTCGCGCCGCGCCCCACGCCCACCAGCCCGTCGGCGTAATCGGCCCGCGCATTGTCGCAGGCGCGGTACGCGTCGTCGGGGCTGGGCCAACCGAGCGGCTTGCCGGCATTGCCGAGATCGAAAATCACCGCGGACGGCACGATCGGGATGGTGCCTTTGTCGCCCACGGGCAGGCCACGCCCGCGCTCACGCAGCCAGCGCATCACGCCGTCCGCCGCGCCGAGACCCAAGGCGGATCCTCCGGTGAAGAGAATCGCGTCAATGCGTTCGACGAGGTGGCGCGGGTCGAGCACATCGAGCTCCCGCGAGCCGGTGGCGCGGCCGCGCAGGCAGACGGCGGCGCGCATCCCCGACTCGGGGGCGAGCACCACCGTGCAACCGGTGCCGTGTGCTTCGATCGTCGTGTGGCCGACGGTGATGCCGGGAACCGCTGCGAGATTCATGCGCGATGTGCTCATTGACGCGCCAAGATAACGTCGGCAACGTTGACGGCCATGACTCCTCCTAAGGTCACAACGGGCGGCACCACCGTCCTGGTCGTGGACGATGAGGACGGCATCCGGCAGGCGCTCACCCGTTTTCTCACGCGGCTCGGCTACACTGTGCAGGCGGCCGCCAACGCGTCCGAGGCGCTCGCGAAGCAGGCGGAGCACCATCCACAGGCGATGCTGTGTGACATCCGCATGCCGGAGACCAGCGGCGTGGAGTTGCTCCCCAAGGTCCTGGCGCAGGATGCCGACCTCGCGGTCCTGATGCTGACGGCGATCGACGAGCCGCGCACCGCGATCGAATGTCTCAAGCTCGGCGCGTACGACTACCTGATCAAGCCGGTCGACCTCGAGGAGCTGGAGCTGTCGTTGCAGCATGCGCTGCGGCAGCGGCAGCTGGAAGTCGACCGCCGCGAGCTGGAGCAATGGCTGGCGCGCGAGGTGGCGGTGCGGACGCGCGATCTCGAAGAGCGGTCGGCAGCCATTGAAGAGGTTGCGCTGGATGCGTTGGCGGCGGCCAAAGATTGGGATGGCACGGATGCGGCGCTGAGCAAACTGGCGGAAGAGCTGGGCGCGCCGCGCGAGGAGCTGGCGGAGGAGCTGAAGCGCCGGCGGGCGGGCGCCTAGGCTCTTTACATGTAGTCGTTACATGTGCTACATTTAGTCTATCATGTCACGCCATCGTTCCAAGGTCCGCGAGCCGGTGCAGCTCTACGTCGACGCCGACGATCGGGCGTTGCTCGACGCGGTTGCGGCGCGGACGGGACTGGCGCGCGAGCACGGGCCAGGCTCTTCGCTCGATACCATTATCGGCATGTTGGGCGAGGGGCACCCTCGCGACCTCGCCGCTCGGCACGACGCGTACTTGATCGAGTATACGAGCCCCTCGCCTCGGCGTGGCCGGTCGCGCCGTCGTTGACACGAGCGCGCTGCTCGCGCTCGCCAATCCACGGGATCAATATCATGAGGTGGCGATGCGAGCGGCGCGCCATTTTCTCGCGGGCGGCGGTCGCTGGCTCGGGACTCCGCTCGTCCTCGGCGAGCTGCATACGCACCTGTTGCATCGCCGCGGACCTGCGCCCGCGCGCCGCGTGATCGGTGCCCTGCTCACAGATCCCGCGTATGCGTGGATCGATGTGGGGCCGGAGCTCCTCCACGAGGCGGTGGCGCACTGGCTGGAGCGCTACGCCGACCAGCGATTCTCGTTGACCGATGCGGTCAGTTTTGAGGTCATGCGGCGCGAGCGCCTGAAGACGGCGTTCGCCTATGATCGCGACTTTGAGACGGCAGGATTCGAGCTGCTCGCTTAGGCTTTGCCGGCCTTCGCCTTTTCCTCGCACGCTTTGCAGCGAGTCACCCCGCGGAACGTGCAGATCAGGCAGATGAACGTCCCGCAGTCCGCGCAGGGATAGCCCTCCGACGCACGCTCTTCATTCCCGCAGGAGCGGCACACCATCCCATCGTGTTCCTTGAGCTTCGGTTTTTCCATACGCCTCAGAGGTTCAAGCTGTAGACCTTAATCTTGTTGATCAACGTCGCGCGCGAAATCCCCAGCTCCAGCGCGGCCCGCGTGCGGTTCCCACCGTGATGCTTGAGCGTCCGCTCGATGTGCTGCCGTTCCACCTCCGACAGCGATTGCGCCTGGTAGCGCCGGTCGGTCGCGGCCCGTTGCCGCAGGTCGGGCGGCAGCTGCTCGATGCCGATGTGCGGCTGCCCGCGGCTCAGAATCATCGAGCGCTCGACCACGTTGCGCATCTCGCGCACGTTCCCGGGCCATGCCGCCGAGAGCAGCCGGTCCAGCACGTCCGTCGTGCATTCGGTGGGACAGCCGGGGAGCTGCGTCTTGAGATCGGAAATGATGCGCGTGATCAAATCGAGGCGATCCTCGCGCGAGCGGTCGCGCACCGGCGGGAGCACCAGCGGCATGACGTTCAGCCGGTAGTACAGGTCCTCGCGAAACCGCCCCGCCTCGACCTCGCGCACCAGGTCGCGGTTCGTGGCCGCAACGAGCCGCACGTCCACCGTCAACTCCCGCGTGCCGCCCAGCCGCCGGAACGTTTTGGTCTCGAGCACCTTGAGCAGCTTGGGCTGCAGCTCGGGCGTCAGCTCACCGATCTCGTCGAGGAAAATCGTTCCCTTATCGGCGAGCTCGAAGAGCCCGACCTTGCGTTCCTTGGCGTCGGTATAGGCACCCTTCTCGTGCCCGAACAGCTCGGAGTCGAGGAACGTCGCCGACAGGCCGGCGCAGTTCACCTCCACGAACGGGCCGCCGGAACGCGGGGACAAATTGTGAATCACCCGCGCCACCCACCCCTTCCCGGTGCCGCTCTCGCCTTGCAGCAGGACGGTCGAGCGCTCGCCCGCCGCGAGCAGCTCGATGTGACGCGCCAGCTCCTGCATCGCCGGCGAGACGCCGAGCGAGCCCACGCCCTCGCTTTCGTGGTCGAGCGCGCGCAGCCGCGCGTTCTGGCGCGACAAGCGCACCTTCTCGGCGACCCGCGCGATCGCCGCCGCCAGATGCGTCATGTCCACGGGCTTGGTGAGGAAGTTTTCCGCGCCGAGCTGCATCGCTTTGACTGCGGTCTCGATGTCTCCCTGCCCCGTCAGCAGAATCACCGCGGCGCCTGCTCGGCGCAGCCGCTCGAGCACGACGAGCCCGCTCGCGTCGGGAAGATGGAGATCGAGGAGCACGACGTCGGGCCGCACCCGCTGGAAGGTTTCGATCGCCTGCTCGCCGGTGCTCTCACGCCACACCTCGTAGGTGAGGCGCTCGAAGTACTCGCCGATCGCGCGCAGCACGCTCGCGTCGTCGTCTACCATCAGGAGCGTATCAGCCACCGTGTGCCCTGAACCCGGAGCCCACCAGCACCGCTAACGCCCCCGGCAATAGCTGCGCCTCGAACGGCGTCTCGCCCGTGACTTCCCCATCGAGCTGGACCGGTCGTGGCGCGTCGTCCAGAACTTCCACCCGCACCGAGCGTCCACGCGCCCACCACACACGGCGCCCTTTCCCGTTTCTGGCACCCCCCCCTCCCAGGAACAACTCCAGGACGGCGCTCGCGCTCTGCAACGCACCGTCCGCATCCAGGGCCACGACGTCGAGCCAGCCGTCGTCCGGCGAGAGATCCGCGCGCAGCTTGAGGAACCCCGGCGGCAGCTGGCCGCAGTTGAGCACGAGCAGCATCGCGGCGCGGACCTCCTGCGGCGTGCCGTCCACGGTCACGCGATGCGGCGCGCTGCGCACCGACGTCAGCGTCAGCGCCGCGCGGGCGACGTATGCGCCGACCTTCCAGCGCCGTTTAGCCTGCAGGCCCGTGTCGGCCATGAGCTGCGCGTCGAAGCCGGTCCCCGCGGCGACGGCGAAATAGTGCGGGCCATCGCTCCGCTCCACGACGCCGAGGTCGATGTGCAGCCGGCGCGCCTTGAGCAGCGCGCGCGCCGCGCTCGCGGTCGACCGCGGCAGCCGCAAGTTGCCCGCGAGCACGTTGCCGGTTCCGCCCGGCACCAACCCCAGCGAGATCCCCGTGCCCGCGATGCCCGCCGCCACCTGCATCGCCGTCCCGTCGCCGCCGTGACTGACCAGCACGTCGAATCCCATCCCCCGCGATTCCTCGGCGATGCGGCGGGCATCACCGGGGCCGGTGGTCGATCGGACCTCCACGCTCCACCCGCCCTTGTTCAGAATCTCGCGGATGGTCGTGACGGCCCGCGCATGGGCGCGCGCCGCGAACGGATTGGTGATCAGCAGCGCGCGTGTCACCTAGTACCGCCGCTCCCAGAACACATCGAGACCGACCTGCCGCGAGACCGGCGCCTGCAACAGGCTCCCCAAGCCGCAGGCGCGCACCGGCTCGAAGCTCGCTTCGGTGCGCCACTCGGGACTGAAGCGGAATTGGAAGCTCGCGCCCAACAGGTTCGCCAGACGCGACTGGTTCTGGCTTTGCACCTGCTGGCAGAAACCCGCGTTCACCACCAGGAACGTCTTGGAGCCGATCGCCCAGCCGGCGGCGACCTGCGCGCCGGAGAACGGGTTCGACGGATCGCCCGGCCGGATCTCGAAGTAATCGAGCGGGACGCCGAGATCCGACACGACGGTGCGCTCCAGCTCGCCCGCCAGCAGCGACGCGGCCGTGCTGCGCACGAACACTCCCTCGCCGCCTCCCAACTCGAACGTCGGTTTGCCGAACATCAGGTAGGAAATCAGCTCGGTCTGTGACTTGTCATTCTGCTCGGACTCGAGTGTCAGCTTCGGCACGCGCAACGTGCCTTGGATGTGCGCGATGACCGTGATGTCTCTGTTATTCGTTCCCGGCCCGGGAAGCGGGTGCACGACGTGGCTCGCTGCACCGTTCCTTTCGACACGACGAATTCGCGCGTGACGAGACCGACGTTCAAGCGATACGTGCCGCGTGGCGCCTGCAGCGTACCGCTCAAGAGGTAGTTGTCTCGCACCTTGTTGACGGTGACCGAGCCCGACAGCTGGATGTTGGCTTCGTTGGACCGGAGCCACACGTCTTCGCCCATCGTGAGCTGCAGGTTGCGCACCTGCAGGCTGTCGAAGAACAGGCTCTGGAACTCCGGCCCCAAGCGCTGCGTGCGAATGAGCGAGGTGTCGATGAGGTCCTGGACCCACGGCTCCTCCAGGTTCACGACGCGCTTGTTGACGAGGTCGGCGAAATGCAGCACGCCCGAGGTCACGGTCCCGCGGCCGCTCAGTGTCGCGCCGAACACCGGGCCGGTGAGCGCCACGCGGCCGCTCGCCGTGAGCGTGAGATAGCCGCGCAGGTCGAGTGCCTTGAAGTCGGACGTGGTGATGTTCATCGCGAGCACCGGCTTCGTCAGCCGTTCAAGCCGCATGAATCCGGTCAGCTCCGCCCGGCCACGCTCGCTCACCGCGGTGATGCTATCCACGCGGATGGTATCGCCGCGCAGCGACAGGCTGCCGTTCAGGCCGGTGTAGCGGACGTTCAGGGCCGGTATCGTGGCGGCCGCGTTCCCGATCTCCAGACCGCCCCGCAGCCGCGGCGCTTCCCACGTGCCGCCGAGTCCCAGATCCGCGGTAAACACGACGACCGTGCAGCAGGTCGAGGGCGTGTTTACCGCGGCGAGTACGCCGAGGTCAACGCTGTCCGCTCGCGCCTGGACCGAAAGCGTATCGGGGAGCTGCCGCTGTGCGACGGAGACCAGCGCGAGGTCGAGCGGCAGATGGGCCGTGACGTTCAGGACCTGCTGACCGGACCGCCACAGATGGACCTCACCGTTCAACCGCCTGTTGCGATAGTCGACGATGCCGTCCATGAACGGCGCTTTGAACGAGCCGAACGAGGCGTTGGAGAACGCGAAGGACCCGCTGTAGGTGGGGTTGGCGCGGGTGCCGTTCGCGGCGAGCGACGCGGTGACCGCGCCCGCCACACCGAGCGTGTCATCCTCCATGAGCGCGTAGATGCCGGTCAGCGGAAAACTGTCCAGCGACACGTGCGCATTGATCGGCCCGTGCCCGGGCAGGTCGCCGCTCAGCGTCAGACGACCTGCGCCCGCAGCGTTCCTGAGCGATGCCGAATCGACGTGCAGGACGGAGTCACCGAACGCCAGCGCCGTGGGCCGCTCCAGGAACCAGACGCCGCTCGGCAGCAGCACGGCCAGCGAATCCACGGCGGCGTGTTGTACGCCGGCGTTCGCCCCGCCCCCCGCCCCCCCGTTCTGTCGGGTGTAGCGGCCGCCCGCGAGAAACGCTCCGAGATCCCCGACGCGCGAACGGGCGAACCAGGTGAGCGAGTCGCGCGTGCCGCGGGCGCTGGCGGCGGCGGCTCCGAACCCGAGCCGTCCGTATCCCAATGAGTCGAACCTGGCCTCGACATCGAAGCTCGGCACCGGGCCGGGCCGGTACGCAATCGATCCTTCCCCCTTGGGAACGTGCCAGCCGCGCCATTGCAGGTCGGCGACGCGGGCATCGCCGCCGAAGGACATCGAATCGAGCGCCCCGTCGAGCGTCACGCGCACCTGCGCCGAGCCTTTGAGCTTCTCCTCGGGAGTCGAGCCCTCCCCTGCTGCCGTGGCCTGCGGGCCGGCAATCCAGGTCAACAGCGAATCCAGGACGCTGAGACTGTCGGCAGCGAAACCGAACACCAGGGTGCCGCGGTCGGGACGCCGCCAACCCAGGGATCCGCTCCCATGAGTCAGCAGCCCGGGCTGCTGCAGCCGCAACGAGTCGACGTAGAGCTTGCCGTCCGCGAAGTGCATTTGCGTCGCGCCGCTGTCGATGATCGTGCCCGAGAACAGGGAGGGAGCGACGGCCACGGAAAACGCTCCGGTGGGCGTGGTCGTGCTATCGCCTGCGACGGTCCCGGTGGCGCTGAATGTGAGCCGCGAGGGAGGCCCGTTGCGCAGCAGCCAGCGTTGCAGGTTGACGTCCTGCCCCCGCAGCGTGAAGCGGCGGGCGCCGTACCCCGGATGAACGCCGCGCGCGCCGAGCAGCAGCGTGCCGTCACCGCGGATCGCACCGCCCCCACCCAGCATGTCGAGGTCGGCGTGCGTCTCGAGCCCCGCGATGTCGCCCTTCATGCGGATGGTTCCGGTCAGCGAGCCGCGCAGCGGGAAGTTCGCGATCCGGCCGGTCAAGCCGTCGAGCGAGAGCGAATCGGCGCGGACATCGGCGAAGACGCCGAGGACTTCCGTGCGCGAGTCGAGACCGACGACGCCGCGGATGCGACTGACCGGCCGCATGCCGTCGTGATGACGCAGCGTGCCGCTGAACATCGCGTTCTTCAGCGTCCCGGTGAGCGTGCCCGTGGCGTCGAGCTCCCCCTGAAGATCGAATCCGGGGACGAGTCGCCGGATTGTGCCGATGTCGATCCGGCCGGCTGCTACGGCGAACGGTTGGAACGCCAGATCAGGACCGCCGAGGCTGATTTCCCCTTTCCCCTGGATCTGGCTCTCGGGCCATCCCGGAACGAGCGAGTCTCGGAACGACCACGCGGTCTCGATCTTCAAGGCGTTCACCGGCCCGTCGACGATCGTCTGTCCCGTCAGGCGGCCGTAGAACGGCAGCGAATCGATGTAGACGCGGGCGAAATCGAGCGAGAGATCCTGCGCGGTGAGGTCGCCCTGGCGCAGCGCCACCAGCCCGGAGTCGGCGGCGCTGAACGCGGTCACGTGCCCCGTCAGGCGCCCCTCGCCGAAGGTGAGATCGAGCGGCCGCAGCTGAATCTCGAGCAGCCGCCCGCCGTGGGACGCGACCGTCACGCCGCCGTGCAGCACCGCATGCTCCGGGAACCGCGGATCGAGAAACCGGATGTCGGTCAACGTCGCCGAGTCGGCGCGCATCGCGAGATTCCAGAGCAACGTGTCGCGCGGCCATTGCACCGTGCCCTTCGCGCTGAACTGCGTGCTGGGGAATCGGACGCGGGACAAATCGACGTCGAGCGTATGGCCGTCGATCGTCAACCGGCCGACGACGTCGGCGATCGACAGCCGCGGATCGCTGCTCTCGGTCGTGAGCCGCAGCACGTCGATCCGGATGCCGTTCTCCCGCGGCGCCTGGATGCGCAGCGCGGCGAGCCGCGCGTTGAGATGCTCGAAGCGGCGCAGCCGATAGCGTCCGTCTTCACCGGAGTATTCGATCTCCTCGTTGGCGCTCGACACGGCGCCGTGCTTCTGCAGCCGCAGCGTGAGTGAGCCGTCGGCGATCTGGACGTTGCGCAGCAGGATGAGCGAGCGCGGGCCGGCGGGACCGAGCGGCTTTACCGTGACGGTGTCCTTCTCGCCGAGGCGCAGCAGCTCGTCGAAGTTGGTCCTGCCGTTGGCGTGCTGCACGATGTTGATGACCGGCCGGTCGAGCCGCACCTCCATGAACACGATCCGGCCCGCCGCGAAGTCGATCGGGTTATAACCCAGCTCGGCGCGCGGCAGGAACGCGACCAGGGTCGAGTCGGGATCGAGCAGCCGCACATCGGTGAGCACCACGCCGGTGAGCAGCGAACCGCGCACCTCGCCCACTTCGATCGAGCCGTGCACGGCGCTCTCGACCGCGGCGCTGGCGACCCGCGCCAGCAACGTGCGGCCCGCGTGCGTTCCCACCAGCGCATTCAGCGCGCCGAGGAAGCAGGCCAGCAGTCCGACGAGGGACCAGAGCGCGACACCGAGCGAGCGGCGAATCACCTAGAAAACCTGCCCCACGGCAAACTGCAGGATGAGCTTTTGCCAGAACGTCTTGTTGGCGCGCACCGGGGGATACGACGACCGGATCTCGCTGACGCTGTCGGCGGTTGCGCTCGTTTGATAGAGCAGCGGCCCGCGCGGTGCGGGATATCCATTGTAAGCGACGTCGATGCGCACGGGGCCCAGTGGGGTGGTGAACCGCACGCCGGCGCCGGGCGTGACGCGCATGCCGCTCAGGGAGACGATCTCCGTTCCGCGCTCCCACACCTGACCGGCATCGACGAACAGGCCCAGCCGCATCCGCGATGCCAGGATCGGCGAAGGCAGGCGGAGTTCGGCATTGAGGATGATCGCGGTATTGCCGCCCGTGGGCCTCGTCTGGACGCCGCGAAAGACCTTTTCGCCCCCCGCTCGCGCGGTCGCGGCCGAATCGATTGCGTCGGGAGCCAGCGTATCTCCGATGAACAGGTAGACCTGGGGTCCCAGCTGGTTGCGGCCGTACCCGCGCACCGAGTTGGGCCCGCCGCCGTAGAAGCGCTGATCCGGCGGCACGTAGGGCACGGGCTGGCCCGACACCTTGATGTTGCGCGGCAGAATCGTCCCGCCGCGGATCCGCCAGGCGAACACACTGCGGCGGCCAATCGGGTAGTACCTCGCAATCTCCAGCTCGCCGCGGTTGAATTCGTACGTCGAATCGGAACCGACGAGTCGCGACGCGTGCAGCAGCGAGGCGGTCATGAGGGTGCCCTCGGACGGGTCGAGGACGTTGTTCACGCGGTCGCGCACCAGCGTCGCGGTGATCGCGCCGAAACCCCGCCGCTTGCGTAGAAAATCCTGACTGACGGCGTCGCACAGACCCGCCAGAAAGCAGTACACGCCCGCGCTCGCCTGCGTGCGGCCGTACGAGTAGGCGTATCCGACCGTGAGCGGCAAACGGCCGCGCGCGTTGAACGTGATGTCCGCATTCCCGCCGATCGCTTCCCGCGTGTACACGGTGAACTCGGAGTGCCGCTCGGCGAGAAAGCCGATTGAGGCGACGTGCGAGCGCGACAGAAACGCCGGCTGCCGGAGTGTGAGGCCGACGCTGTAGTTGAGGGTATCGAACGTCCAGCGGCCGCCGAAGGGGTTGCACAGCTGGTCCAATCCCGTCGATCCGCTGGGCACGCCGCCGAGTTTCGACACCCGTCCGGACAGGTCCAGCGTCCGCGCGCCGCCGAGAAAGTCGTGCGCCGCCCAGCCGCTCTGCACGCGGAAGCACTCCACACTGCCGTAGCCGCCGCCGAGACGGACCTGGTGACGCGGCCCCTCGAGGAGCTGCACCAGCACGCGGACTGCTGAATCGCTCGGCACGGATCCCAACGGCGGCACCGAATCGATGAGCGCAACGTTCACCGAGTTGAAGACGCCGATGCCGTAGAGATCGCGCTGCGTCTGGTACAGCGCGTCCTGTCTGAACCCATGGCCCGATCGCACCGACATGACGCGTCGCACGGTGCCGGTGTCCACGTCGCGCAGCCCGCGGATGACCACCTCGCCGATGCGCATGCGCGGGCCGGGCTGCGCGTCCAGCTCGACTTCCGCGCGCAAAATCCCCGCTTCCGAATCGAAGTTGCGCAGCACCTCGGCGTAGGGATAGCCGTGGTTGCGCAGCCGCGAGACGATCGTGTCGGCCGACGCCTGCATCAGGAAGCGGTTGAAAGGATCGCCGACCTGCAACGGTAGATCGCGCTTGAGTTTTGCGACGTCGAAGATCCCGTCGAGGCCTGTGACGTCGAGCCGAGTGACCCGGACCGGCTCACCTTCGTGAATCCGGAACGTGGCGTACACGTCGCGCGACGTGCGCCGCACCGACGTGTCGACGACCGCGTTCATGTAGCCGCTTTGGCGGTAGAACAGAATCAGACGGACGACGTCGCGGCGGAATTCGACTTCGTTGAAGTAGCGTTTCTCGCCGAGCCCCAGCCACCGCAAGTACCATCTGCTGGCCCACGCGCTCGATTTCGTCGTCGCGATCACGCTCTCGAGTGTCAGACCATCGATCGCTCGGTTACCGTCGAACGACAGACCCCGAACGACCCGCTCCTGGTCTTGAGCGGACAGGACGGTTGACGCCGCCAGCGCAGCGAGCAGCAAAAGAGGTATGACACGCAATTGACGTGGTTTACCAATCTCGGCTATGTTGCGACACTTGCACCGTACTGTCAACCTTTTCGACACCGCCAAGAACGCCCTGTTCCTCTGTTTTCTCGCCGCCTGTCATACTTCCGGCGGCGGCAACGAGGCTGGGGGGCGGGGGCTCATCTACTACGAGACGTACGATCCGCGCTCGCTCGATCCGGCACTCTCCACCGACGTGCCGACCGGCGAAATGGTGACGCTGCTGTTCGACGGGCTGACGCAGTTCGACCCCGACGGCAAGCTGCTGCCCGGACTGTCCGACCGCTGGACCGCCGATCGAACCGCCCAACGCTACGTCTTCCATCTGCGCCCCGGTGTCTCCTTTCATGACGGCAGTCCGCTCGTCGCCGCGGATGTAAAACGCTCGTTGTTGCGGGTGCTGAATCCGGCGACGCGCGGCGGCCGCGTGTGGCCGTTGCTCCCCATTGCCGGTGCGGCGGACTTCGCGGATGGGCGCGCGCGGGACGTCAGCGGCATCGCGGTCCTGGGCGACACCGCGGTGGCCTTCACGTTGACCGAGCCACTCGCCGTCTTCCCCAAATTCCTGGCGATGCCGGTCGCCTCCGTCGTGCCTGCAGCGGTTCCCGCGGAGTTCGGCCAGCGGCCCGTCGGGACGGGACCGTGGCGCTTCATGGCGTGGCAGCACGACGATTACCTGCGGTTTGCGAAAAACCCGAGCTACTGGGGTGGCCCGGCCGAGAGCGATACGCTCACCGTCCGAATCATTCCGGAGCCGTTGACGCGCGTCGCAGAGCTCCAGGCGGGCCGGGTGTCCGTATCGGAGATCCCGTTTGGCGAAACCGGAAAGTGGGAGCGCGAGCACCCCGACTGGCTGCAACGCAAAGCGGCGCTCCGCGCCGTGTATGTGCCGCTGAACAACGGCCGAGGCCCGTTGCGCGACCCGCGAGTGCGCCAGGCGATCAATCACGCGGTCAACGTGCCCGAGATCTTGCGCACCGTTTGGAACGGCCGCGGAGTCCGGGCCGCAGGAGCGATTCCGCCGACATTGGGGGGAAGCGATCCGGGACGAAAACCGTATGGCTACGACACGACCGAAGCCCGCCGGCTGCTGCGGGCCGCCGGATACCCGGACGGCTTTGCGGCCCAACTGTGGCGCTCCGGAACGAACGTGGAGATGGGTCGCGTCGCCCAGGCGATTCAGGCGCAGCTGGCCGCCGTCGGTATCCGGGTCGAAATCGTATCCCGCGACGCCTCCAGCATGCGCGAGGCGGTTCGCAAGGGCGACACCGACATGGCCATCACCGACTGGTGGGCCGACTACCCCGACGCCGACAATTTCCTCTATCCGCTGTTTTACAGCGCCAGCTTCGGACCGGGGGGCAACTACGCCTTCTACCGCGATCGAGTGACCGACTCACTGATCATGGTAGCGCGCCGTACCGTCGACCAGGGGGCGCGCGAGGCGCTCTACCGCCGCATCGACAACCGCGTCTTTGAAGCGGCGCCCTGGCTCTACCTCTGGTTCCCCGTCGATCTCTGGGCAGTGGAGCCGGCCATCAAGGGGTGGGACCTGCCCGTCATTTTCAACGGTCAGCGCTGGACGAAGGCTCATGCTGCAGCTCGTCGGTAAGCGGCTGCTGGCAACGATTCCGACGCTGTTCGGCGTCCTGGTTGTCGCATTCCTGTTATTGAACGTCGTGCCCGGCGATCCCGTCGCGGAGATGGTCGGGGAGCGGGCGGATTCCGCCACGATCGCCCGGCTGCGCGGCGAGCTGCATCTCGACGAGCCGATTCCGGTGCAATTCGGCCACTATCTCTGGGGTGTCGTCCGCGGCGACCTGGGCCGCTCCTACATCACGCAGCGGCCCGTGCTCGGCGACCTGGCCGAGCGCTTTCCCAAGACGCTGCAGCTCGCCGGCGCGGCGATGCTGCTGGCGGCAACCTGCGGCATCACCCTCGGCGTGCTCTCGGGCGTCCGCCCGGGCGGCATGGTCGACCGCTTCAGTATGCTGATCGCCTACGTTGGCGTGTCGTTCCCGGTCTACTGGGTCGGCCTGCTGCTGATTCTGCTGTTCGCGGTGGCGTTGCGCTGGCTGCCGCCGTCCGGCTACGGCGGCTTGGCCTTCCTCGTGCTGCCCGCCCTCACGCTCGGCACGCGTTCGATCGCGTTTCTCGCCCGGATGACGCGCGGCGCGATGCTCGAAATCCTGCCGTCCGACTTCGTGCGCACCGCGCGCGCCAAAGGGCTCGGCGAACGGCGGGTGATCGGGCGGCACGCGCTGCGCAACGCGCTGTTGCCGATCATTACGGTGCTGGGTCTCGATGTTGGCAATTATCTGACCGGCAGCATTCTGACCGAGACGATATTTTCCTGGCCCGGGGTGGGGCGGTACGTGCTGCTCGCGATTCAAAAACGCGATCTCCCGGCGGTCCAGGGCAGCATCCTTTTTTTGTCCGTGATCTTCGTGCTCGTCAACCTTGTCACTGACGTGCTCTATGCGAAAGCTGATCCTCGCGTCGCTTACGATTAGCGCCGCGGTGTCCCTTGAGGCGCAAAGCCGAGGCTCGTTGCAGCAGCGGGTCTCGCGGCTTCTCGACCTCGCGCCCTTTGACCGCGCGACCTGGAACATCTACGCGCAGGACGACCGCGGGCGGGTGCTCTTCAATCGCAACGGGGATCGTTTCTCGGTCCCGGCGAGCAATACGAAGCTCGTGGTCTCCGCCGTGGCGACGGTCCTGCTCCCTGCCGACTATCGCGCTCGTACGAGCGTGTACGCCAACGGCACGGTCACCAACGGCATTCTCCAGGGCGACCTCGTGTTGTACGGGCGGGGCGATCCGACGTGGTCGGAGCGCTGCTACACGATCGACACGCTGGCGCCAGGTGGTTGCGACTCGACATGGACCGCCGTCGACGCCATCGCCGACTCGCTGCGGGCCCACGGGCTGCGGCGCGTCACGGGACGGATCATCGGCGACGGATCGTATTTCGAGCCGACGCTGACGCACTGGGGCTGGAATTCGTTCGATCTCAACTGGTGGTACGCGGCGCCGGTGTCCGGGCTCGGCTTTCACGACAACAGCGTGGATTTCCAGATCACGCCGGGCGCGGCGGTCGATCAGCCGCCGGCCATCACCTGGAATCCCGATCTTCATCTGTTCACGTTCGAAAACCGCGCCCGCACCGTCCCCGCGGACTCGGCCACGACGATCGGCGACAACTTCTTCCGAAAGCCCGGCACGCTCGAAATCTGGGCCGAGGGCACCGTGTCGCTGAGCCGGGCGCCGTGGATTGAAAGCTTCGCGCTCCCCGATCCCAACCTGTTCGCCGCACGCGCGCTCGAAGCATCGCTCCAGAAGAAGGGGATCTCCGTCGCGGGCGGCGCGGGCAGCACGACGGATTCGATGGAGTACCGCGCGCTGCGCTGTTGCGGCAGTCCAATCGCCGAGTATCAGGGCCGGCCACTGCCCGACATCATCTTCCCCATCCTCAACACGAGCCAGAACTGGTTCGCCGAGATGCTGCTCAAGACTCTGGGCCGCCAGGTTGGCGACACGGGCAGCTGGACCAAGGGGCTGGATGTCGAGAAGCGGTTTCTGGTCGATTCGGTGAAGGTCGACTCGACCGCGTTCGACCTCGAGGACGGCTCGGGCCTGTCGGCGGGCAATCTCGTCACGCCGCACGCCTTCGTGCAGTTGCTCGCCTACATGTACCGGCATCCCAAACGGGCGCCGTTTCTTGCCGCGCTCCCGCGGGCGCAGCAGCGCGGCTCGCTGCTCAAGCGCTTTGCCGGGACACCGCTCGAGGGACGCGTGCTGGCGAAGACCGGATCGATCAATCGGGTGAATACCCTGTCGGGGTACATCGAGAAGGCGGACGGGCGGGTCATCACGTTTTCAATTCAAGCAAATGCGCATGATGTACCGACTCGGCAAATGCTTGCTCAAATTGATTCAGTGGTCGTCCAACTCGCACGGTAGTGTCAGATAAAAGCCACACGTCACTAGAAAAGTTGAAGCGCGGTGGCCTGGGCGTGCGGAGTCCCGCCGACACGCTGGAATAATTCTGTTCTATGAGAGTGATTGTCTAGGACGGAGTCCGACGTCGCTGATTGCGGAGCGCTGAGGTCCTGAGCAATCAGCCCCGGTTGCTTGCGTCGTTTCCGGGTCCGCTGGGCAGTCTGCTTCCGCATCGTTCTCCTCGTCGTTCGAGCTCTCGGTCCGATTGGACGAATGGCCAGCACGTGAGGTCGCGCGCGCGCAAACCATGGTTCTATCTGAGACTCGGCCCTGAGGCCGGCCTGACGCTTGTTCGGGTTCTGCGAAGGGGCCTAGAGTTAGGCGAGTGCCTCGGCTCGACTGCTGACCGGGCGAACGAGAATTGCGAGACTGCCCTCCGCACCCTTCGTCCCGGTACCGGAAGCGGTCGCCGCGGAGACGTCCCCCGCTGCTTCGCGGTACCGGTGCTAGCGCGCTGGCGTCGTCAGCTTGGTCGGATCGTAGCGCTCTCCTTTTTTCCAGAGCCGGAGCGTGAGTGCCGCGAGCTTACGGGTGAGCGTCAAGCGCGCCAGTTCCTCCCGCGTGCCGCGCGCCAGCACGCCGTGGTAGAAATCCTGGAGGGGCCGGGCCGCGCCGTGGCGGCCGTCGCCGCACCTTTGAAGACATCCTTGAGCACGCGATTGTGGTTCCGATTCAGCCCGCGGGTCATCGGGGCGCGTCGCCGCCGCACGGGCGCGCCGGCGTGGAGCGTATAGTCGGCACTGGAGCGGGTCACCACGGCCAGCCCCGCGTAGGCCCACAGGTGTCGTTTGGTCCGAAACCGCCACGGCGTCTGCATCGTGGCCAGCAGCACGGCGACCCGGACCGGTCCCAAAAACGGGATGGTCCGCAGCACGCGCCACGCCGGATCCCGCCGCGCCTCCGTGACCATGACCGCCTTCGCCTTGGGGCGGAGCTGCCGCAGGAGGTCGAGCTCGGCGTAGAGCGCGCTTCGGCCCGGAAGCGCGCCCCGCCCTCGAGCAGCTGCGCGAGCCAGCGCGCGCGGGAGCGGGGGTGGTAGACCGCCGTGCCCGCCGTCGCAATCCCCCGCGCCCGAAACAGCGCCTTGAGCCGGAGCATCACACGGGTCGCGTCCTCGACCAGATTCCGATACGTCCGGGTGAGCTCCTTCAGCGTCGCGCGATCGGCGCTCCCATGATAGACTGCGCGCAGCGCCCCGCGGCGCAGCTGCTCGGAGAGGTGGTCGGCATCGACCTGATCCCCCTTATTGCCCTGGCGCGGCGCCCCGCGTCGATTGCAGACAATCACCCGATCCACGAGCGGCGCCAGCAGCTCGTACAGCCACTGCGCTTGGGTGCCTTCCTCGAACGTGACATGCCGAGCCCCGCGCATCCCGCGGACGAACTCCGTCAGGGCGCCGCTGTCAGTCGGCAGCACGCTTCGCGCAATCACCCGCCCGCTCACCTCCCGCACCGACGCCACCGTAGTTGCCTGGTGCACGTCGAACGCGACATACTTCGTTGTCCGTTTCATGAGAGCCGCTCCTTGCTGAGGACCACAGGTCTTGGTCGACTCTATGGTAGCAGCAGGGGGAGCGCTCTCAACATGCGTTAGGCGGCGCCCCCCTGTATTTCTTGTTGGAGACATCATGGCCCACGGCAAGATCTGTTATCTGGAAATACCAGCGAAGACCGCCGAAGCGTCCGCGGACTTCTACAGCACGATTTTCGGCTGGAAGGTCAGGCAACGTGGAGATGGCGAGTTGGCGTTCGATGACGCTGGTGGGGTGAGCGGGACGTGGGTAAAGGACAGTGATCGGACCCCCGACGAACGCACCCGGACCTACATCATGGTCGATGCGATTGCGGACACACTCAAGCGGATTGAGGCGGCAGGTGGCCGAGTCCTGACGCCGCGCACGGATATCGGCACAGGTATGGGCGCATTTGCAGTGTTCGCGGATCCGGTGGGGAACGAGTTCGGCCTTTATGAGGAACCGCGACGATGAGCGGCGCGAATGGGCTGCAGCGCCGCCTAACAAGCGCTTGAAGCTGGCGGCGCGCGTAGATTAGGGAATGAATCTTTCTTCAGCGCGCCGCAGCTTAAGCGCGGTCCGTTAGGCCGCTGGCACACAAGATATGACCGAACTGCTCGGCGTGATGATCGGCGCGGCCTTGGCGTATCTCTTCAGCCAGACCCAGGAACGACAGAGTGCCAGACGCCGCAGGATTTCACTTGCCACCGCGCTGCTCAGCGAGCTGCGTACCCTCGAATACGCCTTGTATCGCGCATATCACGACGGGGAGATCGCGCTCTGGGGCGGGCGGGTTCCAGCTCGCTTTTTCGACGATCTGGGTGAAAACGTTCTTCTCTTCCGCCCAGCCACCGTTCACATCGTGCTTCAGTTTCAGGGATTGCTCAGTCGTGTCAACGAGCTCTGGAGCGCTTGCAACCAGCTCGAACCTCAGCTCATCACCGATCGACACCACTGGAGGATCCGCGCTGCCGCTGGCTACGCGCTGGAGATCGTGGCGCCTGTGAAGGAATCACTCCTCACCGAGGGCGGCATTGGGCCTGAGGAGCCACCGGTCAAGCGCGTGAGTTTTCCGAACCTACCCCCGGCGCCGGACCCGTCCTTCAAGTGGGAGATCCACACGATTGACGAGTCAGATGGTCCGCCCCCGCCTGAACGGTCCAAGTGATAGGTAACACGTTGTACTCAGGTGATAGGTAACACTTTCTGGTGGTTCCTTCCTTTATGGTTGTCACCGGAGCGGCGCATCGGGGTGGTGCGAAGGAGCGGACGGCGCCAACTAAGCGACGGCCTCGTGTGGCGGCCATAAGCTGCGACGCGCTCGCCGCTCCCGATTCAGTCACGCTCGATCGTGGCGGAGCTCTCCTGGCTCAGCCCGCGTGCGGCATCAGCGTGCGACGCGGCGCGCGGATCTGCCCTCCATCATACGGCACGCCATCCCGCCACATCGCGAAGAGAATGCCCGCGAGGCGCCGGGCTAAGGCGACCACTGCGACCCGCCGGCCGCGCCGGGCGGCAATCGTCAGCGCCCACGCCCGCAGGGCCGCACTGTCCTGGTCCTTCGAGCGCAGCACCCGCCACGCGGCCTCGACCAGCAGCCAGCGCCCCCGCCGGTTGCCCGCCTTGGTGATCGGCCCGACCCGACGCTGTTCGCCCGAACTCCGTTCGCCCGGCACCAGGCCGAGGTAGGCCTCGCACTGGTGGGCCGAGGCGAACCGCGTGATGTCATCGAGCGTCGCCACCAGCGCGCTGGCCGTCACCGCCCCGATGCCCGGAGCGGTCATCAGGAGCGCGACGCTGGGATCGGTCTGCTCCAGCGCGGCGACCCGCTGATCCGCCGCGGCGATCGCCGCGTTAAGCGCCGGGAGCAAGGTGAGCAGCGGGGCGAGCTCGGCCGCGAGTGCCGACGACACCGGGAGCGCCTGGAGGTGGGCGCCCACCCGCTCGGCGGCACTGCTCGGCACCCGCAGGCCGTCGCGCCGGACCAGCGCCTTGGCCAGGGCCACGTACCGCGTCCGCGTCCGGACCACCGCGTCCCGCACCGCCAGCTCGGCCCGCACGTGCCGCCGCGGCGCCGAGAGCCGATGCGCCGGCCGATAGGTCCCCTGACGGCACGCCTCCATCAGCGTCCGCGCGTCCCGCTTGTCCGTCTTCACCCGCCGCGAGCGCGTCGCATACATCGGCGCATAGTTCGGATCCGCCACGATCACGTCGTGCCCCAGCGCCTCCAGGTGCTGCGCCACCCATTCGCTTTCGGTACTCGCCTCCAGCAGAATCCGCGCCCGCGGCCGATCCCCGAGCACCGCCGTGAACCGCTCCCGGCTCGTGATGATCCGCTGGTCGGTGATCGAGCCATCCGCCTGCCCGAGGCAGAGCTGGCTCTCGCGTTTGTGCAGATCGAGCCCTATCGTATCCATTGGTAGCTGGCCTCCCGGTGTGCGCCCCGTCGCAAGACGGTGAGCGCGTGAGAAAAGCGTGTGGGGCTCAGCTTGCCACCACGGGACCGTGGAGGTCCAGCTACCGCTTCATACCAACTAAGCGCGATCCGTTAGGCGTCCTGAGGACAGGCCGATGGGGATTAGTGCGGCAATTGCAACCTGGATCGATACGGTTGGGCCCACTAGCCGATCGCGTTCAATCATTCAGTCAGCGGCTTTCAGCTCGCGCGCAGGAATTGCGTATTTGCGGCTCGCGGAGACTCTCGTACGTTACCGCATGGTCGGCAACGGGCCGCAAACGCTTGTGCTAGCGGCCGACCCTCCGGTTGTCATCGAGCAATACGACGAGCTCTTCCAATGCCTGGAGAAAAGCTTCCGGGTGATCGTATTTGAGGTTCCCGGCTTTGGCTTCTCTATGCCGAGCTCGGGGTTTCGGTTCGATTTTAGGCAACTCAACGACTTGGTAGCCGAGTTCTTGCGACAGCTAGGTTTAGCGCCATACATCCTCGCCTTTCCTTGCGTCGCCGCCTATGGTGCTGTCGATATCGCTAAGCGTTTTCCAGAACTGATTAGCGGGGTAGTGCTCATACAGGCGCCATCGTGGACCGAAGAAGTAAAATGGAAACATGGCCGAGACAGACAGGGGCTGTTATCGACGCCGATAATCGGTCAATTGGCACTGCAAATTCTTAAACGCAGGCGTGCCCCCAAGTGGTTTGATGCCGCCGTCGGCAAGCGGGAAATGCTTTCTCAATTCGTTGCAACCACAGACGATGCCTTTTCTCATGGCGCCTGTTTTTGCTTAGCTTCTGCATTTCAGCGCTATTTGACCGATGCACCTCAACCCCTGTCTGTGATCAACCAACCTTCTCTGGTGATTTGGGGTGAAGCGGACAAGTCCCACCGTCACACCGACAAATCGTCAAGCAAGCTCTACTGCCCCAGTGCGAAGAACTTACGCTTCAAAAGGGCTGGCCACTTCCCCGAGCTTGAAGAACCGGAATTATTCGCCCACGAAGTCAAGCACTGGGCTCTTGCTATCAAAGCATAACTTCCCGGTCAACCGGACGCTGCGCGATAAGGCCGCGCAGCGCCGGTTACCTCTACGTTAGAGGTCCTGATTCCTCATGCCAACGATTCGAGATTCTTGTGAGTCGGACTCCGATCAACTCTGGGGTTTGCTTGAGCGAGGGCTTGCCGAGTACGGATTGCGTCCAGATCGAAGCACCACAGATTCCGACCTAATGGATGTGCAGGCGTCTTACATGGAGAAAGGCGGACGATTTCGAGTTCTTGTCGAGAATGGCAAGGTGATTGGAATGTGCGGACTCTACAATAAGGGCGATGCCGTAGCAGAGCTTCGAAAAATGTATCTGGACCCCTCGTGCAAAGGCAAAGGCTACGGCAAAATGCTGATAGAGGACGCTCTCGAGATCGCCAGAAAATGTGGTTTCCGTCATATTTTCTTGGAGACAAACCGGGTCTTGGTTGAGGCCATAGGCATGTACAAGAAGTACGGATTCATCGAAGTTGAGCAGGAGGTGTCATCCGTGCGCTGTAATTGTGCAATGGCAATGGACCTCTAACCCTGTGTTGGTGCCGACCGGCGCGGCTGCGCGGGCGTCTCGACGAGGACCAGTACCGTACGCTGCAGTTCGCGCTATTGCTCCGACCGGAGCAAGGGCCCGTGATTCCCGGCTCCAGAGGGTTGCGCAAGTTGCGCTGGGGTGGGCGGGGGCGGGGAAAGCGCGGTGGGTTACGAGTAATCTACTACTGGGCGTTGGGCGAGCAGACGTTCTACATACTCTACGTGTACGCCAAGAACGAGCAGGGTGATCTCACCCCCGCCCAGGTGAAGACGCTCAGGCGCGTCGTGCAGGAGGAGTTCCGATGAAAGAGGCAGCCTTTAAGGAGTTGGTCGCGAGCGTGCGGCAGGCGGGCCAGATCCGGCGCAGGACGCGTAAGCCCTCGCGGGCATTCTCGTTTCGTCCCGCCGACGTAAAGGCGGTGCGCGCGAAGCTCAAGAAGTCACAGACTGACTTCGCGCTCATGATCGGGGTCAGCGTGGCCACGCTGCGCAACTGGGAGCAGGGTCGCCGAGTCCCGGAAGGACCGGCCCTTGCGCTCCTGCGCGTGGCGGCGCGGCCGCTCGCGAACTGCGCGGAGCGATCGCGTTGTGTCTGATGTGCTACCTCGCTTGCAGCTTCTGACTTCAATCTTCTTTCTGACCAAATATCGCCATGTTCGAGCTGTGCCCCGGCATGAACTTGGCCGTGGGATTCATGAAGTGCACCGCGTGATTGACGGCGATGCAGGCCTCCGCGACGCCCGTCGCGATGAGCTTGAGTTTTCCCGGATAGGTCGTGATGTCGCCCGCCGCGTAGATGCCGGGAATGTTCGTCTCCATCGTCTGGGCGACCTTGATGTCGCCCTTCTCGATCTCGAGCCCCCACTCGGCGATCGCCCCTAACGACGAGATGAACCCGAGCTGCGGGATGACGCAGTCCATGGGGAGCGTCTCTTCCTCTTTGGTCTTATTGTTGAAGATCGTGACGCGCTCGATGCGGCTCGAACCCGCGATCTCCTTGAGCTCCCAGAACGTGCGCAGCTGCATCTTGCCGGCGGCCGACAGCGCCTGCACCTGATCGACCGTCGCCTGGTGCGCGCGAAAGCCGTCGCGGCGGTGGATCATCACGATCGATTTCGCGATGCCCTGCAGGTTCACCGCCCAGTCGAACGCCGAGTCGCCGCCACCCACGATCAGGATCCGCTTGCCGGCAAACTCGCGCGGATTGAGCACGCGGTCGTGCAGGCCTTTGTCGTTCCACTGATCCACGTCCTTGAGCGGCAGCTTGCGGGGCGTGAAGGCGCCGATGCCGCCGGCGATCAGGACGGTGCGGCCCGGATACTCGTCCTGGTCGGTGACGATCGTGAACAGCGGCTTGCCGTTCTCCTGGGTTTGCTTGAGCGCGACGACTTTCTGCGCGAGATGCACGGGCCCCTTCCACTGGAGCCCCTGCTCCGCCATTCCCTTCACGAGATCCTTGGCGAGGATCTTGGGAAATCCGGCGACATCGAAGATGTATTTCTCCGGATAGAGCGCGGTGAGCTGCCCCCCGACCTGATCGAGATTGTCGATCAGGCGGTGTGACGCGCCGCGCATTCCCGCATAAAACGCCGCGAACAGCCCCGTCGGGCCGGCTCCGATGATCGTGATATCTTTCGCCTCTTGCATCGGGCCAACGCTAGCGTGCTTCTCGTCCTCGGTCTACTGGCCTGCGCCGGCGGAGGGCCGCATGCCGCGCTCGGCTGGAGTCTGGGCGGGGAAGCGCACGTGTTCGTGGCCGACGATCGCTTCGCGCGCGATTTTTACCACCAGCTGACGGGCGGCGGGGGTCTGATGGACACGCTGAAGGGGCGTCCACTGGTCGCCGTCGACGCGCGGCGGGCGCGGGGCGCGACGGTGTTGTCGGCGAACGGCGCCGCCCCCGCGCGGCTGACCCTGGCGCGCTTCCATGCGCCGCAGACCTGCGGCTCTCCCGACCTGGTCACGGAGTTGGTACTCGCGTTCCCGGCCGGCGGAGCGGGCGCCCGCAGCACGCCGCCATCCCACGTGACCGTCGTGGCGCTGCTCGACGCGCCGCCGTTCGCCGGCGGTGGCGGAGCGCGACGCTCACCCCCGCCGCGATCCGCCGCGGTCGATCTCGTCAATCGCGTCGCGCAGCGCGCGGAGAGTGCCAGCGAGCGTCCCCGCGCCACGCTGCTGCGCGCGCTCACGCTCGACGCCGAGCAGGCGGCGGACGCGGGCGAGGTAGTCGCTCTGGGATCGCGCTATGCCGTCGGATTTCGGGCGCGGTTCGTCACGCCGGCCGGTGACACACTGCTCATCAGCGGCGTCGCGGCAACCGACGTCGATCTCCACGCCTTGCGGTGGGTCGTGCGGCCGCAGCGGGCGCGGCTGGTGGGCGGCATGATGACGCGCACCAGCGCCGGCAGGCGCTACTCGCTGCGCGGCGCGCTCATGGGTCAGGGAGGCGAGCCGCTGCTGCTGCTCGACGAAATCGCGGACGTCGCGCCGCGCGATTCGCGCGCCACTGCCGTCGACGTCGCAAGCCGCCGGGTGATTGCGGCCCAGCCGCTCGCGCTGCGTTGTCCCTGAGCATAGGTTCCCGCGCGTGAAGATCTACACGAAGACCGGTGATGCAGGCGAGACGGGACTCTTCGGTGGCGAGCGGGTGCCGAAGGACGACCCCAGGGTGCGCGCCTACGGCGACGTGGACGAAGCGAACGCGGCGATCGGCCTCGCCGCCGCGCTCGAGCCGGCCGCATTCGAGCAGGCCGCGTTGCAGACGATCCAGCGCGACCTGTTCACGATCGGCGCGGAGCTGGCGGCACCGGACCAGGAGAAGGCACGCGGCGCCCCGATCGGGACCTCGGAGGTCGCCGCTCTCGAGGACCTCATTGACAAGCACGAAGCCACGCTCGAGCCCCTCAAGAACTTCATTCTGCCTGGCGGCACGCCCAAAGCGGCGGCATTTCATCTCGCCCGGACAACGTGTCGGCGTGCCGAGCGTTCCGTCGTGACGCTGTCGCGCGAGCAGCCAATCAATCCGGTGATCATTCATTACCTGAATCGGCTGTCCGACTTGCTGTTCGTCCTCGCCCGAGCGGTGAACAAACAGGCCGGGCGTCCCGACATCGCGTGGTAACGATCCGCGTCCCGCTCGTCGAGCAGCGGGATGCTTCCTACGACATCCTGATCGGCTCAGGGTTGGTCCCGCAGCTGGACACGATCCTGAAGCAGTACTGCCCGGCCGCGGCATATGCGATCATCTCGGATTCGCAGGTGGCGAAGCTGTATGGCGAAGACCTTCTCAAGCGGCTATCGGCGAGCGGCTATCGGGCGCAATTGCTCACCTTTCCCGCCGGAGAATGGAATAAGACCCGGGACACCTGGGCGGCGCTCTCGGACCAGATGCTCGCGGCGCATTTCGGTCGCGATTGCGCCGTGATCGCCGTCGGCGGCGGCGTGGTGAACGACGTCGCCGGATTCGTCGCGGCGACCTATCTCCGCGGCGTGCCGCTGGTGCAGGTCCCGACGTCGCTGCTCGCCATGATCGACTCCTCCATCGGTGGCAAGACGGGTGTCGACGTTCCCGCCGGCAAGAACCTGCTGGGCGCATTCCACCAGCCGCGCGTCGTCGTCGCCGATCCCGAGCTGCTGGGCTCGCTGTCGAGCGTGCAGCTCGCCGCGGGGCTCGCCGAAGCGGTCAAGCACGGGGTGATCGCGGATGCCGACTACTTCGCTTTCCTCGAGCGCGAGTATGCGGCGATTTTCGCCAAGCACGCGCCGGCGCTGGAGCGCGTCGTGCGGCGTTCGGTCGAAATCAAGGCAGCAGTCGTCGCGCAAGACGAACGCGAAAAGGGAAAACGCGCCATTCTCAACTTCGGCCACACCGTCGGGCACGCGATCGAAGCCACGTCGAAGTACGAGGTGATGCACGGCGAAGCGGTGGCCATCGGGATGGTGTACGAAGGAAGAATCGCGGAGACGCTGGGGATCGCTGCCGCGGGTACGGCGGGACGCATCAAGGCAGTCCTGGAGCGCCTGCACTTACCGGTCGAACGTCCGGATGCCAGCCGGGTGGACGACTTGATCGCCGCCATGCGCAACGACAAGAAGGTCCGGGCCGGGGAGATCCGTTTCGCCCTGCCACGCGCCATCGGCACTCCGCAAGGTGACGATGGTCACGGGTGGACGGTGGGGGTGCAGGAGGAAATGATTCGCCAGGTTCTGCTCAACACGTAGCCCA
>WNGE01002113.1_pt1 | contig 50794 bp, 61 predicted proteins | sample 5400651 | NCBI WGS metagenome assembly WNGE01 (sample SAMN13153370, study PRJNA577476) | soil metagenome | isolation source: 60 cm soil or saprolite under grassland replicate 2 | place: USA:California | collected 2016-06-15 | reverse complement strand
CACGCGGCGAGGTTGGTCAGCAGCGTCATGGTGGGGGTGTACACGATCGACACTACGTTGGTGCGCGGGTGGTCGCCGTAGAAATCCGAGTTCGCCACGAAGGCGAGGTCGCCGTCCGGCGTCACGCTGATGGTCGTCGGGAACATTTCGACCTGCGCCCGGCCCAGGAGCGTGTCTCCATCCACGGCCATCTTCCACAGCGAGCCGTACGGCGTGCCGTGCGCCACCGACACGTAGTAGAACCGGCCGTCGGGGGAGATCGTGACGTTGTGCGGGCCGTCGATGGCCACCGGCATGATGCCGACCGGAACCGTTCGCACCGTATGCAGGGCAGTCCCGTCCCAGCTCAGCTGGGTGACGATGTCGCCGGACTCGCTGACGACGTACAGGCGGTAGCCGGGAGGGGTGGCGTGGGCAGCGATCGAGGCCGCCGCCACCGCCGCCAGCAGGAACGCGGAGCGCATGGGCCCTAAAGATAGAGGTAGGCTGCCCGGGCTGGCAGGGTAGGTGTCAGGGTGAACGGGAGCGTTTACCAATTCGACAAACATCGTCCCTCCGGGCCGGGCACACTGGTTGCGTAGGCGCCCGGGCGAGGCCAATGGCGGCCTCTGACAGAGGAGGTGGATATCTATGTTCTTGACGACTCGCAATCGCACGCCGGAAACGGCGCTCGACGTGTTCACCATCGGCAATCGGCTCTCGCGGATGTTCAATGACGTGCTGGGCGGTGCCGACTGGGGCTACCGCGACAGCGCCGCGGCGACCTGGGTGCCGCCGGTGGACGTGCTCGAGGAGGCCGACGCCACTCGCATCGTGGCGGAGGTCCCCGGCGTCAAGCCCGAAGACGTGAAGATCTCCGTCGAGGGCAACGTCCTCACCATCCAGGGGACGAAGGAGCAGGTGGCCGAGGAGAACACCGAGCGGGTGCACCGCTATGAGCGCACCTATGGCGCGTTCGAGCGGACCTTTACCCTTCCTGCCACGGTGGACGCGGAGCACATCAAGGCCAAGTATGACAAGGGTGTGCTGACCGTGACGCTGCCGAAGGTGGAGAAGGCCAAGCCCCGGCAGATTCAGCTCGAGGCCGTGAAGGCTTAGGAGAGCAATTCCCGCAGCGTCTCTTCGACCCGGGAGTTCGGCACCGCGACGGCGCCGGCCTCCCGGGCCGCGCGCAGCAGTTCGGCGCGTACGTGGGGGCCGTAGGCGAGCACGGGAACGCCGCGGGCGACGAAGCCCCGGATGCGCTCCAGCGCGTCCGGGGCTTCGGCATCCAGGACGGCAAGATCGCAGGCGGCTTCGTCCCGCGTGGTCTCGGCACCGGCGCCCGCCAGGGCCGCCCCGAGCTTCGCGCGAAACACGAGATCCCGCGCGGCGAGATACACCCGTTTAGGCACCCGCCGGCTCCGCGGTGGCGCGCACGACGCTCGGCGTCGGCGTGGCGCGCCACACATCCCACAGCGACGGCTTCCGCGGCACCACGACCACTACCTCCCCCGGCGGCGGCTCCGCCAGGCCGTCCGCGGAGACGAACACGGGGCGCTTGACCTCGCGAGGCAACGCCACCCGGTAGCGGCCGCCATGCCAGACGAACGTGACCCCCTCCTTCTTCTCCACTTCCCCTTCGACGAAGACATCGTCTTCCACCTTGTACACGCCGGGCGCCACCTCCTCGCCGGAGCGGTAGAAGACCGGGTCGAACGCCTCGCCCTCCTGGCGGGCGAAGTTCTGCTCGGCGGCCCAGTCGTAGGCCTCGAGCGCGGCGACGTTGGCCCGCCATTCCAGATGATGGCGGAGCTCGTGCGACAACGTCTCCCATGCCTCCTGGCGCCAATCGAAGCCCGGCGCGAGCCGGGCGAGGGCGGCGAAGGAGCCGTGGTAGAGGACGACGTTCGATTGCAGGTCCGCGCCGCTGCCACTCCACTCCAGCGGCACGCACTCGCCCAGCGTGTAGATGTCGGCGCGGACCGGGTGGGGAATCGTCTTGGGGCTCACCTCCACCGCCACGACGCCGTCGAGATATGAGGAAGGGACTTCCTTCAGCAGCCGTTCGATGAGGCTGCGGAAATCATCCAGTCTCACCCAGCGAGCTTCGCGTTCAGGTAGGCGGCCAGCTGGCCGGCGGCCACGCGCTCCTGCTTGAGGGTATCGCGGTCGCGCACCGTCACGGTCTGGTCCTCAGTCGACTGCCCGTCCACCGTGATGCCGAACGGCGTCCCCGCCTCGTCCTGGCGGCGGTAGCGCCGCCCGATCGAGCCGCCGTCGTCGTAAAAGACGTTGAACGTCCCCCGCAGGTCGTCGTGGATACGCCGCGCCAGCTCCGGCATGCCGTCCTTGTTCACCAAGGGGAACACCGCGGCCTTGAGCGGCGCGAGCGACGGCTTGAGCTGCAGCACCACCCGCTTCTCCCCCTCCACCTCCTCTTCCCGGTAGGCGTCGCACAACACGACGAGCGCCGTGCGATCCGCCCCGGCGGAGGTCTCGATCACCGACGGGAGAAACCGGTCGTTGGTGGTGGGATCGAGGTATTCGAGCTTCTTCCCCGAGGCCCGCTGGTGGTTCGACAGATCGAAATCGCCGCGGTGGTGGATGCCCTCGAATTCGTTCCACCCGAACGGGAACTCGTACTCGATGTCGTAGGCGTCCCGCGCGTAGTGGGCCAGCTCGTCCTTGCCGTGCTGATGCCAGCGCAGCTTCTCCGGGCGGATGCCGAGGCCCTGGAGCCACGTCAAGCGCTCCGCCCGCCAGAACTCGAACCATTCCCCTTCGGTCCCCGGCTTCACGAAGAACTGCATCTCCATCTGCTCGAACTCACGCGTTCGAAAAATGAAATTGCCGGGCGTGATTTCGTTGCGGAACGCCTTGCCGATCTGGGCGATCCCGAACGGGATCTTCTGGCGCGACGACTGCAGCACGTTGAGGTAGTTGACGTAGATCCCCTGCGCGGTTTCCGGCCGCAGGTAGACCACGGCCGCGGCCTCCTCCACCGGCCCCATGAACGTCTTGAACATGAGGTTGAACTGGCGCGCCGCCGTGAGCGACCCCTTCGTCCCGCACACGGGACACTGGGCGTCCGGCTGCCCCGGCGTCCCCTTGATGCGGGGATCGTCGGCGCGGAACCGGTTCTTGCAGTGCTTGCAGTCCACCAGCGGGTCGCTGAAGCCGGCGAGGTGCCCGGAGGCTTCCCACACTCTGGGATGCATCAGGATCGCCGCGTCGAGGCCCTCGATGTCCTCCCGCTCGTGGACCATCGAGCGCCACCAGCGCTCCTTGATGTTCTTCTTGAGCTCGACGCCGAGCGGCCCGTAATCCCAGACCGAACCCAGCCCACCGTAAATCTCCGACGATTGGAATACGAACCCGCGCCGCTTGGCCAGCGACACGAGTTTGTCCATCACGGTTTCGGGCATAGGAGGCGGGAAGATAGAGGCCGCGCTAGGCGCCGGGCAACCCGAACGCCTCCCGCGCCGCCCGCTCGCCGAGGGCGGCGATGGCCTCCGTATCGAGGGTCGGCCCCGTACCGGTGACGATGTGCAACCCGGCGAACGCGTCGGCTCGCGCCGCCACCACGGCGACCTTCTTGCGCGCCGCCTGCGCGCGCCGCAGCGCCTCGCCCGCCGCCTTGCCGACGAGCGAGGTCCGGTCGAATACGCCCTCCCCGGTGATCACGAGGTCGGCTTTGGCGAGTGCCGCGTCGAACCCCACCCGCTCGAACACCCATTCCGCCCCGCGGGCCAGGTCCGCCTTCGCGAAGAACGCGAGCCCCGCGCCGAGTCCTCCGGCCGCCCCACCACCCGGCCGCGTCGCCAGCTCCGGCCGGCCGCTCTGCGCGAACCGCTCCGCCAGCCGCTCGAGGCCCGCCGCGAGGTGGGTGACGTGAGCGGGCGTCGCCCCTTTCTGCGGCGCGAACACCCGGGCAGCGCCCTCCGGCCCCACCAGCGGCGTCGCTACATCGGTGAGCGCGATGACCCGCGCCGCGAGCCCCCAGCCACCCTCCATCGTTCCCAGCATCAGGAGCGCCCCACCGCCCTCGGGCAGCGGACGCCCCTCGGCGTCCGCGAAGGCCCAGCCCAGGCCGCGGGCCGCGCCAGTGCCGCCGTCCACCGTCGCCGTGCCGCCCAGTCCCACGATCACCGTCTCGGCACCGCGATCCACCGCTTCGAACAGCAGCTCGCCGACGCCGCGGCTCGTCGCGCGCAGGGGATCCCGTTCCTCCGGTTGGAGGAGGGCAAGCCCGCAGGCGCTCGCGCTCTCGAAGATGGCGGTCTGGGGATCGATCCAGCCCAGCGCGGCATCGACCGGCGTCCCCAGCGGTCCGGTGACCCGGACGCGCTCGCGCAGGGAGCCCGGCGGGAGCACGGCGTCGAGCAAACCATCGCCGCCGTCAGCGATCGGACAGTTCAGCACCACTGCTTCCGGCAGCGCCCGCCGCACGCCCGCCGCGAGCGCGTCGGCGACCTCCCGGGGCCGATACGTACCCTTGAAGGCGGTAGGGGCGACTAGGACGATGCGGGGCACGAGCCTCCATTATTGAATGCAATGTGCACGATTTATTGCATATTACTATAGCAAGCTCGTGCGAGCGAGCGCTAAGTGCAGTGACGCCTAAGAACTTGCACTTAGGGCATCATTCTTGCTGAAATGCATGGAAGCAGCATCTCTGTCAAAGGGCAAACCGCCGGCGACGGCGGGGCGCAAAGCCAAAGGGTCTCGGGTAAGCATGCGAGATAGCCTGGCCGCCAGAGTACGCGGCGCCCGGACCCCGATCAGAGTTGCTCGCTTCGCTCACATCGGGTTCTAGGGCGCACGATGTCGGGCAAGCGACAGCCCCCCAGGGGTAACCCTGGGGGGTTTGTATTTCTCGTTACAAGAGGTCAAGCCCACGGTCGTCAGACCGGCGTCTGATCCCCGGTTTCTATCCAACTTCAATGATCTGATCTCTCCTTGTACCGACGCTCACATAGCGAATGGGGGCGTGCGCGAGATCCTGCAGACGATCCAGGTAGGCGCGCGCCGCCGGCGGCAGCTCGGCGAGGCGTCGCACCTCCTGGAGCGATTGCTTCCATCCCGGGAGCGTCTCATAGACGGGCTCGACCCGGTCGATGCGCTCGACGTCCGCCGGCATGCTGTCCACGTCCTCCCCATCGAGCCGGTAGCCGACGCACACGGGGATCTCCGGGAACGAGTCGAGGACGTCGAGCTTCGTGACCGCGAGTCCGGTGAGGCCGTTGATGCGCACGGCGTAGCGCACCACCACGGCGTCGAACCAGCCGCAGCGGCGCGGCCGCCCGGTGGTGGCGCCGAACTCGCCGCCGAGCTCGCGGATGCGCTGGGCCAGCTCCGGTCCGGCCTCGGTGGGGAGCGGCCCGTTGCCGACCCGGGTGGTGTAAGCCTTGACGACGCCGAGGACCGCGTCGATCGCCGTCGGCCCGATCCCCGCGCCCACCGCCGCCCCACCGGCCGTCGTGTTCGAGGAGGTGACGTAGGGGTAGGTGCCGTGGTCCACGTCGAGCAGCGCTCCCTGCGCGCCCTCGAGGAGCACGGATTCCCCACGCTCCAACGCCTCGTACACGACGCGGCCGGCATCGACGGCGAGGGGCAGGAGCCGGGGCGCCAGGCGCGACAATAGCGCCGTGTGCTCGGCGGCGTCGGCCCGGTCGGCCGCGCCCAGCAGCTGCAGCATCTCGTTCGCGGCCCGCACCCGCGCCGTGACGACCTGGCTCGCACGATCGAGGTGGCGCAGATCCCCGACCCGGATACCGCGGCGCCCGTACTTGTCCTCGTAGGTGGGGCCGATCCCCCGCCCCGTCGTCCCGATGCGCTCGCGCTGCTCGCGGGCCCGGTCGAGGAGCTTGTGGAACGGGAGGGTGAGGTGGGCGCGGTCGGAAACATACAGCTTGCCGTCGACCTTGATGCCGCGGGTCGCCAGGGCGTCGAGCTCGGTGAAAAAGGTCTCCGGGTCGAGGACCACGCCGTTGCCGACGATGCACACGGCCCCCTGGAGGATGCCGGACGGGATCTGGTGCAGCACGAACTCCCCGGCCCCGGTGTTCACCGTATGGCCGGCGTTCGCGCCCCCCTGATAGCGCACGACGAGATCGGCGCGCTCAGCGAGCACGTCGACGATCTTCCCCTTCCCCTCGTCGCCCCACTGCGCGCCGACGACGACGACGCAGTGGCTCTTCGGTCCGAACATCGACGTCCCTCCCGCCCAATAAAAAAGCCCCCGGTGGGGGCTGCGGTATCCTCTGGGGGAAGTTAGGAGCAAGTCCGGTGCGCGTCAACGCAAGGCGGCGACGACGGCGCCCGCCACTTCCCGGACGCCCGCCAGCGTCAGGCGCTCGGGGCGGTCGTTGCCCGTGTGCACGATGCGGGCGGTCCCCCAGTCCCCGCGCATGACCGTGACGCACTCCCCCGCCCCCTTCGCGAGGGCGATCCCGTCGACGAGCACAGGGAGAAAGCGCGACCGGCGGACGCCCAACGCGCGCGCCACTGCGGTTCCCACGGGCCCGCGCCGGTGCTCGAGCACCACCGCCCCGCCGCGGTCATCCACGCCGTCGAAGTTCACGACCGCGGTCCCTTGCAGCAGGTTGGCCCGCTCGCGCACGAGGGCCCGCGCCCCCTCGAGGCCGAACTCCTCCGCATCGAGAAACAGCACCCCGACCGGCGAGGCCGCCGGGAGCGCGTCGAGGACCGCGAGCACGGTGAGCACGCCGGTGGCGTTGTCCACGGCCCCGGGGGAGTCGTCCCGGGTGCGGCAGCGCGCGAGCAGCAGCGCGCCGATGGCCCCCGGGATGGCCAGCGCTCCCCAGAGCGGCCGCCACCCCCACGCCGTCCGGAGCCCCACGATGGCGACGACGCCGAGCAGTCCGCCGACGCACAGGGCCACCGCCAGCAGCCGAGACAACATCGAAAGCCGTTGTCCCTTGGAATCGAAGTGGGCGGCCAACCACACCCGCACCCGGTCCCCCGGGCGTACGCCGATGAGATTCGTCGCCGGGGTGGTGGGCACCGGCAGCCGCCACAGCAGCGGAAGGAAGGGGTACGCCGCGAGCACCGCGGCGCCGGCGCACGCCCACGCCGCGGCCCACACCGCCGGGAGCCGACTCGGCGCGAGCAGGAGCGTGCCGAAGATGACCACGCCGACGCCAGCGCCCCAGACCTGAGCGGCGACCAGGCGCACGGGACTCGCGGTGAAGGGATGCTCCATCACGACGCACCCGCGGCGCTCGAGCTCGGCGCGCAGCAGCTCCCGGACGCCGGTATGGTTGGGTGAGCCGACGAGCCGCGGCACGGCCAGCCGGTCGAGCAGGGCGTGGAGGGGGGGGTCAGTCACCCGGCGTGAGCAGTCGCGCCACGCGCTCGCGATCGGCGGGCGCGAGCGCCGGCAGGGGCGCGCGCACCGGGCCGCCGGAGAGCCCCACGGCGTCCATCGCCGCCTTCACGCCCGCCGCGCCCAGCTCGCTCACGATGGCCTTGTTCAGGGGAATGAGGGGTTGCTGCAGGGCCTCCGCGCGGGCGCGGTCCCCGGCGCGGAAGGCGGCGAACACGTCGACGCAGCGGCGGGCCGCGAAACAGGCGAGCGCGAGGATGCCGCCGTCGCAGCCCAGCTCCAGGGCGGCGTAGAGGAGCGACCCAGAGCCAACGAAGACCGACCACTCCGGCACGGCCGCGCGGTAGGCCCCGACGTTCTTGATGTCCCCCGAGGAGTCCTTCACGCCCGCGATGTTGGGATGCGCGGCGAGCTGCTCGAGCACCGCCGGGGCGATCGCGACGTGCGTGTATTTGGGAATGTTGTACACGAGGACCGGCACGGGGCACGCGTCCGCGATCCCGCGGTAGTAGGCGACGAGGGCCGCCTCGGTGAGCGCCGCCGCGAAGTAGCCGGGCGGTCGCACCAGCACGGCGTCGGCCCCGGCCGCCGCGGCCGCCCGGCTCCGGGCGACGGCCTCGCGGGTAGACTCCGCGCCGGTCCCGGCGAAGAGCCGGCGGTCCCGCGGCACGGCGTCGCGCGCGCAGGCGACCAGCCGCCGCTGCTCATCGGCGTCCAAGAGCGGCGCTTCCCCGGTCGAGCCGGCGACGACGATGCCGTCGAGGCCCGCCTCGAGCAGCCGCGTGATGTTCTGGCGGAGCGCTCCCGGTTTGACGTCGCCGCTGACAGGATCGAACGGGGTGGTGATGGGGGCGAGCACGCCCCCGAAGCGACGTCCGCTCACGACGGCGGGAGCATGCTCGACAGGTCGTCGGTGAACCCCGCGGGCTTGTCCTTGCCCGGATCGGCGGCCCCGACCGGGGCCGGAGGGGGAGCCACGACGCGGGAGCGGCGCCGCAGCGTCTTCATCTGCAGCTCGAAATCGGCCGGGTTCGACGAGGTGGCCGCGGCGGTCTCGTAGGTCACGACGCCGTCGCTCACCAGGTCCATCAGATGCTGGTCGAAGGTCTGCATCCCGTATTGATCGCGCGATTCCTTGATGTAGTCGCGCAGCTCCGGCGTGCGATTGACGTCCTTGATCAGATCGCGGGCGAAGCCGGTGCAGATCAGCACCTCGAGCGCGGCCGCGCGCCCGTGGCCGTCGGCGCGCGGCAGCAGGCGCTGCGAGACCACGGCGTGCAGCGATTCCGCGAGCCGGATGCGGGCGATGTCCTGCTCCTCGGGCGGGAACATGGCGACGATGCGGCTCACCGTGGTGACGGTGTCCGGCGTGTGAAGCGTCGAGATCAGCAGGTGGCCGGTTTCCGCCGCCTTCATCGCCGTGTCGATGGTCTCGACGTCGCGCATCTCGCCGATCAGGACCACGTCGGGATCCTGCCGCAGGGCGGCCCGCAGGCCCATGCGGAAGTCGTCGGTGTCGACACCGACTTCCCGCTGGGTGACGGAGCAGTTGATGTCGCGGTGCAGGAACTCGATCGGGTTTTCCAGCGTGAGAATGTGCTTGTGCTGGGTTTGGTTGACGTGATGGATGATCGCCGCCATCGTCGAGCTCTTGCCCGATCCCGTCACGCCGGTGACCAGGATCATCCCCCGCTCCGCCGACGCGACCTGGGTGAGCACGGCCGGCAGCTTCAGGCTCTCGAACGTGGGCACGTCGAAGGGAATGACGCGCATCACGATCATGAACGACGAGCGCTGGCGCAGGATGTTCACCCGGAACCGCCCGATCCCCGGCATCCCCCAGGAGCAGTCGTAATCGCGCAGCCGGTCGATCTTGGCGCGGTCTTCCTCGCTCGGGATGAGCCGCAGGGCGATCGCCTTCGTCTGGTCGGGGGTGAGCCGCTGCTTGGTGAGCGGGACGAGCCGCCCGTCGATGCGGGCGCGGAACACGTCGCCCGCCTTGATGTGCAGGTCGGACGCCCCCCGGTCTACGGCGGCCTTGATGATCTTTTCCATGCGTTCAGTACCCGGCCTCCAAGTCCACCACGTTCAGCAGGGGCGCTCCCGCAAGATAGCGACGAATGTTCTCCACGATCAGCCCCGTCTCGCGCTCCCAGTAACGCCCCGTCACGCCCGCCGCGTGCGGGCTCACCAGCACCCGGGGGTGCCGCCAGAAGGGGTGGCCGGCGGGCAGCGGCTCGCGCGCGAACACGTCGAGCGCCGCGCCCCGCAGCCGGCCCGCGTCGAGTCCTTCGAGCAGTGCGGTCTCGTCGAGCAGGTCCCCGCGGGACACGTTGACCACCACCGCCTCCGCCGGCAGCCGCGCCAGCACGTCGCGGCTCACCGCGGCTCCCGTCAGCGCCGTGCGTGGCGCCGCGATGACCAACACATCGGCCTCGGCGGCGAGTCGCGGCAGCGCGTCGAACCCGCCGACCCACGCGACCCCGGGCGGTCCGCCCCGCTCGGGGCGCCGCCGGACGCCGGCGACCGTCATTCCCAGCGCCGCCGCTCGCGCCGCCACGGCGGCGCCGATCCCTCCCAGCCCGAAGATTCCCAGGCGCAGCCCGCGCAGCTTCCGCGATCGGTTCGGCGTGGACGCCCGCCGAGTTGGTCAGCACGATCCCACTGCCCCGGAGCGCCGGCAGGCTGCCCCCCACTCCGGCGGTCCCGCTGTGCGCCCAGCGCAGGGTGCCGCGCCCGGCCGCGACCACGCCCGCCGCCACCCCATATCCGACATAAATCTCGGCGCCGCGCGCCGCGGCCGTGGATTCCGGCGTGCCCACCCCGCCGTCGCCGTCCGAGGGCGCGAGGGCGTCCACCTCCACGACCTCCCAGCCGAGCCCGAGGGCGTCCCGGATGGCCCGGGCGGCGTCCGGCGTGACGCGCCAGGCCGCCCGGGGCGACTGCAGGTCGACGACGAGCCGGCGGGTCACTCCCCGGTGGAGACGGTCCGCACGAGGGGATGGTGGAGGATGGCGATCATCACCTGGTCGTGCAGGCGCTTGGGACCGCGCACATCGTACTCGATCACCAGATCGACGTTCTCGCGGCGCGACTCCACCCGCTCGACCTCCAGCCCGGTGCGGCGGACGAGCGCCTCGAGCTCCTCGAGCGCCGTGGGGTCGGGCCGCGCGTGAATAACGAGGTGGCTCCGCGACGACTGGCGAGAGACCAAGCCTTCGACGCGGCCGAGCCCCTGCAGCACGAGGATCACGAGCAGCGTGGCGCCAAGGGCCTCGGGATAATGGCCGGCCCCGAGGGCCACGCCGATCGCCGCGACGACCCAGATCGTCGCCGCGCTCGTGAGCCCGACCACTGCGCCGCGCGCGTGCAGAATGGTCCCCGCTCCGATGAAGCCGACCCCGGTGACGATCTGCGCCGCGACCCGCGTGGGATCGGAGGTCGGCCCGCCCATCGTCATGGAGAGCTTGGTGTACAGCACGGAGCCGATACAGATCAAGATGTTGGTGCGCAGCCCGGCGGGCTTGCCGCCGAGCTCGCGCTCCAGGCCGATCGCGCCGCCGAGCAGCACGGCGAGCCCGAGCTGCAGGAGCAGCTCGAGATGGAACACCTCGATCATCCGGCTCATGAAGTCCCGCATCAGTCCTCCGCGGCCTCAAGGAGACCCATCCGCGACCGGACGGCCGCGATGGTCTCCCGGGCGATCGTGCGGGCGCGGGCGGCGCCGCCGCGCAGGATCGCGCGCACGCGCTCGGGCTCGGCGCGCAACTGCGCGTGCCGCTCGCGCATCGGCGCCAGCGCCGCTATGATATTGTCGGCGAGCAGCCGCTTGCAGTCGAGGCACCCCCACCCTGCGGTGCGACACTTGTGCGCCACATCCGCCTGCTGCGCGGGCGTCGAGAATCCCTGATGGATGGTGAAGATGTTGCAGATGTCGGGGGCTTGAGCTTCGCCCAGATCGCGTCGGGGTCCTCGAACAAACCGAGGGTGTTGCCCAGGCTCTTGGACATCTTGGCCCGGCCATCGAGCCCGAGGACCCGTTTCGTCGGCGTCAGCAGCGCCTGCGGCTCCGGGAAGAAGCCCGCGCCGAAACGGCTGTTCCAGCGGCGTGCGATCTCGCGCATCAGCTCGAGATGCTGCACCTGGTCCTCGCCCACCGGGACGAGACTGGCCTTGTAGAGCAGCACGTCCGCCGCCTGGAGGACGGGGTAATTGAGCAGCCCCGCCGGCACGCTCTCGTGGCGCTGGGCTTTTTCCTTGTATTGTGTCTGGCGTTCGAGCTCTCCCAGCGGCGTCACGGTGGTGAGCAGCCAGTTGAGCTCGCTGTGCTCGGGGACGTGCGACTGCACGAACAGCGTGCACTTGTCGGGGTCGAGGCCCGCGGCGATCAGGCCCGTCGCCATTTCCAGCGTGCGCTCGGCGAGCGTCGCCGGATCGTAGGGCTGTGTGATGGCGTGCAGGTCCACGACGCAGAAGAGGCACTCCCACCACCGCTCGGTGTTCACGTTCGTAGCCCCGCCGGCCGCGGCGCTCGAGGCCGCGTTTCGCGCCATGCAGGTGGCGACGGCGCGCATCGACCTCACCCGGCACCGCGGGGAGCATCCCCGCATGGGAGCGACCGACGTCGTGCCGTTCGTCCCGGTGCGCGGGGTGACCATGGACGACTGCGTGCAACTCGCCCGCCAGCTCGCCGAGCGGGTCGGGCGCGAGCTCGCGATTCCGGTCTTTCTCTACGCGCGCGCCGCGACCCGCCCCGAGCGCGAGCGCCTGCCCGACATCCGCAAGGGTGAGTTCGAGGGCCTCCGCGAGCGCATCGGCACGGACCCGGCGGCCGAGCCCGACGTCGGCCCCAAGCGCATCCATCCCACGGCCGGCGCGACGGCGATCGGTGCGCGGACGTTTCTCGTCGCCTACAACATCTACCTCGACACGACGGATGTGGGGGTCGCGAAGGAGATCGCCAAGCGCATCCGGACCTCGAGCGGCGGGCTCCCCGCCGTGCAGGCGAGCGGCTTCCTGGTCGAGGGGCAGGCCCAGGTATCGATGAACCTGCTGGACATTGACGTGACGCCCCCAGCGGCGGTGTTCGCAGCCGTGGAGGCCGAGGCGCGGGCGCGCCGCGTGGCGGTCACGAAGAGCGAGGTGGTGGGCTTGATACCGGAGCGCGCGATTCTGGGCGCCGGCGCGGCGCACCTCAAGCTCACCGACGCCGCCGACCACTTGCTCGAAGCCAAGATTCGTGAGACCGGAGGGCCCACGCTCGACGGCTGGATCGACGAGCTGGCGGGCGCGGCGCCCGTCCCCGGCGGCGGCAGCGCGGCCGCGCTCGCCGGAGCGCTCGCGGCGGCGCTGGTCGCGATGGTCTGCCGACTGACGATCGGGCGGAAGGCCTACGCGGCCACAGAGGGCCGGGCGCGCGAGATGCTCATCGAGGCGGAGGCGCTGCGCGCCGAGCTGCGGAGGCTGGTGGACGACGACGCCGCCGCGTACGGCCGCGTGAGCGCCGCCTACAAGATCCCCAAGGGCGATCCCGGGCGCGGAGCCGCTGTCGACGAGGCGTTGCGCGGCGCGGCCGTGACCCCGCTCGCCGTAGCGCGCGGCGCGGCGCGCCTCATCGCGCTGGCGCGCGAGCTCGGCGAGATCGGCAACAAGAACGCGCGCTCGGATACGCAGGTGGCGGAGCACCTGGCGCGGGCGGCGCTGGCCGGAGCGGTCGAGAATGTGCGGGTGAACGTGGCGGCGCTCTCGGATCCGGCGAAAGGGCGGGAACTGCTGGAGGAGGCGGAGCGGTTGGGCCGCGCCTAGTCCGTCGTCGTCAGGATCCGCGGCGGCGCGCCGTTCTCCTGAATGGCCACCGTGTGCTCGAAGTGGGCCGACAGCGAGCCGTCCGCGGTCACCACGGTCCACTTGTCCTCGAGGGTGCGAATCTCCGGCCCACCGGCGTTGACCATCGGCTCGATCGCGATCGTCATCCCGGGGGTGAGCCGGGCCCCCCGCTTCGGCTTCCCGAAGTTCGGCACCTGCGGCTCCTCGTGAAAGCTGGTGCCGATGCCGTGCCCCACGAGCTCCCGCACCACCGAGTACCGCGCGCCCTCCGCGACCTGCTGCACCGCATACCCGATGTCGCCGACGTGATTGCCGGTACGCGCCGCGGCGACGCCCGCCGCGAGCGCTTCCTGGGTCACCCGCAGCAGGCGCTCCGCTTCGGTGCTGACCTCGTCGACCGGAAACGTGGCCGCGGAATCCGCGTGCAGCCCCTCCAGCGCCACCCCCACGTCGACGCTGAGGAGGTCCCCGGCCCCGAGCACCCGGCGCGGGGAGGGGATGCCATGCACGATCTCCTCGTTGATCGAGGTGCACAACGTCGCCGGAAAGTCGTACAACCCTTTGAACGAGGGCCGGGCGCCGGGGTGGCTGCGGATGAAGTCCTCGGCGATCCGGTCGAGCTCCGCCGTGGACACGCCGGGCCGCACGTGGCGGCGGACGAGGGCGAGCGTTCCCGCGACGATGCGCCCGGCGGCCGCCATCGTCTCGATTTCCCGAGCCGATTTGATGGTGACGCTCATCGCCCGATGATCCGCCTCATCTCCTCGGCGATCTGGTCGACGGTGCCCGTGCCCGGCACGCGGTGCACGCTGCCTCCCCCCCGCTGGGCGTAGTGAGCGACGAGGGGGGCGGTGTCGCGCTGGTAGACCGCGAGGCGGGTTTTGATCGCCTCCGGCGTGTCGTCGGAACGACGCTCGACCGGGGCGCGGCCGATCATGCGGCGGACCAGCTCTTCTTCCGGCACGTCGAGCAGCAGGATGTGGTTGAGGCGGTTGCCTTCGGCGCCCAGGAGTTTGTCGACGAGCTGGGCCTGCGCCGCAGTGCGGGGAAAGCCGTCGAACACGGCACCGTTCTTGGCCTCGGGTTTGCTCAGCTCAGCCTTGATGAGCTCGAGGATCAGGGTGTCGGGGACGAGCTGCCCCTGGTCCATGAACTTCTTGGCGTCCCGCCCGAGTGTGGTGCCGTCCTTGACCGCGGCGCGCAGGATGTCACCGGTGGTGATCTTGGGAAGCTGCAGGCGCTCGGCGAGGATTTTGCCCTGTGTGCCCTTGCCCGAACCGGGGGCGCCGAGGATCAGGACGAACACGGCACTATTGCGTGCGGCCGCGGAACTTGACTCGGCCTTCCTTCATGAAGCCGTCGTAGTGCCGCAGCAGCAGGTATTGCTGCACCTGCTGCACGGTGTCCAGCGCCACGCCGACGACGATCAGCAGGGCCGTGCCCCCGAAGCCGAACGGCATGTTGAGCACGTTGCCGATGATGATCGGCAGCACCGCGACGAAGGTGAGGAAGATCGCGCCGGGCAGCGTGATCCGCGACAGCACCTCGTCGATGTAGTCGGCGGTCGCCGCCCCGGGCTTCACCCCCGGAATGAAGCCGCCCTGCTTCTTCAGGTTCTCCGCCAGGTCCACCGGATTGAAGATGATGGACGTGTAGAAGTAGGCGAAGAACACGATCAGCACCGCGAGCGTGAGCAGATAGGCGATCGAGGTGTAGTTGAAGTACGTCGAAAAATCCTTGAGCCACTGGATGTTGCTGAACTGCGCCAGCGTGCCGGGGACGATGATCAGCGACTGCGCGAAGATGATCGGCATCACGCCCGAGGAGTTGATGCGCAGCGGGATGAAGGTCTTCTGCCCCTCGCGGATGCGGCCCCGACCCATGACTTTGCGCGGGATCTGAATGGGGATGCGCCGCGCCGCCACCGTGACCGCCACCGTCGCCCCGACGACGAGCACCATCATCCCCAGGACGACCAGCAGCTTCGGGATGGTCAAGTCGCTCCCCGGGGTCGTGACGGTCTCGATGGTCTTCAGCGTCTCGGGCCAGATGCGCTCGACGATCGAAAAGAAAATCAGCAGGCTCATGCCGTTCCCGATGCCCCGCTCGGTGATCTGCTCCCCGAGCCACATGATGAACACGCCGCCGGCGGTCAGGGTCAGCATGGTGAGCAGCCGGAAGCCGAACGGGTTCATCGTCACGGCGCCCGGGATCTGGGACTGGATGAACAGCGAGTACCCGTACGACTGGAACAGGCAGAGCAGTACCGTGAGGTAGCGGGTCCACTGCGTGAGCTTTTTCCGCCCCTCTTCGTCGCGCTGCATCTTCTCGATGACCGGGAACACCGGCCCCGCGAGCTGGAAGACGATGCTCGCCGAGATGTAGGGCATGATCCCCAGGGCAAACACCGCGGCCCGCGACAATCCCCCGCCCGCGAACAGGTCGTACAGCGAGAACAGCGTCCCCTGCGACCGTTGAGCGTAATCCGCCAGGGCCTGGACGTTCACGCCCGGCGTCGCGATGTGCGCGCCGATGCGGTAGACGAGCAGGGCCAGGAGCGTGAAGAGGATCTTGTCCTTGAGCTCCGGGACCTTGAACAGGTTGGGGATCTTCGGTGCGGTCACGCGCTCACCCCTCGATGGTGCCGCCCGCCTGCTCGATCTTCGCCCGGGCGGAGGCGGACGCCGTGACCCTGCGGACGACGAACTTCCGGGTCACCTCACCCATGCCGAGCAGCTTGATCGGGCTGTCGGGCCGGCGCACGAGTCCCGCGCCGAACAGGGTGTCGGGGGTGACCTCGACGCCTTCGGCGAGCAGCGCCAGATGCCGGACGTTCACGACCTGCGCCGGGTCCCGGAAGGGATTGGTGAAACCGCGCTTGGGGATGCGGCGGATGAGCGGCATCTGCCCGCCCTCGAACCCCAGGCGGGTCGAGCCGCCGGTGCGGGCCTTGTGGCCCTTCTGGCCGCGGCCGCTGGTCTTCCCGATCCCCGAGCCCGGCCCCCGGCCCACGCGGATGCGCGCGCGGTGCGAGCCCCGCGGCGGCTCCAGCGAGTGCAGGGACAGATGCGGAGCCGCCGGCGCCCGCGTGGCCTTCTTCTTCGGGCGCCGCTTCGGGGTCCTCGTCTTGGTCGCCTTGGTCGCCGCCATAGGTCACTTCCCGTCCTTCACGGGCGTCACCTCGACGAGGTGGCGCACCAGGTAGATCATACCGCGCAGCGCGGGGTGATCCTTCTTCACCACGATGTCCTGGTGGTGCTTGAAGCCCAGCGCCTCCAGCGTGCGGCGCAGCGCCGGCGGCTGGCCGATCGCCGAGCGGATCTGCCGCACGCGGACCTCGCCCTTGCCCGCGGGCTGCTTGCCGGGGTCGCGCCAGCGAACCTTGATGCGGCGCTTGCGAGTCGGCGGGTTTCTAGCCACGGGCCACCGTCTCCTGGCGCGCCTTGTACGGGATCGTGTCGACCTCGATGCCCCGCTCCTTGGCCACGCGTCGCGCCGTGGTCAAATGTTGCAGGCCGTCGAGCGTCGCCCGGACCATATTATGCGGGTTAGTGGACCCCAGGCTTTTGGTGAGGATGTCACGCACGCCCGCGCACTCGAGGACGGCGCGCACCGGCCCACCGGCGATCACGCCCGTCCCGGACGCCGCCGGCTTGAGGAGGACGCGTCCCGCGCCGTGATGCCCGATGACCTCGTGGGGGATGGTGCCGCCGGTGAGCGGCACCTCCGTCAGGCGGCGGCGCGCGGCCTCCACGGCCTTGCGCACCGCCTCGCTCACCTCGTTGGCCTTGCCGGTGGCAATGCCGACGCGCCCCTGGCCGTCCCCCACGGCGACGAGCGCGTTGAAGCTGAATCGCCGGCCGCCCTTCACGACCTTCGCGACGCGGTTGATCGCGATGACGTTCTCGAGGATGCCGTCGCCCTCGCGGGCGGAGCGGTCGTCGCGACGCTCCCCGCCGCGGCCGCGGCCGCCGCGGCCGCGGCCGCGACCACCACCACCCCCGCCCCCGCGGCGCTGGCCGCCCCCGCCCCCGCCTGCACCACCACCGCCACCCCCACCCACTTCGGCCGGCCGCTCCTCGGTTGCCGGCGCGGCGCTCGGCGCTGCGGCGGCGGGGGCGGCGGGCGCGGCCGGGACCTCACGCTCCTGATCGATCGCCATCAGAACTCCAATCCGCCCTTGCGGGCGCCGTCGGCCACCGCCTTCACGCGGCCGTGGTACTGGTAGCCGCCGCGGTCGAAGACGACCTTGGCGATACCGCGCGCCTTCGCCTTTTGCGCGATCAACTGACCGAGGGCGTACCCCTTGGCCACTTTTCCCTTGCCGTCCACCTGGATGCCCTCGGACGTGTCCGCAGCGCCGACGAGCGTCGTGCCGGTGTGGTCATCCACGACCTGGGCGTAGATGTGCTTGGACGAGCGGAACACCACGAGTCGCGGGTGGTCCGCCGAGCCCGCCACGCGCTTGCGCACGCGGAGGTGGCGCCGGGCGCGGCGCTGCGCGCTGTTCTTGATCTTGCGAATCGGTCGCATGGCTTACTTGGTCGCCGCCTGGGCGGTCTTGCCGGCTTTGCGCCGGACCTGCTCGCCCACGTAGCGGATCCCCTTCCCCTTATATGGCTCGGGCGGCCGGATGCTGCGGATCTCCGCGGCCACCTGGCCGACCATCTCCTTGTCCACGCCTTCGATTTTCACGATGGTGTTGTTGTCCACCGAGAGTTTCACGCCCGTGGGCGCCTCGTACTTCACCGGATGCGAGAAGCCCACGACCAGCTGCAGGCCGAACGGCCGCACCTCCGCCTTGTACCCGACGCCCTGAATCTCCAGCTGCTTGCGGAACCCTTCCGTGACCCCCGCGACCATGTTGGCGACGAGGGTGCGCGAGAGGCCGTGCAGGGCCTTGTGGAAGTTCTCGTCCGAGGGCCGGCGCACGACGACGGCGCTCTCCTCCACCACGAGCGTCATCTCGGGGTGGAAGGTGCGGGTGATCTCGCCCTTGGGGCCCTTGATGAGCAGCGTGCGGCCGGTCACCTGCGCGGTGACGCCCTTGGGGAGCGGAACGGGCTTTCTGCCGATGCGCGACATCGTGCCTCCTACCAGACCACGGCGAGCAGCTCGCCGCCCAGGCGCGCGGACCGGGCTTCGCGGTCGGTCATGAGGCCCCGCGGCGTGCTGAGGATGGCCATGCCGAGGCCGTTCTTGACCCGCGGGATCTCGCGCACCTTCACGTAGCGGCGCAAGCCCGGCGCCGAGACCCGCTGCAGCGCGCGGATGACCGGCTGGTCGTTGTGGTACTTGAGGAAGAGCCGCAGCAGCCCGTGGCGCCCGTCGTCCAGGACCTTGAAGTCCTGGATGTAGTGGTTGTCGCGGAGCAGCCGCGCGATCTCGACCTTCAGCTTCGACACCGGCATGTCGACGCGGCGGTGCCCCGCCTGGCAGGCGTTGCGCACGCGCGTGAGCATGTCGGCGACGGGATCAGTCAGGTTCATTCTCGGTGTCCGTCCTTTACCAGCTGGCCTTGCGCACGCCGGGGATCTCGCCGCGGAGGGCCAGCTCCCGGAAGCAGATGCGACACAGCTTGAACTTGCGCAACGTGCCGCGACTGCGACCGCAGCGCTGGCAGCGGTAGTAGCCGCGCACCTTGAACTTCGGCGTCCGCTTGACCTTCTCGACCCAGCACTTCTTCGCCATGCGGTCTCCTCAGGCCGCCGTGACCGGGGGGGGGGCCTCGACCCGGAACGGCATGCCCATTTCCTTGAGTAGCGCCATCGCGGTGTCGTCGCGCTGCGCGCTCGTCACGAAGGTGATGTCCATCCCGTGGATGCGCTCGACCTTGTCGTAGTCGATCTCGGGGAAAATCATCTGCTCCTTGAGGCCGATCGTGTAGTTGCCCCGGCCGTCGAAGCTCTTGGTCGGCAGCCCGCGGAAGTCGCGCATCCGCGGCACCGCCACAGTGATCAAGCGGTCCAGGAACTCGTACATCCGGGCGCCCCGCAGCGTCACGCTGCAGCCGATCGTCGCGCCCTGCCGCAGGTTGAAGTTCGCGATCGACTTCTTGGCCCGCGTCACCACCGGCTGCTGGCCGGTGATGGCGGCGAGCTCGGCCACCGCCACTTCCAGCCCCTTCGGGTTCTTGATGGCGTCCCCCATCCCCACGTTGAGCACGATCTTCACCAGCTTGGGGATCTGGTGCGCGTTGCCGAACCCGAACTGCTGCTGCAGGCGCGGCCGCACCCGCTGCACGTAATGGTCGCGCAGCCGGGCTGGCGGCGCGGGTTCGGCCGGCGCCGCGGGGGCCGCCGCCACTTCGGGCGCGCCCTTGGGCGGCTTCGCCGCCTTCTTGTCCTTCTTCTCCGGTTTTTCCCTGGTCTCCGCCATCGTCATTTCACCCGCGGAATCGGCTGGCCGGACTTGACCGCGATCCGCTCAATAGTGCCGTCCTCGTCGCGCCGCCGCCGCACCCGCGTGGGCTCGCCCGACTTGGGGTCGAGGAGCATCACCTTGGCGGCGGCGATCGGCGCGGCGATCTCCACGATGCCGCTCTCGTCGCCCGCCTGCGTGGCGCGCTTGTGCTTCTTCACGATGTTCACGCCCTCGACGACCACCCGGAACTTCTTGGGGAAGACCCGCAGGATCTTCCCTTCCTTGCCGCGGTCGTCGCCGCTGATGACGCGCACGCGGTCGCCCTTGGCGAGGTGCAGCTTGTACCGCGCCGGCTCGGTACCGCGCACGCGGCGGCTCTTCTTGTAGACGAGCGGCTTCATCTCAGATGACCTCCGGCGCGAGCGACACGATCTTCATGAAGCGCTTCTCCCGCAGCTCGCGGCCCACCGGGCCGAAGATGCGCGTCGCCCGCGGCTCCCCCTGGTCGGTGATGAGCACGGCGGCGTTTTCGTCGAAGCGGATGTAGGAGCCGTCCTTGCGCTTGGTCTCCTTGGCCGTCCGCACGATCACCGCCTTCACCACCTCGCCCTTCTTGATCTGGCCGGTGGGGATGGCGTCCTTGATCGTGACGACGACGATGTCCCCGAGGCCGCCGTAGCGCCGCTTGGACCCGCCGAGCACGCGGATCACGAGGGCGGTGCGCGCCCCCGAGTTATCCGCGATCCGGACGATCGACTCCTGTTGAATCACGCTCGCCTCCCCCTCCCCTACCGCGCCCGCTCGACGATTTCGACCACCCGCCACCGCTTGGTCTTCGACAGGGGGCGCGTCTCCACGATGCGCACCGTGTCGCCGGCTTTGGAGCCCAACTCGTCGTGCGCCGCGACCTGCTTGGTGCGGAGCACCTGCTTCCCGTACAGCGCGTGCGCGAAGCGGCGGACCATCGCGACCGTCACGGTCTTCTGCATCTTGTCCTTCACCACCACGCCGGTGCGGACCTTGCGTCTGCCCCTCATGCGGTCTTCCTCTCGCGCAGAATGGTGCGGATCCGCGCAAGGTCGCGGCGGATCGTGCGGAAGCGGAGCGGGTTCTCCACCGCCTCGGTCGCCGAACGGAACCGCAGCCGGAACCGCTCGTCGGTGAGCTCGATCAGCTTGCGCTCTAGCTCCTCGAGGGAGAGCTGGCGCAAGTCGTCGGGACGCTGCCTCGGCATCCTAGCGCTCCTCCCGCCGGACGAACTTCGACTTCACCGGGAGCTTGGCCGCGGCCAGCGCCAGCGCCTGGCGCGCCAGATGCTCCTCGATCCCCTCCAGCTCGAACATGATGCGGCCGGGCTTCACCACCGCCACCCATCCCTCGGGGTTGCCCTTGCCTTTCCCCATCCGCGTCTCGGCCGGCTTCTTGGTGATCGGCTTGTCCGGGAACAGCCGGATCCACACCTTGCCGCCGCGCTTCATCTCGCGCGTCAACGCCACCCGCGCCGCCTCGATCTGGCGGTTCGAGATCCACCCCGGCTCGAGCGTCATCAGCCCGTACTGGCCGAACGCGACGGTGTTGCCGCGCGTGGCCATCCCCGACGTGCGGCCCTTGAACCGCTTGCGGAACTTGACGCGCTTGGGGGCCAGCATCGCCTCACGCTCCCGTCGAGTAGGTCCGCCCCGCCAGCTCCTCGGTCATCTCGCGTGTGAAGATCCATACCTTCACGCCGATGGTGCCGTAGGTGGTCTTGGCGGTGGACGTCGCGTAGTCGATGTCGGCGCGCAGCGTGTGCAGCGGCACGCGGCCCTCGTGGTACCCTTCCGTGCGCGCGATTTCGGCGCCGCCCAGACGCCCGGCGCACTTGATCTTGATCCCCTGCGCGCCCATGCGCATCGCGCTCTGCACCGCGCGCTTCATGGCGCGGCGGAACGAGATGCGCTGGTTCAGCTGGTGCACCACACTGTCGCCGACCAGCTGGGCGTTGAGCTCGGGGCGCTTGATCTCCTCGACGTTGATGCCGACTTCCTTGCCGGTGAGCTGCGCCAGCTCGTCGCGCAGCTTGTCGACCTCCGCGCCACGCTTGCCGATCACCACTCCCGGCCGCCCCGTGTGGACCGTCACCGTCACCTTGCCCGGCTTGCGCTCGATGTGCACTTCGGCGATCGCCGCGTGCGAGAGCCGCGCCTTCAGGTACTTGCGGATCAGGTCGTCTTCCTTGAGGAGCTCGGGGAAATCGCGCCGGGCGAAGTACCGCGACCGCCACGGCTTGATGATCCCGAGCCGGAACCCGTAGGGATGCGTTTTCTGTCCCACGTTACTTGTCCTCGCTCTTCTTGCGCGTGGTGCGACGCTTCGCCGTGCCCGCCGCGGCCTTGGTCTTCTTCGGCGCCTTGGCCTTCGCCTTGGGCGGCGGCGCCGCCGTCTCCGCCTTGGCGGCCGCGGCGCGGCCGGCCGGCTGCTCCGCCGGCGCCGCCGTCCCGGCCACGCGGATCTCGACGTGGCTGGTGCGCTTCTTGATCGGCGTGCCCCGGCCCATCGCGGCCATCGTGAACCGCTTCAGGGTCGGTCCTTCGTTGACGACCGCGTACTCGACCCGCAGCCGGTCCTCATCGAGACGCTCGTTCTGCCGGTCGGCCGCCTGCTTGGCGTTCGCCACCGCCGAGGTGAGCACCTTCCGGATCTGGATGGCGGCGTGCTTCTTGGAGAAGCGCAGGATGGCGTAGGCCTCCGGGACCGGCCGACCCCGGATGAGGTCCACGACCAGGCGCATCTTCCGCGCCGACTGCCGCACGTGCCGCTGCACCGCGCGCGCTTCCATGGCTTATTCCTTGACCTCCGGCGTTCCGGTCTCGCCTTCCTTCTCCGCCGAGCCGCGCGCGTGGTGGCCGCGGAACAGCCGCGTGTGCGCGAACTCCCCGAGCTTGTGCCCCACCATGTTCTCCGTCACATAGACCGGGATGAACTTGTTGCCGTTGTGCACGGCGAGCGTGTGCCCGATGAAGTCGGGCGTGATGGTGCTGCGCCGCGACCAGGTCTTGAAGACCTTCTTCTCGTTCTTGTCGTTCAGGGCCGTGAGCTTCTTGAGCAGCGACGGCTCCACGTACGGGCCCTTCTTTACCGAGCGTGCCATTACTGGGTCGCCTTCCCGCGCTTGCGGCCGCGGACGATGAGCTTCGTGGACGCCTTCTTCTTGTGTCGGGTCTTGCGGCCTTCGGGCTTGCCCCACGGGTTCGTGGGCGGCCGGCCGCCCGAGCTCTTGCCCTCGCCCCCGCCCAGCGGATGGTCCACCGGGTTCATCGCCACACCCCGCACCCGCGGCATGCGGCCGAGCCAGCGGCTCTTGCCCGCCTTGCCGACCGAGAGCAGCTCGTGCTCGGCGTTGCCCACCTCGCCGATGGTCGCGAGGCATTCGCCGCGCACCATGCGCATCTCCGTCGAGCGCAGCCGCAGGGTCACGAAGTTGCCTTCCTTGGCGACGACCTGGGCGCTCGTGCCGGCCGCGCGGCACAGCTGGCCACCGCGCGCGATCTTCAGCTCGACGTTGTGCACCGCCGTGCCCAGCGGGATCTCGTGCAGCGGCACGGCGTTGCCGATCCGGATGTCTGCCCCCGGTCCCGACACCACGGTGTCGCCCGCGTTCAGCCCCTTGGGGTGCAGGATGTAGCGCTTCTCGCCGTCGGCGTAGACGACGAGCGCGATGCGGCACGTCCGGTTAGGGTCGTACTCGATCGCCGCGACCTTCGCGGGCACCCCGAACTTCTCGCGGCGGAAGTCGATGCGGCGGTACTGGCGCTTGTGGCCCCCGCCCCGCCAGCGCGTGGTGATGTGGCCCTTGTTGTTCCGCCCGCCCGACTTCGTGAGCGGCTCGACCAGCGAGCGCTCGGGCTCGGTTTTCGTCACTTCGGCGAAGTCCGAGACCGACCGGAAGCGCGTGGCGCTCGTCACCGGTTTGAACTGTCGGATGCCCATTTCAGCCCTCGAAGACCTGGATCGCGTCGCCTTCCTTCAGCGACACGAGCGCCTTCTTCCACGGGCCGCGGGTCCCCGCGTAGCGCCCGTAGGTGCGCCGCTTCGCGCGCATCACCAGCGTGCGCACGTCGGTCACCGTCACCTTGAACAGCGTCTCGATCGCCGCCTTGATCTGCGGCTTCGTCGCTTCCGGATGGCACTTGAACGTGTACGTCTTGTTGGCCTGGAACGCCGCCGAGGACTTCTCGGTGACGAGCGGACGCACGATCACCTGATGGAGCTCAGGCATCGGTCGCCTCCTCGTCGGGCGTCGCCGCCGCGGCCGCCACCGCGCCCTCGAGCGCCGGTGCCTCGACCACCACGACGTCCGACCACAACACGTCGTACGCGGTCGTGTCGGCGAACCGCTCCACGCGCACTCGCGGGAGATTGCGGCCCGAGAGGTACACGTTGTGCGCGTGCGCCCCGCCCGCCGTCAGCACCAGCACCTTGCGCCCGGCCACCCCGAGCTTCTCGAGCAGCTCGGCGAGCGGTTTCGTCTTGGGGCTCGCGTACGCCAGCTCGTCGATCACCAGCAGGGCGCCCTCGCCCGCCCGGGCGTTCAGCGCCGACTTGCGGGCGAGCTGCCGCACCTTCTTGGGGATCGCCAGGCGGTAATCCCGGGGATGCGGCCCGAAGACCACGCCGCCGTGCCGCCAGTGCGGCGCCCGGATCGACCCCTGCCGCGCGCGCCCGGTGCCCTTCTGCCGCCACGGCTTCTGGTTGCCGCCCGAGACAAAGGGGCGGGTCAGCGTGGCGTGTGTGCCCTGGCGCTGGTTGGCCAGGAACGTGACCACCGCCCGATGCAGCGCGTGGGTGTTCACCGTGCCGTCGAACAGCGTCGCTGGCAGCGCCACCGCTTTCTTCTTGGCGCCGGCCGCGGAAAAGTGCGGGGCCTCAATCATGGCGGCTCCGGCCTCCCTGCTTGCGGACGGTGAGCAGACCGTTCGTCGGCCCCGGCACCGCGCCGCGCACGAACAACAGATTCCGCTCCGCGTCCACTTTCACGATCTTGAGCCCGAGCTCGGTGAAGCGCTCCGCGCCCATGTGCCCCGGCATCCGCTTCCCCTTGATGATGCGCGACGGGTCCGTGCCCGGCGCGATCGACCCGGGCTTCCGGTGCCGGGTGTTGCCGTGGGTCTCGGGGCCGCCGCCGAAGTGGTAGCGGTGTACCACGCCCTGGAAGCCGCGGCCCTTGGTCACCCCCGTGACTTTCACGGTTTCGCCCGCCTGGAAGATCGTCACCGTGACGGCTTCGCCCGGTTTGGGCGCGGCGTCACCGACGATGAAGAAACTCCTGAGGACGCGCGGCGCCGCCTCGAGCCCCGCTTTCTTCGCGTGGCCGAGCAGGGCCTTCGGGGTGCGCGTCGCCTTGCGCTGCTCGAAGCCCAGCTGCACGCGGTCGCCGGTCACCTGCACGACCGGGCAGGGACCCGCCGCGATCACCGTCACCGGCACGGCCGTCCCCTCCTCGTCGAAGAGGCGCGTCATGCCGAGCTTCCTGCCGATCAATCCGTTCATAGACCCCTATCTGACGTCAGACGTCTGACGTCAGCTACTGTACCTTGATCTCGACATCGACCCCAGCCGGCAAATCCAGCTTCGTCAACGCGTCCACCGTCTGCGGGCGCGAGTCGAGGATGTCGATGAGCCGCTTGTGCGTCTTCAGCTCGAACTGCTCCCGGCTCTTCTTGTCGATGTGCGGGCTGCGCAGCACCGTCCACAAGGACCGCTTGGTCGGCAGCGGGATCGGTCCCGACACCTGCGCGCCCGTTTTCTCGGCGGTGCGGACGATGTCCGCCGCCGCCGTGACGACGCCGGCGCCGACGGTGCGGCCGCCTTCGCGGATCGCGAACCGCAGCCCCTCTTCCATCGCAATCGGCGTGATCAGCTCGATCGTCATCTTCGTGTTGTCCCCCGGCATCACCATCTCCACCCCCGCCGCCAACTCCACCGTCCCCGTCACGTCCGTCGTCCGCAGGTAAAACTGCGGCCGATACCCCTTGAAAAACGGCGTGTGCCGGCCCCCCTCCTCCTTCGTCAACACGTACACCTCGGCGTCGAACGTCGTGTGCGGCGTGATCGACCCCGGCTTCGCCAGCACCATCCCCCGCTCCACGTCCGTCTTCTCGATGCCCCGCAGCAACAGCCCCACGTTGTCCCCCGCCTGCCCGTCCTCCAGCAGCTTGCGGAACATCTCGACGCCCGTCACCACCGTCTTCTTGTCCGTCCCAAACCCCACCAGCGCCACCTCGTCCCCCACCTTCACCTTGCCCCGGTCGATCCGCCCCGTCGCCACCGTCCCCCGCCCCGTAATCGAGAACACGTCCTCGACCGGCATCAGGAACGGCTTGTCGACGTCCCGCTGCGGAATCGGGATGTACTCATCCAGCGCCTTCAAGAGCTCCCAGATCTTCTCCGCCCACGCCTTGTCCCCCTCCAGCGCCTTCAGCGCCGCCCCGCGGATCACCGGCACCTGGTCGCCGGGGAACTGGTACTGGGACAGGAGCTCGCGCACCTCGAGCTCGACCAGGTCCAAGAGCTCGGCGTCGTCCACCAGGTCGCACTTGTTCAAAAACACCACGATCGAGGGCACGTTCACCTGTCGCGCCAACAGGATGTGCTCGCGCGTCTGCGGCAGGATCTTGGTCGCATCGCGCCGCCCCTGGGCGGCGGAGGCCTTGGCCACTTCGTCGTAGGGGACGAACTTGGCCAGTCCCTTGGACTCCGCCACCTTGGTGATCGCCGCCGTGAGCGTCGTCTTGCCGTGGTCCACGTGGCCGATCGTCCCCACGTTCACATGCGGCTTCGTCCGCTCAAATTTCGCCTTGGCCATAATCTCCTCGTTGGATGTCAGACGTCAGACGTCAGACATCGGATCTCTCACTGGGTCGGAGCGCCCGACGTCTGAGGTCTGACGTCCGACGTCTCTCGAAGCTCGCGACCGGGATTGAACCGGTGACCTCGTCCTTACCAAGGACGCGCTCTACCGACTGAGCTACGCGAGCGACGACACCAGCAAGCGGGCGACGGGGCTCGAACCCGTGACCCTCAGCTTGGAAGGCTGATGCTCTACCAACTGAGCTACGCCCGCGCGCCAAGTGGTGGGGGAAGGATTCGAACCTTCGTAGCGCGTAAGCGCGGCAGATTTACAGTCTGCTCCCTTTGACCGCTCGGGCACCCCACCACGCCCACGCCGCGAATCGCCTTCCCGCCGTTCGAGTCCGCTTCCACCCCCAGCGACAAAGCACCCCGCGGCCTTCTGGCGGGGTGATGGGTTGTCGCACTGCGACAGTCGGGGCGGCGCTCCTCTTCGGCAACGTGAGCTGACGAAGGGACTCGAACCCTTAGCCTGCTGATTACAAATCAGCTGCTCTACCAGTTGAGCTACGTCAGCTGGTCGACCGCTATTTCTATTAGACTCGGAGCATAAACGGGGAGGTGCTGTATTGCAAGGGACGTGCCGTTAAGAACTTAGACCACCCGCCACTTGGTCCCCGCGGGGGTGTCCTCGATCTCCACGCCCCGGGCCTTGAGCTCGCCGCGGACGTGGTCCGCCTCCTTGAAATCCTTGGACTTACGGGCCCGGTCCCGGGCGGCGAGCCGCTCCTCCACCCACTGCGCCAGATCGGGGTCCACCGGCCGGGCGGCCGGCAGGACCGCGAACAGCTCCATGAGTCGATCGAACACCGCCAGCGCCGTGGCGGCTCCCTGCTCACCGGCGCCCCGGTCCAACTGCGCGTTCCCAGCGGTCACGAAGTCGAACAGATGGGCGAGCGCCTTGGGAGAATCGAGATCGTCGTCCAGGGCCGCCCGGACGTCCGTCTCGAGTTGCTGCGCCAGCTCCGCGAGTCGGTCTCCGTCCGTCCCCGTCCGTCCCTGTCTCTCCCCGTTCGCGAGGCGCTCCCGGAACTTCCCCAGCCGCAGCGACCCTTTCCGCGCCGCGTCCAGTGCGTCGTCGGTGTAGTCGAGCGGCTGGCGGTAGTGCGTCTGATAGACGAGGGTGCGGAACGTGCCGGCGTCCACGCCCTGCTCCTGGAGGTCGCGCGCCGTCAGGAAGTTCCCGTACCGCTTCGACATTTTCGTGCCCTTCACGTTCAGAAACGCCCCGTGCATCCAGACGCGCGCGAACGGCCGGCCGGTCGCGGCCTCGGACTGGCCGATTTCGTTTTCATGGTGGGGAAAGATGAGATCGATGGCGCCGCAATGCAGATCGAGCGTTTCGACGCCGAAGCGCTGCCGGATCTCCGTCAGCGACATCGCCGAGCACTCGAGGTGCCACCCCGGGCGCCCCCGGCCGAATGGCGCGTCCCACACCGCGCCCACCTGCTCGTCGACGGGGCCCGCCTTCTTCCACAGCGCGAAGTCGCTGGGGTCGTCTTTCGCATATTCGTCGCTCGCCACGCGCGCCCCGACCTTGATCTCGCGGCGGTCGAGCTGCGACAGGCGGCCGTAGGTCGGGAACTTGGCGATCGCGAAATACACTGACCCGTCGTCGCCCCGATAGGCGACGCCGCGCTCCAGCAGGCGCTCGACCAGGGCGATCATCGCCGGCATGTACTGCGTGGCGCGCGGGTAGACGTGCGCCGGCTTGATGCGCAGGAAGTCGCGGTCCTCGAAAAACGCCCGGGCGAACGGATCGGTGAGCTCGGCGAGCCGTTTGCCGGCCGCGGCGGCCGCCTTGATGACCCGGTCGTCCACGTCGGTGAGGTTCATCATGTGGAACACGTCGTATCCCGACCCCTCGAGGTGCCGCCGCAGCAGATCCTCGAACAGGAACGTCCGGAAATTCCCGATGTGCGCGAAGTTCCAGACCGTGGGGCCGCACGTGTACATCGTGACCCGCGGAGGCGCGAGCGGAGCGAACGCCTCCACCTGCCGCGTCAGCGTGTTGAAGAGCTGGAGGCTCATGGCGGGGGGAAACGTAGTCAGCGCGCGGCGTCGTCGTCCAGCGCATCCAGCACCACGTCTTCCAGGGATGGGAGCCGCACCCGGGACGCCCGCACGGCGAGCCGGTGCGCCCGGCACAGCGCCAGTGCCGCTTCCACCGTGCGGTCCCCCAGGTCCGTCTCGAGGCCGAACGCGGTCACCCGGAACCCGGGCGGCGGCACGCGCGGCGGCGCGTCGAGCACGATCTCGAGCACGCGGTCGCGCAGCAGCACCGCCGTCGCGCCCTCGCGCACCACGCGCCCGCGGGCGAGGATCAGCACCCGGGCGGCGACCCGCTCGACCGCGGCGAGATCGTGCGAGGAGAGCAGCACGGCCACCCCGGTGGCGGCGAGCGCCAGGAGCCGGTCGCACAGGCGGCGCCGCGCGACCGGGTCCAGGCCCGCGAGCGTCTCGTCGAGCAGCAGGATCCGCCGACCCCCGAGCGCGGCCTGCGCGAACGCGAGCCGCTGGACGTAGCCGCGCGACAACGACCCGGCCCGCCGCCCCGCCACCTCGTCGAGCGCGCCGAGCTCGAGCGCCGCGGCCACGAGCGCCCGGCGCTCCGGCCCCGCGGCGTGGAGCCGCGAGTAGTAATCGAGCACCTCGCGCGCGGTGAGCGTCGGCGGGAATACCGCACCGTCCGGCGCGAAGCCGAGCACCCGGCGCGCCGGCAAGGTCCCGGGCGGGTGCCCGGCGACCGCAATCGAGCCGCCGTCGGACCGCAGCGTCCCGGCGAGCAGGCGCAGCAGCGTGGTCTTCCCCGCGCCGTTCGCTCCCACGAGTCCCACGATTTCGCCGGGCACGAGGGTCAGCGACACGCCGGCGACCGCTTGGAGGGCGCCGAAACGCCGCGTCACATCCCGTGCCTCAAGGAGGCTCAGCGGCGCATCCATCGGGTCAGCATCAGGGCAGCCGCGCTCACGCCGCCCGCCGCCCACGCCACCGCGTGGACCCACGCGCCTGGGTCGCCGCCCGCCAGCTTTGCGTACCGCCATATGCCGGGCAACACCTGCACCACAGCGCCGGCGATCCAGCCCACGACCCCATCTCCCAACACCGCGTCGATCGCCGGCGGACCGAAGTGGCTGATCACGAAGACATAAAGGAAGAGCACGCCCGCGAGCGCGTTGCCCCCCGCCCACACCGCCACCAGCGCGCACGCCGCCGTCGCCGCGGCCGCCACCAGCCCGCCGGCCGCCGCGCGCCACAGCGCCGCCACTTCCGCGCCGCCAGAACCGGCTCGCGTGGCGCACGCGACGCCGACGCAAAGACCCGCGATGACGCTCGCCGCCAGCCACCGCCCCAGCGCCACCGCCAGCGGTGTGGTGGGGTGCGTCAGGGTGAGGGCCAGGGCGGCGCGATCGTTGTCGGCGCCCGCGGTGAACGCGACCGCCAGCACCGCGGCGAGCATCCCCGTGTCGAGCGCCAGGATGACCGGGTGGCGCCCCACGAGGACGAACCCCCCGACGAGGAGCAGCAGCCACAGCCCCAGGCGGGAGCGCACCAGCCGCGTCCGTCCGAGCTGCCATTCGGCCAAGGCGCACCGGAGCATCGTCCGGCACTATAGAAAGGAAAGAGGCGGCGTCCCGTACCGAATCGCCGCCCCGCGTACCGAAATCGCGCGCTACAACCGCATGCGTTTCAGGAGCGCCTCGAACCGGGGCCGGCCGCGCAACGGATCGAGGAGCGGGTTCACCTTGAAGTACACCAGCCACCCCCGCCGCTCGGCGTGGGCGCGCTCGGCCCAGTCGAGCGCCGCGTCCAGGTTCCCCAGCCCGACGTGGACCGTGGCGAACGCCACCGGGGAGACGTAGCCGCGCTGCGCCAGGTCCGTGAGCTCGCGCAGGATCGCTTCGGCGTCGCTGCGACGTCCGCTGCGCGCGAGCACGAAGCCCAGGGTGGCACGGCTGTACGCCCCCGCGCCGGGAGCGGCCAACGCTTCGCGGACCGCCCGCTCGGCGTCCTCCCACTGACCGAGGTGCGCGAGGATGAGGCCGAGGACGCGGTAACTCTCTTCGGACGTGGGATTCATGGCGATTGCCCGCACGAGGTGATCCCGCGCCTGCGGGTAGCGCCGCGCGTAGAAGTACGCCAGGCCCACCGTGCGACGGATCGACACCGACGCCGGATCCAGCTCCAGCGCGGTATGACACTCCACCAGAGCCTCATCGACCCGGCCGTGGGCGGCGAGCGAGAACGCGTACCACTGATGCGCCGTGGGATACCGGGGATCGAGCTCGATCGCCCGCCGGAACTCCCGGGCCGCCCCGTCCCAGTCCCAGTCGTAGATCAAGAGGCCCCACGCCAGCGAGGCGTGCGCCTCGGCCACGGTGTCGTCGAGCTCGAGCGCCCGCCGGGCGTACGCCTTCGCGCGGGCAAAGCCCTCCGCGACGGGCACGCTGCGGTAGTCCAGCTGCAGGGCATAGGAATCCGCGAGGCCGGCGTACGCCGGGGCGTAGTTGGGATCTTCCGCGATGGCTGCTTCGAAGGCGGCGATGGCCTCGCTCGTCCCGTCGTGCGAGCGCTTGTTCCACGCGAAGCGCCCCTTCAGATAGTGACTGTAGGCGAGGACATTGTTCGTGTAGCGCTTCGCGACCGGCTCGGCGAGCGCGGCGAACGACGTCGCCCGCAGCGTGTCGACGATGGTTCGCGCCAACTCTTCCTGGATCGCGAACACGTCCTCGAGCGTGCGATCGTAGCGCTCCGACCACAGCAGCCGCCCGTCGTCCGTGGAAGTGAGCTGGGCGGTAATGCGCAGCCGGCTGCCCGCCCGCCGCACCGACCCCTCCAGCACCCACGCGGTCCCCAGCAAGGCTCCGATCGACCGCACGTCCTGGGGCTTCCCCTTCAACGCGAACACGGACGTCCGCGCCGTGACCCGGAGGCCCTCCACCCTCGCGAGCGCGGAGATCAGCTCGTCGGTGATGCCGTCGCTCAAGTACTCGTTGTCGGGGTCGCCGCTCGCGTTGGTGAACGGCAGCACGGCGATCCCGCGCCCCCAGGCGGCCACCGACACTCCCGCCGCGGCCCCCGCCGCGGGCGTCTGCAGCGCCGTGACGAACTCCGCCGCGCTCGCCAGGCGCTCGGCAGGATCCTTGGCGAGCGCGCGGACGAGCGCCCGCTCGACGTGCAGTGGCGCGTCCGGTCGGGCCGCCCGCAGCGGCGGCGGGGCCTCGGTCACCTGCTTGGCCATGGTCGCGCGCGCGCCCTCGCCTCGCAGGGGCGGCGCTCCGGCCAGCATCTCGTAGAGGACGCACGCGAGACTGTAGACGTCGCTGCGCGCGCCCAAATCCTGCTCTCCGGCCGCCTGCTCGGGGCTCATGTACTCCGGCGTCCCGAGCGCCATCCCCACTTCGGTGACCGTGGCGACCTCCACGGGGGAGACGGCGCGGGCGATCCCGAAGTCGGCGAGCACGGCGTGGCGATCGGCGAAGAGGATGTTCTCCGGCTTGACGTCGCGGTGGACGAACCCTTGCCGGTGAGCGAAGTCCAGTGCCGCGCCGATTTCCGCGGCGATTCCCACCGCTTCGCCGATCGGCAGCCTGGGCTCCCGCCGCAACCGATCGCGGAGCGACCCGTCGGGCACGTGCGGGCTGACGTAGTACAGCCAGCCTCCGGCCTCGCCGGAATCGATGAGCGGCAGGATGTGCGGGTGGGCGAGCCGCGCCGCGATGCGGATCTCGCGCAGGAAGCGCTCGGCCCCGAGCGAGGCCGCCAAAGACGGGTCGAGGACCTTGACCGCGACCTTGCGGCCGTGCTTGCGGTCCTCGGCGAGATACACCGCCGCCATCCCGCCGCGCCCGATCTCGCGCTCGATGGCGTAGCGCTCGGCGAGCGCGGCGGCGAGCTCGGGCGGCGGGGTCGGCATCGCTACGCCGCCGCCGTGAGGATGGCCTCCACCAGCGGTCCCGGGTCGTACCGCACGGGATCGGTGGCGGGGAGCCCCGTCTCCGCGGTCGCCCGGGCGATCTCGGCCCGGGCGTCCCGGTCGCTCATGTCGAAGGTGTTGAGGCAGATCCCGATCGTCCGGGTCGGCCGCACCGGGGCCATCGCCCGCTCGTAGATCTCGAGCAACTCGCGGTACGGGGGGATCCTCACCCATGGGTCGCGCCCGTGATAGTCCCCGATGTATTCGCGCGTCGCCTGATGGCAGAGGATCAGGCCGTCGGGACAGGAGCCGTGCAGCAGGCCGAGCGTGACGCCGGAGTAGCCGGGATGGATGAGGCTCCCCTGCCCTTCTACGAGGACGATGTCGTTCCCCTGCGCGCCCTGGAGCACCAGCCGTTCCGCCGCGCCCGCGATGAAGTCGGCGACGACCGCGTCGACGGCGATGCCCCAGCCTTCGATGAAGATCCCCGTCTGTCCCGTCGCCACGAAGCTGGTCTTCTTCCCCCGGGCGACGAGCGCTTTTCGGAGCTCCAGCATCGCGGTCATCTTGCCGACGTTGCAGTCGGAGCCGACCGCGAGCAGCACGTAGGCGTCCACCTCGGCGGCGCGACCGTCCGCAATGGGGAGGTCGGCGGGGGGTTTGCGGGCGTCGAGGATGCGCACCTGCTTCGCCCGGGCGAGCGCGCCGAGCTCGGGATCGTCGCCGATGAAGGTGTGCAGCCCGCTCCAGATCTCGAGGCGGCGGTCGATGGCCGTTTTCAGCCAGCCGCGCCACTCCGGCGGCAACTGGCCGCCGGCGGGCGCGATGCCGATGAGCACGGCGGTGGGACCGAGCGCGAGCCCCTGCGCGAAATCCCCGACGACGGGAATGGGGCCGCCGAAGCCGAGTACGTCCGCCACCGTCTTGCCCGCCTCGCGGCGGTCCAGCACGCCGACGATGCGCTCGGGGAAGTAGCGGATGCAGGAGTTGGCGGTTTTGGAAGTGAGGGGGCCGAACTGGCCGTCGGCGATGATGAGGAAATGGTGCGTCGTGGGCGTCGTCATCCGGACGTTTGGGTTTTGGGCACGCGAAACTGGCCGCTCACCTTGAGGACGGCCGGTTCGAGGTGGCCGGTGTCGCCGTAAATCTCACCGTGGAGGATGTGGCGCAGGAAGACCATCGTGACGGCGAGCACCGGCACCGCCACGATCAGGCCGATGACGCCGAGCAGGGCGCCCATGACGAGCACGCTGGCGATGGTGAGGACCGGCGGGAGGGACACTTTGCGCTGCATGATCAGCGGGGCCACCAGGTTCGCCTCCGCGACGTGCACGAGTACGCCCAGCCCGATCACCGCCACGACCTTGATCCAGTCGCCGGTGCCCACCACGAAGAGCGCCGGGAGCAGGGTCGACACGATGGTGCCGAAGAACGGGACGATGGCGACGAGCCCCGTGAAGGCGCCAAAGGCGAGCCAGTATGGCACGCCGAGGACGAGCAGCCCCAGCGCCGTGAGGATGCCGAGCACGAACATCGCGAGGATCTGTCCGGCGATCCACGCGCGCAGCGTGGCGCCGGTGTCGTCGAGGATGCGGACCGCCACCCCGCGGTGCCTGGGGGGCACGAGCGACACTATGCCGTCGCTGTAGATCCCCGGGGCGCGCGCGAGGTACGTCGCCATCACCAGCACGCTCACGCCCTCGATGAACAGCTTGCCGCCGGCGCGCAGGTACGGCAGCAGCGAGCTGGAGAGGTAGCCCGTCGCGTCGTTGATGAGCTTGGCGACGAGCCCGGATTGCGGATCGGCGAGCTCGGTGCGCCGCAGGAACGGGTAGCGCCGCGCCCACTCGGCCATCACGTTCTGCACGTCGGTGAGCGTCTGGGGCAGTCCCGACACCAGCCCCTGCGTCTGATCGACGACCGGCGGGAAGATCAGCGCGGCCAACCCCGCCACGACGACGAGCGTGCCGGCGCCGGCGAGGGTGAGCCCCACCCAACGGCGCAGCCGCAGCCGTCGCTCCAGGAGATCGGTCAGCGACGAGAGGTAGACCGAGAGCAGCACCGCCAGGAACAGCAGCAGCAGAACGTCGACGACCCGGATGAGGAACCAGGTGGCGAGGGCCGCAACGAAGAGCGCCACGAACGTGGCGCTCGTGCTTCTCGACGACGGCGCGTCAGCGGTCAGGGGATATGTCCGGCGTCGTCATCCTCGACCAGCTCAGCCTCCTTCGCCCCCTTGCCGAGCTGCTTCGATTCGGGCGCGGCGTCGCCGGCGCCGAGCAGTCCCATCTTCTGTTTCAGCGCGGCGAGCTGCTGGTCCGCATCGTAGCGGTGCTCGAGGCCCTGGAACTGCTTGACCAGCGAATCGCCCGAGAGATCCTCGTTGACCTCGGCGGCGGCCAGGAGCTTGCGCTCCTCGTGCTCGATCTGCTCGGCCATGCGCTCGAACGTCTCGAAGGCGCTCTTGTCCGACATCGAGGACATCGTTTCCTGAATGCGCTTGTGCGCTTCGGCGCGCTTCTGGCGGGCGATGAGGATGTTCTTCTTACGCTTCGCCTCTTCGATGCGGTCGTTGAGCTGGCGCAAGGACAGCTTGAGGCGATCGGTCTCCTCCCGGTGCTTGACCCAGGTCTCGTGCAGCCCGACGTAGTTCTGCGCGTGCTCGTTGTGCCGCAGCAGCGCCTGCTTGGCGAGGTCGTCGCGCCCTTCCTGGACGGCCAGCACGGCGCGCTTTTCCCAGTCTTCGGCGAGTTTCTTCTCCTGCTCGGCCTGCGCCGAGAGCCGCTTCTCGTCCGCGATCGCCGACGCCACCTGCTGCTTGGCTTTCGCCAGCTGGGTGCGCATGTCGACGATCAGCTGGTTAAGCATTTTCTCAGGGTTCTCGGCGCGCGAAATCAGGTCGCTGATGTTCGACCGGATCAGCGTCGAGAGACGGTCAAAGATCCCCATACGACCTCTCGGAGTGATAGACCTAATCTAAGCGTTGCCCGCTCCCCTACGCCCGCGGCGGCAACGACGTTTCACGCTTCGACTTACGTCGTCGGCGGCCGCAGCCGCTCCGGCTCCCGGGATCGCGCCAGCAGCCGCTCGGCGAAATCTACGCGCTCGGCCAGCTCCGCGAGCTGCCCCCGCAACGTCTGCACCTCGGTTTCGAGCTCCGCCACGCGGTGCTCACCGGTCTCGGAGACGTCCGCCCCGTAGCGACGCCGCCGGCGCATCCGGATGCCCTCGGCGATGGCCTCGCCGATCGGGCTGCGGAACAACCAGCGCAAGGCGATCGCGCCGACGATCAGCACGGCCAGGCCGCCGATCAGCGGGATGATCTGCTCGACGAACAGATTGGGATCGAGCCCGGGCGGCGTGGGGAGCGGCGTGGGCCCCTGCATCACGACGGCAACCCCTGGCGCTGGTCCCGCCCCTTGGCGAGCAAGCGCTCGGCGAAATCCATGCGCTCCTGCAGCTCGGCCATTTCCTGTCGGAGTTGCTGCACCTCGCCGGCGATCGCGTCGCGCTCCTGCGGATCGGGGGCGGGTCGGCGGTGTTCCCCGGCGATCCGTCTGGCGATCGCCGCGACCACGGGCCGGAGCACCCAGAAGCTGCCGATCACCATGAGGGAGATGACGACCATCTCTTCGCCGTTCATCGGCTCACTCCCCCGGCCCGATCCTCTGGGCCCCGCGCTGCTTGGTGAGCAGCCGCTCCGCGAAATCGACTCGTTCCTGCAGCTCGGTCACGTCCTGGCGGAGCTGCTGCACCTCGGCGGCCATCGCGTCGTGTTCCTGTGCATCGGGGGCCGGGGGCCGGTGTTCACCAGCGATGCGTTTGGCAATCGCGGCGGCCACGGGGCGGAGCACCCAGAAGCCCCCGCCGAACACGAAGAACACAACCACCACACCCAACCAGGCCTTGTCCACGGCGCGTCACCCTCGGAGTTCAAGTTACGGAGCTAGTCGCCCGCCGCCAGCGTCTTGCGCAGAAACGCGCCGGTGTGAGAGGTCTTGTGGCGCGCCACCTGCTCCGGTGTGCCGGCCACCACCACCTCGCCCCCCGCCTCGCCGCCCTCAGGCCCCAAGTCGATCACCCAGTCCGCGGTCTTCACGACGTCGAGGTTGTGCTCGATCACGACCACGGTGTTGCCCTTGTCCACGAGCCGGTGCAGCACCTCCAGGAGCAGCCGCACGTCCTCGAAGTGGAGGCCGGTGGTCGGCTCGTCGAGGATGTAGAGAGTGCGCCCGGTGTCCCGCTTGGCGAGCTCGGTGGCGAGCTTGACGCGCTGGGCTTCGCCGCCCGACAGGGTCGTCGCCGACTGACCCAGATGGATGTACCCGAGCCCTACGTCGTTGAGCAGCTCCAGTTTCGCGCGGATGCGCGGCTGGCTCTCGAAGAACTCCAGCGCGTCGGCGACGCTCAGGTCGAGCACGTCCGCGATGGACTTTCCTTTATATCGGACCTCGAGCGTCTCGCGGTTGTAGCGGCGGCCCTTGCACACTTCGCAGGGGACGTAGACGTCGGGAAGAAAGTGCATCTCGACCTTGACGAGCCCGTCCCCCTGGCAGGCCTCGCAGCGGCCGCCCTTCACGTTGAAGGAAAACCGGCCCGGCCCGTAGCCGCGGATCTTGGACTCGGGCAGGAAGGTGAAGAGCTCGCGAATCGGAGTAAACAACCCGGTATAGGTCGCCGGGTTCGAGCGGGGCGTGCGGCCGATCGGGCTTTGATCGATGTCGATGACCTTGTCGATGCGCTCGAGGCCCTCGATGCGGTCGTGAGCCCCGGGCACGACCTTCGCCCGGAAAAAGTGCCGGGCGAGGGCATGATAGAGGATGTCGCTGACGAGCGAAGACTTCCCCGACCCCGACACGCCGGTGACGGCGATGAACAAGCCGAGCGGCAGCTCGACGGTGAGGTCGCGCAGGTTGTGCTCGCGCGCGCCGACCACGCGCAGCACGCGGTCGCCGTCGGGCACGCGACGCTGCGGCGGGACGGGGATGCGCAGCTCCCCGCGCAGGTAGCGGGCGGTGAGCGAGTCGGGGTGGCGCAGCACGTCGGCGAGGGGGCCCACGGCCACGACCTCGCCGCCGTGGCGGCCGGCGCGCGGGCCCAGGTCCACCACGTGGTCGGCGGCGCGGATCGTCTCCTCGTCGTGCTCGACGACGAGCACGGTGTTCCCGAGGTCGCGCAGCTCGCGCAGCGTCTCGAGCAGCCGGGCGTTGTCCCGTTGATGCAGGCCGATGGAGGGCTCGTCGAGGATGTAGAGCACGCCGACCAGGCGGCTGCCGATCTGGGTCGCGAGCCGGATGCGCTGCGCCTCGCCGCCCGACAGGGACTCCGCGGCGCGGCCGAGCGTCAGGTAGTCGAGTCCCACGTTGTTGAGGAAGCGCAGCCGGTCCTTCACTTCCTTGAGAATCGGCCCCGCGATCTCGGGGTCGAGCCCCCCCCCCCGGCCGTTGCCGCGCAGGGGCAGGCCCTCGAAGAACTCCAGAGCCTTGGTCACCGCGAGGTCCACCACGTCGCCCAGGCTCTTGCCGCCGACCAACACCGCGAGGCTCTCGGGGCGCAGGCGCTTGCCCCCGCACGTCGGGCACGGCTGCTCGACCATGTACGCCTCGAGCTGCTCGCGCACGCCGTCCGAGGCGGTCTCGCGGTAACGCTTCTCGACGTACTTGAGCACGCCGCTCCAGCTCGACTCGTACGAGCCGTGCCAGCGCTCGCTGTCGTACTGGTAGGTGATGGTGCGGCCCGGCGCGCCGCGGAGGAGACCTTTCGTCACCGCGGCGGGGAGATCTTTCCACGGCGTGTTGAGGTCGAACTTGTAGACTTTGGCCAGCGTCGGGAGCACGACTTTGCGGAGATACCCGCTCGGCTCTCCCCACGGGAGGATCACCCCCTCGAGGATCGACAGGCTCGGGTCGCCGAGCACAAGATCGGCGTTGACTTCGCGGCGCGTGCCGAGCCCCGAGCACTCCGGGCACGCCCCGAACGGCGAATTGAACGAGAACTGGCGGGGCTCCAGCTCGGGGAGGGACAGCCCGCACTTGGGGCACGCGTAGCGCTCGGAGAACACGGTCGACTTCTGGCCCGCCACCACCTCAACGACGCCGTCGGCCGCCTTCAGAGCGGTCTCGATCGAGTCCGCGATGCGGCGGCGATCCGCCGCGCGCACCACGAGCCGGTCCACGACGACGGCGATGTCGTGGTTCTGGCGGCGATTCAGCTTGGGCACCTGCGCGAGGTCGTACGTCTGCCCGTCCACGTGCACGCGGACGAATCCCTGTTTGCGCGCGTTCTCGAACAGCTCGCGGAATTCGCCCTTGCGGCCCCGCACCAGCGGCGCGCGCACCTCGATCCTCGTGCCGTCCGGCCACTGCAGTACGAGATCGGTGATCTGCGACGCGCTCTGGCGCTCGATCGGCGATCCGTCGTTGGGGCAGTGCGGCGTGCCGACGCGCGCCCACAACAGGCGCAGGTAGTCGTAAACCTCGGTGATCGTGCCAACCGTCGACCGCGGGTTGCTGCCGGCGGTCTTCTGCTCGATCGAGATCGCGGGCGACAGTCCCTCGATCGCGTCGACGTCGGGCTTCTCCATCAGCCCCAGGAACTGGCGCGCGTACGCGGACAACGATTCGACGTAGCGACGCTGGCCCTCGGCGTAGATCGTGTCGAAGGCGAGCGACGACTTCCCAGATCCCGACAGCCCCGTGATCACCGCGAGGGCGTTCCGGGGAATCTCGACTGTGATGTTCTTGAGGTTGTGCTCGCGGGCGCCGCGGACGACGAGCAAATCGCTCGGCATAGACCTGTAGGCTAGACGCGGCGGGGCGTTCCGGTCAACGGTGCGGGTCGGAACAGGACGGGGAAGGACAGGGGAGGTCGGGGGAGGGCCCCTTCCCCGCCTTCCCCCGGCTTTCCCCGTCTTTCTCTTGCCCAACCCCCGTCATTTCCCTACGTTAGCCCTCCCATGCCCCCACAGCCGCTCGTCGTGCTGACGACCCTCGGTGACGCCGACGAGGCCCGGGCGTTCGTGCGGCGTCTGGTAGACGAGCGGCTCGTCGCCTGCGGGACCCTGCTCCCCGCCGGCGTGTCGATCTACCGTTGGGAGGGGGCGGTGACCGAAGAGTCGGAGGTGGTCGTGCTGCTCAAAACGGACGCCGGGAAGTGGGACGCGCTCTGCGCCGCGGTGCGCGAGCGGCACCCGTACGAGGTGCCGGAGCTGCTGGCGCTGACGGTGGGCCGCGGCCTGCAGCCGTACCTCGCGTGGCTGGCCGGCGAGGTGGTCGGATGAATCGCAAGCGCCGCTGGCAGTCCGCCGCGGACCGCGCGCGCGTCGCCGCGGACTTGATCGCCGAAGCCGAATCGCTGACCGACGAGGCGGCGCTCGCGACGCCCGCCGAGATCGCCCGCGAGCGACTGCCGCCGCCCGTGCCGCTGGCCCGGCCGCTCGATGCGGCGCCGGCCGCTGCCCCCCCGCCGCCCGCGCCCCCGCCACCGGCACCACCCCGTCGCGGCGACGATCCCGAGGCGGCCCTGGCGGAGTTGGAGGCCGCGCTCGACGAGCACCCGAACGACACGACGCTGCTGCTGCAGCGGGCGCGGTTACACGTCGGGGCGGGCAACTTCGTCGGGGCGCAACACGACCTCGAGCACATCCTGCGCGTTACGCCGGACGACGTGGACGCGCTGTGCGCGCTCGGCGTGGTGCTGGCGCGCAAGGGGTTGTGGGGGGAAGCGGCGGGACGGCTGCGCGACTGCGTCGAGCGCGACCCCGGCCGAGGTATGACGTGGTACTACCTCGGCGAAGCGCTCAACAAGCTCGACGACCTCCCCGGCGCGTTGACGGCGTTCGAGCGAGCGGTGGAGCTCCAGCCCCAGCACGCGCGCACCCTGCACGCCCTCGGCGTCGTACTGGACCGCCTGCGCCGCCCCGATGACGCGACCCGCATGTACCGCCGGGCGCGGGAGGCCGCCGGCCGGTGATTCAGGTCGTGGTGGACGACCTCGCGTTCCTGGCTTCGGATGCGGTCGTCCGCCCGGTCACCAGCCGGCTCGATGCGACCACCCCCGCCGTCCGCCGCCTGGAGACCGTCGGCGGGCCCGGGTTCGTCGACCGCCTGCACGTACACAAGGAGCTCGGCATCGGGTCGGCGGTCGTGACGGGCGGCGGCGCCCTCCCCGCGGAATTCGTGATCCACGCCGTGATCCGCAGCGAGACCGAGCCGGTGTCGAAGGAAGGCGTGCGCCAGGCCTGGATGTCGGCGCTGCGGCGCGCCCAGGAATGGGAGTTCGCCCGCGTCACGGCGCCGCCGCTGGGGATCGGCGCCGGCAATCTGGCGGTCGAGGACGCGGCGGAGATCATGACGACCGTGCTGCGCGCCCATCTGACGCAGGCGGCCTTCCCCGCGGACGTGTCGTTCGTCGTGGAGACGCCGGAAGACCGCGAGGTGTTCGAGGCGGCGCTGAAGCGCAGCGCGGCAGGCCTGTCGTGAGCCGCCGCGGCTGGGGGCTGGCGATCCTGGCGGCGTGGATCTTGTCGCTGGGATGGCTCATCAAGCGCACCTACTTCCGCTCCACCGGCCAACGCCTCGCGGAAGCCGCGCTCGCCGTCCCGCCCGGCGCGGTGTTCTACCGCATCACCGTCGGAGCCCAGCAGATCGGCTTTGCTTCCACGACGATCGACACCCTCCAGGACACGATCCGGGTCGAGGACGTACTCGTCGTGGACGTCCCCGCCCTGGGGAAGCTGCACCGCACCACCGCGCGCAGTCAGGCGTTCCTCAATCGGGCGCTACGCCTGCGGCAGCTGAGCGCGCTGGTGGACGGCGACGACAGCCGCTTCACCGCGCACGGCGAGATGGTCGGCGACAGCAGCCTGCGCCTGATCCTCTCCACCGGCGAGGATTCCCAGCTCACGTGGGCGCGGTTCACCCGGCCGGTGGTGCTGCCGTCGCTGCTGCCCCTGCGCCTCGCGTTCGGCGGCGAGCTCAAGACCGGCCGCACCTCCGCCCTGCGCGTGTTCGACCCCGCGCTGCTGGCCGAGCGGGACGTCGCGGTGACCATCGCCGCTGAGTCCACGCTGGTCGTGCCCGACAGCGCCGACTACGACTCGACCGCGATGGCGTGGGTGGCCGTGCATTTCGACACGGTGCGCGCGTTCCGCCTCGACCAACGCAGCGAAGGGTTGGCGGCGAGCATGTGGGTGGACGCGCAGGGACACATCGTGCGCGCCACGAGCGCGACCGGGGTGACGCTGGACCGGACGGCGTTCGAGCTTGCGTACGAGAATTTCCGGCGCCGCGACACCGCGCGCGTGGCGCGGAGCTCGGCGCAACCGGAGCCGGGCGGGATCGTGCCGATCAGCGCGATCGCTGCCGGCGTGCGGAATCGACCCGGAGCGGCCGCCGCGCTCCGCGTCCGGCTGACGGGGGACGCGGTGCACGGCATGGATTTGGCGTCGGAGCGGCAGCGTCTCACGGGCGACACGCTCACGGTGCAAACCGACCGCCCCGCGGCGCTCCTAGCCGCCTACCGCCTGCCGGCCACGGACACCGCGCTCGCGGCCTACCTGCGGCCGGAGCCGCTCTTGCAGAGCACCAACCCGCGGATCGAGGCGCAGGCTCGGCTGCTGCGCGGGCGCGGCCGCGATCCCACCGCGACGGCGACGGCGCTCGTCCACTGGGTCGCGACGACGGTGCGCGACGAGGCCGGGGCGCTCTTGCCGAGCGCCCTCGCGGTGTTCGAGGGACGACGCGGCGACTGTACGGAGCACACGACGCTGTTCATCGCGTTGGCGCGCGCGGCGGGACTCCCGGCGCGGCCCGTCGCGGGGCTGCTGCTCGTGGACGGACGGCTGTACTACCACGATTGGGCCGAGGTGTATCTGCGCGGCTGGGTGGCGGTTGATCCCACGCTGGACCAGCTCCCGGCGGACGCCGGACACCTGCGGCTCGTGATCGGGGGATTGGCGCGTCAGATGGAACTCACGCGCCTCATCGGGAAGCTCAGGCTCGAGGTTCTATGATCCGGCTGGAAAACCTGACCAAGCATTACGGCAGCTTCGTCGCGGTGGACGACATCTCGATGCAGGTGCCCCGCGGCGTCCTGCACGGCTTCCTGGGCCCCAACGGCGCGGGCAAGACGACCACGCTGCGGATGATCGCGGGGATCCTGCGGCCCACCGACGGCCGCGTGCTGATCGGCGGCGACGACGTCCACAAGGTGCCGCTCGCCGCGAAGATGCGGCTCGGCTTCATCCCCGACCGGCCGTTCGTCTATGACAAGCTGACGGGGGCGGAGTTCCTGCGGTTCGTCGCCGGGCTGTACGGCCAGGAGGGCGAGGCGATCGACCGCCGCATCGCCGAGCTGCTCGAGGTGTTCGAGTTGACGAGCTGGAAGGACGAGCTGGTGGAGGCGTACAGCCACGGCATGCGCCAGAAGCTGATCATCTCGAGCGCGTTGATCCACCGGCCCGAGGTGATCGTGGTGGACGAGCCGATGGTAGGGCTCGACCCCAAGGCGGCGCGGTTGCTCAAGGACATCTTCCGCCAGTTCGTCGGCAAGGGCGGGACGGTGCTGATGAGCACGCACACGCTGGAAGTGGCGGAGGCGATGTGCGACCGCATCGCGATCATCCAGCACGGCAAGATCGTCGCCGACGGCACGGTAGCGGACTTGAAACGCCAGCACCAGGCCGGCGACGCGAGCCTCGAGGAGCTGTTCTTGAAGCTCACGGGCGGCGCGCACGCGCGCGAGCTGGCGGAGGTGCTGGGCCGGTGACCGCGACGACCGTCCAGCCTTCGCTGTGGCACGTGCTGCAACCGAAGTGGCGCACGGCGCGGCAGCGGCTGCGCGAGGCGCGCGAGCGTGGTGGCTGGAGGCGGCTCACGATTCTCGCGACCGTCGGCGGGCTGTTCTGGCTGGGGGTGTACGGCGTCCTGTTCCGGATCCTCAAGTACTTCCGCGGCGTGGAGGAGCTGGGCCCGCTGCTCGCCGGGAAGCTGCTGGGGCTGGTGCTGCTGGCGTTCGTCTCGATCCTCATCTTGTCCAACGTCATCACGGCGCTGTCGAGCTTCTTTCTCGCCAAGGACCTGGACCTCCTGGTCTCCGCGCCGGTGGACTGGCTGCGGCTGTACCTGGCGAAGCTCTGGGAGACGGTGATCCACTCCTCGTGGATGGTGGCGCTGATGATCGTCCCGATCCTCACGGCCTTCGGCGTGAGCTACCGCGGGGGCCTGTTGTTCATTCCCTACGCCGTGCTCACCATCGTGCCGATGCTGCTCTTGCCGGCGGTCGTGGGGGCGGCGGTGACGCTGATCCTCGTCAACGTCTTCCCGGCGCGGCGCACGCGCGACCTGTTGTCGATCATCGCGCTGGGCGCCGCGGGCGGTGTGATTCTCGTCTTCCGCCTGATCCGGCCCGAGCAGCTGGCGCGGCCCGAAGGGTTCCGGAACCTGCTCGACTTCATCACGGTGCTGCGGACGCCGACCTCCCCGTTCCTGCCGAGCGAGTGGGCGACCAAGGCGATCATGAGCTATCTGCGCGGGTCGGTGGACCCGCTGCCGCTGCTGCTCCTGTGGACGACGGCGGCGGCGTTCGTGACGTTCGGCGCGCTGCTGCATCGCGAGCTGTTCGCCACGGGCTTCACCAAGGCGCAGGAGGGGGCGGAGCGGTTCGTGCGCGGGACGCTGTGGCGGTGGACGGTCGGCTCGCTCCTCCAGCCGCTGCCCGTCGCCAAGCGGGAGTTCGTGCTCAAGGACATCAAGCTGTTCTTCCGCGATACGACGCAATGGAGCCAGCTCATCCTGCTGGCCGTGCTCGTGGTGGTGTATGTCTTCAACATCAAGGCGCTGCCGCTGCATCGCGGCGAGCCGGTGGGGTTCTTCTACGTCAACCTGGTGTCGTTCCTGAATCTGGGCCTCGCCGGCTTCGTGCTCGCGTCGATCGCGGCACGGTTCATTTTCCCGGCGGTGTCGCTCGAGGGGCGGCAGATGTGGCTGCTGCGTTCCAGCCCGCTCGATCTCAAAGCGCTGCTGTGGTCGAAGTACTGGGTGGGGACGGTGCCGTTGCTCGTCCTGGCGCTGCTGCTCACCGGAATCACGAACGTGCTGCTCGAAGTCTCCTCGTTCATGATGGTGGTGAGCCTGGCGACGATCTGCGCCCTGACGTTCGCGATCTCGGCGCTGGCGCTGGGCTACGGTGCGCTGTACCCGCAGTTCGAGACCGAGAACGCGGCGCAGATTCCGACCTCGTTCGGCGGACTGGTATTCATGATGACGACGGTCGCACTGCTCGGCGCGGTCATTCTCGCCCTGTCACAGGCCGTGTATACGTACGTGCGCGCGGTCTACGAGGGCCGGCCGGTGGTGATCGATGCGCGGATGATCGGCTGGTTCGCCGTCGCCGCCCTGGTGTGCGCGGCGGCGACGGCGATCCCGCTGAAGGTCGGCCTGAAGCGGATGGAGCAGTTCGAGTTCTGATCTAGTGCCAGCTCAGCCCGCCGACGATTTGGAACGCACTGCCGTTGCCGACGATGAGCTTCGCCTCCGCGTACGGCACCGGGTTGCGCCAGCGCCGCCCTTCGAGTCCCACGAGCAGGTTCAGGTTCGTGTCGGTGTTCCCCTGCCCGCCGGCGCTCGCGTGCATGATGTTGAGCCCGCCGCCGAAGTAGAAATAGCCTGACCGCGTCGGTGGATGGAACTTCACGTCCCCGTTCAGCGCCCACAGACTCCCGCCGCTCTGGAAGTAGTAGTCGAACGTGGGATAGAGCGCGAGCCGTGGGGTAATCGGGTATGTGAGCTGCGCGCCGAGCAGTAGGTCGCTGGCGTCGAAGTTGTATCCCAAGTGAGCGCCATAGCTGGGCCGTTCCACGGCAGCTGCCGCTCGGCCGCGCCGCTGCGCAGACGCGGGAGCGACGACGAGCGCCGCGGCCGTCACCGCAACGAGCACCTGCAGGGTGATCCGGCTCACCGTGCCACTCCTGGTTGAGGGTCGGAGACTGATAGGGGAGGAGGCTCCAAAAATCAAGAGTGCGGGCGTGACCCGCGTCACCCGCCCCGAGGTCAGGCGGCGACGCGCGCGCCGCAGGCGTTGCAGAAGTGCGCGCCGGACTCGAGCGCCGCGCCGCAGCGGGCGCAGAAGCCGTGAGCAGACGACAGGCGCCGGCCGCACTCCGCGCAGAACTGCGCGCCGACCTCCGAGCTGGGGCCGTGGATGGGGCAGGCGGGATGGGGGATGGGGGATGCGGGATGCGGGGCGGCTCGCTGCGGCGCCGCATCCCCCATCCCCCATCCCCCATTCCGAAGCGCCTCCACCGCCATCCCCGTGTACTGCCCCTTCAGCGCATCATAGTCCGCGTCCGAGAGCTTGCCGGTCGCGCGATCGAACTCGATCTCCTTGAGCGCCCGCAACGCCACGGCCCGGGGACTCTGGTCCTCCTCGCTGGCTTCCCCCTCCCCCTCGCCCCCCTCGCTAACGCTCGGGGTGACCCGAAAGATGGGCCGCAGCACGAAGTAGACCGCCCCGGTCGCGAGCAGCACCGCCAGGGTCAGCTCGACGAGCGGACTCACGCGTCCCCCTCGCTACCGCTCGGGGTGACAGTCGGCTTCACGCGTCGATCTGTTCCAGCTCGCGGCGCAGCCGCTCGAGTTCGGCAGGAGAGGCAGGAGTCCCGTCGGCGGGCGCCACGGCCGGGCGGTCCGCGGCGAGACGCGTCCAACGCCGCAGCGCGAGCGTGAGCAGCACGCCGGCGATGACGACGACGACGGTGGGCAGGAAATACGCGACGAGGTTGAAGCCGCGCCGCGGCGGCGCCATCAGAATCGCCGGGCCGTGCTCGGCGACGAACGCGGCCACGATCTGCTCACCCGACTGCCCCGCTTCGTACCGCGCGAGCACCTGGCCGTGCAACGCCGGGCTCACCGAGCAGGTGAAGTCCGTCGTGCGGCAGGTGTAGATGTCGAGGTTGCAGCCGCAGGTGCATTTGAGCCGCTTCTCGATCGCCTGGATCGCGGCCAGGTTGTCCCGGGCCGTCACCGGCTCCAGCGGCCGCCCCGCGCGCTGCGGGTCGCCGAGCTTGCCGGAGGGCCCGGCGCCGGGGAGCGTGTCCTGGGCGGTCGGGCGGAAAGGCGGTACGGCGGTAAGCAAGCCCGTCCCCACCACACCGAGGAACACGCGCCGTGAAACCGGTCTCGTGTCGTACCGCCTGACCGCCATACCGCCTTACCGCCCTTCCCCAACCAGCTTCACCACGTACCCCGCTTGCGCGCGCTTGACCGCGGGCGCGCCGCCGCCGGGCCACATCACGACGAGCCCGCCCAGCGCCACGACCATCCCGCCGTACCACACCCACCACACGAGCGGGTTGATCGTGAAGCGGTAGACCGCCTGCTCGCTGCCGTTCACCACGCCGCCCAGCACCACGTAGAGGTCTTCGCGCAGATCGCTGCGGATGCCGACCTCCGTCGAGGGCTCGAACGTCGAGCGGCCCAGCGCGTCCACGTGCTGGCGCTTTTCCGTCGTGAGCAGCCCAAGGCGTTTGCCGTCGCGGCGCACCTCCACGGTCCCCGCGGTGACGAGGCGGTTCAGGGCGTCGTACTGCGAGATGCCGAGGTGGGTGAAGGTGTACGTCCACCCGTAGGGGCTCTTGATCGTCGCCGACTCGCCGGGCCGCAGCGTCGCTTCGGTCTCGGTCTTGAACGCCATGCCGGCGAACGCGACGAACAGCATCACCATGCCGGCGTGGACGATGTAGCCGCCGTAGCGGCGGCGATTGCGACCCACCAGCCGCGCCAGCGCGAGCGGCCACGACTCACCGTATTGGCGGTGGCGCGCGGTGGTGCCGCGCCAGAACTCCTGGGCGATGGTGCCGGCGACGAACCCGCCGCACGCGATCGCCAGCAGCGGGCCGATGTCGCGCACCCCCACGACGAGCAGACTAAGGAGCGTGAAGCCGAAGGCCGTGGACGGCACGGCGAATTGACGCCTCAAGTTGGGCAGGGACGCCCGACGCCAGGCGATGAGCGGCCCGATCCCCGTGAGCAGCAACAGCGCGAGCCCGAGGGGAATGTTCACCAAGTTGAAGAAGGGGGGGCCCACGGTCACCTTGGTGCCGCGCACCGCCTCGGAGAGAATCGGGAACAGCGTCCCGAACAGCACCGAGAACGCGATGCCGACGAACAGCAGGTTGTTGAACAGGAAGCTGGCCTCCCGGCTCACCATCGACTCGAGCCGGGTATCGGCTTCGAGCAGCGGCAGCCGCCTGGCGTAAAGCGTGAAGCTCGCCACCGCCGCGATTACGAGGAACGCAAGGAAGAAGTACCCGACGCCGGACTGCGTGAACGAGTGCACCGAGGAAATCACCCCCGAGCGCGTGATGAACGTGCCGAGGATGCTGAGCAGCCACGACCCGATGATCAGCCCCAGGTTCCACTTTTTCAGCATGCCGCGCTTTTCCTGGATCATCACCGAATGCAGGAACGCCGTCATCGTCAGCCAGGGGAGCAGCGAGGCGTTCTCCACGGGATCCCACGCCCAGTAGCCGCCCCACCCCAGTTCGACGTACGCCCACCACATCCCCAGGCAGATGCCGACCGACAAGAACAGCCAGGAGAGCAGCGTCCACTTGCGGATGGCCACGAGCCAGTCGGCGTCGAGCCGCTTGGAGATGAGCGCCGCCATCGCGAACGCGAACGGGATGGTGATGGAGATGTAGCCGAGGTACAGCATCGGGGGGTGGAAGACCATCCCCGGGTTCTGCAGCTGCGGATTCATCCCCCGCCCGTCCAGCGGCGTGTACGCCAGCCGCTCGAACGGGTTCGCCGCGAACAGCATCACGCTCACGAAGAAGGCGGCCACGACCGCGGTGACCGCCGCCACATAGGGCAGATACACGCGGTGGCGGCCGGCGGTGAGGATCTGGGCCAGCGATCCGAACACCGTCAGCACCGTGGCCCAGAACAGCAGGCTCCCTTTCTGTCCCGCGTACAGCGCCGACCAGGTGTAGAACGTGGGGAGGTTGCGGCTGGTGTAGGCCGCCACGTACTCGACGTTGAAATCGTGATGGAAGAGCGCCCACTCGAGCGAGAACACCGCGGTGAGCAACGCGGCGCACATGGCGAACACGGCGTGACGGGCGCTGCGCTGCAGATCGGGCCGCCCCGTTCTCCCGCCCGCGAACCCCGCGATCGCCCCCCACACCCCGAGCAGGAGCGCGAGCCACAGGGCGCTGCTGCCGAGCAGCGTCATCGGCTAGGCCTTGGGCACCGCTTCGTAGCGCGACCCACACTTGGCGAGGACGTTGGTCGCATGGATGACGCCGTCCGACTGGAGACGTCCCTCGACGACGACCTCGACGCTGTCGGTGAACGTGTCGGGCGGCAGGCCGTGGAAAGTCACGGGATAGATCGCCGAGCCGTCGGTGACCCGGAAGGTGAGCGTCTGCGTCGCCACTTCGCGCACCACGCTCCCCGGCACGACGTGCGCACCCACCTTCATCCCCACATTATAGAAGGAAGGGTCGGTGGCGACTTTGCGCGACAGCTCGCTCGGCGTCAGGAAGTACTGCCCCGTCTCCTTGATGCCGGACGCCATCAGCCAGCCGACCGACCCAACGATGAGCACCGCCCCGATGGCGAACTTCGTTCCCGCGTTCATACGGCCAATATACCCCCCGATTCCGTGAAGCGAAAATGAATGCCCGACCAACGCTCACGCAGTAGCCGGCCCCGGCCGCGCCCGCTCCAACGCCCAGCGCACCGCCTCGGCGGGGCTCTTGACCCGCGGGATGTCCACCTTCCCTTCGAAGGAATCGTGCAGCCCCACGACCGGCGTTCCGATTCGCAAAGCCAGCGCGATCTCCGACAGCGTGCCCACGCCGCCGCCGATCGCGATCACGGCCTGCGCCCCCCGCACGATCAAGGCGTTGCGCATCTCGCCCATTCCCGTGGCGAGCGGCACGTCGATGTACGAATTCGCCGCCGCCGGATCCGAGCCGGGGAGGATCCCGACGGTCACGCCCTCGACCCCGGCGCGGGCGCCCTTGGCGACCGCTTCCATCACTCCGCCCAATCCGCCGCACAGAATCACGGCGCCGGCCTCCGAGAGCAACCGCCCCACCATCGCGGCGGCGACGGTTTCGTCGGCCGAACATGTGCTACCGCCCACGACGGCGACGATGGGCTTCATGGCCGCCGGCGCGGTTCCGCGGCCGCCCACTGCAGCGTGGCGGCGATGGCCCGGCGCCACTCCGGTTGCCGCGCGCGCACCGCGGCGCCATCCGGGCCGGGGGTGAAGCGCCGGAACCGGCGTCCGGCGAGGAACTCCTCGGGGCGCCGCCACACGCCGGCCGCGAGCCCGGCGAGGCCGGCGGCGCCCAGCGCGGTAGTTTCGACGACGTCGGGCCGGGCGACCGGGACGCCGAGGAGGTCCGCCTGGAACTGCATCAGCCAGTCGTTCGCGGCGGCGCCGCCGTCCACCTGGAGCGCCTCGAGCCGGTGATGCGCGTCAGCGGTCATGGCGTCGAGCACCTCCTTGGTGCTGAACGCCATCGCTTCGAGCGCGGCGCGCACCAGGTGGGCTTTACCGGTACCGCGGGTGATCCCGACGATCGTGCCCCGCGCCCGGGCCTCCCAGTGCGGCGCGCCGAGCCCCACGAACGCGGGGACGAAGACGACGCCGCCCGTGTCGGGGACCTCACCCGCCAGCTGCTCGGACTCCGCGGCGCGGGTGATGAGCCCCAGGCCGTCGCGCAGCCACTGCATCGCGGCGCCGGCGATGAACACGCTCCCTTCGAGCGCGTAGACGGGTGCGCCCGTCGGGCCGCACGCCACCGTCACGAGCAGACCATGCTTGGATGCCGGCCGCTCGCTGCCCGTGTTGAGGAGCAGAAATGCGCCGGTGCCATAGGTGTTTTTCGCCTGGCCCGCGCGCCAGCAGCCCTGGCCGAAGAGGGCGGCCTGCTGGTCGCCGGCCACACCCGTGATCGGCAGCTCGGTGCCGAGGTGCTCGGCCTGGCAGGTGCCGAAGGTGCCGCTCGACGCGCGGATTTCGGCCAGCGCGTGGGCCGGCACTTTGAACAGCCGCAGCAGCTCGGGGCTCCACGCGCGCGCGTCGATGTCGTACAGCATGGTGCGCGAGGCGTTGGTGTGGTCGGTCGCGAACGTAGCGCCGCCCGTGAGCCGGAACATGAGCCAGCTGTCAATCGTGCCGAAGACAGCGTCGCCGCCCTGCACGCGTCCCCTGAGGCCGGGCACGTGGCCCACCAGCCATTCGATCTTCGTCGCGGAGAAGTAAGGGTCGAGCACGAGGCCGGTGCGCTTGCGGATGCGGGCGCCCGCCGGGGCCGCTGCGAGCCGCGCGCAGCGGGCGGCGGTGCGCCGATCCTGCCACACGATGGCGCGGTGCAACGGGCGGCCGGTCTTCCGTTCCCACACGCACACGGTCTCGCGCTGGTTGGTGATGCCGACGGCCAGTGGAGTGACCTT
>WNGE01000579.1_pt1 | contig 50933 bp, 36 predicted proteins | sample 5400651 | NCBI WGS metagenome assembly WNGE01 (sample SAMN13153370, study PRJNA577476) | soil metagenome | isolation source: 60 cm soil or saprolite under grassland replicate 2 | place: USA:California | collected 2016-06-15 | reverse complement strand
GAAAAAAGAGACGGCAATTTACCTTGCGTCCAGGAGTAGCAATTCTGATATTGCTCGCGCTTTGTGACCCTATCGTCTAGAGGCCCAGGACACCGCCCTTTCACGGCGGTAACACGGGTTCGAATCCCGTTAGGGTCGCACTGGTTGATGCTCGTGATCGCCGGCGTGCTGCTTGTTCTGGTCGCTGCGTTCGTGGACCTGACGCCCGTCGTGGACCAGAATTTTTTCTTTTCAACGAATGATCCCGGGATCCAGCAAACCAAAAAGATCGAGCAAAGTTTTCCGTCGCAGCCAGAAGTGATTCTGGCGGTGGCGTCACGCGATATTTCTTCGCCGCGATATCTGAGTCGAATTCAAAAACTCACTCAACGAGCCCATACCATCGGTGGAGTGAGCGCCGTAAAGAGCCTCGCTGAGGGACCTAAAAGCCTTGAAGATGCACTGAAAAGCCCGTTCTGGAGCCGCTTGTTGATCGCGCACGACCGGAAGTCGACCAACGTGATCATTTTCATGAAAGGCAGGCATACGGAAAAGCCGATCCAGCGGCTCGAACAAATCGTGCATGAACTGAACGCGCCAGATTTTCGGATTCACATCGCGGGTCCGCCGTACGTCGTTGAAATGCTCCGACGCAGTCTGGCGCACGATTTCCGCTACTTCAGTCTCACGGCGGTTGTCTTGTTTGGCCTAACGATGGCGGGGCTGTTCCGATCAATCCGGCTGTTTGTAGGAATGCTTTGCACATGCAGCAGCGCTGTTTTGTTGACGTTGCTCATCCAATCTATGCTCGGCCACAAGATCGGCGTTTTGACGGTCAACCTCGGTACTATCGTGTTCGTCATCGCGCTTTCCCACCTGGTTTACATGACCTTCAACTGGCAAACGCTTGCCGATCGCGCGCACCGTCTGGACAAGGAGTCGCCCGATCTCGCAGCCGACGCGCGGCGCATGACTTTTCCGCCTTCGTTCTGGTCGATGGTTTGTGCCTCGTTAGGCTTCGCTAGTCTGTTAATTGTTCAGGCAAAGCCGTTGCGCGAATTGGGATTTGGCGGCGTGCTTGGCACAGTTGTACACTGACCCGAGCCTTATGGCTTATTTCAAGCCGAATCGGGAACTCCGCGACGGACTGGAATTCGTAGATCGGACCGGCGGCTCTAACCCGCTGACACTGGTCGTCTCCGCGACGAACGGCAGCAGGCTGAACACGGACGAGGCGTACCAAAGAATGTGGAGACTGCATGGCGCGCTGGAGAACGAGAAAGATGTTGGCACGGTAATTTCGTTGCCAACGCTTCTGGCCGAAGGCGATCGCACGCCGTTTTCGTTTCTCATCAGCTACGAAAAGATGATGGAGATCATGGAGCAACCGAAGTATGCGCGCGTGGCCAAAAGTTTTGTCAGTAAAGACCGTGCGGACGCGGTTTTCACACTCCGGATGATCGAGGCACGCCGTACGAAATATCGTGTCGATGTTGTGAACGATCTTCGCGCTCTCTGTCGCAAGTATGGATTCAAGGCTGAACTGGTCGGCGGTATTTACTATTTGCAAGGTCGGCTCGCCAAACTCGTCGCTGAAAGTCTCGTGACCGGTTTGTTCTGGTTGAACCTGTTGTTTGTTGTGATCGCGCTGGTTGTCGCCCGATCTGTCCGCGGTGCGGTAGCGATGATCGCGAGCCTGACGCTTGTGCCGCTGTCGATGCTTGGAGGGATCGGCTGGTTTCATGTGCCGGTGGACGTCATTTCGGCACCGGCCACAAACGTCTGCATCGGCATTGCAATCGATTCGATGATTCATCTCATGTTCGGGGTCCGCCGCGCGCAACGCGACGGAAAGAAAGGGTGGAACGCCTGGGTCTTCGCACGCGAAGAGCAATGGCGCGGGATTGTTTATTCGGATGTGATTATGGCCGCCGGCTTCGCCATTTTCGTGCTATCAGATTTTCCGCCGACGCAGCGTTTTGGTCTCGTGGTGCTCGCTGGCTGCATCATAGACATCCTGGCAAATCTATTCGTATTGCCGCTGCTCGGTGGCGCGCCCCTGAAAAAGCGCGTTTGAGGATACGCCCGCAATGCATATTTTGAAACCGATGCAGGCTGCGTTTTACCAATCTGAATCCGATCAACCGCATCCGGGGCGGGCGCGGGCGATCATCAAAGCGCATCCGGAAGTCCGGCAACTGATGGTGCGCAATCCGTGGACGGCGCTCATTGCCGCTTCAATCGTAGTCATGCAGACAGGTATCGCGTTTGGAATGGGAAAACTCGGGTTTGGCCACTGGTGGCTGAGTCTTCTCATCGCCTATTGCGTCGGTGCATTCGCGAATCATGCGAATTACGTCATTATTCACGACGCAACTCACAATCTGATTTTCCGGAACAAAAGCTGGAACAAGATGGTGGCCGTTATCGCCGATCTTCCCAATCTCACGCCCGGCGCGATGGGCTTTCGTGTTTATCATTTAAAGCATCATTCCCATCAGGGTGATTACGAATACGACGCAGACCTGGCGAACCATTGGGAAGCGCGCCTGGTAGGCAACAGGTGGTACACGAAGGCAATCTGGCTCATGCTCTTCCCATTTTTTCAGCTGACGCGCCCGCCACGATTGAAGGCGATTACGATGTGGGATCGCTGGTTTTTAATCAATTTTGCGTGCGCCGCGCTCTACGATGCGGCGGTCGTTTATTTTTGCGGTTGGCCGGGATTTCTTTATCTCGTGTTCGCGTTTTTCTTTTCGATTGGGTTGCACCCGGTTGGGGCTCGCTGGATTCAGGAGCATTACACTTACGATTTCGACCAGGAGACGTTCAGCTATTACGGGCCAATCAATCGCGTAGCGCTAAACATGGGTTATCATAACGAACACCACGATCTTCCCTCGATCCCGTGGAACAACCTGCCGAAACTGCGCGCGATGGCCCCGGAATTTTACAGCGATCTGAAGTATCACTCATCGTGGAGCCGGTTGCTGTTCCAGTTCGTTTTCGATAAGCGATACAGCCTATATTCCCGGGTTGAACGAATGAAACAAAAGACTGACTATCGCCGGGTCCCCGACGCGACACCCAGGCAAATTGGCGGCCTTGATCTGAGTGCGAGGCCAATTAGTTTTTGATCATGGGAGAGCGACTATACGTCTCGAACAAGAACGAAACGGTGCGGATGTTCGAGAGCGATTTCATGGAGTTTTTTTCGCGGGTGCATCCGGTGACTCCGTTGGCACTGTACCTGCCGGTGGTTGGCTACATGCTTTACGTTTCTTTGTGGCGACGGCAGTTGTCGTTTGTTGCCGTAGTGGCGTTGTTTTTGCTAGGTGTTTTGCTCTGGACGCTGACCGAGTACCTCATTCACCGGTACATCTTCCATTACAAACCGAAGACTCGTTGGGGAAAGCAGCTGCACTTTGTGATTCACGGAGTGCATCACGATTATCCTAACGACGCGAGGCGGCTCGTTATGCCGCCAGTCATAAGCATCCCGCTCGCGTTTCTTTTTTTTGGTCTATTCCTTCTAATTTTTGGAAGCCTGGCGCCGGCGGTGTTTGCCGGGTTGGTTTTCGGTTATCTCTGCTATGACATGCTCCATTATGCGACGCACCATCTCGCCATGAAAAGCGGCGTGTGGCTTTGGCTGAAGCAGTATCACCTCCGCCATCATTTCAAGGACGATCACGTCGGATACGGCATTAGCTCACCGCTTTGGGATTACATCTTTCGAACTACGCGAAAGTAGCGCCCTAATTCACCCTCACCGCCTGACATGTCATCCCGAGCCGCGAAGACGGCGAGGGACCCCCCCTACGATGGCAGCCCACACACAAATCAATTCATGTGCTCTATCAGCTTGTGGGAGGTCCTTCGCTGCGCTCAGGATGACGCTGCAAGGGGGCGCAGTTCCGGTCCACTAAAGTCTTGTCCGGAATCCGAAACTCGCTAAATTGGCTGCCCCGACACGGAACTCTGCGGATGCAGCAGATAACTTCGTAAGGAAGCTGTGAAACACAAAAACCCTCAACTTTGCTGGGACGGGCCGTCCGTAGGGACGGGAGCGAGCGAAAGACAGTGTACCATTTGATGAACCAGGACCCGGCAAAACTTAGTCTGAGCAATTTCCTGGCGGTTGAAAGCAATGATCCGCTGCAAGCTCCAGCGAGCTTTACAAACTGGATGCGCGTTGGCGCGTGGGCGGTTGAATTGTATGAACCTGAGCTGCTTGCAACAGCGGATGCGCGCACAGTGATCAGTTATGGTGGCAGGCCGCGACCGGTGATTAATCTCTGTTCGTATAATTATCTCGGCCTTGCCAATCATCCCGAGGTTCTGATCGCTGCGCACGAGGCGCTCCGCACCCATGGATTGGGAGCATGCGGATCGCCCATGCTTTCCGGAATGACGGATCTGCATCGGGAACTCGAACGGCGCGTCGCAAAGTTTCTTGGACGTGAGGATGCGATGCTATTCAACAGTGGATTCGGCGGCGCGCTAGGCACGATCTCCGGGCTGCTTCGCAAGACCGACGTCGCCCTTCTGGACAACCGCTCGCACCTCAGTTTGCGCGATGGCGCGGTCCTGTCCCGATGCCGTACCGAGAAATTCGAGCATAACGACGCTGCCTCGCTTGACGCCGCACTGAGCCGTCAAAAAGGGCGCCGCCAGCTTGTGATTGTGGAAGGCATTTATTCGATGGACGGCGATTTCGGCAACTTGACGGAATTACTCGCTGTCGCAGAATCTCATGGCGCGAGCGTTTTTATTGATGAAGCGCATTCCATGCTGGCATGTGGCGAACATGGTCGCGGGGCGGCGGAAAAGTTCGGAGTGGAGGACCGTGTTCCGCTGGTTTATGGGACGTTCTCCAAAGCTTTCGGAGCACTGGGAGGCTTCGTAGCCGGTTCCAAGGAGACGCTGCAATACCTCCGGTTTTATGCGCACCCGTATGTTTATTCCTGTGCGCTGCCACCCGTGGTGATCGCGGCAATTCTAAAAGCGCTGGAGCTCGGCACGAAGCAGCCGGAATTGCGGACCCAACTTTGGGAAAACGCCGATTACTTCCACGCGCAACTTCGTGGTCTCGGATTGAATACTGGAGGATCGACGACATACGTGATGCCGATTGTCATTGGTGATCGGGAGCGCATGTATCGGCTAGGACATGAACTGCGACGCCGTGGTCTGTGGGTTGCTCCCGTTGATTATCCGGCTGTGCCGCAACATCGGATATGTTTTCGTGCCTGTGTGACTGCCAAACATACGCGCGCAGATCTGGACGAAGCTTTAAACATCCTCGCGGACACACTCGTTCCTGCGGCACTGCAAAAGCAAAGCGCCTGATGCGCGCTGGCCGGAAAGATGTACAAAGCTGCCGGGTTTGATTCGGAGCGTTACCCACAGCATCGCGACGGCCGGCGTAATTATTGATGCTACAACAAACAGTGGCGCCGCGCTCAGGCGTCGAGGCTACATACAAAGCGCGCGAGGTCGAAGGAATTTTCGATCTCTATTTCTACAGGCCAATAGGGTTTTGGTTGGCCCGGTTTTTTGCGCGGCTCAAGATGACGCCCGCGGCAGTGAGCCTCCTGACTGGCATCTTTGGCGTTGTTGCTGGACACCTTTATTACTATCGCAATCTAGGCATCAACGTGGTGGGGATGATGCTCCATGTTTGCGCGAATACTTTCGACAACGCGGATGGCCAGCTCGCGCGTCTGACGCATCGAGAAAGCCGCGAGGGCCGTATCATCGACAGCGTTGCCGACCACCTGGTCTTTGTCAGTGTTTACTTGCACTTGACTCTCCGCTGTCTGTTCGCAGGCTCGTCGCCTGCCATCATTCTTCTCGCGTGTGCTGCTGGGATCAGTCACGCATTGCAAGGAGCAGCGGCTGACTATTATCGCAGCACCTATCTTTACTTTGTAACGACCAGAGCGCGGACGAGCGTAGATTCGTCGTTCGGCCTGCGATTGGATTACTCGAAGTTGACCTGGCGTCACACACCGTGGCAGAAGCTCCTGCTTGCATTGTATTTGAACTTTACCCGGCAACAGGAAATGCTGGCACCGCGCTTAAAAACGTTGCGTGATGTGGTCCGCCAATTGTTTCACGGCGAAATTCCTGAACGGCTAAGAACGCGTTATCGAAATTTGGCCGGGCCAACGCTCAAGTGGTGGCGACTCTTGATGACGAATGTCCGGATGCTGGTCTTGTTTGCGCTTCTGTTCATCAGCCAACCAGTTTATTACTTCTGGTTTGAGCTCATCCCGCTCAATTTACTCTTCGTTTACCTCCTGTTTCGCCAGGAGGATATGGCCGAGTCGCTCCTGGAAACCGCCGAGAATTCGCAAAATTCGGCATAGCTATCCTCCTGCGTGTCGAACGTTGAAATTTCAGAGGTCAGCTCGCGCCAGGAACGCAATGTGTTCATCAAGTTTCCATGGCTAATCTATGTCAACGATCCGGCTTGGGTACCGCCCCTAATCATCGAACGCAAAGCGTTCCTCGATCGTAAACGGCATCCGTTCTACAGACATGGCGACGCCGCCTTATTTCTCGCGAGGAAAAACCGCGAGATCGTTGGCCGAATCATGGCGAGTGACGACCCAAATTACAATGCATTGCATCAATCGAACGTCGGCTGCTTCGGTTTGTTTGAGTGCATCGACAATCGCGATGTGGCTGCCGCGCTCTTTGAACGCGCGGAGAACTGGCTTCGCCAAAGAGGACGCACGGAAATCATGGGACCGATTGACTACTCAACGAACTATGTCTGCGCTCTTTTGATTGATGGGTTTCAGTTTCCGCCAACCATATTGACCGCGCACAATCCCCCGTACTACAAAGACCTGATCGAGAGCTGCGGTTTTACAAAAGCAAAAGATTGGTACGCCTGGTGGTTTGCCGACCCGGCAAGAGCCGCGGCGCGTTTGCGACCTCTGGGCGAACGTTTTCGAAAGCGTTTGGCTGTCACGATCCGAGCTGGAAACCTCAAGAATATTCGCGAGGAAAGCGGACGGCTCCGCCAGATTTACAATCAAGCGTGGAAAAACAACTGGGGTTTTGTGCCGTTCACGGAAGCAGAGATCGAGTTTATGACGCATGAGCTTAGCCAGCTCATCATCCCGGAGTTCACGCTCATTGCGGAAGTTGGCGACGAGCCGGCCGGCTTCATCCTGTGTGTGCCAGACATTAACGTCGCCCTACGCCATATCAACGGCCGGCTTACCACTTTTGGATTTCCAATAGGACTTCTAAAACTCCTTTATTACAAGAGCCGTATCCGGACTGCGCGGCTTATCGCGCTTGGCGTGATCGAAAAATATCGCCGCGCGGGTATTGCCGAAATGCTTGTGCTGCGAATTGTCGAAGACGCAATGATTAAACACGGATTCACTGGAGAACTCAGTCTCACGCTTGAAGACAATTTCATGATCAATCGTTTTCTCGAAGCGATCGGCGCCCATCGCTATAAGACATATCGAATTTTCAAAAGGACACTGAGCTAATGAGTAAACCGCAAGACGGTTTCATTTCGCGGTTTTTGAATCGGCCGATTTCCCGCCGGATAACGCGTTTCCTCCTCAAGTTTCCGATTCATCCCAATGCCTGGACGATAGCGATATTCGTTTTGCCGCTCATCGCCTGCGTATTTCTAGTGCGCGGTAATTATCTCAGCATCGTCATCGGCGCGGCAATTTTTCAAGCCTTCAGTATTCTTGATGGTTGCGATGGCGAAATTGCGCGCGCCAAGAACTTGGAATCAAAGTTCGGGGAACGTTTGGATTACTTTTGCGATTTTATTGCAAGTCTCCTCTACGTTCTCGCACTCGGGTTGGGGCTTCATCGTTCGAGTGAAGGAATTGTGTGTGCACTCCTGATTACCGCCAATGAGTTGCTCCTACGAGCTGGTAAGAGCCACCACGCAGCGGTTGCTCCGCCGACATTGCGTGAGTCGTTTTACGCGAGACACCACGCAATGATCGGCCATTCCGGCTTGCTCCATCTAGGCGAACGATTTGTCTGGTGGCTCTTTCAGCTAACTAAACGCGACATGGCTCTCGTTGTCTTTTTAATGCTTGCGTTACTCGGTCTGGCCCCGTGGATCCTTCACCTTTGGGCGGCTGTTGCCGGCGCGAGCCTGGTTCTCAGCGCGTTCGCCGTGATTAGGGGCAGCAGCGTCCGAGGCGATATCGTCACGCGGGAGCCACGATCGTAATTGCATGCTGTCGGGTGGAGTATTGCATGATGCGCCTCGTTTAAGTGGCTGCGCTCTGCATGCGTTTCGACATCTGTCTCTCTGCATATTGCAGCATCTCTGGAGTATCCACGTCCTGCCACCACGCGTCGCCTATATCGATGGCACGGACCCTGTCGTCGCCGGCCATTAATCGAACTCCATCAGCCAAACTGCAATCATTGTCGGAACTACCAGACTTCGCGCGTTCGAGGTAGTCGAAGATTTGTAACGGACAAACGAACAAGCCGGTATCAATCGCATCGTAGAGCCGCAGGTGTTTCCCGATATCGGTGATCCTGTTTCCGCGGGTTTGGACTTTCATCGCGTCGTCCAAATCGAAAATAGAATCGAGTTTTCGATCCACAGCGACGCTCAGGAAACCGGCCTCAAAAGAATCAAGCAAACCACCGACCAGGGCACCGTCGAAAAGATGGTCGCTCATCGTCAGAAGAAACGGTTTGCTGACACGGTCAGCTGCGGCAAGAAGCGATATGCCATTCTGTTTTTGCCAGTCACGGTTTTCGATGAAGGACACGCTGAGGCCAGCAGGAATCAATTGCTTGACCTGCTCGATCATACGCCCGCTTTCGTAGCCGACCACGAAGTTGACGGTTTTGATCCCTGCGCGGATCAGGGCATCTAGCGCATACGAAATCAACGGACGGCCAAGCAATGGGACCAACGGCTTTAGGAAGGTGTCGTCCGATCCGCGCAGACGCGAGCCCTCGCCGGCCATCAGGATGACCGCTTCAGAGATAGCCGTCATATCTGGTAATGCCTCTTCAATCCCCACAATCGGAGGCGTTGCGGAAGAAATCTGAAAATCAGCGGAGCAATTTTTGATTGGAATGCATTGCCAACGGTTATACGCGGCGGGGGCTGAACAGAGTTGACCAATCTGAGAACATGTCTGGCCAGGAGGTCTGGGGTCGGCGCGCTCTTCATGTTGCGCTCAGCGATTTCCCAAGCCCTCGCGATTTTTGTATCGTAGCGGGGATTAGCCTGGGCGCTCTTGATCACGCCCTGGTTAAATTCGGTCCGAATGTCGGCCGGCTGAAGATCCACAACGTGCACGGGGGAATTACCGAGCTCGAGCTGGATTGACATGGTAAAAGAGGCCATGGCCGCTTTCGCGGCGTTATAAGCCGCCATGAACGGCACTGGAAGCCGGGAAGCTAACGAAGTGACGTTAATGATCAAACCTTCGCCGCGTGTCTGCATGTGGCGCAGAGCGATTTGCATCAATTGGATTTGGCCGAAAACGAGAATTTGAAACTGGCTCGTAATCGTTTCCATCGGAACAAGCTCGGCGGGGTCAAAGTGACCGGCCCCTGCATTGTTAATCACAACATCGAAGTAACCAGCTTCGGTCAGTGCGGCGTTGAATGCCGCCTCGATGGAAAGCGGATCGGCGAGATCAAGACGGACCGGATGCCACCGCGGCATTTTGGGGATGCGTTCCAAATTGCGCGATGTGCCCCAGATCTCGTGACCCTCCGCCACGAGTAGGTTGGCCATGGCCAGACCGATGCCGGAGCTTGCACCAGTGATAAAAACTCTTTTCACGATTTCGAAGTGGGTGTCCGGCCACGGGAGGCATTGCGTGTCGCTCCCGCATTGATTCCTATTTTAACTATCCCTCCGATGCAAGAATGTCCTGTGCAACACTCTCGTTATTGTGCGAGTCATGTTAAGGCTTGCCAGGCTTTAAGATGTCGATCTTGTCTCAATGTTGCCGCTGATTTCGGTTGTTTTTGTGATTCTGGGTGTGCTGGGGTTTAGGCGTCTGCTTCCACGTAATCGAAAGCGTCGGCGACAAGTCCGTTTCATTCGCGAAACATTGGCCGCCAACCGCACATTCGATAATCGGCGTGTCATCGTGTCACTGTCGACGGTACCCGACCGGATCAACAATTTGATGCCGACGATTCGATCCCTTCTAAAGCAAACTCGCCCGCCCGATGAGATCGTGCTGGCCATTCCGGAATTTTCGGTTCGTGAGCGGCGGCATTATGTCGTGCCGAAATATATTTCCCGATTGCCCCGCGTACGGATATTGCGTACCCGCGACGATTGGGGGCCGGCAACAAAGTTTATCGCTGCGATTCAGGACGAGCTGGCAGCTGGGCGGCAGAATACGTTGATCATGGTGGTAGACGACGATCGCGTTTATCCACGAGATGCGCTGAAAACTTATCTTCATTATAGCGAGCAGTTACCTGAGGCCGCGCTTTGTTTTCGTGGCGCCGCCATGCCGTCCACGTTGGATTGGGACGATGCCACAATGATTCGCGCGAGCGAGCTGCGCGAGCCGCGCCCCGTGGCCGTTATCACTGGGTGCGGAAGTTATTTGGTTCAGCCGAGATTTTTCGACGAATCGCTCTGGGATTATTCAGTGGCCCCGCAAATTGCGTTTCATATCGATGACATTTGGATTAGCGGATGGCTCAGTCGTCGCGGCGTGAAAAGATACGTTGTGCCTGCATCGGCCATGATGCGAAGTGTGCTTCGGCAGCGATGGACTGTGTCGTTAAACAAGATCCCCGGTCGTCAGAAACTCAACAATGAAATTATCGCATTTTTTCGAGAGACGTGGGACGTCTTCGCTCCGGGCTAGATAGGTCCGTCCTTGCGATGGATGTGGTGCCGCAACCACTGAACACCGAAGACAACCAGGAAAGCTGCGGCGCTGATGACTTGCCCGGCAATTCCACTCATGAACATTCGGCAGACCAGTGCGGGAACAAACGCAATTCCCGCAGCGATCAGTGGTGGGCGGATATCGCTCCATGAATCTTTCCAGCGAAAGACCCATCGCAGGGTCGTATAGCGTAAAATACCTTGGACGATATACGGCAAAAGGATGCCGACCGCCGCACCCATTACTCCAAACCGCGGGATCAACCAGAGAAGCCCACCAGCAGCGACGGCGCATGTGATCGAAGAATGCAAAAGATTCAAATGTGGCCGCTGCACCATGATTACGGTTTCGCCTAACGCGACAAACGCATTGATGGCACTTGCGAGAGCGACGATGCCGAGCCAAACACCGCCTTGCCAAAATGCTGGACCGTAGATTAGCAAAATCGTACTACCCGCGAGCGACATCACTGCTACCAGCGGCAACAGGATCCACAGCATCCACTGAGCAAGTCGAGCGTAGGTAGCGGCAGCCACGTCGTGATCGCCCGTCGCGGTCATGCCGGCTACGACCGGCGCGAAAATGGGATTGAAAGTTTGATTGACCTTCCGCAGGCCATTCGCAGTGCCAATGACTGCACTGTAAATACCGACAGTTGCAAGCGTCACCCCAGGCGCGCGTCCAACGAAGTAGCCGAGCATAAGAAGGTCCAACCGCGCAATGAAAGCGTTAATCAGCTGATAAATGCTGATTGGCGCAGCGTACGCGATTAGCGAGCGTGCTTCGGCGAAATGCGACCCAGCAGCCGCACGCGCGGGAATATGTCGAAACAACGTTGAAGCAAGCGCGAGTGCAATCAATCCCGATGCTGCGGTTCCAACGATTGCAGCCACCTCCGGGGAGGCCTGTTTGAAGCCGACGGCGAGTGCAAGCAGGAATGCGAGGGTTGTCGCAATGGGCTCGGTCATTCCGCGCGAGTAGATGTCATGCTGCATCACCTTCATCCCGCGCGAGATCGCGGTACTGATGCGATACAGAGCCAGACCTGGCATCGCGCAGAGAACCAGTGCAAGCGCCGAAACCATTTGCGGCTGCACGTGAAGGCGGTTGTTAAAAAACCGGAGCGCCAGTATCACAATGCCAGCAGTGATGATCGACTGCACAATTCCCAAGACAACAGCGATTCGAAAAAGCGCCCGGCTTCGCGCGCGGTCGCCCACAGCTTCCGAGCGCGCGATGAATGTGGTGATGGCATTGTCGAGGCCAAGAACACCGATCTTGCTGATGATATCAGTAGTCGACCAGGCCACCGAGAATATGCCGAGTGCTGCTGCCCCAAGCAGTCGGGCCACGAGAAACGTGAATATGCCGCGGAAATTCGACGCCAGCATCGCGATGGTGTTCAAGAAAGCGCCGCGTTTTAGCTCCACTCCGGTTTCGTCTACACGCGCAGGCGCGTCTACTACCGGCGGCGCTACGTCCAACGCAATTTCCGTCGGGCTCACTGACTCCTCGTGAAGCCGGTGATCGGCCGGGGTAATTTCAAGGTTGGATGGCATGAGAAGGAGGGCCGGGATTCACTTTTCGGCGGAATACCCTCGATGAAAGGAGTTGACTGAAATCGACAAGACGCGTCCGGTCAAGAGAGTGTATTGCTGCAGTCATTTTGCGTCGAGAGGAGATTGTCGCTACACTGAGAGTCCGTTACGTCCCAGACCATCTTAGGAGGCCAAAAAATCGATCTCCCGGCCGGCATTCGAACTTTGCAACGCGCTGATCGCTGGGTTGGTGCGCCGCTTTGCGCCATTTTAACTTTTCTCAGAAGAATCTTTGAAGCTGCGGCGCGGCCAGAACCACGTCAGGTTCAGCGCATTCTCTTCGTTAAGTTCGCAGAGCAAGGCTCAACGGTCCTCGCCTTTCCCGCGATTCGTCGTGCGATCGAAATGGTCGGTCGTGAAAACGTTTACTTCGTCGTATTCGAAGACAATCGCTTCGTTCTCGATGCGATGGAAGTCATTCCCGTTGGAAATGTGATAACGATCGCGACGAAGAATCTTTTCGGACTCGCGACTGGAGCGCTGCGAGCAGTGCTCCAGGCCCGCAAAATCGGCATTGACGCGGTCGTTGATATGGAGTTTCTGACACGTTTCTCCGCGATACTGACGTTTACGACCGGCGCCAAATCGCGTGTTGGCTTTCATGCTTTTTTCGGCGGCGGACCGTACCGCGGCGACTTAATGACGCACCGGCTTTTGTACAATCCTCATCTCCATACGAGTCAAATGTTCGAAGCCATGGTCGAAGCGCTGACCCGCGATTCAGCGGTGCTTCCGACGTTCGACTTTACACCTTCTGTAAACCAGCCACTCGCAAGATTTCGACCCTCGCCCTCTGAACTTGCCGAAATCAATGCCTTCTTAGAGCGCGAAAATCCTCGCCTCGGTTCTGCGCCACTCATTCTGCTCAACCCGAACGCGAGCGACTTGCTGCCGCTAAGGCGGTGGCCACCTCTGCGTTATGTCCAACTTGCGCGACGCCTGCTCGAACATTACCCGGAGTTATTTATCGGATTTACCGGTGCGCCGAGCGAAGCCGTCCCCAATAACCAGCTTGCAGACGAGGTTGGTTCTGACCGCGTGATCCGGCTTGCCGGAAAAACGACCCTGCGGCAAGTGCTCGTGCTTTACACCCGCAGTGCGATTTTGGTTACGAATGACAGTGGACCGGCTCATTTTGCGTCGATGACGCCGATTCGCGTCGTCACGCTGTTCGGGCCGGAGACACCGGCGTTATTTGCTGCGCGATCGCCAAACGCAACGGCCTTGTGGGCCGGCATCGCGTGCAGTCCGTGCGTAAACGCTTACAACAACCGGCAATCGGTCTGCCGCAACAATGTCTGCATGCAGGCAATCACAGTTGATGATGTTTTCAATGAAGTTTCCCGCATTTACGATTCTCTTAAAATGGCCACATCCGGAAATTCATCTGTCGAATGATGGATGTGCCAACTCATAGATCGCGCCAATTTTACTTCGCCGCGCTTGGGATAATCCTTCTCACGGTTGCGATTCGCCTTCCTTCTCTTTTGCATCCTCAGCCAATTGACAGCGAAGCAATGTATTCAGTGGTGGCGAACGAGATCGTCGACGGAGATCGGCCCTACGCTGACGCAGTAGAACGCAAGCCGCCACTTCTCTTCTGGACGTACGCCGCAGTATTTACAATGGCAGGCAAATTCAATTGGAAAGCGCTTCATATTTTTGCACTCGTGTGGACTCTATGCGCAATGGCAGGCCTCTATGTCATCGGTTGCGAGTTGTTTGATCGCAATACTGGTTTGATTGCCGCGCTCTTCTACGGTGTTTTCCAACCCTTCTGGTCGTGGAAGAACCTCTCATTCGATGCCGAGATGCTGATGAATCTCCCTATCATCTGGGCATGGGCAATCGCGTTCCGCCGCGGTTCGTCACGATTGCGACTCGAGCTCTTTGCGGCCGGTGCGTTTCTGGGCGCGGCTTTCCTGCTCAAACAACCGGCTGCGATAGCGGCAGTTCCGCTCGGCATTTATCTACTTCTCCCCAGCTATCGAGCTAGCCGCAGTTTGACGCGAACGAATTCGATTATTCAGGCTGCCATGCTCACGGCAGGATTTTTCGCAGCGCTCGGTCTCGTGACAATTGTGTTTTGGAAACAAGGCATCCTTCATGATGCGTTTTATTGGACAATTGCCGATCATGATGTTCCGCACGTTTTTTGGCAGAAGGGAAGTGTGAATACGCTTACTTTTCTCGGGGCCTGTTTGCCTTTGGTGATCGGGGCGATAATGGCCTGCCGGGATAAGGATGGAATTTGGGTCGGGAAGACGGCAGAACGAACAGCGCTTCTAGGATTGCTCGCTGCCTCAGTGATCGGCGCTGAAGCAGGCGCACGGTTTTACCCTCATTACTATGTCCAATTAATTCCTCCGCTCGCACTACTCGCAGCGCCCTACTACGCGCGACTTTGGTCCCGGATGATACGGCCCCACTGGTTCCTGCGACCCGGAGTGACCTATGCCTGGCTGGGTCTTACGATCATTGTCTTCTCAATCAGGCACTGGGCGGGCCTGGCGCCGCGACGTGTACCGTCTGAAGCGGGACGATATTTATTCACGCATTCCTCCTCTGACGACAGGATTTTCGTCTGGGGCCAAAGTCCGGAAATATATCTAGACGCTCACAGACGTCCTGCCTGCCGCTACATCACAACCTTCCCCCTCACGGGTTATGTCTTCGGCGGACCGATCCGGGGTCTTGATACTCGCAGCCGGATCTTGCCCGGCGCCTGGACCACCCTTGAGCAAGATTTTGCTAGGCATCCGCCTATCTACATTGTCGATGTTCAACCCGACCCGAAAAGTGCGCAGTACCCGGTGAAAAACTTTCCGATTCTGGACAAGCTCTTGGCGGAACGATACCAGCCGGCGGCGCACACTGCCGAAGGTGTGATTTACCGTATGCGCTAGGCGCTTGAGAAGTCGGTTCCTATTGTTGTTTTGCTGCCTCAAGGGCAAACCTGATGGAAAGATATTGCTCAGCGCGATTGCTTCGCGAGGCAGTTGTCGTAGGGTGAATGTTCTTTCATCATTGCATGAAGCTTCTTGGCAAAGTCCGCCGTGAATTCTCCGGCTATAACATTTTGGAATCGGGTAAGCGTCTCCTCGATCGGAAACCGCTGCAATGCAGTCTTTACGTCACGGACCGTTGCAATCTCGACTGTGCCTATTGCACCGAATACGACAACAGCCGGCCGCACCCGAGCCTCGACGATTTGAAAAAATGGATACGGAAAATTCGCGAGCTTGGCACCATGCGCATCGCTCTCGTCGGCGGCGAGCCGCTCGTGCATCCGAATATTGTCGAACTCGTTCGCTACTGCCGCGAACTCGGGTTTGCCACGAGTTTGACCACCAATGGTTTCCTCCTCACGCGTAAACTCATCGCGGAACTGGAAGACGCCGGGCTCCAGGTCATGCAGATCAGCGTTGATCGAATGACGCCGAGCCCTATTACGAAGAAGTCCTTCAAGACAATTTTGCCGAAGCTCGATTATTTTCATGACTCAAAAATCAGCCTTCATATCACTGGAGTGATTTGTGCCGATACCTTGCCCGAATCACAAGCTGTGCTTGAGACCGGTTTGTCGCGTGGAATCCCGACTGAAGTTCGCCTCGTGCATGCCGACCCATTGAATCGGTTTCGCGTCGACCGTGGGTCGCGAGAAGAACTCGAACGCTTCATCGATTCGATGATCGAACGAAAGCGCCGCGGAGAGAAGATTCACACCAGCGAAGCGATCCTCAATTACCAACGGAGTCTCCTCCGGGGCGAGCACGTCGAGTGGACGTGTATGGCCGGCTACAAATTATTCTTCGTCTCCGCGCAGGGGAAATTCTGGATCTGCAGCATGGTGCATACAGACAAGCACATCATGGACGTCACCCTGGACGATCTCTACGCGAACTACCGCAAGAAATCGTGCCAGAAAGGCTGTGGTGTTTATTGTGCAGTGAGTGCTTCGCTCCTTGTGGAAAAGCCGGTTCAGGTTCTGGGCAAGGAAATCATTGCACGCGCCAAGCGCATTCCATCGACGGTTCGTCGTTCCTTAACTCCGAATACCGACAAAGCGGCGCACAGCACCGTCACAAATCCAGAGGGAACGCGCGAGATGAACGGCGGCACTAAAGGCAGCCCATCCGCAGATGAGTGCGTAACTTTGCGGCAAAGCGTCTAACAAAAAGCCGCACGCCAGGATCCAGACGTAAAGATTTCGTCTAGCTGCGATCAGTCGGAAAGCACGGTCGAACGGCGCGACATCATCCAGCAGGCGGCCTGTCGCCATCTTCGCCCGGCGTTTCGCGAACTCATCCAATAAGTGCGATCCGATAAGCAAGGCGAGAAAATAGAACGCGCTCGGAAATTGACCGCTTCGCCACAAATGGAAAGCGATCGCCGCCCACCACGAGTTTTCGATCAAATAATCGAGATGATGTTCCCACTTCCCATGCTCCGTTGTTTCGATTTTGACGCGGGACTGCTTTCCATCGAGTCCATCAACGATGCCAAATATGAGAGCAGCGAGGGTTCCGAGGCCGACGCGGCCAACGACGAAAGCCGCCGTCGCGCTGCATCCGATGATGAAACCTGCAATCGTAATTTGATTCGGTGTGATTCGCGTCTTGCAAAGAAGTGAGATGATTGCCGTTTCGATCGGTGCATGCAGATAAGCCGGTAAGTCGAGCGTTCCCTTTTGAGCGGAATCGAGGATGACGCGCTCAGCCAAACTGTGATTCTGTTCGGACGGCGCCGGAAAACAAACTGGCCGCACCCGCCGCCGCATGGGGACGATGTAATCATCCTCTTCCGCCGCGTCGACGATGTCGATCTTCCGGATGTCAATCTTGTCTTTGAGTTCTCCGAAGAAAGGCGCGGTAGACGAAAACGCAGAGAGAAAATCTTTCGTGACCAACGCCGGTCCACACGGATTCCGGATTAAAGATCGCGCGAATTCCGGCGGATCGGAATCGACAAGTGCGGCGGGAGACTGTTTCGCGCAAAGAGCGCCAAGCAAACGAGCGTCACAATAAATATTTCCCGGTATTATCAAGAAGTGGTCCGACGGGATTTGTTGCAGAAGCAGTTGCGCAGTCAAAGGTTCATTTGCACGTGGGACAAGGTCGACAACTATCTGTTGGCGTGCCCACGAATCTTTCCCTAATTCAGCTCCGATGATTTCGGGTGTGGTGGAAAAAACAATCGCGCTGCGAAATCCGAGCCGCTGCAAAATGCGGAGCAAACGTTCGAGTAAATTCACTCCACACAGCTCAATCAAAGCCTGGGGCGCATCCGCGATTAGGATTGGCTGGATATTCTCCATCGCCCGCGAGATTAACGGTGGAGGCGCGAGCTGCCAACTGTCACCGGCTTCGGTTGCGATTGATCGATTTAAGAAATCGACGTTCTCGCGCCCCGCGGCTGGCTGGCGGTGATCAGGCCGTCTTTCATCTCGTGGACCCAATCGCAGGCTTCGGCGATGACGGGATTGTGCGTGGCTAGGAGCAGAGCCTTGCCGCCTTCTTGAACAATATTTTGAAGCAATTCAAAGGCGCGCTCAGAGTTGGCAGTATCGAGGTTGCCGGTTGGTTCATCGGCCAGAATGACACGCGGATCGTTGGCCAGCGCGCGCGCGATGGCGACTCGTTGTTGTTCACCTCCGGAAAGGTGACGGCTGGGTCTCCGTAATTTGTCGCCCAAACCTACCGCTTCGAGCAGCACGGCAGCGCGTTCGCGCATCTCATTGTCGGAAAGTTGCCCCAGTTTGCGCATCGGAATCATCACGTTCTCCTGCGCCGTGAAATCCTCCATCAAAAAATGGAATTGAAAGATGAAGCCGATGAACTTGCTCCGTTTATGCGCGAGCTCGTCATCATTCAGTTGGGACACTGGCTCCGATTCGATTGAAACGCGGCCAGCATTGGGTAGATCAAGCAGTCCAAGAATGTAGAGCAACGAACTTTTACCGCATCCAGACGGACCGACCACCGCGTGGACGCTACCGGGCTCAATATCGAGTGAGACGCCCCGGAGAGCGTGGACCCGCTCTTCCTCTTCGCCGAGATAACGCTCGATGCCTTCGCAACTAAGACAGGTTCCTGAGTTCATCTTGAGCCGCGAATAGTAACCACCGGCGGCAATTCAGCAGCACGACGCGCGGGGACGTAACTGGCGATGAAAACGGCGAGGATCGCGAGCAACGTTGCAAATACGTAATGTCTCCAATCCCACGTCACTAAAAAGTAATTCGTATACAACAAACCGCGGAGACGAATGGGAATGTGCGAGACCCCCCAGGTCATTAATGCACCCAGCAAACAGCCGAGCAACGATCCCGCCGCAGCGATCAACGCGCCCTGCCACAAGAAAATTAAGGAAACGTCGATGCGCCGATAACCCATTGAACGCAAAATCGCGATCTCCTTTATTTTCGCGAGCACCGACATCGTAAGAACATTAAAAATGCCGAAGCCGGCGAGCAGGATAATCAGAGAAACGGTAATCGCGACGGACATTCTCAGGGTCAGAAAAAGTTGGAGCGTACTCTCCTCGCGGTCTTGCCAGCTCGTGGCGTTATGCTGAAAGAGCGTTTCGAAACGACTGGCCAAAACGGGTGCACGGTTGGGATTTCGCAGTTTGTATATGATCATCGTTGCACCGGACGGTTGTTGCAGGAGGGCCTGTGCCACTCTGGCATGCGAATAAACGCGGGTTGAATCAATCGAGCCGATGCCTGCACGAGCAATCGCTGCAACGGTGAAGCGCCAGTACTCGCCGTTAGGGGCAAGCAATTGCACAGTATCACCGACACTAGCCTGAAGTAACTCTGCCAGGCGCGAACCAATAATGATGGAACTGGTGTTGTTTCGAAAATCATCAAAATTCCCGCCAATCAATTGGTGGAGAATATCCGTCGTTTGCGCGTGCAGAGCCGGATCGATGCCGTAAAGATCGACAGTCGCGTTTTCAAATCCGGCACGGGCACTCACCGTCCCGCGCAAGACTGGGGAACATGAAACCACATTAGAAAATTGCCTGCTTACCCGCATGATTTCATTGGCGTTAGTGATGCCTTCAAAATAGAGACGGTGTCCCACACTTCCTTTGGAGCCCTTCGCGGAAACCATGAGTGGTTCGTAGCGTGGTCGAAAACGCGATCTGATTACCAGCGCGCCATTGCTACCGATGGTTGAGTCAATGAAGTAGCGTGCGAAGCCCTGGGTCTGTGCCTGCGTGCAGATAAAGATCGCAACTCCGAAAACGACGCCGCTAAGGCTCAGAAGCAATGCCCGCTTGCGATGCGTCAAAAAACGCAGGGCAATGTAAAGCGTCGGAGTCACGATTCCTTCGGCTGCGGCGGGGGATTGACCATCCGTTGCCGTATTGCTTCGCCGGGGTGGAATTTATCCTGGTCCGAAACGATCACATGACTGCCTTCCGTCAGGCCGCTCGTCACTTCTGTAAAATCGAGGGTGCGAAATCCAACGCCAACCGTGCGAGTCTCCACGATGCCGTGTCTCACCACCAACGCTTGATCGACGAGGAGGGCGCGCGTCGGCACCAAAAGAGCATGTTGATGTGTGCCAGTAATGATGTTCATCTCGCCGGTCATTCCGACCATCAAATTGTCCGGCGGATTTTCCATCTCCAGCACGACCGTGTAGCGCTGCGTTGTTGGATCTGCCGCAGGTTGAACTGAGGAAACGCGCGCGGTGAAAGTCTTCATCCGATAGGCATACAATTGTAGTTTTGCCTTCATCCCCGGCTTTACTTCACCCACGTCTTCTTCGTTTACTTCGCCGCGAACATAATTCTTGTGTGAAGAAACGGTGAAAAGCTCGTTACCGTCTGAAACCAGTTCGCCATCAATGGTCTGGACGTTAGTGAGAACGCCGTCGATGGGCGCGCGGACCTCGGAGTTTTTCATCTGGGCCTCTAGTTTCTTCATTGTTTCTCCGAGCGAGTTGAGATTGCGGTCGCGCTCGATCCGCTCGGCTTCCACTGCGCCGCGCAGCCGGTTCGCTTCGCTTTTTGCCTTCTGATATTCGACTGCGGGCACATTTCCCGAGCCGACAACCTTTTCGAGCCGCTGCAGATTGTCTTCAGCTGCCTTGAGCAACTCCGAAGACGGGAGCGGCAGAGCCGCCCGGTCGATCGCCGCCTGCAAATCGGCGCGGGCTTGTTTCAGTTCTCTGGAGGTTTCCTCGTCGGCGATCGTCGCCAGCAACTGTCCTTTCTCAACGCTCTTGCCAATTGCGCCGCGCCCAGCCGAGAAAGATTCGGCCAACCGGATGAAGCCGTCATTTTGCGCTCGAACCCGCACCACAAACGCCGGTTCGATCCGCACTGTCCCATACACCGCAGAGATGGCGGTACCGCGGCGAACTGTGACCACTTCCGCCACCGGCATCAGGAAATAATATGTCAGCGCGAAAAGGAGCACCAATGCTGCTCCACCGCCCAACAAGAGTCTTTTTGATTCCGGCAATTTCAATTCGGAGAACTAGTGTGGTGTTCGTGATGCTTCTTTGCAATAAACTGGGATCTTAGCGTTTTCAGCCTCATCCGAGCCTGTTGGCAGAGGTTCGAGGATGTTATTTCCAAGACACCGCAGCGGAAACGCTCGTTCGATCAGCGAAAGAGAATTAAATATCGCCAGACGGTGTGCTGCAAGATCCGAGCAGTTCTTGTAGCCGCCTCATTGCGTCTACCGCGACTTCGTATTGTCGTCAGAAAATTGAAAATAGCGTCCCGTGGCACGGTCCCATTCGGCCATCGCGAGATTGTGCTGATAGATCGCATCCAACAATCCGCTCTTGGTCTCCAGAAAGAAATTTTGAGTAACCCGGTACTCGAGCGGGGATGCCAGACCGCTGGCCAGATTTTGCTGCACCGCCCGCGCGCTTTCCTCCGCGGCAGCTGTTGCGGAGGCGAGAGATTTTTCGCGAATCTCTGTTGTCTTAAGATCGTTCGCGATCCGCGAAAGCTCGCGAGGGATATTCGTCTCCAGTTTCCGGCACGTTAGTTCGTTTATCTCTCTCGCCGAACGAGCCCTAAGAACCGCGCCACCTACTTTGCCATTATCGACGACGCGCCACGTGTACGCCGCCTTCTCGCGAATCTCCGACCCAATAAAATCCTGTGTCTTGCTTGTAGATCCTTCGCGATGAATCCCTGTGACCGGGACGTACTCGCCTGGAAGGCTACCGATCACGGCGGGATAATAGTCGGCTTCGATGATTCGTTGATCCTCGTTGGCGGCGCGCACAAACAGCCGCGCGAGTTTAAGATCAGCTCTCCTCTGAAGAGCCGCCGCTGTTTCGGAATCAACATCGACGCGTATCGGGGTGGAGTGAAGTTCGCCTTCAGGCTCGGGCAGCGATGCCTTTGCTGGATCGATCCCCATTGCCAGAGCCAATTGCAGTCGTGCGTCCAAATAGGTGCGATGGGCGCCTTCAATTCGTGTGTCCAATTCAGACGCCTGAACCGTTGCACTTGCAAGCGCAGTCTTATCAGTCAGTCCGGCTTCGAAACGGGTTCTTTGAGTAGTTACGTTCTCCTGCAGTCGTGCCTGTTGTTCCCTGCGGAGGGATTCCAACGATCGATTGTAGAGGGCGGCGTAAAACGCCAGGCGCGCTGCGTGCAACTGCTCAACGACAGCAACGTTCAATTGCTGTTGTGCAATCAAGACTTCGACATCGCCCCGCCGCAGAGAAGCGGGTAGACCCGCGTTGAACAGCGTCTGGGTCAAGACGCCGCGTCCCACGGCAAAGCCTTTTACTCCGCTTTCACCGGCACGGTGACCGGCCTGAACGCCTGCCGGGACGCCCAGTTCAGCGTCAGGCAAGGCGACGGAACGAAAGACCAGCCGTTTTCCAGCTGCCTGCTCAAGGCCTGATTTCGCCCCCTGGATGTCCGGGTTTCTTTCCAGCGTAGTTTGCAGAACATTTTCCAGTGTAATGGCGTCGGCCAGAGACGCGAAACAAGCCGTCAAAACAGCAGCGAACAGATGAATACGTACTGACGCTCGGTTGAAACTGGCGCGCCGCATTCTTTGTAGCTGCTTTCCCGTGCGACGCGTGGAGCCGACATGTTCAAAATGTGCGCGTCGCGCCGCCCGCAGGGCGACGGCTACAGATTGCGTCCTCGGAAACACAGATCGTTGCTTCATCGTCGACTTAGCTTTTCCGGTGGACGCGCGACGTCGGCAGCTTGCGCCGCACCGCGTTTTTCCTTCTTCGCATTTTCGATTTTTGATCCGAAATTAAGCGCTTCCGTGGAACTCGCGCAGGCGTGTGCCAGACGTGCAAGGGCCGCGTTGTGCAAATAAATTGCGCTTAGTCGGGTAGTGCGGGTTCGGGTGACATCGGATGCCGCTTGCAGAATGTCGAGTTGTGTTCCCAATCCGGCAGCAAAATTGCTTTTCGCAATGTCGAGAGATTCATCTGCGGCCTGAACATTGGTTGTCTCGATTTCAAGCACGCGGTCAGCCTGTTGCAGATCAAAAAAAGCGCTGCGCACTTCCGAGGCAACAGAGCGCCTGGCTGCTGCCAATGCTTGCACAGCTGCTCCGCGTCGGGCGCGTGTGGCTTGCATGCGACCTTTGGTCGCAAACCCATCAAAGATATTCCACGTCGCGTTTATCCCTACCACACCGCCGTAATTAAATTCCTGACCGACATCCGGATCGCGCTCGCTGTAAACTTCGTAGCCGGAAAAAGCCCGGATATGTGGCCGCATCGCGCTCCGGTCGAGGATATACTGCTGGTCCTCGATCTCGATGTCCTTTTGCCGGGCTTTGATGACTGGCCGATTCGCGTCGGCGCGCGCGAGGCAATCGTTCAGATCGGGATGGTTTGCTTGATATTGTAATTCTCCCGAAACCTCAAATGGAGCTGTCCCACTTCCGGGGCGGGCCTCTGTGCCGAAAAGGTCGCCGAGTCGGAGGTAGGAATTTTTCAATTGCGTCTGGGCGTTAAAAAGTTCTGGCTGCTCGTTGGCCAGAGCTACTTCAGCGCGCTGTACGTTCAAATTACCAACAATACCGGCGCTAAAGCTTTGCTGCTGGCTCTTGAGTTCTTCCTCCAGGACTCTCACCGAATTTTGGCGCACACCCACCTTCGCCCGGTTCAGGAGAAGTTCGTTGAACGCGACCCGCACATCCATTGCCACCCGACTGGCAGTCTCCTGCAACTCATAGTTTTGCTTCTCGATATTTAGCCGTGCGATAGACACCTGGCTGGATACTGCTCCGCCAGTGTACAGGTTCTGTTCGAGCTTCAGTATCGCATTGTAATCCTCGTCCCGGAGCCGGGTTTCGCTCTGCGTCTGTCGTTTATCGGCCAGCCCGGTCGAGCTTAGCGACGGAAGATATCCCGAGCGCGCTTCGACCCAGCCGCCGTGCGCGCCTTGTACTTTCTTTCGGGCAATCTCGATTTCTGGATTGTGCGCTTGGGCGACAGCGACCGCCTGTTCGATCGTGTAAATGGGAGCCCCGAATCCATGCGCCCAGGCGGAAAAAGCAGCGATCAGCGTCGTGATGGCTGCAAATTTCAAGCGCATTTCGTCTATCTCCTTGTAAGGGCCTTCTTTGTACCAAGGATGCCCGTGACTTTTCCCCTTATATCAGTTCTTGCAAGCTGGCGCGACTTCGGACACATTCCGCCCTTATAATATTTAAGACTACTGGCAGGCGCAGCCGGTCGTGGTGAAACGGCCTAACTTGCATCTTGCTTCGAATAATCTAATTCAGGTAGCCTTTCACCTTTAACAGTTTAGAAATGAGAAAAATAAGAATTGCCATCGTCGGCGTTGGAAACTGCGCCAGCTCTCTTGTCCAAGGAATCAATTTTTATGGCGGCTCCTCCGCCAACGGCTCTGCCATTGGGCTGATGCACCGGGAGATCGGTTTTTACCGACCGAGCGATATCGAGGTTGTGGCTGCTTTTGACATCGACCGCCGTAAAGTCGGCCTCGACGTCAGCAAAGCGATTTTTTCGCCGCCCAATTGCACCAAGGCTTTTTGTGAGAAAATCAAGCTCACTGGCGCCATCGTGAAGATGGGCTGCGTTCTTGATGGCTACCCTCCGCATATGCGCGACGAGGATCCGTTGCGCACATTCCTCCCGCTGGAAAAGGAATCCACACGCGAACAAATCATCGACGAATTAAAGGATTCCTCCGCTGAATTGATGGTCAATTATCTTCCTGTCGGTTCGGAAGAGGCGACGCGCTTTTATGCGGGTTGCGCGTTGGAAGCCGGCCTCGGGTTCGTCAATAACATTCCCGTCTTCATCGCCAGCGATCCAAAGTGGGCGAGACGATTTGCGGACAAGAATCTGCCCATCATTGGGGACGACATCAAAGCGCAGATGGGCGCGACTATTGTGCACCGAATGATGGTAGATCTTTTCCGGAAGCGCGGCGTGAAACTCGTTCGCACATATCAACTAAACACTGGCGGGAACACCGATTTTCTAAACATGCTCAATCGCACCCGCCTGGCATCGAAGAAAACCTCCAAGACCGAAGCCGTCCAATCGGTGATCGGCGAACGCCTGGCGGACGAAAATATTCACATCGGCCCGAGCGATTACGTGCCATGGCAACTCGACAACAAGATTGCTTTCATTCGCGTGGAAGGCCGCCTCTTTGGCGATGTGCCGATGGAAATCGACGTGAAACTTTCCGTCGAAGATTCGCCAAACTCAGCCGGCGTGGCCATCGACGCTATCCGTTGCTGCAAGCTTGCGCTTGATCGCGGCATTGGTGGCGTGTTGCATTCGCCCTCTGCCTATTTCTCCAAACATCCGCCCGTCCAAATGACCGACGACGAAGCCTATCGCTGCGTCGAGCAATTCATTCGCGGCGAACGCGAGAGCTGATCGCCGCGACGCGCTCACCAGCGCGGGGCTCGTCTGCTAGCGGGAATCCGCGATCTCACCAGCGAGATCGTTTGCAGGCAAATTTTTGAGGCGCTCCCACTCGGTGGCGAGCTCGTTTTCGCTGTAAACGAGGAGTTGCCCGGTCGATGTCGAATAAATCCCTGCACTGACCGGCCGCTTCGTCATTTCCGCGACCACCTTCCAATACGCTGCGATCTGTGGTCGATAGGAGACGCGCAACTTCTCTGTCTGATCGGGTTCCAGCCGATTGGTTTTCCAATCCAAGATGAACCATTTTTCTGTGTCTGCTTCGAAGAACGCGAGATCAATTATCCCTTCCAGGGATTTGCGATCATCCATTCGCCAGAAGAAGGGCATCTCCTGACGAACCAAATTCGCGTCCCTCAAATGACGCCCGAGTCCCGCGGCCAATTCAATTTGCTTTTGCAAGAGCTGCCATTCGCGTTTTGAGCGTGCCCGATCCGGCGACGCTGCAAGGTTGCGCTCGAAAGTTTCGTTCCAGTTCTTCGCCTCGGATAACCAAGGAACTTGTTCGGCGAAGTCGTGCCACCAAACTCCGTAACGCGTGGCTGGGTTATCGATCCGCAGCGGTCGCAATTCCGGTTCGGTCTCGGACCATTGCACCGCGCTTGGTGTTTCGCTCAGTTCTTCTTCTGGCGCGAACTCACTCGGAGCGACTGTCTCTATGATAGACGCCGCTTGCTGCCGCGCGATGTCCACCCAGCCAGTCTCAAGTCGAAGGGCGCGCAAACTGTCGGCGATCGATTCAGGTGCCCGTTCCTTGTGGCGTGCAGCGGTTTCCTCGGAAGCCATCGGTTCATCCGAAAGAGCCGACAGGATTTCCGCGTTCCCCTCGTTTGCGTCGGCTTGCAGCCATTTGAGTTGCGTGTCGCTGTGAACGCCGCGCTTGCCTCGAAAGAAGTCAACATCGAACGCGAGCGCTAGGGTGTGGCGCGCGCGTGTGAGCGCTACGTAAAGCAGGCGTTCCATTTCCTGCCGCTGTACCTTTTTCATTGCTTCTTCCAGATCTGCGCGATCGCTTCGGTCGAACGCGATGAACGGTTGCTCCCCGGCAATGACGAGCGGATAACGAATGTTCCCGCCGAGCCGCGCCTCACGCGCCAGAAAAGGCACAATCACCGTGTCCCACTCCGATCCTTTCGCCTTCTGCGCGGTGATCAGTTGGACCGCATCGGCTTCCGCCGGTTCAGTCTCGCGGACCTGATCGAGATTGCGCCGAAGGGTCAAGGCAAAGTCGGCCAGCGACTCCTGCCGCGCTTCGGCGGCTGCCGCTGCACTGAGCAGTTTCTCCAGGTTGTTCGCCGAATTGCCGAATTCTTCGCGCGGCAGAGTCCGGAGCCGCTCGCGCAGTTGCGTCATTCGCACGATCTCGCGCACGGCGCTAAAAAGTGGCTGATGGGGCAAGGTTTCGCGAACTTGCCTCAGCAAATTCAACCTGTCCGCAACGACTCCGCGCCCAATGGTTTTCCGCTCGATTTGAAACTTGTCACCATCGGCTTGAGCAAATCGCGCCAGCTCGTCGTCGGAGATTCCGAACACTTCCCGCAGCACTCCCACGATTTCGTAGCTCGCATTCGGATCGACCATGATCGCGAGCAGCGCCGTAAGCCACGCGTACGCCGGATGCTCGGCTTGACGATCACTTTCGGATTGGACTTCGACCGGGATTTGTTGCTCGAGCAACGCATCGCGGATTGCGCGTAACCAGGCTTTTCGTGGGCAGAGAATCGCGACTTCGCGCCAACATCTGGCCCGCAGCTTTTGCAAACCGGCGTCCCGAATCCATTTCGCCAAACTTTGAGCTTCGATCTGCGCGCGACGAGTTTCAGTCTGCGACGCGTCAATGTTGCCGCCAAGGTCAAACCGAATTACCTGGCCCGGCAGAATTTCCGGGCGCGCACTGAGCTCAACAAACTCGACCTGGCCTTCAGTATTGTTCAGAATTTTCGGGAATGTGTCGTTTACAAAATCGAGCTGGGCCTGATCTAGCCGAAACGTCACGGAGAATCTCAGTTCTTCGGCCGCGCCGGTTGAAATCAAAGTTCGATGAAGCTCGCGATACTGATTCAGATCGGCTGGGTCGCGATAAATCGACTGCTGAAAGTCGCCGACCATGCAGAAGTGCCCCGCGCGTGGACCTGGCGCGCCGTAGCCGGGCGAAGGCGGGTCATCACGCTTGGTCTGAAGCCACTCGCCGGTAGCCTCCGCCGGCCGCGTGATTTCGAGCAAAACAAAAAATTGCTGCGGATCCGTATCCTGAGCTTCGTCGACAATGACACGATAATTCTTATCGCGAATGCGCTTCGCCACGTCTGGCAGACGCAACAGTTCGGCCGCAATTGCGACTTGATCCGAGTAAGTAATTGCGCCGCGAGCTAACCGGAACTCGCGATAATCGCGTTGCAGTTCCACGGCCACGCAGGACGCGCACGCACTTGCCCATTCTCGTAGCGGCCGAAACGCTTCGCGCCAGCGCGCGGTGAAATCTCTCGCAGTCGTGGCACACGGTGGCCACGGCGCAAACTCATCCGTTTCGCGCCAGCGCCGCAGCCATTCACGCAGTTGCGACTTTGCTTTCGGAATGTTCGTCGCCTGCGCACTCTCAAAGGCGGCTTCGACTTTGCTGAAATCGCATTCCGGACAGCGTCCGAGCGATTGCGGCGGGATGAAGATGCGGTCCTGGTTACGCGCGAGCTCCATTAACTGCCGCGCCTGCATTAGGCGTAACAACAGACGTCGATTTTCTTCGCCTAATGAAAGACCAATCTCCGTCTGTTGCTGGACGAATTCGTTCCACAGATCATCATTATTGTCGGGAATCGTTTCGAGTCTTGCCGGCAGACCGAGATGATGTCCATGCGTCGCGAGTAGTTTCATGCAGAAGGCATGAATCGTTCCGAAAAACGCGCGACCGAACGCTTCCACGGTTTCCAAGGGCAGACCGGCTTCCAGGATTCGCTGTCGCGTTCGCTGCTGCATTTCATCGGCAGCGCGATTCGTGTAGGTAACGACCACGAGCTGCGGCAGCCATTCGACCGCACGCTGTGGACGGCTCGCGATTTCAACGATCCGATCGGTGATCGCGCGTGTTTTCCCGGAGCCCGCCGAAGCGATGACCGAAAAGTTGCGATCTAACTCGCGAGCAAACCGCTGCCGCGCTGCTTCGTCGGCAATCGCAGTCACTTCGCTTTCTCCTCCTCTTCAAGGACGAATGCTGGATGGGTCAACGCCCATATTTCTTTGAGCAGATCTATGTCGATCGGCAGCGTCGCCAGGGGATAACTCCGCGCGAAACCAAAGTCGGTGTGCACTGGCCCGAGCATTCCGAAAACGCCCGTCTCCTGCATCCGGTGCAGTTCGCTCCAGAAATCCTTTTGTACGAGCACGTCGTCCAAATGAAACTGCGGCTCGAGCTGTTCCGCTGGAGAAAGCAGGGTCAAGTGAACGTGCTCGGCGCCGAGCGCGTGTACCGCCAGCGCATACAGCGCGAGCTGAACGCCACGGCCGTCAATTAGCTGCTTTCGAAATTTTCGCTGCGGGGTGTCTTTCTTTCTCAATTCTTTCAAGCTAAAACCGCGTTGCCGTCCTGTTTTGTAATCGACAACCCAAAGATCTTTGTAACCGATTTGCGACTGGTCAGATTTCGCTCGCGCGAGGATCAGATCGATCCGGCCACGAACTCGCAACGTCTCTTTCTCGCTGAGTGGAATTAAACTTGGCTCGCCGAGCGAGTACTCGACTGCCATTTCCGACCAATCGTGGAGATCAGAAACTTTTGCGGCGAGGCAGTCGGCAATATAAAGCGCATTACTCCAGCCGGAGCGCCACCAATCTGGGAGAACTTTGCCACGCCCGGAGCAAAGCTCGGCGACGCGTTCGCGAAACTCGCGCGCTTCTTTCCAAATACGCTCGCGGATTTCATCGGCGCGATCTACGCCGACAAACTTTCGGTGTTCGCCATTTCGGACGCTGTGCGCGAGCCATCGATGGACCCATTGTCCGGTCGCAATCGCCCAGGCGTCGCCGGTGTCATCGTCAGGCTCGACGCCGAGAAAGATTTCCATCCAGACGATAGCTGGCCACCGCAATGCTTGTTCCCACTGGGTAACGCGTAGCGATTTTTCCTGATTGAGTGGACTTCGGAGCGCGAATTCATATTCGCCCGCAGGCCGCAACTGCCGGCGCGCATCGAATGCGTACCCCGTTCGGCCAACGCTAATCGAATCGACTTTCTGCGCATCGACTGGGGACCAATCCTTCAACCAATCGCGAGTTTGCTGTTCCAATGAATGGAGCGTCTGCTGTGAAACGCCGCGACCATGTGTATTGAAGTAAAGCCAGGAAAAGAATTCGCTCGGATTCGCGATCCGACTCGGCAGTGCTTCGGAATAGAGGCTCGCACTGGCGGCGATGCCTGCGCTAACCGATTCCACCAGGTTGAAAAGCTGCCGCCGACGGATCTGTCGTTGTTCGTTGCGTCCCAGCAGCAGCGTTTTGCCGTCGCGCACGCTCCAATGACCTTCGCCTTGCCGGCCGCGCTTCGATGCGCGGCGGTTCAGTGTCTTGTTCTGGCGATTGAGCTCGTCAATCTGCTCGTCGCGAATAAAAGCAAGCTCGTCGTTGAGCGCCGGCCACGCTTCATCGTTTAAGCCAGCAAAAATCAGATGCGACCACGGCTGGCCCTGCGCGTTTCCGTAAGCGAGCAGGTGGACGCGCGCGTACGGATGCGAGCCGAGATCGTCGCGCTTCAGGGTCGGCGCTCCGAGAAGTTCCCGCAGCCATCGCAAATAAGAACTCTTTGAAAAGTTTCCCGGCAGCAGATCGCTCCAATTGCGGCTGAGCCGCTCGAGTTCATTCCAATGTTCTCTCCAGCGGAGCTTTGAAAAGATGGTTCGCGTGTGTGAAAGAAATTCAGCGAGTGTCGCGTTTTCGGGTAGAACCTGGATTTTCTCCAGCTCGCGGGCGACAGCATTGCCATGTCGCAAGTCAGAACCGTTCGCGCAGTAATCACGCAGCAGCTCGATGTCGTCGATGAGCATGTCGTTGTAAGCGCGGCGCAGAGTTTCTTCTATCTTCAGCACCGACAATTCATCGAAAATCCGTCCTTCGATAACACGAAGCAGCCGAAACAGAGGCTTTAATCGCGGCGTTTGTTGCAATTCGAGCCACGCGCGCCAGGCGTCATCGTCGAAGGCGCTCGGCGCGAGATGCGCGATGCCGTCGTTGTGGGCAATTCCGGCTGATTCGAGAAATGTTGCGACCAAACGGGGAAGCGCGCCTGGTCCTGAAAACAAAATGCCGAGGCGTTCGCAGTGGGGATCGGCCAGGAATTTCGCGGCAAGAGCGACGATCGCGCGCGCTTGCTGGGTTGTGTCACGACCGATGACAAAATGAACGTTCGAGGCCGGAACCAGTAAAGATTCGACCGATGAGGCTGTCGATCCTCCATTGGTTCCTGGAATTACCTCTGCCGGCCCAAAGGTTTCCTCCCATGTTCCGACCCAGGTTTCGTCGAGATCGCGGGCCTCATCGCGCGGGTCGCTCAAAACAACGGTGGCTTCGTCAGCACGGAGTGTCGCCGCATGAAGCAACGGCCAAAGCGGCCAATACGCCGCGTCAAATCCAAACAAAAGCAAACTGCTAAACAGCGGCTGGGTGTGCGCACGCGCGGTGCGATCCGCGTCGTGAACGAAACTGAAACCACACTCATCCACTCGTTGTTCGAATCGCGCCGCAATTTCGCGCAAAGCCGGCGACTCGATCTCATCAAAAGTCCAGCCAGCGGCGTGCAGTTCGTCAAGCGCGCGCAGAAAACGATCCGCATCTCGAGCAATGGATTTCGCAACGAGTACTGTTTTATCATCGGTACTTTTGCTTGCGAATTCTTCGGCAGTGACGGCCAGAATGAGCCGAAGATGCTCGCGCAGCGGCACGCGCTGGTCACCGCCGCGAAGCAATAGTTCCCGCAGCTGCGGTGGCGAGAGAAATTTCACCGCGAGCAGGGATTTACCTTCGGCAAGCAGGCGGCTGCGAAAAAAATACGCCTGGCTGCGAGACGCCGTTACGACAGCCGCGGGCTTTTTGGCCTGCAAAGTGCCAGTGGCAATTCTTTCAAGCCAATGGCTGACTACGTTTTTCCACGCCGCTTCCGGCGAAGCTCCGATGTGCAGCGATACGCGCCGCGAATGTACTTCAGGTTCGCTGCGCGCGTGCGGCATCCGTCAATTTAGCGGCTGCTGATTTCTTCGCGAGCACGCGTTCATCTCCGATCCGCCGCGTGACGCCCGTGCGATCCAAATATTCCAGGAAAGGGATGATTACGCGGCGCGTGGTGCCAATTTTCTGTCGAAGCTGACTGGCAGTGGCGGAACCGTGTTCGGAGAGGAACTCGGTGATGGTCTTCTGCATCTGTTCGGCAGCCTCGCGAAGAACAACGATCTCCCTGGTGATTTCAACGATCTCGCCCTTATCGATTAGGAATCGCAGCGCCTGTTGGAGATTTCGATCCTGTGAAAGTCCTTTGCGGTCGGGAGGATCGAAACGTTTGGCCGAGAGCGCCGCGCGAATATTTTCCGCGACAGATAGCAATTCCAGCGGCAGCGACGGCTGGTGAGTAACGCGAGCAATTTGATTTTCGAACCGAACAAAACCGTTTCGTGTCAGTTCTAAAATTACTGCGCTAAAAAATTTGTCGGACTCGATTTCTAAATCCGTTCGAAACTCCGATAGATCGACTCCACGGCGTTCCGGGTTTTCTTCGTGCGCTCGGTCAATTGAAGTGGCTGCGCTATTGATCAAAGTGTGCCAGTAAGATGCGCTGGCGATGATACCGCCCGCCAGCATGATTTCGCCATCGTGGCTCAGCCGGGACAACGCTTCAGAAATTTCATCGGCGCTAAAGTTTGATTTCACCAGGAGCGTTTTGGAATCGGTGTATCGATCACGTTGAACCTGCGATCGAACGCAAACATCGACGTCATGCGGGGCGGTCGCGCACGCCCTCAGAAATTGAATCTGCGCAGGGGAGCGGAAATTCGCGCGATCGGCGTCCGGATCGAGCACTGTGCCGCCGGCAATGGTGCTTTGTTCGGAAGAATCGCGGATAACGAAGCGGTCGCCGACAAGCGCGACAATCGGTGAATCGAGCCGCAACCGGGCAATTGCGCTTTGCCCGGCTCCAACCGCAGGTTGGTCCAATAATGTGATTTTCGCAGCGATCCGACCTGTTCCAAAATGAACTTCAACGGAACTGCCGTTCTTGATTGGACGAGCTGCAGGAGAGTTTCGCTTCAGTCGCGACGATCTTTCGAGGAGCACGTCGATTGTTGCCTGCGGACTACCGAGGCTGTCGACCGTGATGATGTCGCCGCGTTGAATTCCGTTCTCGCCAATTGAGAAATCAGGGAGATTGATGGCCGTGCGCATTCCTGGGTGAGCGATTTCGACGTCGCGGCTATGGTTTTGAATGGAACGAACCCGAGCTGAAACATTTCCGGGTTGAACGAAGACATCCTGGCTGCGTCGAATTGGACCGCCGCTCAGCGTGCCTGTGACGACCGTTCCGATTCCACGCAGCGTAAACGCCCGATCCACGAACAACCGCGGCTTACAGATGTCGTGTTGCGGCTCCGCCGCGGCTAGTTCGGTCGCGATCGCGCCCTTGAGATTTTCAATCCCTTCTCCGGTGCGAACCGAAGTTGGAACGATTGACGCTCGCGCAAATAAAGTATCGCGCAGTTTTTCTCGAATCTGCTCCGCTACGACGTCGATACCGCCCAAATCGCTCTTCGTAAGCGCGACTACGCCGCGTTGCACACGAAGATAGTTGAGGATTTGCACGTGCTCTTCAGTTTGCGGCATCCAGCCATCGTCAGCAGCAACGACCAGAAGCGCGAGATCGATCGAGCCGACGCCGGCAATCATGTTTCGAACAAAATCTTCGTGACCCGGTACATCGACGATTCCAATATGGAACCGTTGCTCGTCGGGCCCGGCAATATTCAGCTCTGCGAAGCCGAGATCGATTGTGATTTGTCTCGCCTTTTCCTCGGGGAGCCGATCAGGATCGGTTCCCGTGAGCGCTTTGACCAGTGCACTTTTTCCGTGATCGACATGACCCGCGGTCGCCAGGATGAAATGTTTCTCCGTCATTTGGTGCATGCTGCGCGAATCGCATCGACGACCGCATCATCCTGGTGCGGAAGAATTGTGCGTAGGTCGAGTTTGAAACGGTCATTGGCGATATAGCCGATGATCGGCGGAGCGGTACTGCGCAGACGGGCCGCTAAGTCGGCCGGCGAACAATGCCTCGGAACAATTTCAATTGTAACAGATGACATCGTCGATTTTGGCAATGTGCCACCGCCAACCTTGGCTGTGCTCCGGCCAATTTCGATTTGCAGCGGCAGATTACTCAGACCGGTCTTTATCACCGCGGCTCGATTGCGCAGTTCGTCTTCGGCAACTTGCAACAGACCAATCGCCGGAATTTTCACCACAGCTTGATTGAGGTGAACATCGATTGTGGCTTGCAGCGCGGCAAAACAAAGCTTGTCACAACGCAACGCGCGAAATAGCGGTTCGCGTTTCAAGGCGGCAACGAATCGCTTCTTTCCCGCAATGATTCCCGCCTGTGGCCCGCCGAAGAGCTTGTCGCCGCTAAAGCAGACCAGATCGGCTCCGGCTTTCAATGCATCCGACGGCGTCGGTTCGTGCTCGGCGATGTTAAATTGCTCAGTCGGCACGATGGCACCGCTGCCCAAATCTTCCACAAAAGGAATTCGCTTTTTCCTTGCGAGCGCAGCGATTTCCGCCGCTGACGGCGACTCGACAAAACCACTCATAACGAAATTGCTGCGATGAACTTTCAGAATCATCGCGCTCCTGAGACCAATAGCGCGCCGGTAATCGTCGAGGGTCGTTTTGTTGGTTGCTCCGACCTCGCGTAAGGTGGCTCCCGCAGCTTCGATTATCTCGCCAATTCGAAAACCGCCCCCGATTTGCACGAGCTCACCACGGGAAACGATCACTTCTGATTTAGTCGCGCGCGAACTCGACGGCTTAAAGTCGTCAAGTTTCCGCTCGATGAAATGGTGAACGATCAGAACGAGAGCCGCTGCACAATTATTAATTACCGTTGCGGCTTCGGCTCCGCAAAGTAGCGCAAGCGCATTCTCGATGTACGCGCCGCGGTGCCCGCGATCGCCTGTTGCAAGATCGTATTCCAGATTGGAATAACCCGAGCCGATTTCGGTGAGAGCACGAACAGCCTCGGGCGCAAGCGGCGCGCGGCCGAGGTTTGTATGGATTACAATCCCAGTTCCGTTGATGACCGGTTGCAGCCGGCTGGCGCGAAATAGCTCAAGTGATCGATGGAGTCGTTCGACTGTCGATTCAAATTCCGGGATCTCGTTGTTGCTCCGTATTTTCGAGAGCCCTCGTCGGACAAGATCGACAACCAGTGGGCGGGGCAAGTCGTATTCGCCCAGCGCATCGAGAATCTTGTTAACGGCAGGAATGTCCCGGCGGGAGCGCGGTTTCATCCTTTCACGCATATCAATGGACGCCGAGACCGATGGCCGCTAATTCTTCCGATGACAGCCGCGCAAGGCGTTCGCCTTTGCCGCAAAATTCCAAGAACTTTCTCCAGCTTCGCTTTGGGGACGCACAAGAGTAATCCGCCGCTGGTTTGCGCGTCGGTTAACAGAATTCGTTGCGGTTCGTCGGTCTTTCCCCAATCGACGGCCACGGTTGTGGCAACGAGATTTTCGCGGCTGCCCCCGGGGACGCAGCCTTGTTCGATTAAATCCACGATCTCATCACTGATCATGGGCACCGCGCTCGTATCGACTTCCGCAGAGACGCCACTGGCGCGGCAGAGTGAAATCAAGTGGCCCATCAATCCGTAACCGGTCACATCAGTCGCCGCACGCACCAGCCGTAGCTCCGCCAGTTCGGCGCCTACGGTGTTCACTTTCGACATCAGCGCGATGACCTTTTTCTGCAGGGGCCGCGATGCAGCTCCGCGTTTAATCGCTGTGGTGGCAATGCCTGTGCCCAGCGGTTTGGTCAACACCAGCAGATCGCCGGGGCGCGCATTTGCGTTTGTTGTCAGACGGCGAATATCAATCACTCCGGTGACGGCCAATCCGTAAATTGGCTCGGGATTGCGAATGGAATGGCCGCCGATGATAGCGCAACCCACCTCGGCAGCTTTGGCCAAACCGCCGCGTAAGATGGCAGCAATCACTCTTGGCCGAACCAAGTCCGTCGGGAAACCAACAATATTCAGGGCGGTCAACGGCCGCCCGCCCATGGCGAAAATATCCGAGAGCGAATTGGCGGCCGCGATTTGTCCGTAAGAGAAAGGATCGTCCACAATGGGTGTGAAAAAGTCGACGGTCTGCACGAGCGCACGATGGCGATCCAGCCGGTAAATGCCGGCATCGTCGAACGTGTTCGAGTTCACGATAACTTTTTGATCCACAGAGAGAGGAAGCTGCGGCAAAACTTGTCGCAGGGCCTTTTGGCTCAATTTGGAAGCTCACCCGGCGCAGGATGAGAGCGAAGTGAGTCTTCGGACTTGCTCGCGCGACATGTTTAGTCACCTCCTTTGTGGAATCGGCATCCATGCCGATAGGATTGGCTGGACGCCAATCTAACTGAAAAAGCGGAGAGGATAGGAATCGAACCTACCTCGGTCCCGGTAGGCGGAACCGACAACGGTTTTGAAGACCGCGAGGACCACCAGGCACCCTTCACTCTCCGGATTGCGGATTGCGAACTGCGGATTGCGAAAAGATTATTTTGCTTTCTTGATTGCCGTGACAACGGCGGCGAAGTCCGGCCAATCGCCGGTGTCGAGTTTGGAATGGAGTAATTTGCCATTGGCGCGAATCTCGAAAGCGCCGCCGCTCGAGGGAATCAAGGTGAGCGACTTGATGCGCTCGCCGAGCTCAAGAATTTTGGCCGCCAAACTGACGGCCTTCGGCGTGTAGTTTCAAACGACGCAGTATTCGATCGACACCTCGGTTTTCACCGACAATCTCCTTTCCGAAATGAAAACTATCGGCGCGATGAAATGAGGTCAAGAAGTGTGAATCGCCGCAGTGCTGCCGCAATATCGATCCAGCAATCAACGCGAGTGATCTGAGCGGAGCGAAGGACCTCACATAACCACGAAACAGTTCGCAAATATCCGTGTGTCATCAATCGGTTGGTGTGAGGTCTCTCGGTCCGAGCCGGACTGGCATTTTATCTGCGCGCCTCGGAATGACCCTCTGAAGCGCTTTCGATATTACACCTGCCTCACCGGTTACGGGCCACGCAGCGCGCGCTTGACACAATCACCTCAAATGAGGAAGTGTAGCCGCAGCCCGCTCCATCGGGCTGCGGCCTCTCCACTTCAGCAACTCCGAATGCTTTCGGAGCTGTCAGCCCTAAAGATGTTTTTGGAAGCGTTGGGCCAGGACGCCTTTGTGCTGTGATCGTCAGCTAGAAGGCGAAGTTGAGACCGCTGCGGATCATTCCAAAATTGTTTTGCGGCCCATCGATCACGCCGAAGCTCAAGTCGTTAGTCCAACCGATATGCCGCGAGAATCGGACTTCGAGACCAGCTCCGAATTGACCGACTACTTTGGTTTCGCTACCGAAGTGATCCGTCTCCGCATGGACAGCGAACGCGTCCGGCGGCCCCTGTGTGTGAACGATATCTCTTTCGCCGCCGCCGAAAATCGCACCGACACCCGCCCAGGCATAGGGCGCAAGACGCGTGCAAGGAATCGGATAGCGCAGCGTAAGTGTTCCTAAAACAGAGCCGATGGTGTGATCGTGATTGATTCTTCGGTGAACAAAAATAGGGACCGTCGGGTCCTCGAAGATATCGAAACCAGGTTTGCTGGCGTCCAAAGCAAATCCTTCAACACCGAGACCAACGTAGCGACAGAAAAAATATTTGATGTCGCCTCCGCCGCCCCATGCGTGATCCCCACCAATATAATGGTCGTAAGTGCCGAGCACGGCGCCGCCCTCACTGGTACTTTGCACAATGTCCACTAACGAAGGATTAGGAGCGAATTCGGTGTTGGTGAATGCATATGTGCCCCAGAGATTCACATTCCATTCGCGATCGCCATACCATTCGGGACATGGTGGCGGCGCAACCTGCTTCATTTCTTTAGCTGCATCTTTGTCAGAACGGGAAACCTTGCTGAGGTAACGAAACCGCGAGGATACGGGCGCTTCGGCTTCGCCGCGTTCGCCACCAAACAGCCAGGAAAAGGCGACAAACACGTCAGCCACGGGCGAGTCGTGCGTGCAACCGAATAAGGGTGAGATGTCCAGGCGAGTTTGCGCGGTCGGTTTCCACGCGACGCTTGGGCCGATCACGAAGCTGTTCAATGCATCGCCGCGCGTATCTTTCGTCGTGACATTTTTGTACAGCATTTCTATACCGACTTTCAGACGTTCGTTAGGCAAGAGAACTGGCGTCAGCGCGGCCTGAGAGAACCCCCATTCGCGCCCTCGGTCGCCGGTATTCTCTTTTTCAAAGAACCAGTTCATCGCCCATTCGATGCGCCCGAAGAATTCCTGAGCAAGGAGTAAACGAACTTCGTAGGCATCGGGAACCTTGGGCGGGCCGCCCTCTTCCTCCTCTTCTTCTCCTCCGCCGGGAGGCGGTGGGACTTCTTCGTGTCGAATCGTGCCGACACCGAATTTGTACTCGGCGAAGAGTGTTGGATTGAGCGGGATCTTGTTCCAATCAGCCAGAGCCCATCGTGCTTCCAGACTCACCGTTTGCGCCCCGCCACCACCGTTGAATCGTTCGAACCCTGCTTCCGCCGCGATATTGAAACGATAAGGCAGACCCATTTCGATCTCCTGGGTGAAAAGATAATCTGGTGGTCCATGACGGAACGCCTGTCCCTCAAAAAGTTCGCCAAAGAAAAATGACCATGGCGGCAATACATAGGCTTGTGTGGTGTTGGAGAAACGGCTGCGCGAAAGTCCCGGAGGCGCGCCGTAGGCACTCGGCACTTCTTCTCCTGTAATTACTATTGACTGCTCCTCTGTTAGCGTTACTTCCTGCGCACGGACTGAATGATGAACCGCAGGAAATATCAGAGATACACATGCAACTAAAGGGACGAACCATGGCCGGCCAATTCCAGAAAAAAGTGACGTTTTTGTCATAAATTCCGGGCATAATTACAGAACTGTAATAATTGGCAAGACAAATTTTTGTCGGCGACGCGATGACTCCACTAGCGCTGACCTCAAGCGGGAATTTGCGTTGAGAAGAAGTGTAGCCGCAGCCCGCTCCACCGGGCTGCGGCCTCTCCACTTCAGCAACCCCGAAAGCCTTTCGGGGCTGTCAATCCTGCAGGTTTCGCGCTACAATTACAAAATTGTAATAATTGGCAAGATATATTTTTAGGCGGAACCGGAGAATGCGTTTCCGTTCTGTTTCCCCTCACTTGGGAAAAGTGAGGCTAACTGTGGTACCGCGACCGATTTCGCTTTGAATCCTGGCGGTGCCGCCGTGAAGATCGACGATCGACTTTACCAGAGACAGGCCCAGGCCTGCTCCATCAGATCCGCGCGATGACTCTGCGCGGTAAAAGCGATCGAACACCCGCGGCAAATGTTCGGGAGCTATTCCCGAGCCATTATCGCTGACCGCGACCTCGAAATGCGTCGCGTGCTCAGCAAGCGCGATTTCAATTGAACCATTTTCAGGAGTGAAACGCAGCGCGTTATCCACGAGGTTGCCCACCGCGCGCTCGAACAAGGCGGGATCGGCAGAAATCTCTCCCTGGCCGCTGCAACTGATCCCGACATGATGTTCTTCCGCGATCGTTTCATAAAACGCTGCAATTTTCTCGACGGCCGCACGCGCGTCGAATCGCTTTCGCGCGACCGGTTCGCGTGCTGCGTCGGCCCGTGCAACGAAAAGCAAGTTGTCTACGATTCCTGAAAGCCGTTCGCATTCGCCGATGGCGGATTCGATGGTTTCGCGGTACTCGACAGAGCTGCGGTCGCGCGACAGAGCGACCTGTGCTTCGCCCAGCATATTTGCGATGGGAGTTCGCAATTCATGCGCAAGGTCCGCGGAGAATTGAGAGAGACGCGTAAAGGAATCATCGAGGCGCCTAAGCATTTCATCGAAAGCGATGGCCATGGGCTGAAGCTCGCGCGGCCAGTTGGCGGACGCGACGCGCTCGTTCAGGTGCGTCGGCCCGATTCGCTCCAGTGAACGCTTCATTTCTTCCAACGGCCGCAGACCGCGTCGGGTGACCGGGATCGCAATCAGAATAGAGGCGAGAATGCTGCCTGAAAGAACGACCAGAACCAAAATACCAAATCTTCTCTCGACCTGCTCGTCGCTCGAGCGGTCTTGCGCCACCTGGATCGTAAACTGCTGGCCGTCTGCAAGCGCGCGTCTCGTCGTCAATGCAAACGATTTCCCGGCAACTCGATGTTCGGTCGGCGCGGCAATTTCGCGTGAAGCGACCGGTGGAAAAATATTTGCCGGCAACAGCGTTTCCATCCCGGTTGTCTGCCCGATGGTCGCGCCAGTCGGATCGAGCACCCGCACCAGAAACGGAGCGCGCTTCCGGCTACCTGCGGTGTTGATCTCCGCAGCGACTGCCTCCAAACCGCCGCGTTGTTCAAAACTTGTTTGCAACGCATCGACTTTGTCGGCGAGCACCGCATTATCTTCCGCGAATGCATGCCGGACGACGACCCAGTAAAAGACGCCGAGTCCACAGGCGAGCAGGAGGGCCGCCGCCAGCGTAAAAAGCAGGATGAGCTGGGAGGCGATGGAGCGCGGTTCAGGGCGCTTTGAGGACATAACCCATGCCGCGGATCGTATGAACCAGTTTGGTCTTAAACGGATCGTCCACCTTTGCCCGCAAGCGGCGCACGACCACATCGACTACGTTCGTATCGGTTTTGAATCCTATGTCCCAGACGTGTTCTGCAATTTCATCGCGGGATACTACTTCACCCACCGAATGCGCCAGGTGGGTGAGCAGGAGAAACTCTTTGGGCGTAAGATTTAGTGGCACACCACCGCGCTCGGCGCGTTGGTGACGCGTATCGATTTCCAAATCGCCGATGCGCAGCTTGCTCCGACGCGCAGGGGTGCGACGCAGAAGCGAACGCACGCGGGCGAGCAATTCCGAGAACGCGAATGGTTTCACCACATAATCGTCCGCGCCGAGCTCGAGCCCTTTCACGCGATCGCGTACACTGTCGCGCGCGGTCAAAAAAATGACGGGCGTCTGCACCCTGGCCTCGCGCAATTCTTCGACGAGAGCCCAGCCATCTTTTTTCGGAAGCATGATATCGACAATGAGAAGGTCAAACTTGCTTGCGCGCGTGGCCGCCAGCCCCGCCTCGCCGTCGGGGGCCACATCGACAACGAAACCGGCTTCGCGCAGACCTTTTGCCAGAAAAGCCGCCGTCTTCTTTTCATCTTCGATCACCAGAATTCGCATACGCCTGATAATCTTTTCTTACTCATAGTCCTGCGCGTGCTCCATGACAGAGGCTAAAGAGCATGAGCGAGAGCAAGAGAATGGGCAAGACAAGAGAGTGGACGACCTATGAGACGGATCTGTCTCGTCCGGACGGCAGAGCAATTACCAGCCCTGCCAGCAGAAACGTGGTTGCCGCAGAGAACAGGCAAAAGCGGCAATACGCGTGTAGCAGGAAGGCCTGAACATAAAGCAGCCAGAGCGTACCGAGAAACATCGCGCCAATGGTTGGAAGGAGAAATATCCGCGCGCGCGCGTATCCGAACGCTGCGAATGTAGCGAAACTAAACGCGCTGAAATAGGCCACCAAGCCGAATAAAGCCACGGGAATCCCCCCGATTCTGGCGTACGGACTGCCCAAGACCCGGAAACAATCAGGCGATCCGCCACAGCCGAGCGTCTCGCCCGTTAACGCCTGCACCGACAAGTAAGTTGCGTCCGCGAGTCCAGCCAGCGAAACAATCGCGGCAACGATGTAAATGATCGTGCGAAATCGCGGTACGGTCATGTCTGCGATTTTTTCTGCAGCGCAGCGTTGATCTCGGCGCGAATGCCCTCCGGGTTTTTGTCTTTCGGATCCAGGGGCCGATTATTGATAAACACTGTGGGGGTAATCTGTATCCCAAGTGACTGGCCGCGCTGGCGATCGGTTTCGACTCGTGCCTTGACCTGTTCGCCGTCCATGTCCTTTTTGAACTTATCAACGTCGAGTCCGATCGTTCCAGCGTAAGATTCGAACAATTCGCGCACATTAGGGGCCTTGCTCCAGGTTTCTTGCTCCCGATAAAGCACGTCGTGCATCTCCCAAAAACGGCCCTGCAGTCCGGCCGCTTCAGCGGCCAGCGCCGCCTCGCGAGCGTGCTCGTGCATCGTGAGTGGAAAATTCCGAAAGACTACGCGTAAACGCGAATCGTACTCGTTCTCAAGCTGACCAAGAAATGTCGCGAACATACTGCAGGGCGGGCATTGGAAATCGCCGTACTCTTCAAGTGTTACGGGTGCGTCGGGGTTCCCACGAATGTGCGGTGCCTCTGCATCGCTTTTTGCGGAGAGTGTCTTGTTCTCGGGAATGGATGAAACGTGCGGTCGCCTTGCCCGGTAGAGCATCGCACCACTTCCGATGGTGGCCAATGCGACCAGTGTAACAATAACGAAAGGCAAATATCGTTTCATAGTTACGAGCAGAGAGCGAAAAGTTTCGGCGCAACGAATCAATCGTCAAGTGCAAGACGACAGTCCGCCGCACTGTTACAAACGGCAGGCTAGGATGAGAATGATGGGACTCAATGACGAATGACGAATGTCTAATGACGAAGGAATGATCGAAATCCGAATGCCAGAAACAATGTGCCGTGCTGTTCTCATTTCACCATTTAGGCTTCATTCGTGATTCGTGCTTCGTCATTATTGACGGATGTGAAGGTGTGACAGTAAATTTGGCAATGCGATTGCGAGGATTCTCAATTGCTCTGGCGGTTCTAATCATGTGCGCGGGTATTTTACCAGGCCAAACGCAATCTGGTTCGGACACGGGGATCGAAGGCGTCATTACGATCAGCCCGACTAAGCCCGGTCCCGTGCGGGCTGATGCTCCCAGTTCGATGCCGCTCGCGAACACTGCTTTCGGGGTGGAAAGCCAAAAGGGCGAGATCACGTCGTTTACCACGGATGACCAGGGGCGCTTTCGGGTGCCGTTGGCGCCCGGGCATTACAAAGTTTCGCTCAAAGGGAAAACAAGCAGTGTGGGGCATTACGGGCCTTTCGAAGTCGATGTCGTGGCTGGCCAAATGACAAAAGTCGAGTGGCGATGCGATTCGGGCATTCGATAGACAGCACGCAGCCGAGGTCAGCGACGGTGGCTACAACTGCAATTCACTGATCACTGGTGAGCGGGGAAAGACGGAACTGTAGGGCGTTTGACTCGCTCGCTCCCGCTCTCTCGCTCTAACGAGCCGCCCGTCTATGTCGCTCGCGTCCCCGCGGCTCCGTTCTGTGAACTCTGAAAGCTTTCGGAGCTGACACAGACGGCCTACAATTGGGACGCCATACCAACTACTGCGGAGGCTATGGGCGCGGTCGCGGGGTCGGACGAGACCTGGGTATCGGAGAGCCCCTGGGGGTCGGAGTAGGACGCGGGGTCGCAGTTGGGGTGGCCGTAGGCGTAGAGGTTGGAGTAGGCGTCGGCGTTGGAGTAGCACCCCCTGCAGGGCCTTGAATTCCAATTGCCACAGGCGAACCGGTCTTGAAGAAGCCGATCGTCGCATTTGCAGCTTGCGGCGGTTGGTCGGCATCGAACCGGAAATTATACAGCGTGCCCCAGCGAATCGCGTTGGCATTGGGATTTTGCGCAAAGGTTTCCGTCTCCCAGGTCAGAGAATTAGCAGTCTGAGTGGGAGTCCATGGAGTGCTGCTAAATCCCGCGTCCCCGGTCGTGCCGTCGTGCGCGAATGCAGGGTGCTGAGGTGGGGCATGGAACCCTATGTTGCTCACATTAATTCCGGGTCCCAGAGGCACACTGAAGGATTGAATAGCGCGATCGAGGTTCTGGTTATAGACGGCGTACTCATAATGCCAAACCCCGGCAGAAAGGTTAGTCACTTTGTAACCCATGAACCAGATGCCGTCGTTGCCTGGATCCGGCTCGATCCGGTCAGCCGTTGCGCCCGTCCAAGCCATGATAGCAGGCTGCATTCGCGCGGTCGGACCGTCAGGGCTAAACGAGAAATTTGTGGTACCGTTTACAATGTACTTACGATAGGAGGCATTGTTAAACATGTTGCATTCCCCGGGATGCGCCTGGCACCAGGCGTACTCGTGCGGGGTGACATACTGGGCTTCCACAAAGTAGTTCGCCCCTTGATTGAGTGTTGTGTTCAAATCGTCGACCTCAGCGAGAATACGGTGCGACGTGCCATTGTGCGCATGGCCGCTATGATCGTTGGCATTCGATGGAAAGGCGCCCGTGAAAGGATTGACCCAGGCGCGCGAGCCAATGCCGTTCTGACCACCATTTAAGTTGGCAGAGTACGGATCCGAGCATTCGGGGCAAAGATGGCTGCCAGTGGCGCAACGATCGGTGTTACAGCCAAAACTACACGCGTCGTCCTCCAGTGCGAAGAACGCGTGTTTCAACCAGGATTGCCCAACTTGTTCGAACCGCTCGGTGTTATCGATTCCTCCGCTCATGCGATACAGATTTTGCGGAATGACTGGGTGATCAGTGTTCGGCAATTGCAACCAATCCAATGGCTGGTCGCCGTTGTTACAAGAAGTCGTTGCCACCGCGAGACCCACCTGGGTTCCAGCACTCCCGAGCTGCTGCAAATTTGGTAGCTCGCCGACAATCACATCGGGCCCGCGCGTCACCGTTGGCGCTTCTGCGTCGGCAGCACTACGTAACGGTGGCATGGTTACTCCTTTGAGTTCGCCGTTAACAAGCTCCTTGACTTCCACTGGCTGCATTGCGGCGCCGAAGGAGATTTTTCCCACCACTGCACCAGCGTCTGAAGTTCGCCCAAGAGCGTTTGAAAAATCTCGCGACATTGTGAGCCTTCCGCCGTTTACGGTAAGCAATTGCGCCCCAGCATCGTAATCGTACTGATGGCCTTCAATATTAAAAAAGGTGAAGCCGGTTTTTGCGTCGCGCACGGCGAGGTCGAATTGTTCGCCTGAGGGAAGTTTTTCGATTGCGAGCTGCCTGAGGGATGCGCCCAACGCCACAGGCAGATTACGGTAGCCGGGGGCGTTGGCCACGGCCGGCATAAGAGCCATCGATCCCTGCTCAGGCCCGCGCAAACGATCATTGAATACGAGAATGCTGAAAAACGAATTGGCCGCTACGTCGAAATGCCATGCTTCGAATTGTGGGGTCATGGACGCAATGCCATTCAGACGATTGAGATCTAGCTCCATTGTCGCGGTCCCGCTTTCCACGATCATCTTTTGCAGAATCCCGGTGGCCTCGTTCCGGTTTTGACCTGAATTTGGCGCCTGCTCGCGATTTATCGGAGTTGTGCGTTCGGCGTTCGATGTCGGGCGTTGTGCGACAGGGTTGGCGAATCCCGCGTCCGATGGGGTGAGAAGAAAGACGAACGGGAGAATGAAGATGGCGAGGGCTTTTTTAAACATTGTTTTGAATCCTCTGAGTGATTGGCTTCTTAGCTTATGCGCTGGAAAAGGGCTGCAATATCTCTCATGGGTGCCTCTATGAAGTAAAGGAAATCTTGAAAGAATGTGGTGACGATCCTTTTGGAAAATGACGAAGCTGTAGTGGCAGCCGTGCCGGCTGCAAATCACGTATACGCGCTGGCGACACGCATGCCTCGACAGTCGATTGGAGGGCGGAGCTCTGCGACGCCTGTTTCAATGGGTGAAGACTAGGCGCGATTCGCGCAGGCTCGCGGAGCTCGCCCCTCCATTGCTGGCGGTACCAACGCTGCAAGCGCTCTTCGCTGGCGTGCGCCTTGTTTTGAAGTAAATTCGCCAACTTCGTGAAAAGCGGTTGCCTCAGCCGAGAACTAAAGAAACAGGGACCGACTCCTCGGCGTCCCTCCGCCGGGGTCAACGCTCCGGGCTACAGCAGAGCCGGGATTCGTAAATCAAAGACCGGCCGATGGCGCGCGGCGGCTTTGATCCTTCTCAATTTGTTCATGATCGCGCACATCATTCAGTGGCGCGTCGTGGGCAGGACAGTTTCGCCGATCGAGCCTTCGGAGACCATGTACACGCTGCAAAATGGGTTCATTAACGCGGGATTCATCTTCTTTACGCTGGCGATCCTGGCGACCTTGATCTTCGGGCGATACATCTGCGGCTGGGGTTGTCACATCCTCGCGCTCCAGGATTTCTGTGGATGGCTCCTAAAGAAGATGGGACTTCATCCGAAACCGTTTCGATCGCGGTTGTTAGTTTACGTGCCGATTATTGGCGCGCTATACATGTTTGTCTGGCCCGTCATCTATCGACTGTTCTCGGAACCGCACGAACCGCTTATTCCCAAATTCACCAATCATCTGGTAACCACTAATTTTTGGCAGACGTTTCCCTCCGTCGCAGTGGCCATCCCGTTTCTTTTCGTCTGCGGTTTCATGACAGTCTATTTTTTGGGGCAAAAAGGTTTTTGCACTTATGCCTGCCCCTACGGCGGATTTTTTGGACTAGCCGACAAATTGTCGCCCGGCAAAATTCGCGTTACGCCTGACTGCAATCAATGCGGCCACTGCACTGCGACGTGCACGTCAAACGTTCAGGTGCACGCGGAAGTGAAGCAGTACGGAATGGTGGTCGATCCGGGTTGCATGAAATGTATGGATTGCGTCAGCGTTTGTCCGAACGACGCCTTGTATTTTGGTTTCGGCAAACCGTCGATCCTGGTTCCCAAATCAGACGCAATTAAGAGGAACTATTCTGTGACATGGCCGGAAGAAATCGTTGGTGCACTCGTATTTTTTGGAAGTTTCCTTGCTGTCCGCGCCGTTTACGCACTGGTCCCGTTCCTGATGGCGCTCGGTTGCGCCACGGTTACGACGTTTCTCACGCTGAAAACTTGGAGATTGTTTCGTGCAAAAGAATTGTCCTTTTACCGTTTCAATTTGAAGTCTGCGGGTAAAATCCGAAAAACGGGATGGGCATTTGCAGGGTTCGCTTGTATCTGGATTGGCTTGAATATTCACAGTGGCTGGGTGCGCTATCATGAGGTACTGGGCAACCGCGCATTCCAGAAAGTCCATCTGCCCGACGAGCTGGCGCTGGCGCAGATCGACCCCGCTCGCTGGCTCAATCCCGCTGACCGCGATAACATCGTCCAGGGAGAGGGACATCTTCAATCTGCTTCGAAGCTTGGACTGTTTGTAAATAGTGAAACGCTGCCGAAGCTGGCATGGTTTGAATATCTCCTGGGCAACACAGAACAATCCGTGCAATTGCTCGGCCAAGCCGCGGCTTATCAGAAAGCAGAGGGGAAGGCTTTGAGTCTCTATTACCGCGGCGCGATCTTGAATCGGCTGGGGCGTTACGACCAGGCCCAGGCGAGTCTGGATCAGGCCCTCGCCGAACGGGACATGATTCTAGCGCGCCAGGAAAAAGGCGAATCGCTGTGGCAGCTTGGCCGCAGGGACGAAGCAATTTCGGTGTGGACCGATGCCGTGCAGCGAAATCCGCGCCTGGCGCTGGTGAATAACGAGCTTGCCGGTGCAAAGCAGTCGTTAGGCCAGGTCGAAGAAGCCAATAATCATGAAAGGCAAGCCGATCAGTTCACCCCCAATGATCCACTTTTCCATTGGATGATTGGACGCCGCCTCCAGGGCCTTGGTATGACCGAGCTGGCCGAAAAACATTTCCAGCGCGCGACCCAGCTGGATCCTGGACTGACGCGCTGAAGCGAGCGCCGGTCAAAGGTGGAACGCGTTGTCCTTAACGCGTTGGCAAAAGAATGCAGCTTTGCCGTTGGATATTTGCGCCTTCGGCGATCCATCTGCCATCGTCTTCAGGAGAAGCCGATCCACCTTCCATCAGTCGTTAATGAGTGGCCAGTAGTCTTTCTTTACTACGGCGTCGGGCGGCTCACCGGAGTTGGTCGCGGCCGCGGTGTCGGTCTCGGACGAACCACCTCAAACTGCGTCATCATTCCGTCGTCCTCGTGCTCCATCATATGGCAATGAAGCATGTACATGCCGAGGTGATCGGTGAACTTCAGCTTGACCTCAATGGTTTCGCCGGCCGCAAGGTACCAAGTTTCCTTCATGGTTTCGTATGGGTAACATGGTCCTCCGTTGCGGCTCAGGCATTGCTGAGAAACATCATGGATGTGCACAGTATGGGGTTGGCCGGTTGGGTTTGTGAAAACCCACTTCTCGGTCGTGCCCAGCACAGGCTGGGCATCAACACGGTTTGGATCGAATCTCAGACCATTAATTGTCCAATGGCCTGCCGTATGATCGAAGCTCCAGTTGCGCGTCACGGTGGGCTCACCGATATCCGGCAACGCGCGCAACGTAGGCGGAATCGTGCTGTCGTCGACGAGATGCTGAGTGACCCGGAACTGAAGCAGTAGCAGACCCGTGAGCGTGTCCGTGAGATAAAGGTTCTGCCCTAGCTTTCCTGCAAAGTCTACCACGACGTCCAAACGTTCGGCCGGCCCCATCCGCATGTCGGTTCGTCCCACCGGCGTGGGTAATAGGCCGCTCTCCGTCCCAATTTGTGTAAAGATGTCGCCTGTGCTCAGTGCGAGGTTGTAGGTACGGTGGTTAGACGCGTTTAAGATGCGAAACCGATATTTGCGGTCGCCAACCTCGAGGTATGGCTGGTAAACGCCGTTAACAAGAATCGTGTTCCCGGTTACGCCATTAGGATCGAACACGTATGGGATTTGGTTGTTAGCATCAAACTGCCTGTCAGCGATTGCCAGAGGCAGGTCGAACCCGCCGGAGGGAAGCGTCACCGGATCAGCCGGATCGTCAACGATGTACAAGCCTGCCAGGCCCATCCATACGTTGCGGCCGGTAACATCCATGCGGTGGTCGTGGTAGAATTGCATCTTACCTCGCTGGTTGCCGCCTCCTTCGAGGCCATCGTAGATATAGGTGCGCGATCCTCCCGTCGGGATAAGAACGCTATCTGGTTGACCATCGTTTACCGCAGTAGAGTGGTTGCCGTGGTTATGCACAGTTAATTCGCCGGCGACCGCGTCCAGGTTATTTGTGAAGGTAACATTGGTCGTTTGTCCCGTAGGTCTACGAATGGTTAGTCCAGGGTATGTTCCCCCATAAGTCCACATGTTAGTGCATGGCCCATCCAATATCTGCACGCACGCCTCATCGATACCGATCGACACGTTCGCGTCCGTGGCAACAGGCGGGAAAAGCAGGGGATGGGAGAAAGGCGTAGGCGAGGCTGTTATCTGCACGCACGCCTCATCGATACCGATCGACACGTTCGCGTCCGTGGCAACAGGCGGGAAAAGCAGGGGATGGGAGAAAGGCGTAGGCGAGGCTGTTGGTGTAGGTGTAATTATCGGACTTGCGGTGGCTGTTGGAGTTGGTGTGGGCGTTGTTGGCGGTGTTGGCGTAGGCGTTGCCGTTGGCGAAGTTGTCGGAGTCGGGGTCGGGGTTGACGCCGTGTATTGGATAGTTAGCACCGGGGGGCTGGCGCTCTCTCGAGTGTCGAACCGCTTCGCCGTCGCATTGCCGGACTCGTCGCCTCGCACCAACCAGCCGAAGTTAATGGTAGGATTATCCAGCCACGACTGCGCATCGGCAACCATCTGCGCCGAACTCCAAGTGTAAGAGCCAATCGCGCCGACCGACTCGCTTGCGCTCACGGTGTCGGAAAAATCTCCGCCTTGGGTCGTCCAAAACATCGTGTTGTAGAACCGGTGCCGCCAGGTGGCATCATTCGTGGTGGCGGGTGCTCCTTGGCCCTCCTGCCCACTTGCGTCTGACGTTCCTTCGCCCCAGTCAGCGAGTAGCCTGTGCAGTTCGACGATTCGAGCCGTATTGTCAGGTACTCTGGACACATGCATACTCAGCGTTACGCTTGTGATCGTCGAGCCTGGCGGAATGCTTCCAGCGACGTTGAAAGCGAGCACGCCTCGGCGGATGAGACCCAAGGCCGTCTTGCCGGTGAAAAAGTAATCACCGATACCATTGCTGAGGTCGCCATCTGCAAGAACGTACTCGTAGAGCGTGTTATCCTTACTGGGATTAATGCTGATAATCGCCGCGCTTGCTAAACGGATACCGATGGCCACAAAGAAGGCCGCAAGGATAAGGGGGAATAAAGTTCTAAGCGTCATAATGGCTTTCTTCAAAAGCTTGCACCTGCACTCTCCACGACTCGCTACGAACGATCGATTTTCGCTAATGCGGTGTGGGGCGAGGATGAGGTGTGGGACGCGGCCTCGGTGTCGGCGCAAGTCTGTAGAGGATTGTCAGCACGGGGGGACTGGCACTCTCTCGGGTGTCGAATCGCTTCGCCGTGGCAATTTCCGACTCGTCTCCCAAGACGAGCCAGCCGAAGTTAGTGGCCGGATTATCCAGCCACGACTGCACATCGGCACGCATCTGTGACGAACTCCACGTGTACATTCCAACGGCGCCAACCGACTGACTTGCGCTTACCGTGCCGGAAAAATCTCCGCCTTCGGTCGTCCAAAAAATGGTATCAAAGAAACGGTGCCGCCATGTGGCATCGTTGGTTGTCGCCGGTGCTCCGTCGCCTTCTTCTCCAGGTGCCACGGACGTTCCTTCTCCCCAATCTGCGAGCAACTTGTGCAGCTCGACGTTTCGAGGAGTATCAGAACCAGTTCTCGACATGTTCAGGCTCAAGGTGACGCCCAGAATCGTTGAGCCTGCCGGGATGTTTCCAGCGATGTCGAAGGCAAGCACGCCGCGGCGGAGCTCGCCCGTGGCTGTCTCGCCTGCGAAGAAATGGTTGCCAAGCGCATTGCTGCGGTCGCCATCTGCGGGAACATACTGGTAGAGCGTGTTGTCCTTGATGGGGTTGATATTGGCAAGCTGCGCAATCGCTAAACTGGGACAGATGCCGACAACCGTGGTTGCGATTACAAGTGGAAGTAGAATCTTAGCGAAGTTTACTGGTTGGGTATTCATTTAATTAACGTTGGGATGATACTCGAAAAACTGAAATGTTGAAAAGACGAAACTCTTCTTTTTTTGGGAACCGTCCAACGCTAATTCCGGAAGGACTTTGGGAGCGATCAAAGGTGGAACGCGTTGTCCTCAACGCGTTGGCAAAAGAATGCGGATCTGCCGCCTAATATTTGCGCCTTCGGCGACTTGGGCTGCCATCGTCTTCGGAGAAGCCGATCCACCTTTGAGGATGCGCGCAATGCTTTTCGCTCCGGCAACCGATACGGCTGCCTCTACATGTGGAAGTCGCCGGAAGGAACATCTTCCGTGCTTCGTAGAGGCAGTGGAGGGCGGAGCTCCGCGATGCACGCCTGAAGGGCTCGCAGAGCTCGCCCCTCCATTTGGATCGCACAGA
>WNGE01003604.1_pt1 | contig 50976 bp, 53 predicted proteins | sample 5400651 | NCBI WGS metagenome assembly WNGE01 (sample SAMN13153370, study PRJNA577476) | soil metagenome | isolation source: 60 cm soil or saprolite under grassland replicate 2 | place: USA:California | collected 2016-06-15 | reverse complement strand
CTGCGAAGTGCGTCGTCCCCAACGTGAAGGGAAAGTCGCTCCCCACTGCAAGGAGAGCGATCGCAAGGGCCCACTGCTCGACCGGCAAGGTCAGGCGCGCGTCCTCGAGGACGGTCAAGGCGGGCCTAGTGATCTCGCAAAGCCCGAAGGCCGGGAGGACGCTCGCGGGCGGAAGGAAGATCGACCTCGTCGTCAGCCGCGGCAAGAAGTAACGGCGCTCGCTCCGGATCGTTGATCTCGCGGAGAGGCCGCTTCGATCAACGGCTGATGAAGTCGTTGACCTCTCGCGTGAACGAGCGCCGTTCCTGGAACAGGAACGCGTGAGCACCCTGGAAGACAACGAGCCTGGATCGCGGGATCTGAGCGGCGATTCGCCTCAGGTTGATGCGCGGCACGACCGGATCCTCCGCGCCGGCCGCAGCCAGGGTGGGCGCGCCGATGCCCGCCAGTTGCCGATAGTTAAGGTTGCTGCGGAGCCAGGGATCTTCAGCCGCGACCTGGGCTCGAGTCGTAGTCGCGGGCACGTCGAAGTCGTCGGGAATCTCGCCGCTCTGGCTGGCACGCTCGAGACGGCGCAGGAAGCGTCGGCCCTCTGCCCGGCGATTGCGCGGGTAGAGCTCGGCCAGGATGTCCCTTTCCGGCGGGTCGGGCTCGCTGTCGATAGCCTGAGCCTTCGCTGAGCCGAGCACGGTTCGGCTGCCTCCGGGATTGGTTGCGGCCAGGATCAGGTGGAAGACCGCCCGCGGATGGTCGACAGCCAAGCGCTGGGCGACGAAGCCGCCCATCGACCAGCCCAGGACATCGGCTCTGCGCACGCCGATCGCATTCATCAGCCCAGCCGTGGCATCGGCGAGTGAGTCGAAGGAGTCCCCGTGCCAGGGGCCCGAGAGGCCCACCCCGGGATAGTCGAAGAGGATCAAGTCCGGGATTGGTTGCGGCCAGGATCAGGTGGAAGACCGCCCGCGGATGGTCGACAGCCAAGCGCTAGGCCCAGGCATATCCCTAGCCGAGATCTCAATGAGGACAGCCTAAGGCTGGCTCAATGGCGGGCACCCACGCTCGACCGGTAAGCGCGCTGGAGGCCGGCCGCAGCGAGAATCGAACCCGGCACCTGACCCGCGCCGGAGATCACATGATTGTCGACGTCGACGACGTTCACCGGATAGGGCGGATACGGGCAGGCGGCGATGTACAACGTCGGGTACTGCCAGTAGTTCTGCCGGTACGTGAGGTCGCCATACGGCCGGCAGCCGCCACGGTCGGTGCCGTACGGGATCTGGAGCCCGCACAGGGCCAGCGAGTCAGGCAGCCAGCACGGGCCGAAGTCCGTGACGCCGGGAGGGTTGTCGAGCGAGACGTTCCGTTCGAGCGTCACGAAGCGGCTGCCACCGTCGGTGTAGAAGGTGTTGCCGCCAGCGAGCCGGCGCTTGCCGGATGCGACGTTGCCGGCGATCAGCTCGCCGTGATCCGACGAACGGCCCTGCTGGCCGAGGGTGTAGATCGCGCCCCCGTCCCACAGGATCTCGAGAAATCCTCGGATGCGATTGTCCACGATTCGGTTGTCTTCGCTCCTCGTGGGCGTCGTGTAGGTCCCCCACTGGCCTGGCACGGCATTCGGCAGCCCGAGAAAACCGCCCGGGTCGAGCAGGCCCCAGCCCCAACCGATCGCGATCCCCGTCCAAGGCACGTGACCGATGTCGTTGTGTTCGACACGCGAGCGCGTCGTGAACCCAACGTAGATTCCGGCCGAATCCGAGTACTCCCGGCCGACGTGCGTGATCAGGTTGTTCGAGATCAGGTTGTCGGCGGTCATCTGTACCGCGTGAGCGGGGCGAGAGTCGATCGGGCTGACACCGCCGAGCTCGATCGCGGCTGAAGAGATGTCGTCGAACCGGTTACCGACGATCGCGTCGTGCTGGCTCCCGGTGTCGAAGTCGAGCCCCACACCGCCGAGATGGAGAAAATCGTCGTGGATGAACGTCACGCGGCGCGCGTAACGAAGCCTGACGTTGCCCGGCGTTCGGGCCGTGTCGGGGTCGTGCCCGATCAGATTGGGTGGATGGCCGTAGCCCTCGAGATGGAAGCCACTCTGATCGTCCGCGTAACCGTTCGGGCTGCTCGGGCCGAGCCACGTCCCGTAGGCGAACGTCAGCCCCTGGAAGCGGATGTGCTCGACCGGCCGGCGCAGCGTCCCGCGCACGTCGATCAACGCCTGGAGGACGGGCAACTCGACGTCGGCGCGAGCCAGCCGCTGTCCGAACCCCGGAATGGAGTAGAGGCGGCCTGCGCGCCTGTCCAGGTACCACTCGCCCGGGCCGTCGAGCAGCTCATACGCGTTCTCGAGCCAGGTCAACGTCTGGAACGACCACAGGTACGGGAAGACGTTGGCGTTGCTCCAGCAGGGTTCCTCCATGAGGATGTCGCGACCGCGGATCGCCTCCACCGGACACCGCATCATCTTCCACTGCGTCAACGTCACCGCCTCGATGCTGCTTTGGTTGCGCCAGCCGGCCATCGACTCATCCGATGCCTGGAAACCACCGGGCGTTCGAGTGAACCCCGGCGGGTACATCGCGCTCCGAGCACGTACGGCGCGCGACCCGTCCACGTACAGCTGGCGAGCTCGCAAGCCCCTGGCGACACGCGCCACATAGATGCCGCGCGCGGCGTCGTGAACCCTCCACCCGCGCACACGGATCGCTCCACTGATGACAGGACGCGCGCCGGGGGCGGCGCTCCAGGCGACTTCGGCACCGGCCCTGCCGGAATCGCGCCGGTCGAGCACCAGCGTCTTCGTCAGCCGATAGGTGCCGTCGAGCAGGTAGACGTTGATCTGGGCCTGACGATGGCTGCGTCGCGCCGAGCGCGCGACATCGCGCGCCCTGAAGAGCGTCCGGAAGGGATGGCGACGGCTACCCTCGGCGTGGTCGTTGCCGCGCGGCGAGACCCAAATGACGATCCGGCCCGAGACCTTCGCTCGAGCCGACTCTGGGCTCGCGGTTGCGATCGCCAGGCACGTCGCTGTCGCGAGCAACCAGGCGAGACCACATGAGGCAGGGGTGAAACGCTCGCGCACGGCGACGCCTATGCTCGCTCGCGGGCTGCGACAGCCGTGGCAACGACGCATCCGAGCTGGGCCACTCGGCGGGAGCGGTGGGAGAATCGCCGCAGGATGCGACGACCCTACACCTTGGCGTTCGCATCCAGCCCCAGTCGTGCTTTACGCCTAGCGCAAGCGCCAATCGACCAAGGAGCGGATATGCGCCCAGCGTTCACGTCCATCGCACCCGGCTTTTCGACCTATCCGGAGGGTATGACGCTTGCTGGAACGAATTCGTCCGGTCCCCGAGGAAGACCATCTACTTCCACTACACCGGCCGCTACATGACGAACCCGATCATCGTCACGGCCGTCTCCGGCCCGCGTTCGCGCAGATGTCCTTCCAGCCGAAGCATCGCGGCTTCCCAGGCACGAAGTCCGTGACGTTCCAGATACCGAACACCGGCAACCGCAACTTCGAGCATGGATGGGGCTTCACCGCCTCGATCGGAGGCGGGTCTGCGCACTACGTCCAGATGGACACGGGCTCTCGGGGGGTGGTCGTCCCGGCAGCCGTGCTCGGCCCCGGCGCCGTCGGGCCGGGGCCGCCGGGACGAACGCCTTTCTGGCTCTGACCGACATCGTCAAGGGATCGATGCATCCCGGCTACATCGTGACGCCTGCAAGCGTGACCCTAGGGATCACTCGTGCCGGCAAAACCGGCTACGGGCTGATCCCGCTCCAGCCGGGCGGGACCGGCCCGGGTGACTGGGACACAGAACCGGGATGCTTCGGGTTCCCAGAGATCTCAGGCTACACATCCCTCTGCGGGACGATGCTCATCGATACCGGAATCAACAGCGCGATCCTGGGACTCCCTCCCTCGCAGCGTCCACCGGGCATCCAAGACGTGCTTCCCGCCGGCGCTCGATTCTCATCGCCGCACCGAACACGGCGACACCCGTCGCGTCCTACACCTTCACCACCGGCGCGGTCGGGCCTCCCGCCCCGAGCTCGATCAGGTGGGCCGGCGGCACTGCGCCGTTCGTCAATACCGGCCGAAACCTGATCGCGCGGTTCGCCTATCTCTTCGACGACGCATCCGGCCGAGTCGGCTTCAAGCCGGCTACGCCCTGACGCCGCTCCGTACTTATCCGTAGCACGATCAGCGCGCGTACCGATGTCCCCGGGGCGCCAAAGGCCCACGATGCGCTCATGAGCGCACGTCCACTTTGCACTCTGCACCTTGCTCTTGGACACGCAGAAGGGTGTCCGGGAGCTACGTGCGCGTTCTGGGAGGTGGGAGGCGCGGTCGTTCCTGCCGGCTGCAGCTTCGAACGGGTCAAGCTCGACCTCGAGAGCCGGCCGGGCGTCGCCCGCTGGCTGCTCGGCATCCGCAGCGCGCTCGAACAGGCGCAGACGGCCGAAGAGATCACGGAGGTCCGCAGCGCTCTGAACGCGGTCCTCCCGCCCGGGCTGCACGATTAGGGTTACCCCAATGGCAGATGTGACCGAGCAGCTCCGTCTGCGCGCGCTGCTCGAGGCAGGCATCTCGCTCACCTCCGAGCTTTCGCTCGATGCCGTGCTGCAGAGGCTCGTGGAGACGGCCGCACGCTTGACGGGATCTCGCTATGCGGCGCTCGGAGTCATCGACCCGACGGGACAGGGGCTCGAGCGCTTCCTCACCTTCGGCGTCGACGAAGAGACGCAGAGGACGATCGGGGATCCACCGCGCGGGCGCGGGATCCTCGGTGTGCTCATTCGTGAGGCGAAGCCGCTCAGGCTGCACGACCTCGGACAGGATCCTCGTTCGGTTGGCTTCCCGCCCGGACATCCACCGATGCGCACCTTTCTCGGCGTGCCGATCCTGCTCCGCGGCGTCGCCTTCGGCAACCTCTACCTCACCGAGAAGGAGGACGGCGAGGACTTCACGGAAGAGGACGAGGAGGTCGCGCTCCTGCTCGCGTCCCAGGCCGCCGTCGCGGTCGAGAACGCTCGCTTGTACGAGTCGTCCACCCGCTGGTCGCGACAGCTCGAGTCGCTGAACGAGATCGGGAACGCGCTCGCGACCGAGGTGGAGCTGCCATCCGTGCTCCAGCTGGTCGCCGAACGTCTCCGTGAGCTGGTAGACGCCAGGCTCGTGCTGATCGCGCTCCCGTCCGGGGACGAGAGCCTGCGCCTTGCGACCGCCGAGGGGAAAGGCACCGAGGGGCTGGTCGGCATGCCGCTCGGCCTGGAAACGTCGAAGGCCGGCCGGGTCTTCCTGCGAAAGCGGAGCGAGCGGATCGATTCGGTCGTGGACGACCCGGAGGTCGACCAGGCGGCCGCACGCCGGATCGGGATGTCCACGGCGCTGATCGTCCCGCTGATCGTGCGAGACCGCGCGATCGGCGTCATAAGCGCGGTCGACAAGCAGCAAGCCGGTCCGCGCTTCACCGAGGATGACCTGCGCCTGGGCGAGGCCTTCGCGGCCCGCGCTGCGATCGCCGTCGACCTGTCCGAGCGCGTGACCCGGGACGCACTTCGCCGTGCGGTCGAGGCGCAAGAGCTGGAACGGCGCCGGCTTGCCCGAGAGCTCCACGACGAGATCGGCCAGGACCTGACCTCTCTCCTGCTCGGCCTGAAGACGATCGACGAGGCCGGGTCCGGTGGCAAGTTGAAGGAGGCCACGGCAAACATGCGGGAGCTCGTCGTCACGGCATTGCAGGACGTCCGGCGGCTGGCCGTCGAGCTGCGGCCGAAGGCGCTCGACGACTTCGGCCTCGTACCGGCTCTCGAGCGCCTTGCCTCCACGTTCGAGGAACAGACGGGGATGACCGTCCAGCTCGAAGACCGCCTGCTGGGCAACCGCCTACCGGGTGAGGTCGAAACCGCTCTCTACCGGATCGTGCAGGAGGCCCTGACCAACGTCGTCAAGCACGCGCACGCGCAGCACGTCAGCATCCTGCTCACCCTGAAGGAAGGAAGTGTTGCGGCAATCATCGAGGACGACGGCAGCGGCTTCGATCCCGGCGCCCGCACAGAAGGGCTCGGCCTGATCGGAATTCGCGAACGGCTCGACCTGCTGGGCGGGCACCTCGTGATCGAGTCGACGAGGGCGGGGACAACCCTGGTCGCGGAGGTCCCGCTCTCGTGACCACCATCCGAGTTTTGATCGTGGACGACCACGCGGTGGTCAGGAGCGGGCTCAAGCTTCTCCTCGACGCGGAACCGGACATCGAGGCCGTCGGCGAGGCCGGAAACATGCAGGACGCGGTGTTCCGGACGCGCTCGCTGAAGCCGGACGTGATCCTGATGGACGTCGTCATGCCCGGGGCGAGCGGGATCGAAGCCACGCCGGCGGTGCTGAAGGAGCACCCCGAAGGGAAGGTGCTCGTGCTCTCGATGCAGGACGATCCGAGCTATGTGCGTGAGGCCTTCGCGGCCGGCGCAAGCGGCTACGTGCTCAAGGAGGCGGCGGACGAGGAGGTCGTGGGAGCGGTCCGCGAGGTTGCCGGAGGGGGCAGATACGTCCACCCCACGCTCGGCGCGCGCCTGGTCGCGGCCGAGGCCGAGGAGCGCGCCCGCGCGGAAGCCGATCCTCTCACCGAGCGCGAGCGCGAGGTGCTCAGACTGCTCGCCCTGGGCCACACGAACCAGGAGATCGCGAAGACGCTCTTCCTGTCGGTGCGAACGGTGGAGACCCACCGCGCGCACATCATGCAGAAGCTGCACCTCTCTACGAGGGCGGAGCTCGTCCGGTATGCGATGGAGCAAGGCCTGCTCGAGGAGAGCTGAGCTCCTGGAACGAACGCTCGCCTCAGACTCTTGACGCGCACGGCTGGTAGTGGCAGGATCGCCTCCGATGTCCCTCACGAATCGAGAGACCTGGACGCTCATCCACGGACTCATCCTCGGGTCGCTTTTCCTGCTCGCGTTCGCGGGCGGGCTGGCGGGCTTCTGGAGCCTGAGGCCCGAGCTGGTCACTCCCCAGGGGGTCAAGGACCGGCTGCTGCGGCTCAAGGTGGGCACGACGACGATGGCTGTCCTCGCGTGGGCGACCGTTATCACCGGGACCTGGGTGGTCTATCCCTGGTACCGGTCGAAGAGCCCGGATAGCCCGAAGTCGCTGCTCCTTTCCAACCCGGACACGAAGGACTGGCACGAGTTCGGGATGGAGTGGAAGGAACACATCGCCTGGTTTGCTCCGATCTTGGCGACGGTGGCCGCCTTTCTGACCATCTACTACGGGCCGAGGCTCGTGCGCAACAAGACCGCGCGTTCGATCACGCTCGGGTTCTTTGTCGCCGCGTTCGCGACAGCGGCGATCGCGGGCGTCTTCGGAGCGCTGATCACGAAGGCCGCCCCGGTCAGGTAGGCGCAGACGAGATGAGCCCCGCATCGGTCGACCCCTCGATGGGCGCACGCGCAGAGGCACCGGTAGAGGACCTCGGCGAGCGACCGAACGGCCCCGCCGAGGCCGCGATCCTCGCCGCGGGAATCGGCATCCTCGTGCTTGGGATCCTCACCACTTTGTCGGAAGCGTCGTCCTCGGTCGCCGACGGGCTGCAATGGAGCAACCGCGTCGGGCCGCTCTCGGGAAAGACCATCATCGCCGCCGCCAGCTTCTTCGGCTTGTGGGCCGTCCTCGCAGTTCTCCTCCGCGGGACGAGCCTCGGCCTCCGGACGGTCACGATCGCCGCAGCAGTCCTCGTTGCCCTCGGCTTGATCGGGACGTTTCCGACCTTCTTCCAGATCTTCGCGCCCGACTAGGCGCAGCCGCCGTCGCTCAGGAGGCGACGCCGGAACCGAGCACGTGTTCCGCCGGCGCGGCAGGCCTGACGAGGACGCCGACGTGAACCGGAACGTCCAGCGCGAGCGACACAAGGCAGACGTCCTTCGCCCGCTGCGCGGCCGACTCGGCTGCGCGGACGCTGGCCGCGTTCGTCTCGATCTCGACGTCCAGCTCCACCGCGACGAATCCGAAGCGTCCGTCGTCGCGCTTGCTCAGGTGACCGGTGCCGCTCACGTCGAAGTCGTGGAGGGGAATCTCCCGCCGCTCGGCGATTGCGACCAGGGTCACGGCGTAGCAGGATGCGGTCGCCGCGACCAGGAGCTCTTCGGGGCTCCAGACGCCGGCGATGCCTCCCGGAAACTCGGGGGGTGTCGCGATCTCGATGCCGGCCTTCCCACGAGCCGAGGCGCGGGTCAGCCGCCCGCCCTCCCAGTGCACGGCGACCGGATACCGAAGTGCCTTCACGATGCTCATCTCGTCCTCCTTGCTCTGGTTTGCCCTCGAGTCTCGGCTCGAGGCGTCAAGAGTCTCGCCCTCGAGGAGCCCATGTACATCCGCAGGTTCCCTGAGGTAGGTCACGGGAAAGGCGCAGCCTCAGTGCGACATCGTCCCGGGAACGTTTCCGACCTTGAGCAACCCAACCTGACCCTGGTCGACGGCCGCGAAGGCGTGGGAGACGAACGGGTAGAGGCCCGGCTTGTCGATCTTGACGTCGAAAACCCCTCCCCCGCCGGCCGGAACGGTCACGGTCTGGACGTTCGCGAGCGGCTTCGAGGTCAGACCCGCGTCGACCCAGGCACGGTTGAGGATCGTCCCGACGATGTGGAAGTCGGTGTCGATCGATGGGCCCGCGTCCATCACCCAGAAGCGCACCGTCTCGCCCGGCATCGCCGTCAGCGGGTGCGTGACGTACTGGCCTGAGTAGCCGTTGAAGGTCATCCAGTCCGGCTGGCGGGCGTGGGCCTTCGTCACGTTGTACTGAGCCGCCTTCTTCAGGCCATCGGAGTCGAGGTACCACTCGCTCGCGACGAGGACGTAGTTCTTGTCGGCGTGCGGAAGCACACCGGCCTTCGGCTCGACCACGATCGCCCCGTACATCCCGTTGGCGATGTGCATCAGCACCGGCTTCGTCCCGCAGTGGTACATGAACACGCCGGGGTCGTTCGCTTTGAAGCGGAAGTGGAAGGACTGCCCCGGATTGACGTCGCGGAAGTAGATGTTCGGTGCGACGCGGGCGGCGTGGAAGTCGACGGAGTGGGGAATCGCGCCGTTGTTCGTGAGCGTGATGTCCACGGTCTGGCCCTGCCGCACGTGGATGACGGGGCCGGGCGCGCCCCCTGCCCACGCCCAGGCGGAGTACTTCACGCCGGGGGCGATCTGAACGGTGACGTCCTCGAGCACGAGATCGAAGTGCGTAACGCCGCCGGCCTGAAGCGCCGGCAGGTCGGCGGGGTAAGGCTTGTGGCTCGCAGCCAGCTGCGCTGCATTGGCCGGCGATGCACCGGCGTAGCTCGTGAGCGAGCCGAGACCGGCCGCCGTTCCGGGCATCGCGTGCCCGCTCGTTGCCGCCGTGGCGCGGTCCGCGGCTTGGTTGGCGGCATCCCTGGCGTCGTGCGCGTCGAACCACATGAAGACGGCCACGAATGCGAGCGCGACCACGAGAACGCCGAGCAGAACGGAGGCGACCGCGAACAGCGGGCTCGGTCCCTCGGGCTCAACGGTTCCCAGGACGGCCGGATGACGTGGCGTGTACCGCGCTGTACTCATCAATCTCTCCTTCGCTCGAGGCTCTCGGCCCAACGGTAGAAGATGGCTTGCGTCCGATCTTCCAGACGATCCCGCAGACCTGCTGCGGGTTTTCCGCAAACGCTTGACCGCTGCAAACGAGAGGAGCAAGGCGATTGCTTCCTCACCGCTCCGCGGCCGGTCCGAGAACTGCTATTCCTCGGCCGCGTGCACGACCAGGACGGGCACCGGGCTCGCCTGCAGGACGTGGTGGCTGACGCTGCCGAGCATCAGCGAGCGCACTTCTCCCCGTCCACGCGAGCCCATCACGACGAGATCGTGGCCCCCCTTCTCGACCTGCTCGAGGATCGCCGGCGCCGCAGCGCCTTGCGCGAGAACCTTCTCGATCGGAACGCCGCGCGGCACCGAGGCCACGGCCGAGGTCAGCATCTCCTCGTACTCCTTCCGGACCTGGGCGTTCAGGTCCTCGAGGGAGATAGGCGCCACGAGCCCGCCGTAGCCTCCGCCCAGCGTCCAGACGGACGCATCCGGTACGGCGGTCATCACTGTCAAAGATGCATCGGACAACTTGGCGAGGTCGGCGGCCTCGGCAAGGGCGCGCTTCGAGTGCTCCGAGCCGTCGATCGCAACCAGGATGTTGCTGAACATGGCCCTTTGAGTCTCGCGAAGGCCGCGAGGCCGGGCATCCGGGATTTCTCGGAGGAGGGATCCGCGAGCGCCACGATGCGCGGCCGTGGCATCCGACCGACACTCGTGACAACGAACGGAGGAGGACCCATGTTCGAGCTGACCGTGCAGAGAACTCATTCAGAGCCGGCCGAGCCCTGGACCAGGGAGCACTGGCTTCGGCACTGCGAGGGCTATCGGGTCGAGACGCCCGCCGGCCCGCTCGGCTTCGTGGAAACGGTCTTCTTCTCCGAGGACGAGGAGCCGGCGGCGATCGCCGTCCGGACCGGAGCCGCGGAGACGCGGATCGTCCTCGTGTCCATGGAGGCGGTAGAGCAGATTCAGCCGGAGCGCGAGACGGTCGTGCTACGGCACGTGGGCTGACCCGGCATACGTCGCGACGGGCAGCGCCGATGCGACATCCTCCCCGGCGACGTGTCTCAACTGCCGCGCTCGAGTGGGCTGACCGAGGAGGAAGCGAGCCGCCGCCTCGCTGAGCGGGGCCCGATCGAGTCTCCCGCTACAAGCCGGTCCTACGCGAGCATCGTCCGCGGCAACGTCTTCACGATCTTCAACCTGATCCTGCTCGTCTTCGGCGTGCTCACGCTCGCGTTCGGGAAGTGGCAGGACGCGCTCTTCCTGGGAGTCTTGGTCTCGAACTCCGGCATCGGGATCTTTCAAGAGGTACGGGCCAAGCGAGCGCTCGACCGGCTCGCCGCGCTCGTCGCCCCTTCGGCGCGAGTCGTACGGGACGGTCGCGTCCGCGCCGTGCACGCGAGCGAGCTCGTGCCGGACGACCTCGTCAGACTCGAGGCGGGCGACCAGGTCGTCGCAGACGGCAGCCTCGAGGACAGCAACGGTCTTCGCGTCGACGAGTCGATCCTGACCGGCGAATCGGAGGCCGTCTCCAGAGCCGCCGGCGAGGAGGTCCGCTCGGGCTCGTTCGCCGTCGAAGGGGTCGGCGCGTACACCGTCACCGCGGTCGGTCCTGCTCGTGCTCGCCGGCGCGGTCGTCCCGCTCGGCGTCCTGCTCGGCTACGCGCTCTACGAGCGGAGGACGCCGTTCGACGAGGCCGTCCCCACCTCGGTGGCCGCAGGCGTGACGCTCATCCCCGAAGGCCTGATCCTGCTGACGAGCCTCACGTACGCCGTCGCCGCTCTCCAGATGGCGCGACGCGGCGTGCTGGCCCAGCAACTGAACGCGATCGAGTCGCTGGCATCGGTGGACGTCATCTGCCTGGACAAGACCGGGACGCTTACGGAGTCCCGGCTGCAGGTGAGCCAGCTCGTGCCTGCCGAGCGAGTCGCCGATGAAGAGCTTGCAGGAGCGCTGTCGCGATTCGCCGCGGCCTCGCCGAGCGTCAACACGACGCTCGCGGCGATCGCAGAGGCCTACCCGGGCGGCCCCGAGCGGCCGCAGGCGGCCGTGCCGTTCTCCTCGCGGCGCCGCTGGAGCGCGGTGACGCTGGGCGGCGAGACCTACGTGCTCGCGGCGCCCGAGCGGCTCGAGCTCGGAGCGCTTGCCGAGCGCGCGCGGGCCGAGGCCGAGCGCGGCCGCCGCGTCGTTGCGCTGGCGCGTACGGCTGCGCCGCTCGCGGAGGATGCGGACGACCCGCCGCCCAAGCTCGAGCCGCTCGGCCTGGCGGTGCTCTCCGAGCGGTTGCGGGCCGAGGCGCGCGAGACGGTCGGCTTCTTCCTCTCGCAGAACGTCGTCATGATCGTGATCTCGGGCGACCGTCCCGAGACGGCCGCTCAGATCGCCCGTGACGCGGGGATTCCGGTCGGGGGACCGCCGCTCAATGGAGAGACCCTCCCCCAGGAGCCGGCCGAGCTGAGACGGACGCTCTTGGAAAGCGGCGTCGTCGGGCGGATCTCGCCCGAAGGGAAGCGCCGGATCGTCGAGGCGCTCCGCGCCGACGGCCGGTACGTCGCCATGGTCGGCGACGGCGTGAACGACGTGCCCGCGCTGAAGGCTGCGCGGCTGGCGATCGCCCAGGGCACGGGCGCGCAGATGGCGAAGAGCGTCGCCGATCTCGTACTCGTGCGGGGTGACTTCGGTGCGGTCCCGCGGCTCGTCGCCGAGGGCAGGCGCATCTTCCGCAACCTCCAGCGGGTCGCGAAGCTGTTCGTGACCAAGTCGGCGTTCGCCGTCTTCCTCTGCTTCCTCGCCACTTGACGCTGGCGGCTTCGCTGACGATCGGCGTCCCGGCGTTCTTCCTCGCGCTCGCGCCGAGCGCGGGCGGGATGCCGGCGGGGCGGTTTCTCCGTGACGTCGCCCGCTTCGCGGTTCCGGCCGGCGCCGCAGCCGGGCTCGGCGTCCTCTCGAGCTACCTGTTCGCGCTCAACGTCGTCAACCTGCCGCTCGTCGAGGCTCGCACGGTGGCGACGACGGTGCTCGTCGTGATCGGCCTCTATCTGATCATCGCGCTCGAGGCCGCGGGTCGCCGGCGCGGAGCCATGGTCACGGCGCTCTGCGTCGTGCTGCTCACCTTCTACTTCGTCGTGCTCGCCGCCCCCTTCAGCCGCCACTTCTTCGCGCTCGCCGCGCCGACCCCGGGAATGGTCCTGATCTCGCTTGCGGGCGCGGCGCTGGCCCTGACGGCGCTCTGGTTGACAGACGAGCGGTTCGTTCCGGGCCGGACCGGCTAGCTCAGAACTCGGATGCCCGCCGGGCGGGTCTGCCGGCGGGCGACCCCGTCGCGCTCGGCTGCCTTCGCCACCGCCGCGGCGACGGCCGGCGCCACCTCGCGGTTGAAGACGCTCGGGACGATGTAGTCGGCTGCGAGATGCTCGGCGTCGATGGACGCCGCGATCGCCTCGGCGGCTCCGAGCTCCATGTTCCGCGTGATCGTGCGCGCACGAACGTCGAGCGCGCCGCGGAAGATGCCGGGAAACGCGAGGACGTTGTTGATCTGGTTGGGATAGTCGGACCGCCCAGTTGCCATGACGGCGGCAAGATCCTCGATCTCCTCCGGCGCGATCTCCGGTGTCGGGTTCGCCATCGCGAAGACGATCGGGTCGGACGCCATCGACTCGACCCCGGCGCGCGAGATGGCGCCCGGGCCCGAGAGACCGATGAAGACGTCGGCCCCTGCGAGCGCCGCGTCGCAGGACCCGCGAGCCCCGCGCGTGTTCGTCACCGACGCGTACTCCGCCTTGCTCGCGGAGAGGCCGCCGGGGCGGCCGCTGTAGAGCGCGCCGTGACGGTCGCAGCCGACGATGTCGCGAACGCCGGCGGCGAGCAGCATCTTCGTCGTGGCCATGCCGGCGGCGCCAACGCCGGAGATGACGACGGCGATCCGCTCGATCGGTTTGTCCACAACCTTCAGCGCGTTCAGCAGAGCGGCCAGGACGACCACGGCGGTGCCGTGCTGGTCGTCGTGGAAGACCGGGATGTCCAGGGACTCACGGAGCCGCTCCTCGACCTCGAAACAGCGGGGCGCCGAGATGTCCTCGAGGTTGATCCCGCCGAACCCGGGCGCGATCGCCTCGACGGCGGCAACGATCTCGTCGGTGTCCTGCGTTGCGAGGCAGATCGGCCAGGCGTCGATGCCGCCGAACTCCTTGAACAGGACCGCCTTCCCTTCCATCACCGGCATCGCAGCCTCGGGGCCGATGTTCCCCAGGCCGAGCACCGCCGTGCCGTCGCTGACGACCGCGACGGCGTTCTGCTTCACCGTTAGGTTCCAGACCTTCTCCGGATGCTCCGCGATCTCAATGGAGACGCGCGCGACCCCGGGCGTGTAGACCATCGAGAGCTGGTCACGTGTCGTCAGCGGCGTCTTGGGCTCGACGCGCAGCTTGCCGCCCAGGTGGAGCAGGAAAGTCTGGTCGGAGACGTGCTCGACCTCGACGCCCTCCAGCGCGCGAACCGCCTCGACGATCTGGTGCATGTGGGCCGCATCGGTGGCCTGGACGGTGACGTCGCGAACCTTCTTCGCCCGCTCGACGCGGACGAGGTCGATCGCGTCGAGCAGGCCGCCGGCCGCACCGATCGCCGCCGCCAGCCGCGCGAACGCGCCCGGATGGTTGTCCAGGTGGACGCGGATCGTCGCGCTGAACGACGCCGAAGGATGGACCACAGTCATGCTCGCCAGGAAGGTCCGACGACCCAGAGCAGCTCGACGAGCGGCAGGTAGAGCTCCTCCTCCTTGCGGAAGTGCACCTCGATCAGGGCATAGAGGCCGTACAGCAGCTCCTGCAGCCGCGGAATGTCGTCGATCGGGGTCGCCGCCAAGTCGGCGACCCACTCGCGGATCGCACGGTGGTCGTAGAGCATCGGCGCGGTTGCGCGCTCGTCCCCGAGCAGCTTGGCGACACCTTCGTACAGTCCACGCTCCTCCGCCTCCGCGTGCGGGATCAGCGTCCCCTGGAGGAAGTCGAGGATTCGTGCAAACAGCTGTGTCCGCTCCTCGGCAGAGAGCTCGGGTAGCTCGCGGGCCGCCAGGCGCATGTGCTCGACGTGCTCCGACAGCGATACGTGCTCTGCGTGAAGAGTCTCGGTGGCCAGTCCGCTCATCGTTCTTCCTTCAAACGCCTCTGCCCGCGAGCACCCGTGCCAGGTCGAGCGTCGAGAGGACGCCGAGCGGTGTTGCGGACTCGGGATCGACGACGACGAGATGCGACGTGCCGTATTCGCGCATCAGCTGCGCGGCTCTCGTCAGCGTGTCGTCGGAGGAGACTGTCACCGCCGGGCTGGCCGCAGACGAGCCGACCGTTCGTTGTGAGACGTGAAGCCGTTCTCCCCGTGGAACGTCCACGCGAACGTGCTCTCGATGTCTCCGTAGGTCTTGTCGACGATCCGCTCGTTGGGAAGCCACTCGAACGTCTTCGTCGTGCCCTTGAAGCGATTCCCTGCCATGTTGTAGTTCCAGGCGAACGTGTGGCCGCCAGTCGGCAAGGTCTCGACGTCCATGACCTCGAACAGGCTCGGCCAAATCTCCGGCAGGTGCTGCGGCTCGCCGACGTACTTGAAGACCTTCTCGACAGGGGCCTTCACGGTCACTGATTTCTGCAGCGTCGGCACGGTTGTACCTCCTCTCTCGTCTTCCGTTCGACTGCAGCGAGTCTCTCCGGCCTTGCGCCGAGGCGCCTGATCAGAATCGTTCAAGGGCGCCGGTTCCGTACTTTCCCGCAGGCTCCCTCGGTGGCGCGGCTGATGTCGGCCGCCGACGGGCCGCCGATACTCGCCTGGTGTCCGCACGGCTCCGCTCCGGGACGCCCATGTGCGCGTTCGACGCGGATCTCCGGCTGGTGGAATGGAACGAGAGCGCCGAGAGGCTGACGGGTATCCGTGCGCGGGACGCAATCGGCTCCCCATGCTGGGCCGTCCTGGCGGGACGCGCCGACGACGGCTCGCTGATCTGCCACAAGGATTGCTCCGGCGCACGCCTCGCGCGCGAGGGCTGGCCGCTCCGTCCGCAGACTCTGAGCATCCGGACGGCCCGCGGCCGGTGCAGGGTCGCCGTGGACACGATCTCGGGCGTGGACGGAGGACTGACCGTTCACCTTCTGAGGCCTGAGCCCGAGGCTCGACACCTCTTCCGCCCCAGGCAGAGTGCGGTGACGCTGACCGCACGGCAGCTCGAAGTGCTGCGGCTGCTGGGAGAGGGAACGCGGGCACGCGGCATCGCGGCAAGGTTGGGGCTGGCGGAAGCGACCGTTCGAAACCACATCCACGCCGTGCTGCAGGAGCTCGACGCCCATTCGCAGCTGGAAGCCGTCCACCGGGCGCGGGCCCGCGTGATGTGAAATTAGGCCGGGCCGGATGACGCCCCAGACGCGGCGCCGGATCAGCACGGTCGGCCGCGACGCGTAGCGCTGCTACGCCCCGCGTCCGCCCGCACTGCCCGGCTTGGTCTGGAGCGCCCCCGACTGCGGCCGAATTTCCCACCAAGCCTCTCGGGCTAGCGCAGGCCGACGGTACCGCCGGCGGAATCGACGTCGATCCTCAGCGCGGCGGGGTCTGCTGGAAGCCCGGGCATCGTCTGCATCGCGCCGCAGAGGGCGACGATCCACCCGGCACCGGTATAGGGGCGAAGCTCACGGACCGGGAGCGTGAAGCCCGCCGGCGCTCCCGTGAGGGCGGGGTCGTGCGAGAGCGACAGGTGAGTCTTCGCAATGCACACGGGCAGGCTCCCGAGCCCGGCAGCCGTGAGCCGTTCGGCCGCCGCCTTGGCCTCGGGCGAGAGCTCGATCCCCGCAGCTCCGTATGCCTTGGTCGCTACGGCCTCGATCTTCTCCACGATCGGATCGTCCAGCGAGTACAGGTACCGGGCGGGCGCAGGGGTGGAGGCGGCTTCCGCGACCGCCTCCGCAAGCTCGACGGCGCCCGCGCCGCCGCGCTCGTAGCCGTCGTTGACCTCCGCCGCGACCGCTCCAAGCTCGAGAGCAAGCGTGCGGACGGCGTCGAGCTCGGCGGGCTTGTCACCCGGAAAGCGGTTGACGGCAACGACGCAATCGAGCCCGAAGCGCCGGACGATTCCGAGATGGGCCGCGAGGTTGACGGCCCCTCGCTCGATCGCGGCCAGGCCGCCGGATTGATCGCCGCCGTGGTGCTTGAGTGCCTGCGTAGTCGCAACCAGGACGACGGCGCTCGGAGCAATCCCGCTCGTCTGACAGACGATGTCGACCAGCTTCTCGAAGCCCATGTCGGCACCGAAGCCGCTCTCGGTGACGACGTAATCCGCGAGCTTCAGTCCCAGCCGGTCGGCAACGACGGAGTTGTTGCCGTGCGCGATGTTCGCGAACGGACCGCAATGGACGAGCGCGGGCTGCCCCTCGAGCGTCTGGACGAGGTTCGGCTTGATCGCGTCCACGAGCAGGGCGGCCATCGAGCCGGCGGCCCCGAGCAGCTCGGCTGTCACGGGCTCGCCTTCGAAGGTCGTCCCGACGGTGATCGCGCCGAGCCTGCGACGCAGATCCTCGTGGTCGCTCGCCATCGCCACGACCGCCATCACCTCCGAGGCCGCGGTGATGTCGAAGCCGGTCTCGCGAGGACTGCCGTTGGCGCGCCCGCCGAGACCGACGACAACCTGGCGAAGCGCGCGGTCGTCCATGTCCAGGCAGCGCTTCCAGGTGATCGAGGCAGGATCGATTCCGAGCACGTTGCCGTGCAAGAGGTGTGACTCGAGCATCGCCGCCAACAGGTTGTTCGCGGCACCGATCGCGTGAATGTCGCCGGTGAAGTGGAGGTTGATCAGGTCCATCGGGACAACCTGCGCGCGGCCGCCGCCCGTGCCGCCGCCCTTGATTCCGAACACCGGGCCGAGGGAGGGCTCACGGAGGCAGAGGAGCGGCCGCTCGCCGATGCAGCCGAGTGCGTCGGTGAGCGAGATCGCCGTGGTCGTCTTCCCTTCGCCTGCTTTCGTCGGCGTGAGCGCCGTCACGCAGACCAGACGCCCGTCCGCCTCCCCCTGCAGGCGATCGAGCGCGCCGAGGTCGATCTTCGCCGCGTGGCGCCCGTAGGGGTCGAGCTCCTCGGGAAGCAGGCCGAGCTCGTCGGCGCGTGCCGCAATCGGATCGAGTGCGAGCTCCAGCTCCAGCTGCATGGCGTGCAAGTTGCTGCGTCCACAGCGCGCCGCCATCGGTGCGGACGCGGAATCGATTGCGGAAAAGCCGCACGCGGCCGTTTTGCCGCACGCGGCCGGTTGCGTCATCCGTGTTACCTCGAAGCCATTCCCAGCAGCTGGGGTGTCCGCAGCAGGATTCGCCGCTCGTGGGGGGTCGATCCGAGCGACGTCGTCGAAGGCGATGAGCAGGATCCGCAGATCGTTCCGGCGGGCGCGCCGGCGCCATCGGGGGCGAAGTGTGTTTCTCTTGCGGCTTTTCCGCAGCGACAATCCGGCCGGGTCCCGATGGCGCGCCCGAGCGCGTGCTGCACGCTGCCTTGCATGCACCGCACCTATGCAGTCACCTGGCAGGAGCCGGAATTGCCGCCTTACTCGGGGAAGCTCGAGCTGCGCGCCGCCGGGCTCAGCCTCGAAGGCTCGAACAACGGCTCGGGGATCTCCGCACTGCTCGTCCCCTATCCGGAGGTCTCGGGGATTCGGCTCGCTCCGTGTCATGAGCGGCTCGACGGCAGGCCGACGCTCGCGCTCGACCGGCGCAGCCGCGGAACAATCCGGGTCGCCAGCGTTGTTGCACCCGGAATCATCTCCGAGATCGCAGAGGAGCTCGCCGCCCTGAGGCTCGGCAACGCCGCCGTAAACGACAGGGTGGCCGTGATCGTGCCGATCCGCAAGGGAAAGCGCGACAAGGTCGAGGGGTTGCTCGACAAGGGCCCGCCGTTCGAGCCGGAACGGGTCGGGCTCGGCCGGCACCAGGTTTTCCTAACCGACCAGGAAGCCGTCTTCTTCTTCGAGTCCGCCGCGGGTTTCAGTCTGCAGCGGCTCCTCTCGGAGACGAAGGTCTGGGCCTCGGCAGCCGCCTGGCACGATTGCATCGCCGGCCCGCCTCGGACGGCCAAGGCGTTCTACTCCTGGGCGGCGCCCCCGAAGGAAGAGGAGAACCTCTTCTTCGACGCCACGCCCGGCCCTGGCGACAGCGAGGGCGGCGACATCTACTCGCCGTAGGTCCTCGGCACCGTCGACGAGGCGGGGCCACGCGGTCGCTCCCGGAGTCGTCTTGGTGAAGTCGAAACTGGTCGAAGCGGGCTAGCCGCGCGGACGGTCGAAGACGACGAGCACGCTCATGTGCTCGTAGCCGGTGAAGCGGTGCTCCGCTCCCGCCGGGACGAACACGGCGTCGCCTTCCGCGAGATCCGTTTCCTCGCCTTCGACCTCCAGCCGGCCCGAGCCCTCGAGCACGACGTACACCTCGTCGTCCTCGTGCGGCTGCTGGCGGTCCGGCTCCGGGGCAACGAGCACGTAGACGCCGAGCTCGAGCCCCGGCGACTGGTGGACGATCTCGTAGCCGCCGGTGCCGGCCGCGAGCCGCTCCTGGATGCTCCGGATCTCGAACTTGTGCACCGCCCTAACCTACAGTCCCCGAAAATGGCGCGATCGTCGGCGGTGCAACCTACGCGACCGGCCTCCCCTTCGCCTGAGGGTAGGCCGCGACGAAGATCGTCGCCTCGGCGGCCTCCCTCGGCCAGCGGTAGGCGCGGCACTCCATGTCGGCAGGAAGGACGAGCGCCTCGCCCGGGTCGAGCGTCAGGCTGTCGAGCTCCGGTGAGGCGAACTCCACGCGCAACCTGCCTTGGACGACCAGGATCACATCGACAGTGCCTTGCGAGAACCAGCTCGAATCGATCTCCTCGTCCTGCTTCGCTACCCAGACGACCTCGATCCCCTCGCCCGAGAACACTTCTCCGACGACACCATGAGGAGACGTGCGGGTCGATGCAGCATCGCCGCGAAGCACGTTGAAGACCTTAGGTTGACTCACCAGCTCGGATCACGGAACGCGTATGCCAGGTGCACTCCGAGAACGATCGCCCAGCCCACAAGCGGCAGCACGGGCCACCAGTACCACGTGTCCGCTCCGATCGAGATCGCGCCCAAGAGCGCCCAGAAGATTGCGTTGCCGATCGCGTATGTGAAGAGGTGGAGCTTCGCCAGCCGGCGGCGCCGCTTGACCGATTGGACTTCCCGCAAGACCTCGGTGACGGCAATCCACCGCTCGGATGAGCGCAGCTTCGGGGGATGGAGCTCGGGCGTGACAGTCATAACTGCCTCCCTTCGCGACATGTTCACCATCCCCGAGGTTCTGCCCTCCGGCATCCGTGAGAGCGCTGATCGCGGCGAGAGGAAAACTACGGATTACAGAGAGAACGCGAGCAGCGCGACCACGCAGACGGTGATCAGCGCGATCACGAGGAGGGAAGCGGCGGCGCCCAGCCTCCCGCTCGCGTGCTCGCCCATCAGGTCGCGGTCGCGCGAGATTCCGTACACGAACGCGAGCAGGGGAAGCAGCAGCACAGCGTTGAGGGCCTGAGTCAGGAACAGGATCGGAACGAGTGGAGCCCCGGGTATCAGGATGATCACCGCGGCGACCACGACCACCAGGCCGAACGTCCCGTAGAAGACCGGAGCCTCCCGCAGCTTGTCGTCGAGGGCCGCGTCGTGACCGATCGCCTCGCTCACCGAGTAGGCCGTCGAGAGCGGCAGAATCGAGGCGGCAAGAAGAGCCGCGCCGAGCAGCCCCGCTCCGAACAGCGTCGAGGCCAGGCTTCCCGCCAACGGCTTCAGCGCCACCGCCGCGTCCTTGGCGTCGTGGATCGAGCGCCCTGTCTTGTGCAGCGTGGCCGCGCAGGCGATGACGACGAAGAGGCCGATCACGCCGGTCATGACCGCACCGACGGCGACGTCGACCCGCTCGAAACGTAGGTCGCGGGGCATCAGCCGCTTGTCGACGGCATACGACTGGATGAATGCGAGCCCCCAGGGCGCCAGCGTGGTTCCGACGGTCGCCGTTGCGATCAGGATCGCGTGCTTCGTCAACGGGAGCCCTGGCACGGCCAGCCCGCGCGCCGTCGCACCCCAGTCCGGGTGCGCGAGAAACCCGGCGAGGATGTAGGCACCGAAGATCGTGCTGAGCACGAGCAGGACGTGCTCGATCCTGTGGAAGCTCCCACGCAGGACGAGCAGCGACACACCGACGGCAGCCACCGGCACGCTTGCGTACCGGGTCACCCCCGCGAGCTGGAGGCTCGCCGCCACCCCGGCGAACTCGGCGCACATCGTGCCGACGTTCGCGGCCAGCAGGGCCGTCACGGCCAGAGCAGCCGGCCGCACGCCGTAGCGCTCCCGAATCAGCCCGGTGAGGCCCTGGCCCGTGACGATCCCCATCCGGGCACCGAGCTCGTGGAAGAGGATCAGCGCAACGGTCGAGAGCAGGAGTACCCACAGCAGCCGGTAGCCGTAGTCGGCGCCGAGGATGGAGTACGTGGTGATTCCGGCGGGGTCGTCGTCGGAGAGCCCTGCGAGCACGCCTGGCCCGACGACCGCGGCGAGAGCGAGGAGAGCGCTACGCCGGCGCACGCTTTCGGGCTGCAAGCACCTTCCGGAAGCGCCTGCGCGCCGGATGCCGCTCGCCGAGGGTCGCTTTCGTCTTCGCCGCCTTCTCGGGCTCCAGCTCCTCGAGCAGCTCAGCACCTCGGACAGCCGGTAGGCGCGAGACGAGTCGCGCAACCTCCTCTGCGCTGAGGCGGTGAACCGCCGCGGTCGGCTTGTCGAGCTGGAGCGCATGGCCCCGGGTCGAGGCGAGGTGGACGGCCTCCCAGTCGAGCGCCTGCGGAGGCACCCGGCGCGCAAGGCCGTGCAGGCCGAGCCGTCGCAGGATCGCCGAGGCGCCGACGTCGACCGCGCACACCCTAAGCGTTCGCCCTTCCAGCGCAAGCTCGACGTCCCCGACGCGGGTCAACCGCCTGCCCGCGAAATCGAAGATCTGGCAGTCCAGGACGTCTCTCTTCAGGAGCAGCTCCCCGTCGAGCTCCGAAGAGAGCTCGTTCGGATCCGCCTCCAGCTCCACGGTGTCCTCGCCCAGCTCTCGAACGGCCGCCCACGAGTAATGGCGCCCCCCGACCAGGAGACGAGCCACGGGTGGATAGGGCTCGGTCATGCGGACGCCCAGGTCGGAGATGTGCCCGAGCTTCACGCCTCCGGCGAAGACGTCCCTGCCGAGCAGATCCGTCACATGCAAGAGGGCGACGCCGCGCACGGCGCCTCTTTACCAGGTCTTGGACCGCAGAGTGCGCTGTGACGGCCTCAGCCGGACACGAGCGTCGACGGCAACACAGCCGTCCGGCGACGCGATCACCGGATTGAGGTCGAGCTCGGCAACTTCGGGAAGGTCCTCGCCGAGCCTCGACAGCCGCTGGAGGAGATCGGTGAGCGAGGCCTGGTCGGCGGGCGGCGAGCCACGGTAACCCGCCACCAGCTTGCCGCCCTTGCCGCGGGTGACGAGCTCGGAGGCGTCCATATCCGTGAGCGGCGCGATCCGGAACTCCGCCTCGCCGATCAGTTCCGCGAAGGTCCCTCCGGGGCCGAAGGCAACGAGCGGGCCGAAGACAGGATCCTGCGTCAGTCCGGCCAGGAGCTCGACCCCGCCGGAGACCATCCGTTGGACGATCACCGGCCCGCCGATGCCCGTGGCCGCCCTAACGACCTCTTCTGGACCGCTGAGACCGAGCACGACGCCGCCGGTCTCCGTCTTGTGGGCTCCCGGGACTGCGGTCTTGACGGCGACGGGAAACCCGAGCTCCTCCGCCGCTGCGGCAGCATCCTCCGGCGAGGTCGCCACGCGTTCATCGACGAGCGGTATGCCGTAGGCGTCCAAGAGCCTGCGGGTCTGAGCCGGGCGGAGCCACACGTCAGTAGACGAGGCGAGCTCCTCCGCGACGAGCTGTTCGGCCTGGGCGCGATCGATCCCGTCGATCTCGGGCACCGTGCCTGCCGGCCGCCGCAGCCATTCGGCTCGCCTTGCCGCCAGCCCGAGTGCCTGGGCTGCCGCGTCCGGGTCCGAGAACGCCGCCACCCGCCGGGGCTCCTCCAGCAGCACGCCGGGGATCCCGCCCTCGCTGATCATGACCGCGAGTACCGGCTTTCCCTCGGCACCGGCAGCCTCGATCGCCCGCTCGACCGCCTCTGCGACCTCGTCTGCCCCCGCCATCACCGGGGGAACGAACACGACGATGAGAGCGTCCACTCGGTTGTCGGCCAGAAGGTGTGGCACGACCTGCTCGTACGTGGATGCCGTCGCCGAACCAAGCATGTCGACCGGATTCGCGACGCTGGCCTCGCGTGGAAGCACGCCGGCGAGTGCGAGCTCGGTCCGGCGCTCGAGCGCCGGGAGCTCGAGCCCCGCGCCCTCGCAGGCGTCGGCGCAGAGGATGCCGAGCCCGCCGGCGTTGGTCACTATCGCCACGCGCCGGCCCTTTGGCAGCGGCTGCGAAGACAACAGCACGGCCGCGTCGATCAGCTCCGCGAGCGTGCGTGCGCGGATCACGCCCGCCTCGGTGAACAGCGCGTCGACCGCTGCCTCCGAGCCTGCGAGAGCGGCGGTGTGAGAAGTCGCAGCCCTCGCTCCGGTGCGAGTGGTGCCGCTCTTCATGGCGAGAATGGGCTTCTTGCGGGCGACCCGCCGCGCGATCCGGCCGAAGCGGCGCGGATTCCCGAACGACTCGAGATAGAGCATCACGACGTCGGTGTCGGGATCGTCCTCCCAGTACTCGAGCAGGTCGTTGGACGAGACGTCGGCCTTGTTCCCGACCGAAACGAAGGCGGAGAGCCCGAGCCCTCGTTCGGTTGCCCGCTCCAGCAGCGCCAACCCGAGCGCGCCGCTCTGGGAGGAAAAGGCGACGTTCCCGGACGGGATCGCCTTGGGCCCGAAGGTCGCGTTCAGCCGCGGAGCGGCAACTGCAAGCCCGAGGCAGTTGGGCCCGACAAGCCGCGCCCCGTGGGCCCGAACGAGCGCCAGCAGCTGCTCCTGGCGCTCGGCTCCCGCGCGCCCGGTCTCGGCAAAGCCCGCCGAGATGACGCAGATGGCTCGCACCCCAGCGCGCAGGGCCGCCCCGGCCGCCTCGAGCACGCGCTCTCCGGGCAGGCAGATCACAACCAAGTCGACGTCTGTCGGAATCTCCTCCAGCGACCTGTGCCCGGTCACGCCGGCGACGGGCTCCCCCGCCCGGTTGACGGGGAAGGCCGCGCCGGTGAAGTCGCCGCGCAGGATGTTGCGGAAGAGCTCACCGCCGATCGACCCGCGGCGGGGCGAGGCGCCGATGACGGCGACGGAGGTCGGCGCGAAGAACGGCCGCAACGACCTGACCACCGCGAGGTGGTCGCGCTCGTCGACGCGCGCGAGGTAGCCGGGAGTCGGCCCGATGTCGAACCGCACCTCGAGCGTTCCCCCCTCCAGCTCCCGCTCCACGTCGAAGCCGGCGTCCTCGAACACGCGCAGCATTGCCGAGTTCTCCGGCATCACCTCAGCGACGAAGCGCTCGATCCCCACGCCGTGGGCCCGCTCCGCGAGCTGCTCGAGCAGTCGCGTGCCCGCGCCGTGCCCCTGGAGCTCGTCCGCAACCGCGAACGCGACCTCGGCGGTTGCAGCCTCGCGCAGGCGCGCGTAGCTCGCTAGGGCGACGATCCGGTCGACGCCGTCTGCGCCGGCAACCGCGCCGACGTAGGAGCCACGGTCGTCCCAGTCCGGATCGAGAAACGGCTCCACGAGCCTCGGCCCGATCTGGGGAGCTCCGTGGAAGCGGAGGTAGAAGCTTCGCTCGGACAGCCCGGAGAAGAACGCCATCAGAGCGTCCACGTCCCCGCGCTGCGGCGGGCGAAGCCGCAACGTCGTCCCGTCTCTGAGGATGACGTCGTGCGCCTCACCGGTGAGCGCCGGCGCGTTCATGCTCGCACTGTCGCCGGGTGCTCTCGAACCGACATCGGGGCGCAGCCCGAACGTCGTCGCGGCTTTCCCGCAGCCCTCGAGAAGTGTCCGGGTGAACACGCCAGAGCTACGGATCAGGAAAGTGGAGAACCCGCAGTGCCGGATCCGTGGTCTCGCGGATGAGGTTGGAAGCGAGGCGACCCAGACTCGAGCTATCGGTATCAACGGTCTCAAGGAGGAGTCGGAAATGAAAGAGGTGTTCACACTAAGGAAGGTGCTGGAGGTCGGCGGCATCGTCGCCGGCGCGGTCCTGATCGCATTCGGGATCGCGACGCTCGTGATCGGCCTGAACGGCCGCTCGACAGTCCACAACAGCCTCAAGCAGGAGCAGATCGTCGGCTCGCCCGACATGACGCCGGCTGCGATCGCGCCGGGAGTGCAGGCGATTCTCGCCTCCCAGCAGAAGCTCGCAGCGGCGCAGGTAAAGGCGGGCATCCCGGCGGACCAGCGGTTTGTCTTCAGCGGCGTCACTGCTCCCTCGTGCTCCGCGGCGGGCAAGCTCGTCGACAACGGCGAGACCGCGCGCTGCTTCGCGCAGTACATGCGGATCCACGCGCTCGAGGCAACCGGCGGGCTCACCTACGCCCAGATGGGACGCTTCACGGCCAAGCCGGGCACGCCCTTGAAGTACACGGACTTCAACGGCGCCACGTCGATCGACACGTACGCGCTGATCGACGCAAAGACCAAGCAGCCGGTCGGCAACCACGCGCGTGACCTCTGGGTCACGGAGACGGCGCTGACGACCGCGCTGAACACGAGCTACATGGCAGAGCGCATCTCGCTCTTCGGGCTCATGGTCGGTATCACGCTGCTGCTGTCCGGATTCGGCTTCGCGATCCTCGCGGTCGGTGGAGCACTGCGGCGAATCCCGCGACCGGCGTCAGAACCTTCCAGGAGGCGGGTTCCGACTCCTGCCCAGACCACGTAGCAGGTGGCAGCTCCGGCTGCCATCGGGTCGGAGACCGAACGAGGGGCGGGGCAACCCGCCCTTCATCGCGTCATCAATTGACGCGATGAGCTAGAGCAACTTGTGGAAGTTCAGCATCGCCGGCCCGAGGGTGCAGATGAACAGCGCCGGCAGGATGAAGACCGCCATCGGGAACAACATCTTGATCGGAGCCTTCATTGCCTTCTCCTCCGCGGCGAGCTGGCGGCGGACGCGGGCGTCGGCAGCCTGCACGCGCAGGATCCCGGCCATCGACGAGCCGAGCTGATCCGCCTGCACGACGGCCCGGACGAACGAGCTCAGCTCGGGGACGTCGACGCGCTCGGACATCCGTATGAGCGCGTCCGGCCGGGTCTCTCCGAGCCTCATCTCGTTGAGCGCGAGCGCGAACTCCTCGATCAGCGGCCCGTCCATGTATTCGGTGAGCTTCGCGAGCGCACCGTCGAACCCAAGGCCGGCCTCGACGCTCACGGCGAGCAGGTCGAGGGCATCCGGGAGCACAGCCTGGACGAGCTCGCGCCGCCCTCGGATCCGGCTGTTGACGAAGACGTCCGGGCCGAGGAACCCGAGCAGCCCGAGGCAGACCGCGAACAGGAAGGCCGTCGCGACGCTGAGCGCCGAGCCGGCCAGAATGCCGAGCACCGCTCCGATTGCGGCCAGAGCGCCCTTGGCAGCGAGCAGCTGCTCCGGCGAGACTGTCTTGGCGAGCCCGGCCGAGAGCAAGCGCCGATGCGTGGACTCGCGGGCCGTCGCCGGCATCAGCCGTAGCACGAGCCTCGACAGGAAACCCACGACCGGCGCGAAAAGGCGTCGGCGGGAGCGACGCCGCTCACGAGCGGCCGCAGGCGCCCCGCGGGAGCCGTAGCTCGCGGCGCGCCTCGAGAGCTCGCGGCCCCGGCGGGCCGGGAACGTGGCGGCCTGGGCGGCGAGGAAGACCGACCCACCGAGCGAGAGGGCGCTGAGGACGAGCAGCATCAGGACATCCGGAAGGAGACGATCTTTCTGAGGATGAGCGACCCGATCACGATCCCGCCGAGCGAGACGAAGATCAGGATCCGCCCCGTCGAGGTGGTGAAGAGCGGAGCCATGTACGGGTAGTGGATCAGGCTGAGCCCGCCCACCGCGACGAACGGCATCGCGACCAAGATGTATGAAGACATCCGGCCCATCGCCGTGAGTGCCTTCACCTTTTGAGTGAACTGCTGCCGCTGCCGGACCGTCTCGGAGACGCTGTCGAAGAGGTCGGCGAGGCTCCCGCCGACCTCGCGCTGAATCGTGACGACGTTGATGACGTAGTCGAAGTTGCTCGACCCGAGCCGCTTCGCCATCTCGGCAAGCGCCCGGTCGAGCGGCCGCCCGAGGTCCGTCTCCAGCAGAGCGCGGCCGAACTCCTTCTTGGCCGGCTCCAGCCCCTGATGCACGACCGACTGCATCGACTGCCGAAAGGTATGGCCGACGCGCAGGGAGGCGGCCATCGTCATCAGCAGATCAGGTAGCTGCTCGTCAAACCTCTTCTGGCGCCGGGCAGCCTTCAGGTTGACGATCACGCACGGGAGCAGGCCTCCGAGCGGGAACGTCACCAGGACGAACGCGGTGGGCACCCCCACCAGCACGAAGAAGAACGACAGGAGGAGCCCCGACCCAAGCACGACGTAGAAGAACTCGCCCGGGCGCAGCGGCGAGTCCGCGCGCTCCAGGGCCGCGACGAGCTTCCCCCAGATCCGAGCACCGCCCAAGGCACTCTCGGTCGCCTTGACCACGCCGGAGAAGGCCGACCGCATCCGCGCGACCGGCCTCTTCCCGGCACCCGCCTGCTCGGTTGGCACGTGCGCCGCCAGCCGCCTGCGGAGCCGCCTGACTGCCCGCGCACGAAGACCGAACATGGTCGCGGCGAAGACGATGAGACCGAGGACGAGCGCTGCGACGAGGTTTCCGGCCGTCATGACCGGTAGCGGAGGTTCCACGTCACGGAATCCGCCCCTTCGAGAGCGAAGAAGTCCGGCGCCAGCTGCACCCCGTTGGCCGCGAGCTTGTCGAGGAAGTGGGGCTTCAGGCCGCAGTACGAGAGCGGTCCGAGCAGCGGTACCGGCCCCGCGCTCAGATCGCTCTCGTCGGGCGGCCGGGCCGCAAACACGTCCTGGAGGGTGATCACGTCCGACTCCATCCGCAGCACCTCGGTCACATGGCTGATCCGCCGCGAGCCGTCGACGAGCCGGGTCAGGTGGACGATCAGGTCGAACGCGCTCGAGATCTGCTCGCGGATGGCGCGCACGGGCAGCTCGACGCCTGAAGTCAGCACGAGCGTCTCGATCCGGGAGAGCGCGTCGCGCGGAGAGTTGGCGTGGATCGTCGTCAACGACCCCTCGTGGCCCGTATTCATCGCCTGCAGCATGTCGAGAGTCTCCGCCCCGCGGACCTCGCCGACCACGATTCGATCGGGCCGCATGCGGAGGGCGTTGCGAACGAGCTCGCGGATCCGGACCTCACCTTTTCCCTCGATGTTCGGCGGCCGCGCCTCGAGGGTCACGACGTGCTGCTGCTGGAGCTGGAGCTCGGCGGCGTCTTCGATCGTCACGATCCGCTCCTCGTTCGGGATGAAGGCGGAGACGGCGTTCAGCGTCGTCGTCTTGCCCGTGCCCGTCCCTCCGGAGATGAGGATGTTCAGCTTTCCGCGCACGCAGGCGGACAGGAACTCCATCGTCTTGTGCGAGAGGGTGCCGAACCGGATCAGGTCGTCGATCGAGAACGGATCGCGCGAGAACTTGCGCACCGTCAGCGCCGGCCCGCGGAGGGAGAGCGGCGGGATGATCGCGTTGACGCGGCTTCCGTCCGGAAGCCGCGCGTCGACCATCGGCGACGACTCGTCGATCCGGCGCCCGACCTGAGAGACGATCTTCTCGATGATTCGCATCAGGTGGGCGTTGTCGAGGAAGGCCGCCTCCGTGGCCTCGAGCCTGCCGCCGCGCTCGACGTAGATCTGGTCGTAGCCGTTGACCATCACCTCGGAGACCGAGTCGTCCTCCAGCAGCGGCTCGAGCGGCCCGTAGCCGATGATGTCGTCGACGATCTCCCTCACCAGCCGCCCCTGCTCCTCGCGCGTCAGCGGCGTGCGGTCGGCGGACAGCTCCTGCTCGACCGACTCCCGCACGACTGCGGTGAGATCGTCGGTGGCCGCCGTCCCGAACAGCTGGAAGCCGAGCTTGTCGATCACCGCGCGGTGGATCCGCGTCTTCAGCGCCGCGAAGGGATCGCCGTGATGGCCGCCCTGGGCCCGCGCCGGGATCAGCCCGGACGGCGACGGAGTCGGGGCCGCGGTCTCCAGCCGCTCGGTCAGCGCCGTGTCGCCCGTCCGCACCGGCGAGGCAAGCGGCTCGGCCGGGAGCTCGACGACGGGTTGCTCCGTCGCCGGCTGCAGCATCGAAACCTCCACCTCGGCGTCGTACAGTCGCTCTCTCAGGCTCACGTGCAGCTCCTAGCTGTCGAGGGAGTAGCCGTGCCGGCGGGCCGGGGGCAGACAGACCGCGGCGAGGCCGCGGGCCTTGCTGACAAAACCGCTCCGTGTCCCGTTCACGGAGTAGAGGTCGCTCCACGCCTTGCTCGAACGCTTGCGGCCGAGCAGGGACTGGGACATCTGCCGGACCGCCGCCGAGAACTCGACCGACGGTGACGTCAGCGTGAGCGGCGCCCCGCGATTCACCGCTGCCGGCACGTCAGGGGTGTTCGGCAGCTCGTAGCTCACGGCCATTCCGAGCGCCCCCTCGACCTCCGGCCTGCGGATGCCCGCCCCGGCGTCGGCGCGGTTGAGAACGAGGCTCATCCGCGCGTCGGCGACCGAGAGCCGCCGGAGGGTCTCGATGCCGAGGCGGACGTTCTTCAGGGTCGGCACTTCGGGAGTGCAGAGCAGGAGCAGGACATCGGTGCAGTCGAGAGCGGACAGCGTCGGGCCGTGGAAGGACGGCGACGTGTCGACGACGATCACGTCGTAGGCCGCGCGCGCGACCTCGAGCAGCCTCTCGACGCCCTGCTCGGCGACGAGCTCTCCCTCCTCGGGCCGCAGCGGCCCCGCGAGCACGTCGAGACCCGACCCCGCGTGGTGCGTGAGGTAGCCGCTGAGCTTCTCGGCATCGAGCTTGCCCGGCGCGATCACCAGGTCGTGCAGCGTCTGCTCCGGCTCGATTCCGAGCATGATCGCGGCATCGCCGAACTGGAGATCGAGATCGAGGAGCAGTGTCCGCAGCCCCTCGCGCTTGGCGATCCCGGCGGCGAGGTTCGAGGAGACGACTGTCTTGCCCGTCCCGCCCTTCGGCGAGAACACCGTGATCACCTGCGCCCGCGCCCCGTCTGCCGCGCCCGCCTGCGAGGCGGCCACCCGCGCGGCCTTGCGCACGGTGAACGCCACCCGCTCGACCGGCTGAGGCAGGACGACCACGTCGGCGACGTCGGCCTCGAGCGCCTTGTCGAGGAACACGAGATCGGCGCCTTCGGCCAGCAGCACGATCGGGGCGCGCGTGAGCTCCCGAATCCTGCTCAGGTCGTTCTGGGGAAGAGTCCCGGGCGGGATCTTGTGGAGAACGACGTCGACCTTGCTGGCCCCGAGAGCCGACGCAGCCGTGCCCATGTCCCCGGCCGTGCCGAGCAGCTCGATCCCCGGCTGGGCGCCCAGGCCCTCGCACAGGTCGCGGATGGAGAGACGGAAGCCCGTCACGAAGATGCGTAGCGAGCCGTGCCCGTTTAGGTAAGTCATCCTCTCGGCCCCTTTCGGTCGAGATCGGCGTGCAGGATCGAATTCGAGGTGTCGTAGCCCTGGCTGCCGCTGCGCGCGTCGACCACGGGACGGAGAGCGAGCCACCACTGGCCGTTCTTGGCCATCCAGAACACGCGCGCGGCTTCGTCGTCGGTCAGGCGGAGCTGGACGGGCACGGAGGTGCTGGAGCCGCTGCCGGCGAGATCCGCCGAGGTCCCGAGGACGAGCGCGCCGCGCACGATCGTGCGCGAGACGTTGCACGCGGTGCAGGTCCCTCCCGTCAGAGCCCAGCTCCCGACCACGTCGACGCGGTCGCCGGCCTTGAGAGTGCCGTCCAGAACCTGGTTCGCATCGCCCGCGAGCTGAACGACGCGCTCCAGCCGGTGGATGCGCGAACGGACGCCTTGGGCCGCGATCGGGCCGAAGCGGCGGGCGATCACCTGCTCGCCGGCGAGGGTCTCCTCAATCGCCACCTCCCCGCGAACCTGGCTCCGCGCCGTGATCGAGCCTGGGACCGCTGCGTCGCGCGGCACGAGCTTCCTCACGAGGGCATCGCCCTGAAGAGCAGACCCCGGAGTTCCTTCGGGAATGTCGCGCGCGGCGACGAGGACGCCGACGAGCTGCTTGCCGACGTCTGCGCTGCTCTTGGACTTCGACGTGTAGATCAGCATGAAGACGACCGCGAGCACTGCGAGCCCGGAGGCCAATGCGATGTTCCGTTTGCGGTAGCTCATCGAAAACTCCCTACTGGACGAGGTTGACCACGCGGACGCCGAAGTCCGTGGTTCCGGGCGTGCTGTCGACGCCGTGTGCGATGTACTCGACGAAATGGCCGCGAAGCAGCTTGCAGTCGGGCCGGCAGCCGGGGGCATCGTTCTTCCACGAGACGACTCCGCCCGGATCGAGGACGAATGCCGCCCACCCCAGAATGCGGAACGAGAGCGCCGTGCTGTCCGCTTCGTCGAACACCGGGAAGAGCAGCACCGTTTGCGCGACCCCGGCGGCGTCGAGGGCGCTCCTGACCGGGCCGATCTTCTCCCCGCTCACGGCTGCAAACCACTTGTCGATGTCGAGGAAGCCCGGATACCCGCTGCGGATCCAGGTCTCGAGATCGCTTGCGCCTGTACCGCTCGAGCCGCAGGAGGTCGACGTGGTGCCTTCGCAGCTGAGGGAAACGAGGCCGAACTTGCTCGAGCTCAGATTACTTTCGTCGAAATTCAGGGTTGTCGTCACGCCGAAGCAGGCAGGCGCGGCGGTCGTGCAGGCAACGGTGTTCTTGACGGCGACCGGCGCGACATTCTGCATCCGCCCGGGAGCCCCCACCGTGGCTCGAGCGTGCGCATGCACGGTGACGGAGTCGATGTCGAAAAACCTCGAGAAGAATCCGGGCGCGGGTTTCGAAAGCGTTACTTCGATCGTGTTCGTGTTCGGAAACGCGGGCGCCCAGGAATTGAGCCCGGAAACGTTGGCGTTGGCATACGTGGTCGCCGTCGACGAGGCAACGGCGGTGTTGGGCAGATCCTGGACCCCGGCCAGCGTCGCAGCGTCGGCGGCGCTCTGAAGCCGGCGCTGCTCGGTGAACCAGGATCCGAAGTCGATCACGAGCGCCGCTATCCCCAGGAAGACGACCATGAACACGACGATGAACGCGACGGCGGAGCCGCGCTCGTCTCGGACGCGGATCACTCGACTCTCTCCTTCGTCGAGCTGCTCAACGTGCCCGACCTGACGACGATGCCGACGAGATCGACCGAGTACGGATAGGTCGCCGTGACGGTCACCTGCTCGCCGATCGTCCACGGCGGCGGCGGCGTCACGGATACCTGAAGCTGGGCCTGGTCCAGATCCGACGCGGAGTCACGGACAGCCTGCACCGCGGCGGTCACGGGGTCGGCGGAAAGGCGTGAGACCGCGGCCATTCGCGCGCCGGCCCGCGTCGCATCCGTGATCGTGACGTAGTGGTTGAACAGCCCGCCGAACTGAGCGATTGCGAACACGATGAACAGCAATGCGGGAAGCAGCAGCGCGAACTCGACCAGGGCCTGGCCGCTTTCGTTGCGCCCTCGAACTCTTGACTTGCTCATGATTCGTGATCCCTGCTCCCCCTTTCCGCCGAGAAGCAGGCGGGTCGGCGCACTCCGTCAACCCGCCTGCTCTCTCAATCCCATTTCCGCGCGACCTACGGGAAGATCGACCCGATCTCGTTCGTGAGGCCCGTGGTGATGGCCGCGACGATCACTCCAACGACGCCCACGATGCCGACGAGGAGGAACGCGTACTCCGCCATTCCCTGGCCCTCCTCCCGATCCCGAAGGCTCGCGTACGCCTGCAGCAGGCGCGCGTGTGCGAGTGCAAACAAGCTCGTCAATTCGATTCACCTCCCCCAAAGAGAGCGTGGCGTGCTGGGCCCGACGATAGGCGGGTATCGGGCGAGTGCAACCACCCGAAGGGGTAGTCGTGACCCACCCTTCGGCTGGTGTTTGCCGCCGGCCCAGCATCGATATTTGAGGAGTTATGCGGCGTGTTTCCTTTCTACGAACCAAAGGTGGTGCGGTCATGCGGCGTCTTTTCTCGGTACGAACTGAAGGTGGGGCGGTTCTCTGCCGTCGGTGTGTCCTCGCCGATACTCCCTTCTCGCGGCTGCGCGGCTTGATGGGCCGCAAGCAGCTCGGAGCCGACGAGGGGCTGCTGCTCACGCCCGCATCGAGCATCCACACGTCGTTCATGCGGTTTCCGATCGACGTCGTCTTCCTCGACTCCGATCTGACGGTGCTCGGGATGCGGGAGGCCATGAAGCCCTGGCGGATGAAGGCCTGGCGCGGATCCCGCTCCGTCCTCGAGCTTCCCGCGGGAACGTGCGAGCGCCGGAGCCTGCGGCCGGGTGACCGGCTCGGGCTCGCGGATTGCACGGAGGAAAGCGCGAGTGTCCTGCTCGTCCTCCGCCAGGATGGGGATGCGCAGGTCGTCTACGGACGCGGCCCCCTATCCGCCGCCACGCGCACGATCTCCGCGATGAGCGACCTCGACGTCGGGGTGAGCGCGGTCGTTCTCCACGAAGAGAAGCACTCGGCGGCCTGATGGCCCACGTGCTCGTGCTCGCGTTCTTCGCGGCGGTGCTCGTCGCCCTCTCCGTGATCGACGTACGGACTCGCCGGCTGCCGAACCGCATCGTGCTCCCGGCGGCGGCCCTCGTCCTCGCGGCGCAGATCGCGATCGCGCCCGATCGGGCGCTCGAATGGACGCTGGGCGCGCTCGGCGCCTTCGCGTTCCTGCTCGCGGCGGCGCTGTTGAACCCGGCCGGCCTCGGAATGGGAGACGTGAAGCTCGCGCTCCTGCTCGGGGCCGCGCTCGGGTGGGCGGTGGCACCGGCGCTCCTGATCGGTCTCGTGGCCGCGGCGCTCGCCGGTGTGGTGATGGTCGTGCGCAACGGCTGGGCCGCCGGGCGCAAGGCGACCCTGCCGCTGGGCCCGTTCCTGGCCCTCGGCGGCCTCGCCACCCTCTTCTTCTTGAGCTAGCGGGAGGCGGCGGCCGCGGCGGACTTCAGGTCGTCGACCATGTTCGGCACGAGCGAGTGCTGGTAGGCGTAGCGAGCGGCCTCCGTACGGTTCGACACCTGGAGCTTCCGGTAGATGTTGCGGACGTGGAACTTGACCGTCTGGCGGGTGATCCATAGCTCCTTTGCGATCGCGTCGTTCGAGAGACCCCGCGCCAGGGCCTGAAGGATCGAGAGCTCGCGCTCGGTCAGCCCGGCGGAACGCGCGGCCGCGCCGGCGTCGGGCTCGCCGCCGAAGTCGAGCGCCTGGAAGACCGTCCCGTTCATCACGAATGCGGAGGCTCCGCGCCGCAGAGCAGCTTCGATCACCTCCGGCTCCCGAAACGCCGAGATCAGCGCGACCTTTACGTCGGGATGGCGGGCGCGGATCGTGTCCAGGCATGCGAGCCCGTCCACGTGGGGCATCAGGTAGTCGAGCAGGACGAAGTTGGGCCGCGTCTTCGGGATCAGCGACAAGACCTGAGTTCCGGATTCCGCCGTCCCCACGATCTCGATGTCCTCGGCCGAGTCGAGGACCGCGCGGATGCCCTCCAGGAAGAGCGGGTGATCGTCCGCTACGACGAGCCGTATCCGCGTCACCAATCCCCCTCGGCGGACGGAATGCACCAGGCCGCAGAGGGGGAGAGAGCCGCGAGAAATCTCGAGGCGCTACCAGCCGCATAAATTCGCCGCAGAAACGAGTGGGCTGGCATGGAGCGCCTCCCTACGTGATTGTCGTTTTCGGTGTGTCTCGTTCCTGCGGGTGGAGTTCTAGTCGGTCAAAACTAGTTTTGTCAAGGGTTATTTCTAAAAAGCTGCTGCATCATCAGCACTTTTGGGCGGGAGCTCGTCCGTTTCGGTCGAGTCCTGCTCCGGGAAAATGCCCTCGGCTTCCCTCGCCCGCGCCTCTGCGGCCGCCTGCTTCTTCTCGCGCTTTTTCTCGCGCTTTTCCTTGACCGCGCGCTCGCGCGCCATCTTCGCCATCGTCGTCTGTCGTTTCGAACCCATCAGGCCCTCCCTGTCTGTTCGGTCCCTACCGCATTCCGATTTCCTTCGCCAACTGCGAGCTTAATCCCGCCTGCGGCCGCTACCACTTGGAGCGGCGGCCGCGGCGGCTCGTGTACACGAGGCGGGCTCGTGCGGTTTCCATTCCAGCCTCTTCGAACTGCTCTCGGTGTCCGAGCCGGCTGGCGACCCTGCTCGCCTCGGCCTGCTGTTCGGGGAGGACGAACGTGATCGCGATGCCGCTTCGCCCCGCGCGCCCGGTGCGGCCGGTCCGGTGGAGGTATCCCTTGTCCTCCTCGGGAGGATCGAAGTTGATCACATGCTCGATGTCGTCGATGTCGAGGCCCCGGGACGCAACGTCGGTCGCGATGAGAACCGGCACCCTTCCTTTCTCGAAGCCTGCGAGCGCACGCTGACGCGCCCGCTGGGACAGGTCGCCGTGCATGGCCTCGGCCCTGACGCCGTGGCGGGCGAGCTTGTCCGCGAGTCGGTCGGCCCCTCGCTTCGTCCGCACGAAGACGAGCGTCAGGCCCTCGGAGGCGCGGAGGTGGTCTACGAGCGTCTCGACCTTGCTGTGGGGACTGACCGCAACGAAGCGGTGCTCCATCTCGCCGGCCGTCGGATCGTCGGGCAGCTCCCCGTCGAACCGCGACGGGCTCGAGGTGTACTCGCGCGCGAGCTCGCCGACCTCGCCGTCGAGCGTCGCCGAGAAGAACATCGTCTGCCGGTTCCGGGGCACCCGCCGCACGATCCGATCGACCTGCGGCTTGAAGCCCATGTCGAGCATCCGGTCGGCCTCGTCGAGGACGAGGATCTTGATGCCCGAGAGATCGAGCAGCTTCCGCTCCGCGAGGTCCTCGAGCCGGCCCGGCGTCGCGACGAGGACATGCGACTTCCTCGCTTCCGCCGCCTGCTTGCGGAGCGGAAGGCCGCCGTAGACGGCCGTCACCCAAAGCGATTTCGCTCTCGCGAGCGAGCGAAGCTCCTCGGTCACCTGCGCGGCAAGCTCGCGCGTCGGGACGAGCACGAGAGCGCTCGGCCGGGCGTCCTTGATCGTCGTGCGCTCCACGATCGGGATCGCGAAGACGAGCGTCTTCCCCGACCCGGTGGGCGACTTCGCCAGCACGTCGAGGCCGGCGAGTGCATCGGGAAGGGCAAGGGACTGGATCGGGAACGGCTGCTCGATCGAGCGAGCCGCAAGCGCGTCGACGACAGGCGTCGAGACCCCGAGCGCGCGGAAAGACTCCTTGGACATGCGTTCTACTCCTTCTGGTTCGAGACTTGCCTACCCCGAACAGCCCGAAGGAGGAACGAGAAGCTCATCTCACGGCCGGCCCATCGCCAGCCTGTTGGTACCACGGTAGCAGGAGCATCGGCAGGGCCGGGTCGTGCGAAGCTAGGCCTGTGGACGCGAAGACCATTGCTGCGGTTGTAGTTCGAAGCGGAATCCGTTAGAAGTCGCCCAATGACGGCGGCCCTCGCGCGCGTGTGTGCACGCCACCCTTGGCGCACGATCGCGGGCTGGCTGATCGCGGCCGTGGTCGGAATCCTGCTCGCGGGCTCGTTCCTGGGTGGGCGCCTCTCGAGCCAGGGTCAGGTGACCAGCAGACCCGCGTCGATCCGGGCGAACGACCTGCTCGACCAGCGCTTCCCCGCCCAGGCAGCGTCGTTCGAGCTCGTCGTCGTACGCTCGCCGACGGAGACGGTGGACTCGCAGGCGTTCCGGGCCGAGGTGTCCCGCCTCGAGAACGCCGGCCGCGCCAGCAAGGTCGTCTCCGGCGCGAGCGTCTACTACGCGAACCACGATCCCGCGCTCGTCTCGAGCGACCGCCACGCCCTGCTGATCCCGATCACGCTCACGCAGAAGGGCGTGGACGACAACGCGTCCCCCCTCGTCGACGCCGTCAAGCGGTTCGACGGGAAAAACGGCTTCAGCGTCACGATCACCGGCGAGCAGACGACCAACTACGACTTCAACCATCTTTCCCAGCACGACCTCGAGTCGGGCGAGCTCCAGATCGGACTGCCCGCCGCCATCCTCGTCCTCCTCGTCGTGTTCGGAGCGGTCGTCGCCGCGTCCCTGCCCCTGATCCTGGCAATCGTCTCGATCGCCGCCGCGCTCGGCCTGACGACCCTGCTCGCGCTCGAGTTCAACCTGTCGATCTTCCTCGTCAACATGCTGACGGGGATGGGGCTGGCGCTCGGCATCGACTACGCCCTCTTCGTCTCTTCGCGCTTCAGGGAGGAGCGTGCCCACGGGAAAGAGAAGGCCGAGGCGATCGCCTCGGCCGGCGCGACGGCGAGCAAGGCAGTCCTCTTCAGCGGCACCTCGTTCGTGCTCGCGATGCTCGGGCTCCTGATGGTCCAGAGCACGATCATGCGTAGCCTCGCGGTGGGCGCGATCCTGGTCGGCGTCGTCGCCGTGGCGGCCGCGCTGACCCTGCTGCCGGCGATCCTCAGCCTGCTCGGCGACAGGATCAACAGGCTCAGGATCCCGATCGTCGGGAAGAGGGCGGCGGAGGAAGCAGGGCAGGAGAGCCCGTTCTGGGACGCGATCGTGCACCGGGTCATGCGCCGTCCGCTCATCAGCTTCGTCGCCGTCGCGGCGCTGCTGCTCGCGGCGGCCTCGCCGCTCTTCGGCATGAACATCGGCGCCTCCGGGATCAGCACATTCCCGAAGAGCGCGATCTCGAGACAGGGTTTCGCGGCGGTCAGCCGCTACTTCCCGCAGGCGAGCGCCGAGCCCGCCCAGGTCGTGATCGACGGACATCCGTCGTCTCCCCCGGTCAAGGCTGCGATCGGAAAGCTCAAGTCCGAGCTCGCGCAGGACCACGCCTTCGGCAAGGCGCTGCTCGCCGTCAACCCCGCTGGGAACCTCGGCGTGCTGAACGTATCCCTGACGTCCGATCCTCTCGGCGATCTGGCGATCGAGGCCGTCAAGCGCCTGCGGTCGACGTACGTCCCGCAGGCCTTTGCCGGCACCGGGGTCCAGGTGCTCGTCACGGGCAACACGGCCGAGAACATCGACTACTTCGACGTCATGTCCTTCTGGCTGCCGATCGAGCTCGCCGTCGTGCTCGGGCTCAGCTTCCTGCTGCTGACGGTCGCCTTCCGCTCGATCGTGGTTCCGGCCACGGCGATCGTCCTCAACCTGCTGTCCGTGGGAGCCTCCTACGGGCTGCTCGTGCTCGTCTTCCAGCACGGCGTCGGGGCGGGGCTCTTCGGCTTCCACAAGATCGACGTGATCGAGGCGTGGGTACCGCTGTTCCTGTTCGCGGTCCTGTTCGGGCTCTCGATGGACTATCAGGTGTTCCTGCTCAGCCGCATCCGCGAGCGGTTCACCTCCTCGGGAGACACGAGTGACGCGGTCGGGTACGGGATCGGGTCGACGGCGCGCCTGATCACCGGCGCCGCCCTGATCATCGTCACCGTCTTCATCGGCTTCGCCGCAGGCGACCTCGTCATGTTCCAGCAGATGGGCTTCGGCATCGCCGTCGCGCTGCTGATCGACGCCACGCTCGTCCGCTCCGTCCTCCTCCCCGCTGCGATGCAGATGCTCGGGCGGCGGAACTGGTATCTCCCGCGCTGGCTCGGCTGGATTCCGCGTATCTCGGTCGAAGGCGAGGCCGCCGCGCCGGCCCGCCCGGCCGCTCCACAGCCCTAGAGCGGCGCGGGCTCCTGAACCGGATCCAGGGGAAGGAACCGGCCACAGGCCGCAGAAACAATGAGCGATGAACCTCGAGGAGACCATCGCAGTCGCGGTCGGCATCACCGTGGCAATCGCGTTCCTGGCGTTCTACGTGTTCGCCGCGGGCGTGCCGTTCATCAACGGCTAGCCGAAGCCGACCCGTTAAAGACTGCGGCCGGGCAAGCCCGACCGCTGTCTCTCCCCCCTGCGCGGTCGCGAGGGGCGGAAGCTTTGTGACGCCTGCCGGCCCCGGCGAGGGGGCCGGCAGACATCCATCTGTCCCCTTACCGCTGAACCAAAACGTCGTCTACCCACACTCCCTGATAGAGAGGCGAGGAGACGAGGTCGTCGCTCGCGAACCGGAAGCGCACGTACAACGCTCCGGCCGGTGCCTGAAAAGCGGCCGTCTCGTGGGTGAACGCGGGGTAATCCTCGTTCGTCCCGCTGAAGGTCCTCGAGTCGGTCCAGTCCGAGGTCGCCGGATCCTTGAGCCACGGCACCGAGTTCCACACCTGCCCGTCGGACGACCACTCGACGTTGAGGAAGTCGAACCCGGGCTCGCTGTCCTGCTTCCGCCAGAAGTCGAGATAGACCCAGCCGCCAGCGGAGGTGAGCTGCGGCGAGATCAGCGAGGTCGTCGACTGGTCGGTATAGGGCGTGACCTGGAAGTCGGCCGCGGAGTTGTTGGCGCCGGGTGCGCCGCGCTGCCACTGCGTCACGCCGAGACCCTGGCCGTCGGTCGACTGGACGGTCCACCCCTGCGCGTCCGTCTCGAACCCGAACGGCCCCGCAAGCGTCACCCCGGCGGGCGCCGGAGGTTTGGGCAGCGTGCCCCCGCCCGTGTCGGTCGAGCCACCGATCAGCTTCTTGAACTGATACGTCCAGACGCCGCGGCCGTACGTCGCGGCGACGAGCAGGTTCGGATTGTTCGGCTTCAGCGTCAGCATGCTGATCGGCACGATCGGCAGCCCCGTCAGGGGGGCGTACGTCGTCCCGCCCTTGAGGGCATTGGCGTAGACGCCGGTGTCGGTCCCGACGATCACCTGGCCGGCGCCGCGGATCGTCACCCACGTGGCAGGGACGTCCGGCAGGTTTCCGGAGATGTCGGTGAACGACGCACCGGCGTCGTGTGAGACGAACACGTGGCCGACGCCGACGTTGGTGTTCGAGTCCTGCAGAGACCCCGGCGGGACCCAGCGCCGGCTGTAGCCACCGAGCGTGACGTAGACCGTGTTCGGGTCCTTCGGGTCGATCGTCACCGAGGTGATGAACCGGTTCGGGAGCCCGGCGGCCGCGGCGATGTGCCAGCCGTCGGAGCTCATCTGCTTCGGAGGCAGGGCGCCGCCGACGTTGGTCGCGAGCCCGTTCTTGAACTGGGCCGTCTGGTTGAGGATGTCGCAGACGCCGCAGAAGCCGACGTAGACCGCGTTGCCCCGAACGTCGATCGCGGACATCTGGTTGCCCGGATCGGTCGAGCTCGGAGTCGCCGACACGTCACCCGGGTGCTGGGCGGTGCCGAGGTCGTAGACGATGCTCCAGGACTTGTCGGAGCTGGTGCCCGTATCAGGGCCGTACGTTGTTTCTGCGACCTCGTTGCCCGCGGTCACGAGATGGCGAGCGTTGGTCGCATCCATGTCGAACGGATTGACGAAGCGGGTGTTCGTCAGGCCCGGGTCGATACCGCGCCAGGACTGGCCCCCGTCGGTCGTCACCCGCATGTCGTTGTAGACGTACGCCTCGTAGGCGATCTTGCTGTTGGCGGGATCGACCGCGGCGAACGTGCCGTCGCCTCCGAAGGTCTCGTACTGCTTCCCGTTGGGCGCGATCTTCTCGTGGCCGTTGTCCTGCAGGCCGGCCCAGGCGGTGCCGTCGTTCGCCATCGCCACCGAGTACGGCAGCAACGTGTTGAAGCCGGTCTGGTTGCCGTCTCCCCAGCCGCCGTTGTCCAGCTCCGCGCCGGCTGCAACGTGATTGCGGTAGAAGCCGCCATCGTTTGTCGCCGCGAGCGTGACGCCGCCCGTCCCGTCCGGGATCCACTGCCCGTCCTGCTGGTCCGGGTGAGTGGTCGTCGACGTCGTCGGCGGACGGTTGGTCGGGCACTCGGGCAGCCCGAGCGACAGGAAGACGCAGGTGTCGCCGCTGTAGTAGCGGCCGATCACCTTGAAGGTCGTCGGGCCGTTCAGCGGCACCGGCAGCTCGTTCTGCCAGACCTCCTCGAGCCCGAACGCGAGCCTGGTCGGAATCCCGAGCAGCGTCTGCCGCGTCGGATCCGGCGAGATCCACTCGTTGTACCAGGCCTGGACGCCCGGCTCGTAGCCGACGGCCTGTCCGTAGCCGACGAGCGCCGACCCTGAGGCCGGGTCCTTGGCGATCGCGTCGTCGTCGGCCATCAGCGTCCACGTCTTGCCGAAGTCGGCGGAGACGTAGATGCCGTTCAGCAACGTTCCCGGCCGGACCGCGTTCGTCGGATCCTGCACGGGCGCGTCGAGGAGGTCGAGCTCGCCGTTGAGGGCGGCGGCGTCCTGGACGATCGCGTACAGATAGTCGTGATCCTGCGCCGAACCGGTCGTCGCGCCGAGCTCGACGCGACCCTGGCGGTGCTGGCTCGGCCAGCCGAGCGCGCTCATCTTCGAGAACGTTCCCGGAGCCCCGGTATCCGAGCGATAGAGCCCCTGCCCGAGAGACTGGATCGTGCCGTCCGCGTTCTGGCGGTCGCTCGCGCGCCAGCCGACGACCGCGAGCACGGTCCCCGCGGCCACTTCGGAATTGACGCCGCCGGGCGGCCTGACGACGACGTCGGTGACGACGTTCGCGAGCTGGCACTTCCCGCCGCCGGCGACACCCGTGCAGCTGACGCCCGGGGCCACCTCGCCGGTGGGCAGATTCACGTTCAGGTAGGTCTTCCCCCCGTCGGTCGAGCGGAAGAGCCCGTAGAGCGTGGCCGCATAGACGATGTTCGGATTCGTCGGATCGACGTCGATCGAGAACCCGAGTGCCCCGTCGGGGATCCCGGTCGCCTTCGTCCACGTCGAGCCGAGATTGGTGCTGTAGAAGGCCCCGTAACCGGTGTAGCCACCGCCTCCGAAGGTCGGGTCACCGCTGACCGTGACGACGGTCCCGCCGTTCGCCGCGGTCCAGTCGACCGCGCCGACGACCTGGCTCGGAAGCGAGTCGCCGATCGAGCGCCAGCTCTGCCCCTGGTCGGTCGAAAGCCAGATTCCGCCGGTCCCGAGCGCCGCGAACAGCCGATTGTGCGCCGCGTCGTAGGCGAGGTCGTCGATCCGGCCCATGTTGTCGACGAAGCCGAGGCCGTTCACCGAGGTATAGGCCGGGTCGTTGACGATCAGCGGGCCGGTGCCGTACGGCTGCCACGTTCCGTCGGTCCCGTCGACCTTCTTTCCCGCCTTGACCAGCGCCTGGTGCTCGGCGACCGCGTTCGCGTAGGCGCCGGGCGCGGCATGGTCGTACGGGGCGCTGCGAACGGACTCGAGCCCCTCCTGGTGCAGGATGCTCTCGAACAGGGGCTCGGGGTGCTTCGCCGCCATGCACATGCCAGCGTCGGCGTCCTGGCCCGACTTCTCTGTTACGTATCCGGCCGGGCAGCCGAGACTCTTGGGGCTGCCTGCTGAGCCGGAGTGGACTGCTGCTCCGATGCCGAGGCTCACAGCCGCGGCGATGAGTGCAAAGCCGTAGAGATACGGCCGCTTCAAGATGCGCATGGTGTGACGTCCCCCCTCCTCTTCGACCGCGCAGGAAATTGTGGGCTTGCTTATACCCGACATTTCCTTGCCGCGAAACATGAGAATCAGAGAGAGTTCTTGGCCAAAGCGACTGAAATTGATCGCGATTGAATATTCAGTCAATTGACTGCTCGTTCAACCAACCTGATTGAACAGTCGATCAAGCACTAGACTCGCCCGCGTGGAGGGCGACGATCTCCGCGCGCTGATGCGACGGTTCCCGAGCGGCGTCGCGGTCGTGACCGTCGACACCGATGAGGAGCGGCTCGGCCTGACGGTGGGGACGCTGGTCTCGCTCTCGCTCGAGCCGCCACTCGTCGGGATCTCGATCGCTCGCGAGGCGGCCATGCACGAGCTCCTGCGGCGGGCCGGGGGATTCGCGCTCAGCCTGCTCGCCGCCGGCCAGGAGGCGGTCGCGCAACACTTTGCACGCGGCGTCCCGCCGATCGCGCACTGGCACGGGATCGCCCACCGGGAAGGAGCCTCTGGGGCGCCCTTGCTCGAGGGCGCCCTCGGCTGGCTCGAATGCCGGACGTGGGCCGAGCACGACGCCGGCGACCACACCTTCTTCGTCGGCGAGGTTCTCGGGGCCGAGCTCGGGACCGCGGCGCCTCCGCTGCTGTACCTGGACGGCCGCTACCGCTCGCTGTGATCGAGACGGTCGTCTTCGACCTGGACGGGATCCTGGTCGACTCCGAGCAGGTGTGGGACCAAGTGCGAGAGCAGCTCGTCCTCGAGCGGGGTGGGCGCTGGCACGACCGCGCGCAGCGCGACATGATGGGGATGAGCTCCGACGAATGGTCGCGGTACATGCACGAGGAGCTCGGGCTGAAGGAGCCCCCGGAGGAGATCTCCGCCGAGGTCGTGCGCCGGCTGATGGCGATCTACCGCGAGCGTTGCCGTTGCTCCCAGGCGCGCGCGAGGCGGTCGAGCGCTTGGCAGCACGCTGGCCGCTCGGGCTCGCTTCCTCCTCCAACCGACCGGTGATCGACCTCGTGCTCGAGCTCGCCGGCCTCGAGGCGCTCTTCCGGGCCACCGTCTCGTCGGAGGAAGTCGGCCGCGGCAAGCCGGCGCCCGACGTCTATCTCGAGACGGCCGCCAGGCTCGGCGTCGACCCGACACGGTGCGCAGCGATCGAGGACTCCCGAAACGGGATCCGCTCCGCGCACTCGGCCGGCATGTGCATGGTGGCGATTCCCAACCGAGTGTTTCCGCCTCCTGACGAAGCTCTCGCGCTGGCGGACGCGGTGATCGACTCGCTGGACGAGCTGTCGCCGGAGCTCGTCGTCAGCGCTTGCGAGCGAGCGTCATCCCGTCACGGACGGTGAGCATCACGCACACCACCCGATCGTCGTTGCGAATGTGCTCGTTGATCTCCCGGATCGCACGGGTGGATTCGTCGTCGTCCCCCTCCTCGACCACGCGGCCCGACCAGAGCACGTTGTCCACCACGATCAGCCCGTCCTCGCCCAGCTTCTGCAGCACGGCTTCGTAGTAGTTCCTGTAATTGTGCTTGTCCGCGTCGATGAACACGAGGTCGAACGGCCCTTCCAGCGTGTCCAGGGTCTCCAGGCCCGGGCCGAGGCGGTAGTCGATCCGGTCGGCCACTCCCGCCTCCTCGGCGTAGCGGCGCGCGATCTCCTGGGCTTCGGGATTCACGTCGCAGGTGACGACCCGCCCGCCGGGCGGCAGCCCGCTCGCCATCGAGATCGACGACCAGCCGGTGAAGGTTCCGAGCTCGACCACCATCCGGGCGCCGGACAGACGGACGAGGAACTCGAGGAAGCGGCCCTCGAGCAGCCCGACCATCATCTGCGGGGCGGTCATCTTCTCCCGCGTCTCGGCCGCGAGCCGCTCGAAGAACGGATCGACGGGCGTCGTATGGGCGGCGGCGTACTGCTCGATCTTCTCGTCGACGATCATCGCCCGCACCTTACTCGGGGGTTACATACGCAGCGGTCAGCCCGCCGTCGACGACGAAGGTCGCCCCGGTCACGTACGACGATTCGTCGGAGGCGAGGAAGAGAGCGGCGTTGACGATCTCGCGCGGTTTCGCGAGCCGGCCGGTCGGCCAGTGGAGGCGCCGCCGCTCGAGAGCGGCCGGATCGCTTCCGTAGATGTTGAGCAGCAGCGGCGTCTCGACCGGTCCGGGACAGAGCGCGTTCACGCGGACGCCGTCCCGCGCAAACTGGACGGCGAGCTCGCGACTCATCGCGAGAACGGCGCCCTTCGACGCCGTGTACGAGATCTGCGAAGTCGCCGCCCCGAGGATTGCGACGAAGGAGGCGACGTTGATCACCGATCCGCCGCCCCGCTCGAGCAGATGCGGGATGCCGTGCTTGCAACAAAGGAAGACGCCCTTCGCGTTCACGTCCTGGACGCGATCCCAGGCCTCGACGGACGTCTCGAGGATCGACGCGTCGTCGGGCGGCGAGATCCCAGCGTTGTTGTAGAGGACGTCGATGCCGCCGTAGCGCTCGGCGGCCGCCGCCATCAGCGCCTCGACCTTCGACTCGTCGGCGACGTCGGCCTCGTGCGCGAACGACTCTCCCCCGCACAGGCCCACGGTCTCCGCCGCCGCCTCGGCCGAGACGTCGGCGGCGCAGACCTTCGCGCCCTCCTCCGTGAACAGGACCGCGGCCTCGCGGCCCATCCCGCCTCCCGCCCCCGTGATCACGCACACCTTGCCGTCGAGCCTGCCCACCGTCAGCGCCGCCCCGCGCGATAGCGCCTTGCCTCGGCTACCAGCTGCTCGAACAGCCGCTTGTCCTCGCCCTCTTCGGGATGCCAGAGGACGCCGAGCGCGAAGCGGTTCCCGGGATCCTCTACCGCCTCCACCGTCCCGTCCTCGGCGTGGGCGACCGGCTCGAGCCCCGTGCCGATCCGTCCGTAGCCCTGGTGGTGATGGGACTGGACGCGCGCCGACGGTCCGATCAACGAGCCGAGCCTGCTCTCCGGGTCGATCTCCACGCCGTGCTCGGAGAAGACTCCGGGCGTGACCTTGTGCTTCTCGTCCCCGACCACCTCGGGCAGGTGCTGGACGAGATCGCCGCCGCGGGCCACGTTCAGCAACTGGCTCCCGCGACAGACCGCGAGCACGGGCATGTCGCGGGCGAGCGCGCCCTCGAGCAGGGCGAGCTCGGCCCGGTCGCGCTCGGGCCGGACGTCGTTCGTCGCCGGATGGGTCTCGGCCCCGTAGCCGCCGGGGTCGAGATCGGCACCGCCCGAGAAGAGGATGCCGTCGAGCGCGTCCAGGGTCTCCTCGACCGCGTCCATCGACGGCGGCACGATCAGCGCCCGGCCGCCGGCGCGCTCCACCGACTCGACATAGGAGAGCGGGATCAGCGCCGCGGGAAGCGTCCAGGCTCCCCACCGAGCCTCCGGCTCCGCGTATGACGTGATGCCGATCAAGGGCCGTGAGGCCATAGGTCAGTCGACCCGCCCGATCAGAACGCACGCGTTGTGGCCGCCGAGTATCACGGGGGAACCCATGGTTCCCCCGTGCGCGCCCCCTCCTTGACAGTCCTCGAAAGCGAACGCAGCTTGGGTGCGCTCGGGCGAAGCCCGGCTCCGCCCAACGGACAAAGCGTGCGGCCCAGCGCAGTCAGCATGTAGTAGCTCATTCGACCCGCCCGATCAGAACGCACGCGTTGTGGCCGCCGAGGCCCATCGCATTCGAGAGGGCGACGTCCACCTCGGCCTGGCGCGCTTCGTTCGGGACGTAGTCCAGGTCGCACTCCGGGTCCGGGGTTCGCAAGTTGATCGTCGGGGGGAGCATCCCGTCGCGGACGGCGAGGACGCACATCATCGCCTCGACCGCTCCTGCGGCCCCGAAGCAATGGCCCATGACCGACTTCGTCGAGGAGACCGCGAGCTCGTAGGCGTGGTCGCCGAAGACGTCCTTGATCGCCTTCGTCTCGGCCAGGTCGCCGAGCGGCGTCGAGGTGCCGTGCGCGTTGATGTAGCCGACGCGCTCGGGGGCGATGCCGGCGCGGCCGAGGGCCGCATGCATCATCTCCGAGACGCCGACGGAGGCCGGGTCGGGCGCGGCCATGTGGTACGCGTCGTTGGACGTCCCGTAGCCGAGCACCTCGGCGTATACCTTCGCGCCCCGCGCCCGCGCCGCCTCCAGCTCCTCCAGCACGAGCACGCAGGCGCCCTCGCCTATGACGAAGCCGGCGCGGGTGGCGTCGAAGGGGCGTGACGCCCGCGGGGGATGCTCGTCCTCTGCGACGAGACCGCGCATGGCGCAGAAGCCGGCCAGGATCAGGGGATGGAGGCAGGCCTCGGTGCCGCCCGAGACCACGGCGTCCGCGTCGCCGCGGCGGATCATCTCCGCCCCTTCCCCGACCGCATGCGAGCCGGTCGCACAGGCCGAGACCGGCGCGTAGTTGGGGCCGCGGTAGCCGAGCGAGATCGCGAGCTGACCGCTCGCCGAGTCGACGAGCACGTTGGGGAGGAAGTTCGGCGAGACCCGGTCCGGCCCCCGCTCGCGGAGGACGTCGTGCTGCTCCATGATCCCGAGGAAGCCGCCGATTGCCGAGCCGAAGACGATCCCGACGCGCGCAGGGTCGTAGCCGCCCTCGTCGAGCCCGGCGTCCGCCTCGGCCTCTTTCGCCGCCGCCAGCGCGAGCAGCACGTTGCGGTCGAGCTTCCGGACCTCCTTCGGAGAGGCGACCGACGCCGGGTCGAAGTCCTTCACCTCCGCGGCGATCCGCACCGGGTACGCGCTCGCGTCGAAGGTCGAGATGAAGCCGATCCCGCTCTCGCCCTCGACCGCGGCACGCCAGGTCGAGGGAGCGTCGTTGCCGACCGGCGTGACCGCGCCCAGACCCGTGACAACGACTCGCCTGCTCATCGCCGGGAGCTTAGTCTTGGGCTCGATGCCCGGACCCAAAGAACACGGGGGAAACCAGGTTTCCCCCGTGAGCCCCCTTCTTAATGAGCTGACGCGCTTCCTGCGGCGTGGCTCCGCCGGGCTAAGCCCGGCTCCGCCGAGTGCGAGAGGACGACCGAATGCCGGGGCCTAACGTTCCCTTCCCGCCGATGGAGGCACAGTTGGTGAACGAGCTGCCGAAGCCCGACGGCTGGCAGTACGAGCCCAAGTGGGACGGATTCAGGGGTGTGCTCGAGAACGACGGCGGCGAGCTCGCGCTCTGGAGCCGGAATGGGCGGCCGCTGCTGCGCTACTTCCCCGAGCTGCGGGCGCTGGGCGAGCTGCTCCCTCCCCACTCCGCGCTCGACGGCGAGATCGTGATCTCGCGCGACGGGAAACTGGACTTCGACGCGATGCAGCTCCGCCTGCACCCGGCCGAGAGCCGCGTCCGCAAGCTCGCAGCCGAGATCCCCGCCGGATTCATCGCCTTCGACGTCCTGCTCTGGAAGGGCAAGCCGATCCACGAGCAGCCGCTCGAGAAGCGACGCGCGTTCCTCGAGCAGAAGGCGAAGGGCTTCCGTCTCTCCCCGTGCTCGCACGACCTCGCCCAGGCGAAGCGCTGGCTCGACCGGCTCGAAGCGGCCGGCCTGGACGGCGTCATCTGCAAGCGGCTCGGCGTCCGTTACCTCCCCGGCTCGCGCGACGGCGTCGTCAAGGTGAAGCCGCACCGGACGGCCGATTGCGTGATCGTCGGCTTCCGCTGGAGCGACAAGGTCGAAGGCCAGATCTCGACGCTCCTCCTCGGCCTCTACAACGACGAGGGCGGGCTCGACTTCGTCGGCCACTGCTCGGGCTTCCCGGCTCCGGTGCGCCGCCAGCTCCACGAGCTGCTGCCGCCCCTGGTGGAGCCGGGCCACATCTCGGGCGACCGCGTTCCCGGCGGCCAGAGCCGCTGGTCGCGAGGGAAGGAGCTCGACTGGAACCCGGTCCGGCCCGAGCTCGTGATCGAGGTGCGTTTCGACAAGCTTGAGAAGAACCGGTTCCGGCACGGCACGCGCTTCGTCCGCTTCCGGCCGGACAAGGACCCGAAGGACTGCACGTGGCGCGAGATCAGGCCACCGCGCCGGCGGGGAGATCCGACGGTGGAGAAGCTGCTGGCAGGATGAGGACAGGCGACGGATACGGGGAGATGCTTCTCGACGCGCTCGAGGAGGAGGGAGAGTTGCTCGAGATCGTCGAGCGCGACGACGGGCTGATCATGGCGAGCCGGTTCGGGCCGGAGGCCTACCTCGCCCCCTACCGCAAGTGGCCGTCACGCCAGCGGCGGGCCATGCGGCTCGCGCGCGGGCGCGTGCTCGACGTCGGCGCGGGTGCCGGGCGCGTCGCGCTCCACCTGCAAGAGAAGGGACGCGAGGTCGTCGCCATCGACGCTTCGCCTGGCGCGGTCGAGACCTGCCGCAGACGCGGCGTCCGCGACGCCCGCTTGATGCGGGTCGAGGATGTGGACGAATCGCTCGGTGTCGTCGACACCGTCGTGATGTACGGCAACAACCTCGGGCTGCTCGGGTCGAAGACGCGCGCGCCCCGGTTGCTCAGGCGGCTCGCCGGGATCACCTCCGAGCGGGCACGCATCCTCGGCGAGTGCTCCGACCCGTACGCGACCGAGGACCCGGAGCATCTCGCCTACCACGAGAGCAATCGGCGGCGCGGGCGGATGGACGGCCAGCTGCGCATCCGGATCCGCTACCGCAAGCTCGCAACGCCCTGGTTCGACTACCTCTTCGTCTCGGAAGACGAGCTCCGCGGTTTGCTCGACGGCACCGGCTGGAGGCTCGCTCGTCGGATCGAGGACGGCGGCCCCTTCTACGTAGCCGTCATCGAGAAGGAGCCTCGAGCCCGAGCTTCTCGAAGCGGCTGACGAGGCTCGCCTTCTTCCGCCACATGCCCTTCGTCAGATCCCCCACGTCGGCGATCCGGTCCCGCATCGTCTCGAGCGTGAACGCGGCGGGGTCGACCTCCTCGACCTCTTCCCACCTGAGCGGAGCCGATGCGCGCGCATCCGGCGTCGGCCGGATCGAGTAGCCGCACGCGATCGTCCGGTCGCGGGCGTTCTGGCCGTAGTCGACGAAGACGCCGTCGCGGTCGGCCACCTTCCACGTCGTCGTCGCCACCGCCTGGTCGTCGATCCTCCGCTCGACCTCCTTCGCGAGCTCCTTGGCGAAGTCGCGCACGTCGCGGAACGGGAGCTCGGGCTTGATCGGCGCGAGGATGTGGAGACCGGTCGCGCCGGAGGTCTTCGGGAAGCTCGCGAGGCCGAGCTCGTCCATCACCTCCTTGACGACCAGCGCGATCTCCTGGACGTGCGACCAGGGATTCCCCTCGCTCGGGTCGAGGTCGATCAGCAGGTAGTCCGGGCGCTCGATGTCCGACACGCGCGAGTGCCAGGTGTGCAGGTCGATGCAGCCGAGGTTGACGATCCATGCGAGCGAGGCCGCGTCGTTCGCGACCGGGAAGTCGGCGGTCCGCCCGCTCGGGAAACGGATGTGGACGGTGTCGAGCCAGTCCGGGTGCGGCTCGGGCACGCGCTTCTGGTAGAAGAACTCGCCCTCGACCCCGTTCGGGTACCGCTTCATCTGCATCGGCCGCCGCGAGACGTGGTTGAGGACGCAGCCGGCGACGTCGAGGTAGTAGGCGGCGAGGTCGCCCTTGGTCAGGCCGCGCGCCGGGAAAAACACCTTCCCCGGATTCGAGAACTTGACCTCTCGCCGCCCGATACGCATGCGCCCAGTATCCCGGCTGGAAGGCCGCCGCTCGACTCGGAAAGAACGCGCAGCGACGCCCGTGAGGGCGCCGCTGCCCTTGCTAGGGCCGGCGCACGGGTTCACGCATCATGAGCGCAGAGCCCGTAGCGGCCGACTAGCCGACGCCGACCCACAAGTCGACGTCGATAGGCCCGGGCCGGCGCGGTGGCCGGCCGCAGACCTTTCGACAACTCGTGCCTAGCTGGTCGTCACCCCCCCTCTGCGGGGCATCGCCCTCAGGACGAGCCCCGAGGCGGCCAGCCCGAGCGCAGCCAGGAGAAACAGCCACACAGGGAGCCCCGTAAAGGGAAGGTTCCCCTTGAGGATGGCGGGGATCCCGGGGGCCGAGATCCTGAGCTGCCTGTTCACGCCCGGGCGGGACAGCGCCGGCGGACCCGAGCGGGCGGGATGAGGCACGGGGGTGGTCCCAACGATGCTCGGATGAGGCTTCACGCCGAGCTGGATGACCGGAGGCTTCCCCGTAACCGGTGTGATTGTCGGAGGTGCGGTCGGCCCGGGGTTGGAGCCGGGCGTCTGGACGGGATTCCCGCCGCCCGTCGTCGTGTTGACGGTGGCGGGGGTGGTCGGGCTCGTCGGCCCGCTCGCCGCGGTCGTGCTGACCGAGCTGGCAGCTGCCTGAATCGTGCTGCCGGGCGGGCCGGCGCTGGAGACCGGGCCTGATCCCTCGGACGACTGCGTTGAGCTGGTGCCGGTGCAGTCGCTCGCGACGCAGACCGGGACGTTGCCGTTCACCGGCGTGTTCGTCGAAGCAGCCGGATTGACGGACGCCGACCCGATCTGGACGGTTCCGACCGCCTGGTCCACGGTCTGGCTGCCGCTGCCGGGCGAGCCGGTGTTCGTGGTCGAGCCTGAGCCCGTGGTCGACTGGTCGGCGTTCCCGCCGGTGCAGTCGCTCAGGACGCAGACCGGGACGTTGCCGTTCACCGGCGTGTTCGTCGAAGCAGCCGGATTGACGGACGCCGACCCGACCTGGACGGTTCCGACCGACTGGTCCACGGTCTGGCTGCCGC
>WNGE01001035.1_pt1 | contig 50999 bp, 37 predicted proteins | sample 5400651 | NCBI WGS metagenome assembly WNGE01 (sample SAMN13153370, study PRJNA577476) | soil metagenome | isolation source: 60 cm soil or saprolite under grassland replicate 2 | place: USA:California | collected 2016-06-15 | reverse complement strand
CGGAAATGAAACAAATATGAGCTGACATTCGATTCGGAGAATCGAATGACAAGTTATGGAAGCGTGTTGACCGCTGGTTACACAGGCGACGGTCTACGAGCATGGAAGCAGAATTCAAGCGGGCGAATCTATTTCCTTTACGACGGCATCGTGGCAGTTGAAAGTGAACTCCAGCGGCACCCTTACCGCCACAAACACTTTCGGGCCTAGCGGTCTCGTCTCACGTCGTGAAGGGAGCACGAGCATGTTCTACAGCTTTGACTCAGAAGGAAATGTTTCACAACGAAGTGATGCAAGCGGCACCATCTTGTCGAACTATCTCTTTGACGCCCACGGCAGCATTATCAGCGGAACGTTAACCCAACCCATTGGCTACAAGGCTCAATCGGGTTATTACACGGATCTGGAGACCGGGCTGCAACTGTTGACTCATCGTTATTATGATCCGAGTGCTGGCAGGTTCTTGACGAGAGACCCTATTGGGTATGAGGGCGGCGTCAATCTCTATGCTCATGTTAATAATGACCCAGTAAACGTCGTCGATCCTTCTGGTTTGCAAAGCCGCACCCCACAGAATTCCAGGCAATTCTCTGATCCGACAAGCAGTATCCGTATTATTGATACCGGGGGCGATACTGCCCTCGAAAGAAATCGGAGCGAGATCCTCCGTAGAATTGAATTCATGGTCAACAGCGGAAGCTGCAATGCAGCCTTCAGGCGAGCGGGCCGACCTACTCCGTTTGAGCTTGTAGCGGGGGGCATGTCACGCTTTCTTCAAGATGGGCATTGACCGACTCCAGCTATAACAGCACACTTGGCATTCCGAATTCAGTTCGGGTAGCTACTCTTAACAAAGGCGCGCGAGCCCAAACTATTCGGAATAAACAGACCGGCAACGCTACCATTTTTTTCGGAGCCGACGCCTTCGATGGGTCCTACAATTTGGATGAAGCCGTACCACATGAATTCATTCATGCGGGTGGTATTGATGAAGTGCCAGGTTGGTTTGGTTGGCTTGGTTTCGGCCACGACTTGAAGGGTTATGGACCCTACGACGACATCATGTGTAACTGCAAGGACCATTGAGAATCATCTTGTCGCACCTTATGTCGTTTGGATCTCAGTATGACTATTCGTGAACTAAACACTAACGTTACAACCGCCCTGCTTGGTCCTTTGTCTTTGGAGTTCCGGATCATGTTATGGCTAGCCATTATTCTTCTCGTCGCAAATGTCGCATACTCAGCCTACATGATAGGCTTCACAAACGGTCAAGCCTCCGCAGTCGACACTTTCAGCATAACTGGCAACGGCAACTTTGCAGTGTTGTTACGTATCGGTATAACAATCGGCCTCTTTGTTTGTGCTGCGGGCTTGGCTTTTCGCAAATCATCCGGCGTCATTGCTTCAATGCTCGGAATCATCTGGGTGGTCTTACTTTACGGTTGGTGGCAGCGCAAGTCCCTCGCATTCTTGAGAAGTGCAGAGGTACCCAACTATAGCGCGTTCCATCCCAATCTCCCGCACACCGCTGGACTGTGGGGGGCGACCTGGTGGGATCTACTCGTGCTGGCGACTGCTGCAATTCTCTTTATCTGGCAAGCGATCGCTCTAATTCGAATACTAAAGTCATCGGATGACAGGTTTGGCGTTGGCGGTTTTGGTCATCGTCATTAGTGCAATCTTCGGACGTCAGTTCCGCAGAAGCCAACGGATTCTCCTAAACTTAATGATTGCGTCAAGAACTTGTTTGTCTCAGTTCTATAGCTACGATCAATCACTCTTAGACTCAATTCTCTCGGGGCGCCTTAGTCTTTTTGACTCCAGACTCTCGACTCTCTAGACTCCAAACTCATGAGTGCCACACTCAGAGTTGAAGCAGTCTCGAAGCAGTATCGGATCTACGAGCGTCCGGGCGACCGCTTGAAAGAGTCGCTCACGCGTGGACGCTGGAAATGGCATCGTGAATTTTGGGCGCTGCGCGACGTCAGCTTCGAAGTCGAAGCGGGCACCACTACCGGCATTATTGGCCCGAACGGTAGCGGCAAGTCGACGCTCCTGCAAATTATCACCGGCACGCTCGATCCAACGCATGGCAGCGTCTGGTACGACGGACGGATTGCTGCGCTGCTCGAGCTTGGCGCCGGGTTCAACCTCGAATTCACTGGTGTCGAAAATGTTTTCATGAATGCGGCCTTGATGGGTTTATCGCGCAAGGAGGCTGAGGCGCTGCTACCCAAAATCGAACGCTTGGCTGAAATCGGCGATTTTATTAATCAGCCCGTGAAGACTTATTCGAGCGGCATGTACGTGCGGCTGGCCTTTGCCACCGCCGTATCGACTGAGCCGCAAATTTTGATCATTGACGAAGCGCTCTCCGTTGGCGACGCAATATTCCAGCATCGCTGCTTGCGCCGGATCAAACAGATGCAGGAGAACGGCGCGACAATTCTTTTCGTCTCCCACGATCTGTCAGCCGTCAAGGCTCTTTGCTCGCGCGCGATCCTGCTGAACAACGGACGCGTGGAGTTGGAGGGCAAACCTTCTGACGTTTTAAACCGCTATCTGGGCTTGATCATGGAGCGGGAAGAAGCATATGCCGCAGAGCCTACTCTGTCAGCTAACGAAGGGACTGTTGAAACGATCTCCGGATTTGATGCGGCGTTGGCCCAGAAGAGCCCATCGCTCCGTTACACATATCGCCACGGCGACAGGAGTGCAGAAGTTCTCGCCGCCGAAGTGCTGAATGCTTCACGTCGAAGAGCAGAGCTGGTTGAGTCAGGAGACGGCCTTGTTGCGCGCATGCGCGTGCGCTTTCATCGTGATGTCAGTGACCCCGTTTTCGGATTCCTCATTCGCAATCGTCACGGCATCTCCGCCTACGGGATCAACACACAGCAACTAGGCTTGAGATTTAGCACAGTCAACCGCGGTGAGATCATTGAAGTTTCATTTCCATTCGACTGCTGGCTCGGCCCAGACCTTTATTCCGTGACGTTCGCCGTGCACAGCGAAGATATCATCAGTTACGACTGGCTCGATGGAGTCAGCTTCTTTCGCATCATCTCTGCGATGAAGATCGAAGGATTGGCCAACCTCAATGCCAGCGCCGTGGCCCGCCGCTTAGGCCAGATTATAGACCAGCAGCAGGATGCGAAGATGGAGCTCGTTACAGAACCGCGGGCGTAACGACCGGATCATCAGCGCAAGCAACGGAAGACAAAGTCATAAAGACACTTGAATGCCAGATCCGGTCGCTACTTGCTAGCGGTTCTGTAACGATGCGCCATGGTCCCATCCTATTTTTGCCGCACTACAAACACCATGTTGCCGCGCTCCTCCAGCTGCCGGCGAAGGTCATGGGCAATTTCTTTGTCCTCATTCCAGCAATCGGAAAAGTAGAAGCCTTGAACTCTGCCGCCGGCCTCTGTAATGAACATGAACAACTCTTTCGCGGCGTACTCACGATAGTGGTGATGCGCGTCCCAGTTGCCATGCTGTCTTGGATAGACCATTTGAGGGTTCCAGCGTAACTCGATTTGTCGCAGCTTATGATGGGCGAAGCAGTTAGGTGTCGTCAGATATATTGCGCCGGTAGGGGTCAGGCGTTGAATCAGGCAGGGCAGCAAATCCAGAGGATGGATCGGAAGATGTTCAAGCACTTCTGCGAAGAGAATCAGGTCGTACTGGGGCAGCTTCTCCAGAGCTGGAGCAAGCGTGCGATAGTCGGCCAAGTCAATAGCATAAAAGGTTTCACAGCTGGCGACACGGCGGCACACGGCCTCGGTAAAACCGACGTAGCCCACAGCATAAGGGCGGTCGAGGATGTCTAGCCGGATGTGAGGAAACAGTTTTTTATATAGGCCGGAAAACTCCGAAGCCCCGATTTCAAGTATCCTCGGCGTGTCTTTTCCCTCGATGAGTAGCGAGAATGCGTTAACTAACTCCCAGAAACGCTGCTTATGTACCGGGCCGTACTCGCGCTGGCCGATGACGAGATCTTCGCGCTCGATAAACGTTTCGGACCATGCCGTCTCGTACCGGGCCATCTCGATTTCACTACACGCTTGCAGCTTGGCCGAAAATGCGTTAAGCGATGGTGTGAGATGGGGGGCAATATGCGGGTCGGCAGTGTAGTCGTAAGCAGCATGTTTCTTTCTGTATTCGTCGCTGTTTAGCAGCGCGCGCAACAACTCAACCGGCGGCAGACCGGCGGCAAAGGCTTCTTTGTGATGCGATATCCCGGCCGCGTCGGCGTGTCGCTGAAGAATTAATTGATAGGCAAGATCGATGAAGGCTTCATCATGATCGGAGTGAGTTGTATCGAGACTCATAATTTATTTTAAGAGAAGCGGCCCTGCAAGGCGAGCCGCGATTGGCGTAGCGTTGCCGAACCAACCTGATTGTCACAGCACCAGCGACCGTGTACTATCCGTGGCTGTTTGCAATATGGAAATCTTTTCCCTGACTATTTACAAAGAGTGAGCACTTGAAGAACTGTTACGGCCAGCGATTTTCTGAAACTAATCTGGGTTGCGTCTGTCCTATGGCCAGCGAGGAACAGACCGCGATATCTTTTGTTGACGCTGTGCTGGAGCAATGCCGATCCAGGGATTTCAAGTCCGTCACCTTGTTTGTCATTCTCGACCGCGCTTGTAAAGACAATACCCTCGAGTTGCTCAAGCAGCATGCCTTAGAGCAGCCGCAACTACGCGTCGTCTGGGCGCCGGAGAATAAGAGCGTAGTTGATGCATACATGCGCGGCTATCAGGAAGCGCTGGGTGCCGGCTGCGATTGGATTCTGGAAATTGATGCCGGATTCAGCCACAGGCCCGAGGACATCCCGCAGTTTTTTGACAAAATGAGTGAAGGCTACGATTGCGTATTCGGCAGTCGCTTTTGCGATGGAGGGAGTGTCTCGGACAGTTCACTCAGGAGAAAACTCATTAGTCGCGGCGGCACTCTGTTGACCAATTCGCTGCTCGGTACAAGACTAAAGGATATGACCAGCGGATTTGAAATGTTTTCGCGCGGGGCGCTCGAGACAGTTATGGACCGGGGCATCAAATCCCGCGGACCATTCTTTCAAACCGAGATCAAGACCTACTGTCGCAACCTGAACATCGCGGAAGTTCCTATTCAGTACCGGGCGGCCAGCCACAATGTTAACAACAAGGTCCTGAAAGATTCTTTCAGCAACCTGTGGCGCCTTTATCGCCTGAGGCGGCAGGGCCAACTGTAAAGACTAAGGATGAATTAGGAAGGCGGAAGGATGAAGTAGGACTCCGACCCAGCTTTCAAATAACCTTGATGCCGGATAAAGCGGCTCTAGTTGTCACTTCGATCTCCGCGCCCAACGCTGTATTAAAGGCTTTGGCCCGTGGCTGCAGGGAACACGACATTCAATTCATCGTCATCGGCGATGAAGCCAGTCCAGCTAATTTCCAACTCGATGGTTGCCGGTTCTACAGCTTGCCCGAGCAACGTCAATTGGAATTCAAATTCGCGCAACTTTGCCCGACTCGTCACTATGCACGTAAAAACATCGGCTATCTCTTAGCGCTTCGCGATCGTGCCAAGCTGATCATTGAAACTGACGACGACAACTTTCCCGAAACGAGTTTTTGGAGTCCTCGCCGAAGACGGAGATTTGTGACTACGGCCAGAAATCTGGGTTGGGTGAACGTCTACCGCTACTTCACACATGCGAATATCTGGCCGCGTGGTCTACCGCTTGACCAGATCCAAACGGCACTGCCCAACTTCGACGCCCTTCCACAAACGGATGTCGATTGTCCGATACAGCAGGGTTTAGCGGACCAGAACCCCGACGTCGATGCAATCTATCGACTCACGCTGCCACTGCCGCAGAGTTTTAGAAAAGATCGTCGTATGGCTCTGGGCGCTAACACCTGGTGTCCCTTTAATAGTCAAAATACCACCTGGTGGCGAGAAGCTTGCACTCTCCTCTACCTCCCTGGTTACTGTTCCTTTCGTATGACCGATATCTGGCGCAGTTTCATCGCGCAGCGCATTGCCTGGGCCAACGATTGGGCGGTCCTCTTTCACGAGCCGACCGTTTGGCAGGAGCGCAACGAGCATAACCTGATGCGCGATTTCCGGGATGAAGTTCCGGGCTATTTGAATAACAACGCGATCTGCAAGGCGCTGGCCCAGCTAAATATCAAATCAGGCACCGAATATCTCGGTAAAAACCTGCGTTTCTGTTACGAAAAGCTGGTGAGCATAGATCTGGTAGGCAGCGAGGAGCTGGATCTCGTTGATGCCTGGCTCGACGATCTGGCACAGATTCTCAGGCCAAAAGATCAGTGATCCGCTTTCGGTAGTGATACACATATAGTCATGCTGGTAGCGCATTTTTTCGCGCGTCAGAGAAGACGATCCACGAAACCACACGAACCAACACTAATACTTAGTGAGATTTCGTGTACTTTTGTGGATCGTCTTTCACGCGAAACCAAACAGCCAAACCTCCGATTACCACCAGAGTCAGCACTGATATGAAGGCGCCGTTGCGAGCTGCCGGTGCGGTGTAGCGGAGTTCTACACGATGCTCGCCGGCGGGCACTGCTACTCCACGAAGAATGAAATCGGTGGTATGAATCTGCGCCATCCGCCCATCAACGGTGGCCACCCAACCGGGATAGATCACTTCGCTGACGACCAAAACTGCTGAGGTAGCAGAACGTGTCTGGACTAGCAACCGATTGGGCTCCTCTTCAAGCAATCGCGCGCTCGACTCGGGTGAGATCGGCCCGCCCGGCAGATGCGGCAACTCATTTGGCACCACTTCCAGCAGCGCCGTTCGTTCTGGGTTGAAAGGATGTTCACTTTCTCCGGTAATGCGTCGCAGTGCTTCCTCGCCGTCAACTGCCTCAGCCTCAGCTACCAGCCATACTCGCGGCAACGCTCGCATGTTTCTAATAATTTCAACACCGTCGCGCTCGTAAACGGGTTCCCACCTGGTCAGATCAAAATGCGGTAACGGCATCGAGAATTTGGTCAACGAATCGTGAAGCGTAATCTTCCAGATAGCTAGGAATGCGTCAGCCGAAACGTTTGTGATTTCGATTCGTTCAACTCGTACGCGCTCGCCTAACGGAATCCGTGTCCAATAACGATGGTAGATAAAGCTGTTGCTCTCATCGCCGGGAAGATTATCAAAGACGGGAGCAGTTTTGTGACGAATGATAGGCCGCACGTCGGAGCGTTCGTATGCCCATTCCGCCGTGTCACGACCGGCGCGTATCTCGCGCTCAATGAAGCGACCCCCAGATGTAAACACACGAAGTCTCGCAACAATCGCACCGTCAGGTGTTGCGATAGAGTTCGCCAGGGTTGTCACGAGGGCTACTGAGTCACAATCGCGTGCTACGCCTTTCAGCTCTTTGGCTTCGCCAGGTTTAAGCTCCAACCGAACATCGACAGCGCCGAACCGAATGCCATCTCTTTCGATTAGCGGTGTCGGTTCCATTGAGAGATCGGCATAGCTTACGACGAACGTTGTATTGAGTATGTCCAGGACATGAGAGTGCGGCTCGAACAACGCAGTGTTCGGCCTGAAACCTAGCAATGGACTCGACGAATCCATCCACACGTTGCCGAGCGCCCGGCTGTACCTTTCCAGGATGAGGGGTTCGTAACCTCCGGCATTCCGCAAGCCATAAAGCATGGTTAGGTTGCCCGTTTCGAGACGTGGCTGCTGTTCATACTCTTCCGTCCACAAAACTGCGCGCGTGTAAATGCGATTCTGATCGGCAGGATAATTTTGTAAGAACCGCGTTGTTGGTGAGGGAGTTGTAAAGCGATCCGCAGTTTTGAGCGCCGGCCACCACCAGCGCGATGCCATGATTGAAGGTTCGGCGAAACATGCGAGCCCGATAATTCCTGCCTGCAGAGCCACACGCCACTTTTGCGAAGCAATCTTCCAGGACCACCAAACTACGATTAGCGACAATAGCGCGATAAGAATCTTCCAGCCGAAGTAATGTTGCTCGGGATAATTCGGATAGTGGTTCGATTCGTCCCAGAGCGGCGGCACCTTAGCAAAGTCCGCGCGCCAGAGAATGGTGACTGCCAACGCCACAAGCGTTATGGCGAGACAGTAAAACTTCTTTTTCGCATCAGTTTTATTCAACACATCTCGACCGTGCGATAAAACCGCCCCTGCCGCATCCCATCCGTAAGCCGAGAGCATGGCCACTGCAAACGTCCACTCAAATGCATGTCGGGCCGGAGCTCGGAACCTGTTAACAAACGGAATGTAATAGAGAGCATGATAGATAGGCGTATTGGGCCCCAGCATCAAAACCCAGTAGGCGATGGCCACCGCGAGCCAGAAAAAGATTCTGACGTCCCTACGGCTATCTCTTATCGCCGCAATTACAGCAAACACGGCTAGCATAATCGCTAACAGAGGCACATAAGGTGTCGCGTTGTTGATGTAATGAAGCGGAAAGAGAAATGCTTTGAACCACTGCGTTAGCGTGTACGCGCCTTCGGTGAAAAGCGCATAACTCAAAACACTGCGAATGCTGCGGCGCGCGGCGCGCATTGTCTCAAGGATCTGAAAGGCAGCCGCACCTGCTGGCAGCAGAACAGCCCCGCACGCGACCAGCAGAGGCTGCCAGCGTTTCCGATCGTTCCACCCGCCAGTCTCGTTGTCCTTCTCCCGTAAAGTGTTTGACGCAAAGACGAGAAACATTGCGTAACTGACAGCGATTACTCCTGCATACAAAAAGCCCTGGCCGACGCCTGTTAGCACAGACATTGAGTAGGCCGCGGTCGCTCCTAATAAGCAGGGAACAAACGGCCGCTTTCGGGCCCGGTCTATTGCAATCAGTATTAAGGGAAGCCACATCACCGCGTTGGGCAACAGTCCGTTGTTGGCAACCGCGCTGACCATTAAGCCGCCGTAGGTAAAAGTCAGCCCGGCTAGTAGACCCGCGAGCCTGCTGAGCTTTATTTCCCGTGCGAAAGCATAGATGAATGCCGGAGTGAGCAAGTAAGGAGTGACGGTCCAGATCTGTTCGGCCCAACGTCCGGGCAAAAACAGGTAGCCCCAGGTTAGGGGGTAACCAACAGCGTTCTGTGCCATCGAAAGTATTGGGTACCCAGACAGTATTGACGACGTCCAGAGCGGCAGTCTTCCATGCCGCAGCTCGTTCCACATGGTTGCCCGAAGCGGGTAAAGCTCCACGAAAGAATCATTAATAACGAAGAATTTGCCGCCAAAGACAACGGGGTGAAAGAAAACCGAGAAGAAGATGAGGACTACTACCAAGGGCCAAACATCGCACCGATGCACTCGCCACCACTCGCGCAACCTGGCTTTATTCATCCAGGATCCCCGACTCTTCGTTGCCTGAAGATTTAACTCTAACCCAATAGGCCTGCGTCGTGAGGCGAATACTGAAATGCGTTGTCTCTAGTTGCGCCAAAGAAGGAAAGAATAGCACTGGAATCCAGATGCTCAAAAGTAATGTATACAGAAACGGCCGCCTCCCGCCATCCTGCGCGGCCATAGAAGGTTCCCTGGCCGGCGCTTCCAAATGGTAAGTTGAGGAAGGGTCACGCGAGTAGCAGCTCGGAAACGTTACAAGATAGCTAGCCCGCGGTTACCGAGACTGCTCGAGGTTATTGTTATGTTTTCACGCTGCTCACTCACTGGCATTGGATCCGCTGCAAAATTCAATTGACTACGGATCTTGGACTTGTCTTAAATCATAGACTGATTACACTTTCTCATCCTTCAGTGCAGTCGGACGTATTTATCGTTGCTGTAGAGACATACAAGTCTTGATACTGAGACTCAAGGGCCGAATGAGGGCGGTCGAATGGCCTTTCTTAGAATGAGAGCATCAGCAATAGCGAGGGCAGTCTCGCAACTCCATGTCGTCCAGTTGTTTATGGATTCCGTCACCCGCCGATTCCTGGCGCTTGCTTTTCTTGTTCTTACACAGCCGGGTTGTGGCTACCATTTTCGGACAGACTGTCGGACAAATGACTCGCCACTTGCTCTCACCTCCATCAATTCGCCACTACCGGACAAGGCATTCAACGCCGACATTTCCTTACCATTTGGACTGCCGCCGCTGAAAGCAGGGCAAAAGGAATTTGTTTCTGTGCTGGTGCTTAATAATAGCGATGTGGTTTGGCCCGCGATAGGACAAAGTGATGCACGGCAAAGCGATTACAAATACTACATAAAACTGGCCGCTCATTGGCTTGACGCCTCCGGTACAACTCTGGTGCATGATGATGAGAGACTATGTCTTCCTTATGACCTTGAGCCTCGCCAGCAAGCAGAGTTTCTTATTCGTGTAGTACCGCCAAAAATTCCCGGAGCATATACCCTGGAGATTGATCTGGTACAAGAGTCGGTAATCTGGTTCAGCCAAAAAGGATCGAAAGCACTCACCCTAAAAGTAACCGTTGAGTGATAACGAACTTAGAATCTCGGCATCGCAGAAGCCTAATTCATACATTAGCGATATTACGAGTCATGGGTGGAAATGTGAAATACACGGGTTTGCTCATCGGCGCAGGATTAGTGCTGTCGTTACCGCTGCTTTTGTATGGACTTCCTTTTCATAGCAGCGACGGTGTCCAGCACGCCATTTTCTATCGTCATTTCTCGAGGCAGCTCTGGGCTGGTGAGTTTTATCCCCGGTGGCTGATAGGTATGAATGGCGGGTTGGGAGCCCCCACTCTTTTCTATTATCCATCGGTTCCCTATTACTTGACGGCCGTAATCAAACCATTCTTTCCCAACGACAATCAGGGATGGCATCAGCTTGGCATTTCTGCCGCTATAGCGTTGGCGACTTCGGGTGTTTGCGCCTATCTCTGGTTGAAGAGGATTGCCACTCAAAAAGCAGCCTTCGCCGCAGCGCTCATTTACATGGCGATGCCATATCACCTTGCCACTGACATATATGACCGCGGCGCGTTTGCCGAGTTATGGACGTTTGTATGGATGCCGCTCATCCTACTCTTCATTGAAGCGATTTCTCGCGGCAAAAGATCTGCTGTGATCGGCCTGGTGGTCAGCTATGCACTTTTGATCATGACCCATCTCCCAACCACTTTGATGTTTTCCGTAGTTCCAATTTGTTATGGGTGCTATTTGGCTGGCAGGAATAGAATAATAAGAATGGCGGCGATCATCGTTGGGGCGATGTCGCTTAGCATCGGGTTAACGGCGATCTATCTTCTGCCTGCTCTGGCAATGCAAAAATATGTCTTTATGGAAGATCTTACGGCGGGCTTCTATTACTATGGGCATTGGTTTCTGCCTTTGAAGTCTGCCTCAATTAAGGCCAGCACAAATACAATTGAACACACTGTTCCTCAGGTAGCCATACTTGGCTCTTTTGGCTATCTCCTCGCCAGAAGAGCCACCGACAGTACTGCGAGGAAAATGGCCACATTTTGGATGGTGGTTCTCCTGCTGAGCGTTTTTATGATGGTCCCCCTAAGCAGTTTTGTCTGGCAGCTCATTACGCCGCTGCATATGATTCAATTCCCTTTCCGGTTCAGTACGGTTCTGTGCGTGGCTACCGCGGCGCTTGTCGCAGTGGGAATGTCATCGCCAAAGGAAACCTCACTGTCGGCGGGCCTGATAAGTTGGCTGACATTGTTGATGATTATTGGGTGGCTCGGATATGCATTGCTATGGGCGCAAAGTGGGTATGGCACCAGTGATTTTTCTCCTGCGACGGTACACAAGCCAACCAGGCGGCAAGAACTGCTGAACAGTGACGTCAACGAATTTCGGCCCAGGTGGGTGGTCTCCCTACAAGAACCGGCACTCGAGTCTCTAATGGGAAGAATCGGCGAGTCTGCCGAGGGCTTGACTAGAGTGAAGATAGTCGAAGGAACGGGAACTGTAGACGTGAAGAGCTGGAAGCCGAGAGAGATTGCGTTCCAGGTCGACACCCCAACTGGCGCCATCCTGGACGTTTCTCAATTTTACTTCCCTGGCTGGAGCGCCTACACCTCGGATCAACCGTGCAGCTTGAAGGTCGAACCCTCGAAACCGGGCGGTCTGGTGAGAGTGTCTGTGCCCGGCGGTAGTCATCGAGTCATGCTGCTTCTCAACCAGACCTTGCCAGAATATGCTGGCGGGTTGGTCAGCGCTGTATCAGCCGCCCTTCTGGTATTAATAGTTGGATTATCTGGTTATTGGCGCAAGGATAAATATAAAGCCTGACATAGGTATTGCCCTGGGCTTTATGATAACTGCGAATCCCGAACTGTTACTTGGTTCCGGCAGTTGCTTGAGGTTGAAACTGCATCCAGTACACGGCAATGCTCAGTTGTCGTGCATCGTCGTTGACGCCCAACGACGATGGCGCGGCCGCGTCCGGCAACGCGAAAGCCAGGACATTTGACTCTCGCAGGAAATTCTTAGGCAGGATGAATTCATAGATGTTCGCTGCGTCTTCCCTGAGCGTCAGCGCCGTTACCGGGTGCTCGTTAAGAGTGATGAAGACTCTCTGCTGATCACATTTGCCGGGCACGAGAAACGGGCCAAGTTTCACCCGCAAAGAAATGTCCCTCACTTGGTCAATGCGAAAAACAAGGGCTGCCTCTTTGCCCTCCGTCCAACGAAAGCGTTCTTCCCTGCCAGACCACCCGTACCATAAGTATTCATCTGCGTCATCCGTCGAGAAGTCTATCGATTGGGTGACGAGCTGGATTTTACGAGGCAACGGTGACCGCACCCAGCCCGCCAGGAACTGTGGCTCGCGCCAGTCCCATACCCTTTCCGGACGTGTGTCAACGTTGATTGGCCTGACGTTCCAGAGCCAAGTTCTGTGAGATAGGCCGCCCCGCGCGTTGATGAATACGCTGATCAGCAACAGCGCTCCGCCCGCGATTAACTGCGCCCTCCAACCGATCGCCGGCTGAGCGGTTTCAAGGCACTTCCGTCGCCACGTCAAAAGCGCTTCGATTCCCAAAATGGCTAGCAGCACAAACCAGGGCAAGAGTCCCGTAGTGAAGCGTGGCCCAAAAGAGTGACCACCCCACCAATGCGCAAATGCCGACGCCGCGGTTACGTGGCCGACGATAATCGCCACCGAGAGCACGGCGAGCCGTTGAAATTCAATGTATCTCCAGTACCGCGTCACGAGGTAGCCGACGAAGAGCAGCACTGGCACATAAACCAGCAAGCCGCGAGCGGGACTGACGAGATTGCCCGCCACCGCCGTCCAGAAAACACTAAAATTTAGGCGCTTCGCCTGGTAATAGCTTGGCTGCAATTGTCCAAAATTGTGCCACGAGTAAAGAACGAATCCGGCGAACCAGACGGCGCCGGTGAGAGCATACTGGAGGAAAAGGCGGCGGTGATAGATGAGCAGGTAAGAGGTGATCGCCACGATGTGCACGGCATTAGTTGGGCGCACAAAGTAAGACCAGGCCAAGAGGGAAGCCAGCCAGATCGGATTCAATGGGCGCTTACCCATCTCTTGTGCCAGCAGCATTAGGACGACAATTCCGAGAACCACTATTCCCCACGTGTCTGTCCACATGGCCCGCGACGCCGTACTCCATGATTGCGTTCCCAGAGTTGCGCCCATAGCGACGATAGCGCTCCAGGTTGGCGGCAACCTAAGCCGGGCGGTGTAAAAGAAAATTACCGCGAGCGCCGCCATCAAGAGCGCAGCAAGACTGCTTTCAATTTTGGCTTCCCTGGCAGGGTTATAAGTACCGTCCGCATTGGTCGCACGGAGGCCGAACAACTTCATCAGAGCTACGTAGGGCACGGAGAGAACAGAAGTGCCTGGCGGCAAGTGATAGTAAATGTGATTATTTGCGAGCTCCAATTGGTAGATCAGGCCGTTACTGATGTAATAACCACGATTCATCGGTTCCTGGCGTGGCAGCGCGTAGTTATCCAGCTTGAAGCTGCCGTGCTCAATTAGACTTTGGCTGAGGAGCATCGAGAAACTGGAATCGGTGATTTGATGCACCTTCGATTGCATAAACAGGAGCGTCGTAAAGGAGAAGATGACGACGGCGATCCAGGTCGACGATGACAACCGAACTATTCTCATTTCTTGTTCATACAAGCCTTAAATACAATTGGTCAATGACGAGAATCAGAACCCTGACCACAGACGACAATTAAATAGTGAATCTCGCGCAAAGGGATTCATAGGCGCAAATCTCTTGAGAAGACCTGATTCGATGCTTGTTTTAGGCTTCAGGTCACTGGCTGTTTAATCTTGAAACACCCAACCACCGCATCGTTATGCCTAGCCTGCGAGCGTCGTTCCCAACTCCCAGGTACTCAGGTGAAGCAGCGTCCGGCAAGTCGAGCACAAGGCGGTTTTTGCGATCCAGAACAGTCTGGCTAACAGTGAATGAATAGGTATTTAGTTTAGGGTCATCGAGTACAAACCTGGCAACCGCCCGGTCGTTAACAAAAACGTTCATTCTTTGCCTATCGAGCTTTCCTGGCGCCAGGAAAGGCCCAAGGGTCATCTCCATCCGAAGATCTGTAACTTGGTCTAGTGCAAAGATTAACCCGGCCTCTTCTCCCTCAGTCCAGTGAAAGTCGCCGCCAATGGGACTCCAGCCATACCACAGGTACTTTTGAGATTCAGGTTTGAGGAAATCAACGTCATGTTCCAGCAAAGGGTAATCAGGTGGTGGTGGCGGTTTTATTAGACCGGCAAGAAATTGCGGGTAAGTCCAATCCCAAACCTTGGCTGGTTGAATATCGACATTGATAGGAACATTGTTCCACGACAATGTGGCTGGAGAAATGGCGCCTCGACCATTAATGAAAATGCTGACTGCCAACAATGTCCCCCCCATCCAGCGTGAGAGATGCCAATTCCGCAACCTCGATCCTTCTCTCGGCGCCGCCCGGTCCTTGAGCATCCCTTTTATTGCCAGCACGCTGAGTACGGCAAACCACGGCACCAACCCTGCTGAATAGCGAGGCCCAAAACAACCTCCGCCGTGCCAGGGCACGAATGCTGATATCACAATCATATGGCCTGCAATCACGACCAGTGACAGCAGGGCCAGTTGTCGGAATGGGATCTGAGCCCAATGCCGAATTAATAAATAACCAACAAATAAAAGTACTGGCACAAAGATCAATAAGCCGCGTGATGGACTTACCAAATTCCCCAGCATGGCCTGCCAGAACGTCTTGGAGGATAGCCGGTTCGCTTCGTAATACCGGGGCAACAAGGTCGAAAAATGATAGTAGGAATAAGCGAGAAATCCGGCCAGCCAGAAGCCTCCAGTCATCATGTATTGGAGCCAGAATTGGAGATTGAAGACATTAGAGATAAGTATGTAGATGGTAATCGCGGCGATCGAAATAGAATTTGTAGGACGAACAAGGTACATCCACGCGAGAAGAGTGGCAAGCAACACAGGATTGAGCTTGCGTTTACCGACCGAATGGGCCAACAGTATAAAGATCACAATGCCGAGCAGCAGCATTCCCCATGTTTCCGCCCAAACTGCTCTTGATGCTGTACTCCACACCTGCGTGCCGAACGCACTGCCCAGGGCAACCAATAAACTCCATCCGAGCGGAAGAAGAAGTTGACTTGTGTATAAGATGACTGCCGTGAGCGAGGCCATTAATAGGGCTGCGAGTAGACTCTGGAGTTGAATTTCTCGTCTTGCTCGGTAAGCCTGTTCCACGTTGACTACCGAAGTCCCAAATGCCTTTCCCAGTGCAACGAATGGGACTGACAGGACGCAACTACCCACTGGCATGAAGTAATAGAGGTGATCGTCTTGCCATTCCAACTGATAAAGGTTCGCTTGCGGCAAACTTTGGGTATCTTGCGGAGGAAGGAGATTTGGGATCTTGTAACGCTCTAAGGTAAAGCTCCCATGCTCAAGTAAACTATGACTCACCAGCAACGTGAACTTAGAATCACCCACTTGCCGATTTGGCGAGACTGAGAAGACGAGTAGCGTTGAAGCGAAGACGGCTACAGCGAGGATCGAAGGCCATCGGTAAACAATTTCCGTCAAGCGGCTCAGCGATATGGAACCCATAGGCACGAAATCACTGTTGCAGAGCGGCCCGCCGGCTGTATTCAGAAACCAAATGTCGATTTTGCGAAGTTAAAAGAATTGACGAAGTCCTCTCGACAATTTGAACCATGTCTAGTCAATCTGCACTACGACACGCACCTGAGGAGAACCATTTAGCGCAAACCAACAAACGTCGTTGCTGATCATGTCAAATTCCAAGATGTAGTTTCCTTTGTCGAGCGCGGGAATGTTAACGTCGAGCGCCACCGACTCCTTTGGTAGGATGGGCCGGCCTTCGTCCGGGGTCAACGCTTCCCAGTGATAGCTGTGGCGGTACATTACGTTATTCGGGTAATAGACATGACACCCAAGCAAAACGGCTCCCAATCCCGCACTGCGCGGAAGCCAAACCGATTCGCTCGTGTTCGTCACTAAAGCTTGCAGCTTTATGATCTCGCCTGCTTTGCCGATGAAACGCTGGGGTTCGATCGTGATCTTAGCTAGCAGCCCAGTTTTAAAACGGCTGTCCAACGGCTCGGGCTCTCCTTTGTAGAGAAAAAAGTCTCGCTCGCTTTCCATGAAACCCCGCGTGGTTTCCATCCAACGCTTAACTGTCTTTCCGCCCGAGAGAAAATCCTCAAATTCTTGAATCGTGAGATGCAGCGGCGGAACATTGAATACCGCCAGTTTCATCTCAGTAAAGCCAGCCAGCTCCGCGTAGCCCCAAATCTTTCGCACGTCGATATTGTTTTCGAGTACTCCGTAAACTCTCATCTCGTATTGCGATTGCGCCGAGCGGGAATGGTTCGGCCCAGGCTCCGCAAAGCCGGCGATCCCTCCATTTTTTAGCACGCGGGCCAACTCTCGAATCGCCTCCGCAGCGTTCGGTACGTGGTGAAACGCATCCAGGCAGATGATCCGGTCGACGCTTTCGGAGGGAACATCAAGACGATTGCCGTCAAACAATAGAAAGCGTGGCTCAGGCTGGTTCCCGATCAAGGGTTGACGGGCATATAGTTCCTGACCGATGCGCAGTGCAGTAGCGGAGATGTCGGCCGCGATAACGTGACATCCCAACTGGCTAAGAAAACGCGACGCCCAGCAAGTCCCAGCACCAAACTCTAGGATCGTCATTCCCGGACAGATCCTAAGTCCTTGTAATATGACAGCGAAATTGATCAGCAATTGAGGTGTTTCGTCAACTGACCCGAAGGGTTTCGCGAGGTGATAGTTCCAGTTGGTAAGCCGTGCGAAGTAGTCCTCGGCGGCTCTATTCAGATCCTCCAGCGACGACTCGCTCAATAGTCGCTCGACATCGATTAACTGTTCGCTTTCTGTCATCCCTCAATTCCCGAGTCACATCGCAGAGTTTTGCTCACCAACGACTGGATTTAGACTGTCGCGCGATCAAAAGATCGTTCCAAGTTTTAACGTTAACTGATTAGTAACACAAGTATCTGGGCGCGCGCTTCATGCACTCTGGCGGGATTCACTACGGCGGTGGCGCTGGTAACTCTCGTTTTCTTCGCCTTTAGTAAACAAGCCCTCGGCAATTGCTACCGCCTCCATTGGAGCGCTCTGTTTCGCGGTGGCCGCAACGGATTAGTTAAACGCATCTTTGCAGGAAGTTGCATCTAGTACCTAAGGATCCTCGACCGGCGTTTATCATCTTCTTTAATGTTCACCTCGTGCATGATGTAGTAACCTCAGTCCGTTGAAGAATAGCGTGATAGCAGAGAATGATTACAATATCGCCGGCAGATAAAAATGGTTAATCTAAACTTTAGATTTCAGGCATGAACAAACCGCTACAAGACGATGGGCCCATTGGAGGCGATCTGAAAGACTCGAATAGCCGCCTAAGCAAAGTTGAGGGTATAGATTATAAGCGCGGCGCCATTGAGTATCCCGCCAGGCTAGCTCCGAGCGATCGTCATCACCTGCTCACGAAGCCTTTCTACAATCTTGCGAACAAGATCTCACGCTGGTCAGGTGACGGGCTGGATGAAGACACGCAAAGGCACTTTACCGATTTCGCAAATATGGCATATGCGCTCGCACTGCCTTCAGGCGCACGCATCCTCGACGTCGGCTGCGGGTCGGGCTGGCTTTGCGAATACTTCGCCCGCCTCGGTTACGAGCTGACAGGCATCGATCTCAGTCCGGACATGATTGCGATCGCTCGTGAACGCGTCAGCAAGATACCCTACGGCGCGGATCATGAGACGGAATTAAGGTGCCGCTTCCTGGTTCACAATATTGAAACCGCGCCGCTCAGCCAGAGCTTCGACGCAATTCTATGCTACGACGCTCTTCATCACTTCGAAAATGAGAACGCCGTGCTGGCGAACATAAATACAATGATGGCTCACGGCGAACAGCTCTTCGTTATGGAAGGTGAGAAACCTCCAGAAGGATCTGAGATGGCGGCAGAACTTCGCAGCGTTATGCGGCAGTACGAAACTCTTGAGTCGCCATTTGAAGGTGAATATCTGCGCGAGCTACTACAGTCGCACGGCTTCGCGATCGTGGGCGATTACGTCGCTTTCAAGGGGCTAGTCGACCGTGAGAACGTAGTCGGCAATACAGTTCAGTTCATGGAACCTTCCGCTGTCAGTTATCTACTCTGCCGTAAGGTTGCCGAATCCGGGGAGCGGGCAACAATGCCGGACACTCGCAATCCGGGCAGACTGCGGGCAGGCCTGTCGTTGCGCGATAACTGGACTAAACAGGTAACCGCTGGGTTGAGAATTGAAACGTATATCGAAGTGGAAAATACGGGAGACACCCTATGGCTTGTAAGCCGGGCGCCATTGACGGGTAGAATTCGGCTAGGTCTGAAGATCGTGAACTCTGCCGGGGAAACGATTGCTGAGTCCCATGGAGACCCGCCCCTTCAGCGCGCGCTTGCTCCCGGTGAGAAGCTTTCGCTGTTAATAAACTTCAGAGCGCCGGAAGTGCCGGGGCAATACACGCTCAAGGTCGATCTCGTAAATCAGAATATCTGCTGGTTCGAGCAGCATGGCTCTCGGCCGCTGCTACTATCCTTCACCGTGATGCCTGGCAGCTAGATCTGACAACACCTGAAGCTTTTACGATTAACCCCCCAAACCACTCCTGCATTCTTTGTCTGTGTGCGTTGTGAGCATTCCAAAGCGCAACTGATACTCCGCCGAGTTGATAAATGCACAAACCAAAGCCTGCGAGGAGGTCGTGTCATTTGGGACGCCGGCATTAATAACATTCAGCCAGAAGTTGTAGGCCCCATCATCCGGGTCCCGCCGCAGATAAGCAAAATAGTACATTAATACCAGGCTCCGCCTGTATTGCGTTTTGGCAAATGATTGACTCGAGACAATGCCCTCGATGACGGCAACTCTTCCTGCAATTGTTCCATCGTCCAATGCCATAAGAGTAGTGCGCTCCGAAGAAAGATCGGATCCGGAGGTGCGCAATAAGCCGGAGAGTAGGGCATCGACCAATTGTTGTGCGTTCAGATTGGCCGAATACTTCTGAAGAAATTCAGGACGTTGCACAAGTTGCGCCACCAGCGTCCCGTTGTTGACTTCAAGATCGACACTCTTACTAGTCAGCACGCTTCGGTCACGCATGAATTCCACAAACGTTGGCTGGCGTCCCAGAGCCGCCTGGTACAAACAATAAATGAAAGAGCCAACCTCCTGAAATTCCGACTCCAGGAAAAACGCTGCTGAAACCTCCATGCGTCGAACGCGAAGGCATTCGACATCTGACTTGCATTGCGCAAGCCGGCTTACCCAGTACTGCAAGCCTGGCTCATCAGGTTCCCGCCCCAGAAAGTCGCGATAATGCTGACTAATGAAAAATCGTGGATCGTCCGTCGGATTTGCGAAGGAAGAATTCACGCCTGGGTCCACTGTTATTCCGCCCGGGACATAGGCAACTTCGCCCGAGTTTAACTGGAGACGTATGCTGTAATCGCCAAATGGAGCACTAGCAGCGACGCTTAGCTTAAAGGAGATAACTGGAAAGGAAAAACCGAATTGTTCGAGCGACAAACTCTCAGGATCAACGATCATGAAGGGCGACGTTACCGAGATGCCGGTTGCGGGCACCTGATCCACGCCTTCGCCGGCCACGTAGACGGTAACCTTCTTGCCCACTTCCGCCTGCACGGCTGTCGTGGAAAGTTCCCCGTTTGCTCCCAGGAGACGAGGCATAAGGACGGGTGAAGCAGCTTGAGCAGGGATAGCAAAAGCGGTAGTAGTGATCTCATTTGCATTGACTCGCAATTGACTGGCAACCTCCGTGCTACGAAACCCAGCTTGCGAGTTCAATAAACTATCTGCTCCGTTAAACAACGAAACCTGCGGGACAGCCGTCAATCGGTTGTATTCAGTCAGCACGCGATACTGACCGGGCGGAATACTCTCTATCTGATAGTTGCCGCTGGAAGAGGTGAAGGCGCTTGCAATCACGCGACCGGACACACTGTTCTCCACCCACACGTGAGCACCAATTAACGGCGTTGCATAAGTGCCAGGAGAATTTTTCAGCAATTTGCCCTGGATCGTACCAAGCTCGTTTTGATCTCCATAGATACTACTAACGGCGGCTCGATCGGATTCGCTTAGTGTCCGTTCCGTAAAGGCAGTTAGCTTGTATGTTCCATTCACTGCCTGGCGCGGTTGCATTGTGGACGCAATCACACTTGAATGTTCGACGCCTAGAAGATGGCCCAGCTCATGCGTAAAAGTTGACTCGAGATCGTACGTACCCGGCGTCCCATCAGTTGAAAATTGCAGAGGGGTGCCATCCTCAGACGTGGGATTGGGATTAATGACGATATCAGCTTCAAGGATTGCGCCAGTTGCATTGTCGTAAAAGATACGCGTTTTACCGGTCCCGCCGCCGCTAAAAATTGACCTGTTCTCGGAAGTATCAGCGACTGTGATCAGATTGACCCCATCGCCATTGCCGCCAGCGCTGATCGACCGAGCGGGAGATGACGTTTCAATAAATCTTACGTTCGTCACTGTAGACCAGCGGGAGAGGGCGCGGCGCGCCGCTCCGACTACATCGCTGCCAGATTTTATATTGGATCCGGGCGATTGCAGGGAGGTGGAGAAAGCGACCAGAATGGTGTTATTCCGCCATTTGATCTGGCGAGAAGCTGACGAGTCGGTAAACTCAATGGTAGTCGACCGCACAGGCGAAAATGTGCCAAGGAGGATCGCGAGAGCGGTAACCATGGTAGACAGACGTTGCATTGCTGAGTTCCAGGGAGGGAGAAGATATAAGCCGACCGGACCGTGGGCTGGATCCAGCGTGGCAACATGGTACCACGCTTCATGCTTTTCATTGGCTAATTCTGGTTCCCCTTGCTATGTCGGCTGGCATGCGCACATTGGCAAATATTTTGCTCGGCCAAACGCTCAATCCTGGCGTCCAACTCCTGGAAACGGAAGATCTGGCGAACCAGTTGGATTATCAACGCTGCTCAGTTTGGGTTTAGAAAGGCATGGAGCTTAGCCTCTATTTTGGTTCCCGATAAGAGTTCGTTGACACAGAGGATGTAGCGAGCTAAACTCGATTGTGCCGCTGATAGGAGCCGGCACGGTCCTTTTGATAACACGAGAGAGAGCCTCACTTTTCTCTGAAAACCTTGATGGAAAAACGAGTGCTGCCGCTGATGAAAACCAGGAGTTTTGCCATGCGCAAGCTTACGATTCTTGTTCTTACTCTAGCCTTTGCCGCGGTCTCGGCCCTGGGCCAAGCCCCGACTCTGAGAATAGTACAGCCGGACGGACCCGATCTTCCCGCGGAATTGTTTTACGGCGATATCAAGGTCAAGCCGTTGCGTCTGCGGCCAGGGACTAACACCCCTATAACGATCAATGACGCTGACTTTTTCGCCAGCCAGCACTATCTTGATTTCTTCGCTCGTTTCCCTGATCAGGGTGGTTTCGACTACTGGACGAACCAGATCGCCAGTTGCATGAACACCCCAGGCTGTAATGTACTGGGCAGAAAGGTCGGCGTCTCAGCCGCTTTCTTCATCGAGAATGAGTTTCAGCAAACGGGCTATTTCGTGTACAAAATCTTCAAGGCAACTCTTAACCGGCAACCGACTTATGCTGAATTCAAGCCGGATCGGCGAGTGGTTTCGGGCGGCTCAACCATTGCTGCGGGCAAGGCCGCCTTGGCGGCTGCCTTTGTGCAACGTCCGGAGTTTGGACTGAAATATCAAAACGACACTACGCGCGAGGCTTTCGTTCAGGCAGTCATCACCACAGTGCAGCAGACCTCGGGTGTTACTCTCTCCAGCCAACCCCTGTTAGACGCCTATACTGCGGGCGGTCGTGCAGCCGTAGTTAGCGCAGTGGCTGATGATCCCGCTTTTTCGCAGGCTGAATACAATCGGGCTTTCGTGGCCATGCAGTACTGGGGTTATTTGGTTCGCGACTACGACCAGGGCGGTTATAATTTCTGGGTAGGTATCGTCAACAACCCGTCAGTGGCAACCTATCGCAGCATGGTCTGTGCCTTCATCACTTCGCGAGAGTATCAGGAGCGTTTTGGCAATACCTTGTTCTACACTGACCGGGACTGCAGCAATATCAACCAGTAGCGAGCTTCGTTGCTCAAGCTAACAAAAAGGCTTGCTTCAAATGAAGCAAGCCTTTGCTTTTGTCATGTCTGCCTTTCTACAGATTGTCAGGGCTTGATCGTAGACTGCTTTTGTCAGTTGCGCTGTCCGATCCCACCCAAGTTCAGATGCCCGCTGCGCGCCTTTTTTTGCTAACTGCGTTCGAAGGTCTTCATCCTGAAGCAGGCTCCTAATGTTACGTGCCAATTCCCGCACGTCAGTTGGAGCCACCAGCAGCGCAGCTTCGCTAATCGTTTCGGAGAGACTGGGAATACGGCTGGCAATGACCGGCGCACCGCAGGCCATTGCTTCCAAGGGGGGTAAGCCGAACCCTTCGTATAACGATAGATAAACGAAGAGGGCACAACTTGAATAAAGCGCGCACAGATCATCGTCGCTTAGATAACCTGTAAAAATGATCTGTTCTGCGACAGGCGACTGTCTGACTTGTCGGAAGAGATCATCAACCATCCACCCTTTCCGACCAGCTATAACCAACTGTAAGGAGAAGTCACTGCCACTCACGACATCCTCAAACGCCCGAACCAGCGTGAGAAGGTTCTTGCGAGGTTCTACCGTACCGACATAGAGCACAAACGGCTTGGTGATCTCAAGCCGCTTCCGCACATTCGCAGTTAGTCCAGGATCCTGACGACGAAAAGCACTCCTTGCGGCTTCCGGGATCGTTACAATGCGATCCAGAGATATTTCGAGGTGTTGGTACACCTCCTGGCGCACTGCTTCGGTGGGCGTAATCACCATGGTTGCCGTGCGGGTCATCATGGGAAGTCTTCGGCGCGCTCGGCGCACGCGTCTTCGCTCATGAGTTTGCGGGTGTAGAACCATCGAGAGGTCGTGAATCGTAACCACACTTGGACATTTACACCGCAAGGGAACTTCAAAGTTGGTACCGTGGAAAACTTCAATCCTGTTTTTGCGGATGTAGCGCGGCAAACCTATAGACCACCAATAACGAGTTAACGGACTAATTGTAGGGCGAGTTAGATGCAGATTTGAGCCGCCACTTGTTTCTGACTCTATCGAGGCTATGAAGCCGCGAGGCGATACGACGAATATTTCGTCGGCGCTGGAGTTAGCGAGGTGACGGGCAAGTTCCAGCGTGTAATGGCCCACACCGGTAAGCATCTCGCTCAAGGGAAGGCCATCGATTCCAATTCTCACAGGATCACCCGGACCCCATCGCAAAGATTTCAGCGGCTGTTTTGAAAAATAATCTTTCTGCCGAGCGGGAGTTGACCCAATTGCGGGTCCTGCAGGCGGTTCGTTCGGCTAACACGAGATATGCTGCATGGGAACGAAAGCTCATCGCCCTCTTAGCCATTTCGATCACTGCACTCGCATATACTTCCGGCGAGTGATTCTGTTCCAATTCCTTCCTACCCTGTTCGCCCATGGTTGCGAAGCGCGCTGGGTTGCTGAGTAAGGCCCTTAGGTGGCGCTGAATGTCTTCTATCTCATTTGCATCAGGACGAACAAACGCTACTGTCTCTGGCGATAGCGTCCCATACCAGCCAACCTGGGACACGAGACTGGGAAGCGCGTGGGCCCAAATACGAAGCTGGCTACCCGACGCTTCGCCCATCGTAGGAAAGCGGAGATTGATTGCCAGGTCGGAGCGGGAAAGAAACTTGTCGAGTTCGGTTTCTGATGAAAAACCGTGAAGTGTTACATGATTTTTTAACTGCAGCGTACTGATCTGCGCGCGCACGTCTTTCTCGTCATCGAGAATATTTCCAAAGATGTCCAGATGAAACTGATCTTTTTCAGGCATTTCAGCCAATGCCTTGAAAACGGATGCGAGTCGTCGGTTTCGCCCGACGTAACCAAATAGAATCAATCGCTGGGCCGAACCGGATTTAACACGTCGCATTGGCAGCGGATCAACCCCGAAAGGAAGCGGGACATAAGCCAATGGCGACTCCGGATTTCTTGCCAGCGTGTCGAACGACTCTCGGTTGTGAACTATTACTCCGAGAGCGTTCTCAATCGCAAACTGGGTGAGCGGATAACGCTCTGCCATATACTCAATGTTCTTCGCCTCACTTCTGAAGCACTCTGCACCATCGCTCCGCCCCTGTTGGCCGTAGTATCGTTCCATTGTCGCCATGTAAGCGGCGCGATCGCGCCACTTTACTCGGTAGAGCCCATCGAAGAAATGATGCAGGCGAAAGTCGTGCAGGACGATTACACCCGGATGACGCTGGGAGAGTTGCCAAATGTTTCCATGAAAAAGCGGGTTATTTCCAATCTGGTAAAAGGTCATGTCCGAGCGGTTAAGCTCGCGCCACGGTATCTTTTCAAGTCGGTAAGTTCGCACGGCTGCGAGTTCTTCGAGCTGGCGGTCCCACTTTCGCTGATCCGTCCAAAGCGTAACGTCCGCAAGCGAAGAAAGCGCAGGGAGCACCCGCTTTGTGTAGTGCGCAATGTCCGTCTTCGCGGGTGAGAGTGGTGAAAACCAATTGAGTTTCATTAGGAATTCAAACGACGAACGACCGTGCAACAAGGCTAATTGGGGCTTATCCAGTTAATAAAGAAGCTTCCGCACAACACTCGGCCAGGAGATCTCCAGCTTGTCGTAGAGCGCGCGGCCAGCCTGTCCCCATTCCTTCGCCCGTTGGCGTTCTATCCATATCCGATCAAGCGCGCCTGCCAGACTGTCGGCCGCAGGCTCAGAGATCAATCCAGTTTGTTCGTGCCGCACAAATTCGAGTGGCCCGCCCGAGTCCGTACAGGTGATCACCGGCTTTGCAGCAAGCATCGCTTCCAGTGTCACGTAACCATAATCCTCATCGAAGGGCGGATAAATCACCGCCAGCGCCCGCGCATAAAGGTCGCGTTTGTCTTCTTCCGATACCTGTCCTAGCCATTCTACTCTGCCGTTTACTCTGAGCTTTCGGGCGAGCGCCATTAGTTCATCTCCGTAACTCTGTCGGTCGGAGCTGCCCGTGAAGCGCACGCGAACCGCCTGTTTGGTGCGTGCCAGCGATTCCAGTACAAGCGACTGGCGTTTCGGGTGACAAAGCCGGCTGGGAAATAATAGATACTCTTCGGCCGGTGCGCAGTAAAAGCGCTCAGCGTGCGGTGGCGGATGGTACAACGGCGTCGAGTCTATCCCGCAATAGTGTTTGAGACGTTTGGCGACATTACCAGAATTGGCATAAATCGCCCTCGATTGTGGAATAATCTGCCGGTCGGCCTGCCGGATAGCATCGCGCACCTCCACACCATTGGCCGTTTCAATCAGATCACCGAGCGGATGATCCCAGAGATCATAAGCTGTCCGATGCTGGTGGAGAATCCACAGAACCTTCTTCGGATGTGAAATGAGATAAGCCGGAAACTTTAAGCCGATGAGAAGGTCGATAGGCGTCCCGGCGACTTCCGTTAGATCCAGGAGGCGACAAGCTAACATATGATCAAGAATGGTTTCGGGTGGATACCATTTGAAGGGCACGGCAACAATCTCGGCCTGTCGGCCACTGGCAAGCAACGCGTCTCTCAATCCTTCAGCATGCATATCTGCTCCGCCACGAATAAACGGGACCTGTGCCGTTGCAATTAAGATCCTCATGTTATTAAAAAGGCGTCTAGTAGCAGTCAGCGATTGACCTTAAGAGTGCAGGGTTCGAGCTGGATCTGTGTCATGAATTCAAACAATGGCCTTCACATGGCCGGCTCCAGTAATCTCCGGACGATGCCAGGCCACTCGATGCCCATTCGATGAAAGCGGGCGCGCCCCGCTTCGCCCCAGACTCCAGCCTGCTCGCGCTTCTCCCACACACTGTCCATAGCAAGGGCCAAACTCTCCGGCGTCGACTCTGCAACCAATCCGGTTTTACCAGCAACAACTAACTCCAAAGTCCCGCCTGAGTCCGTACAGGTAATAACAGGCTTGGAGGCCAGCATCGCTTCCAGCGTGACATAGCCGTAATCCTCATCCAGCGGTGGATAGACCACACCAAGAGCATGAGCATAGAGATCGCGCTTCTCTTCTTCAGTTACGTGACCCAGCCATTTCACCCGGTCGCCTAGTCTGAGCTTTCGCGCTAGAGCTTGTAATTCCCTGGCGTAAGCGGACTCTTCGGCAGTGCCCGCGAAGCGAACGCGCACAGGAAGTCTGGTCTGAGCCAGAGCTTGCAGGCAGAGAGATTGACGCTTCAGGTTCGAAAGACGGCTGGGGAAGAATAGATAGTCCTCCGCTGGTGCACAATAAAACTTGGCAGCGTGCGGCGGCGGTGGGTAAAGCGGCGTCGAATCTATACCACAATAATTCTTCAGACGTTTGCCGACATTTTCAGACAAGGCAAAAACTGCTTTTGATTCCGGAATGATCTGTTTGTCGGCGTGCCGTATAGCGTCGCGCACCCTCACACCATTCGGCGAGGAGATCAAATCGCCCAAAGGGTGATCCCAAAGCTCATATGCCGTGCGAAACTGGTGCAAGATCCAGAGGATCTTGTTCGGATGTGACATGAGGTATGCCGGGAATTTCAAGCCTATCAATAGATCCACGGGTGTTCCGGCCACTTCACTCACGTCTAGTAGACGACAAGCCAGCATGTGCTCCAAAATCTTCTCGGGTGGATACCATTTGAAGGGGATGGCGACAATCTCGGCTTCATGACCAGCGGCTCGCAGTTCATCTCGCAAGCCTTCGGCGAGAAGCTCCGCACCTCCACGAATAAAAGGTACATGAGTGGTGGCAATCAAGATTCGCATGCTTTACTAGATGACAACACTAGCAGGATGGGCGTTGGATGTCTTGTGGCCGCCAGCCCGACTTGTATGAAGAATGCGATCTCGCCACAAATCAAGCGAGCTACTACTTCCGTTGCTGATCTGTCTATCATCTGCTGTCTGGCGTTATCAACTTTGGTCTGGTCGGAGCTTCCACGCGACCAGGCCGTAATCCATGGGCCCATAGAAGTATTGATTAAAGCGTTTTGCCAACTCAGAATCACCTTCAACCGGAGCTTCATCTGAAGGGTTCAAGTTGAGAATCTTCGTGCCAACGAATCCTCGCGATTCAACCAGAAACTTCAAGACTTGATGCGGCAACGGATTACGGTGCGTGGGATCAAAGTAGAAGTTACAACTTCCCACCAGCACATTCTGAGGATTAGGTGTCTCAAAGATAACCACTCCTTCCGGCTGCAAAACCCGCATGGTTTCGTCAATTAACTTTACGAGAGTTTCAATTGGCAAATGTTCGACGATATGAAAACCGGTTATTGCGCCCAGGCTTGCGTCCGACAAGCTACGTAAGTAATCCATGAGATCGTCTTCAACTACTTCGAGCCCACGCGCGCGACATTGCTCTACGAGTATACGGTTGGCATCGACTCCCGTTGCCGTGAGCCCCTCCTCATTCAGTAACTCGAGCCATTCGCCCCGTCCGCAACCCACATCCAGAATAGGTGTCGGTGCCACGCCATGCGCTCTGACGATGGGCAGATAGGCCTTTAGGCGCTCTTTGATCTCTTCTTTGCTGCCGCGAAAGTGCTCATCAAAGGCGGCATAAAAGGCATCCAGCGCGTGCCTATCCTCCTCAGCTAGGGTTTGCAACTGATCTTGATCGAAAGGCGCAGGCAACCGCCGTCGCGCTTCCTCAAACACGAGGGTCAGGCGCTGATTCTGCAAAACCAACTCAGCGCTGACCTGCTGCTGTTTTTGGAACACGCGGTCCATTTCGCGCGTCACGTTAGTGCTGAGCGCCACCAACTCCTGCTGCATCTTCGCATTTTCCCGCTGCCTCTCCTCCTGGGCTTTCTGTTGCCACTGCAGAACTTCCTGCTGCCTGTGATCGCTTTCCTCCTGGGATTTCTGTTGCCACTGCAGAGCCTCTTGCCGCCTCTGTGAAGCTTCCAAACTTACTTTCTTCTCAAAGTAGTCGGTGAGCTCCGTTAATCGCATGAGGATTAGGTCACGACTGGTCTGATGTTCTTTTACCAATGTACTGATCTGCTGGTCGTGAACCTGAAGACCTTGAGCGACTCCATTGATCGATCCGGCAATGATTTCCATTTGGGCCAGAACGTGCGCCTCAAATTGCTGCTGGTTCCGAATCATTGGGGGCAGTCGCATAATTCCCACAAGCAGGTGGAGCAGATAGCCCAAGATCGGCAGACGATAGCCCATTCTAACTACCGCCGGGAGCAGCAGTCCTTCCGTGCGAACATTTTTGGCTCGACCCTCAGACGAGTACCTCAATCTTGCAAGTATATCGATCTTGTTTAGACGCCCGCTGCGAAGACCTTCGATAAACCCCTTGTAGCCTGCCGCATCCGGCCCTCGCTTCAGGATCGCCCGATAAGCATTCTGGATGAATTTTTGATCGTGATATTGCAGAAGATCGTTGACGTGGTAGATGTCATCATCATGAGGTTGAAAAGGAGGCTGCAAAACAATCTGCTCCACTCTGGCCGCGCCCTCAAACACCATCTTTGCAGCCAGGCTTTCCGAACTGTCTGAGGTATCTCCCGACAAAGATGGATTGGTGTGTGGCAGGTCATCCCTACGTGCCGCAGCTACCTTCATCCTTTCTGCTATTCTCTCGACCGTATATTCGGGGTTGATTATCTTCACACTCTAGTGTCCAAAGCTGGAGGTATTTGATCAGGGTCGGGCTTAGTGTCGCAGCAGCGGAGCAAGGTCGAAGATCATAGTTTTTGATTATTGGCTGCTGGTGCAAAGGCTACGAACTATGTCTGATTAGTGTCAAGCAACATCTGCTGGAAGACTATGTCCAACTAAAAAGGGAAAACCCGCAGGTCTTGTAATGGACATGCGGGTTCGGTTTCACCGGTGTTAGCAGGATCTGGTCTGACACCCTAAGGACTTATCGTGATATGTGGAGCGCTATCCGCGGGTCTGCTTGAGAATGCCACTCCACCCCTGGTGACCGTGACGATAATCGGGACGTCTCCAGCCCCGGCCAAGGACGCTGGTAGTTTGAAGTTTATTAGATCCCACCCGGGCATCGCCGGATTTGGCATGACTGCTACAATCGAGTCGCCCGTGATCTCGGTCGTTCCGACAGTAACTTTCACTTCAGCAGTAGTCGCGCCTCTCACGCCTGTCAGACTAACCTCAAGCTCCGTCGGTACTATGGCTCCAGACATGTCAGTCGATGTCACGCTAAATGGCTCGCCAGTGCGAGTACTAGCCTTCACAACAGCAGCCCGTCCGCCGGCATCGCCGGTCGTGGTAAAGATGTCGGGCTGCGCGGCGACGATGAGGACGGAGTCGCGAATCTGCGTGCCGCTGTTTATGTTGCTGGAAATCACGACGGTAGCGGATCCCGTCGACACTCCAATAGGTACCACAAAATTAATTTGCTTGGATGTCTGACTTACAAAGTAAAGTCCGGCGGCGGCGCCGTTTACCGAAACCGACACGCCCTTCAGCTCCACGGGAAGGGCCGGGCTGCGCGTAGCTTCCGATCCCCCAGTTGCCGTTTGATCTGAGGGAGCAAAGGCAACCGTAGACCGAATAATGCCAAGTACACCGGCTGCGAGACCGGTTGCCGTGCCTACAATCGGGCTGGGGCTGGGACTTGGACTGGCAACTGGAGCCGGCAGCGGGATATTGCTCGCCCCTGTGAAAAACGACAGAACTGCCGATGGTTCTGTGTTGGACGCTGGACTCAGCAAGTAAAAGACTTCACCGGAATTATCGGCATTTCCGCCGCCGAGTTCGGCACCAGCCAGGCTAAAGGCAATTCGCTTTCGAGCGTCGCTTGCCAAGGGACGTATTCCCCCGAAGGATCCTCCGGTTGCAATCTGAGGACTCCTTGTGAGCCGCGTAAAGGTATTCGTGGACGTGGCAGGGACTTGTGTGGCAAATACCTGCGACACATTACTCGGATTCAAACCAGTACTAGTTTGATCCGCTGCGGGAAATGTTCCGTCGGTTTTGAAATTTAGCGCCGAAGCAAAGACGAGAGTGCTCGGCGTAAGGGTGTTGTTGTAATCCGTAAATGTTGGGAAATGAATGATATCTCCCGGGAAGCCGGTTGCGCGGGTGCCGACTCGAACAAATGTATCCGCAGCCAGGTTGTAAACGAAGATCGCCAGAAACGGCTGGTTCGTCGCAGCATTCGCCTTTGGATCTTCGGCTCGCGATTCTAATGCCAACTGCGAGCCATCACGGCTTAACCGGCGGCCCTGGCTAAGAAGGTTCACAGTGGCACCATTGGCCTCCCCTTTAGTCAGCGTAGCCTGGCGTAGACCGCTAACTGTAGCGCCATTGAAGTTGGCTACGTAAACTTCTGCATTGCCGCGGTTGTTACCGTCATTATTGTTTCCGGCCAGGTCTGCGTTTGAAATAAACGCGAAAACGGAACCATCGGCTGACAGAGACGGGTTTTCATTGAAGACCGAATAGACCAGCCTACCGCTTTCGACAATATCCTGGGTGTTCGTTACTTGAGTGAAAGCGGAGGTGGTTCGATTAAAAAAGAAGACCTCGGGATTACCGTCCGTATTTCCGACCGCCGTGACAAGATTGCGCGTCGAGACAAGCGCGATGATGTTTCCGTTATCGCTGATTGACGCGCTACGATTGTCATCAGCAACAAAAGGCGGGACCCCAGTTGCCCCCGGTGAAGGAACTCGGCTTGCCGGCGTATTCGTGATCCGTATAAAGACGCCATTCGATAAGTCCAGCAAGGGTAGGTCAGCCCCACTCGCCAGGTCTACGTCCGCTACCTCGGGCAACTGGTAGATCCAAACTTCCTGATTGCCATCCGCCGCAAGTGCATTGCCAGTGTCCACTCCATCAAAGTTCCGGGGATCCGGGGCGTTGGAGCTAAAAACGATGGTGTAGACACGATTGCCATTGCCGTTGAGCGAAGGCGCAAAACTAATCATTGGCCGATTGTTACTAACTTCAATTTGCACCTGGGCCGGGTCGGCCGGTGTTGGCACTGGACTCGCTGTTGGGGTGGGAGTGGGGCTCGGTGTTGGGGTCGGCGTCGGACTGGCTGCTGTTTTAGGCACATTCTTGGTATTCGTAATCTGGAAAATTCGCCGCTGTCCGTAGTCGGCAATAAATATTTCGCGATTGCCATCAGAGTTGTTTCGAGCGGCTGTCTTCTCCGTAGCTACATCCCCATTAGACTCAAAAACTACAAAACGGCCATTTCCGCTTATGTCCCCTGCAGAGGAACTAAACGCTGCTGGGGAGGAAGTAAGCTGAATAACAAAAGGCTCAGGCGTGGCGCTTGGCGTTTGGGCCCGGACAGTGCAAAGCGCGGCTCCAGCAAGCGTAAGCACGATTATGGCGCACAGAGAACAAAAGGCTTGCTTCACAAAACCCTCCAAAATGAAGACGCGGATACGAGCAGATTAGATGCCCATGGGAGCCTGAGCAGTAGTACCAAGCCCGGTGCAGTATTTGAAGTATTATTCCTAACACCTGGCGATAAAAGAACCGCCATTTTACGCGGAGAAAGTGCGCAACCGCAAGTCAGCACTGACTTTCGGTAGTAGGTCATTTCAGTTGATGGCACCCGCTTATCCGGTGCAGACTTGCGTTGATGGCTACCAACGAAGAGTCCCAAACAAAAATGCCACCGGACAAGCTGGTGGCATCAACTGAAAGGAAAGAAGTCGCGCGCGTCCTGCACTTTTTCGGCAGGTTCCATGACGAGTTAGTTAATATTCGCGCATTCGCTATCGCTTCGCGGCACGATACTACTGAAACGCTCCTGATACTCGCGCGAAGTGAGAAACGCGCATACCATGCTGTAATAGTTTGCTACCGACGCGTTGTTGACGATACCAAGCCAGAAGTTGTAGCCGCCCTGGTCCGGATCACGCCTGAGATAGCCAAAGTACTGCATGGAAACAAACGCCGCATTGTATTCACCGCCCACAAATGCCTGGCTGTCGATCGCGTCGCGCAACGCAAACGCGCGACTCTGATCCATGTTGGCGCCTGTGTTGTATTTGCTGATCAGGGCAGAACGCTGGCCGGCTAAATCCACGTTTGAACCCGTTTGCGGGTCCTTAATCGAGGCAATCAGCGCGTCAACGAAAAGTTCTGCAGTCGTCTTTCCCGAATACCTCGACACAAACTCAACCTTCTTCACAAAGGCAAGCGCCAAAGCTTGCTTGTCCGCCTCCAGGTTCGGTCCCTCTACAACCTGCGCCCGGTCCGTATTGAACTCTTGAAAAGTGGGTCGCCGAGCCAAACCGCCCTTGTAGAGTCGGTAAACAAATGAGCCGGTCCGTTGAAACTCCAACTCCACGAAGAAAGCAGCCGACACGCTAATCCGTCGGTTTCGGATGCAGTCGGCATCGCTACCGCAGCTAGAAATTTGGTTGCTCCAATAACCCAAACCGTCAGCATCAGCATCGCGACCCAGGAAATCGCGGTAATGCTGATTCACGAAGAAGTCGGGATTCTCCAAAGGGTTCGTGGCGGGTGTTGGCGTTGGTGTGGGTATTGGGCCAGCCATCGGCCATCCGATATCTCGCAGCAGTGAAAATGTCAGGTCCTGGGGCGGCGTGACACTGTGAGTGAGGTTCGAATTAATGTCGGGTTCCATCAATTGGTTCGGGAAAGCACTTGAGTCCCAGTGCGAGACTGAGGACCCTGATTCGAACGGGTTTGGAGTGAATAATAGTGCCCTCCCCGCTTGATCCGCACCTGAGCGCACAGATGGGTCGACGTCTAAAGTAGCGTTGACGCCTGCTGCCAACTGAGCTTTGAGCGTATTTCCGTTAGTCTGGGTAATTCGCACAGAAGGGATCGTAATCGTATCATCCGCCCCGCCCATGCCAGCGACCGGGCCGGCTACATTATCAGCAACGATGACACCGATCGCGCCGGCATCCTGAGCATTTTTGACCTTTGTCACAAAGAGGCAGACGCCGCGATCGACAAGCGCGATCTTTCCTGAAACTGATGCTGCATTTGTAAAAGGTGAGCAGGCATCAGTGGTGCTGGGTCCAGAGCTATCTGCTGGATCAAGTGCCTGAACTGCATTGCCTGTAATCCCTGGCGATGACAGAGCCGGGCCAAAGGCAGCCGTGCCCACCTGATAGTTTCCAGCGATTGAGGCGGGCGAATTTACCTTGAGCCGCGGAGAGCCACCGAGCACATTCGGAACATCCATCGTCACGTGCGAACCACTCCATGCCAGGTTGTTTGTATTTACCGCAGATGCCTGGCGCTCGGCATTTGTCATTGCCGGCCAACTCTTACCGGTGGTGTTGTCAAAAAGAAACCTGTCATAAACGGAAGGAAGCGGCCCAGATCCATCACCGGTGTCAAGTTGCGCACCGGTACTGGCATTGGTAAAAGTCTGGAACCCGAAGCCGTGCGCAAACTCGTGTAAGAGGACTGTCACCAGATTAATGTTCGTGCCGTGATTGTTGTCGAGTCCGTAATACCAATGACTGCCCTCCATGCAGCCGGTGTTGCCGAGATTGATATTGACGCGGGCGCGTATCTCGCTTGTGGCCGGATTTAGGTCTGCTCCGGAGAGTGCATTGGCGAGAGCAGAGCCATACCAGGTATTCCCAAAGGGGGCACCCGCAAAGCCATGCCAGATCTCGCTTGCTCCCGCTGAGCCAAGTACGGCTGAGGTGGAGGCGCAAGGAAGTGGTTCCCAGGTTGATAGAATGGTAATTGTTGAGGTGCTCGTCAGGGTCGCGCCCCAGATGTTCGCGGCAAATTGAAAGGCGTTGAGTCGCTGTTGGCCGAGTGTAGTGCCGGGGTTACCCCCGATGGGCGCAACGGGTGTCGGATCATTAAAACCTACGCCTGCCGCATCGTTGTTCTGGATCACTATCGAGGCGGCGCCAAAAGCTGTAGAAGACACAACTACGAGTGCCAGCAAAGCTAGCAAGGCACCAAAGAACCTCGGAAAGAGTTGGTACATCAATGATCTTCGTTTCTTACTCGCTGGCTGCGATTTGCTTGTTTAGTAGGCACCCTTGTTCTTTCAGTAGAGGAAACAGTTTTTGTTCGGTCTTGAAATAATTGTGGATCAAGCTCGAAAAATGCAGCCGCAGACTGAGTGTTATCAATGCAGGATTGTGACACAGTGCCGTCATCGTTTTTCTTGGCGACTGTCACGTTCTGAAAACGGTTCTGGAGGTCGACCGATACTGAGCCATCCGGATGGCGCACAGAGTTGAGACCTTCCGTGGATTGGTCGACCATCTCTTTAATTCCATTGGCCAAATTTTGGGCTTCCTGCTGGGTAAGCGGCCTTATCTGTCCAGTTTGTTTATCAGTCTGGACCCTTTGGCCAGCCACTTTCACAGTTACGTAATTCTGGTTAGTCGAATTGGTCACGCGAGAACTCCTCTCTGCATCCTTTGATTCGTTTACCTTGACCATTTGCTTGGAAACAACGGCCGCCCCGATGGCAAGCGTAGTCGTTGCGACGATAATGGCAACCATGGGTAACCGGCGCAGAGTCTTGATCGATTTAATCGTCATCTTCCGCACTTGCTTTCTCATTACTGCTCCTCTTTTGGCTCTTGCAGTTCTCGATTGACTTCGGGATTTATTAAGGTAGGAAAGATCCTTCGCTTGGGTTCTTGCCCAAAACTTCAGTTGAAACTGGCTTGGCTTCCTGGGCTGGCTGCTTTGTCATCAGCTTCAGCTCTGCAATTGGATGACTTGCGTCAGAGTTGGCTGCCAGTTGGAGCATTTCGTTTCATGGCCTTGTTTTCTAAAGGGGTTAAGCAGGCGCATGCCCGCACGCTTCTAATGACGCACGACCCTTTGTCGATAGAGTGGATTTAGATCGTCAACTGACCATGGGAGGCAAGACCTGCTAGGCAGGGGGGACCGCTGTCAGCTATCGTAACAAAAAAGGTCGGCTCGGGGGAAATTAAATTGCCGGGCAGCGCTAATATGGTGAAAATTATAAGGAATATTGCCCTGATACTCGCGCGAGGTGAGAAACGCGCATACCATGCTGCGATAGTTTGCTACAAACGGGTTGTTCACGACAGCCAGCCAGAAGTTGTAGCCACTCTGGTCAGGATCACGCCGCAGGTAGCCAAAGTACTGCATCAACACAAATGCCGCATTGTATTCAGCACCCACAAATGCCTGGCTGTCGATCGCGTCTCGCAGCGCAAACGCGCGGCTCTGGTTCATGTTGGCGCCAGTGTTGTACTTGTCGATCAGTGCCGCGCGCTGGTTGGTTATATTCAGATTCGACGCTTGCTGAATCGTGGCAATCAGCGCGTCGACAAAAGCAGTTGCTGTCGTCTGTCCAACATACTTCTGCACAAATTCTGTCCGCTGCACGTGAGCAAGCGTCAGGGCTTGCTTGTCCGCCTCCAAATTCGGCCCCTCCACTACCTGCGCTCGGTCCGTATTGAACTCCTGGTAAGTTGGTCGCCGCGCCAAACCACCCTTGTAGAGCCGGTAAACAAAGGAGCCGGTCCGCTGAAACTCCAACTCCACGAAGAACGCCGCTGAAACACCCACGCGTCGTCTGCGGATGCAGTCAGCATCCGTGCCACACGCTGCCAGTTGGCCGCTCCAATAACTCAAGCCACTAGCATCAGCATCGCGATCCAGAAAGTCGCGGTAATGCTGGTTAACGAAGAAGTCGCGGTCCTCAAGCGGGTTCGTGCCGGGTGTAGGAGTCGGAGTTGGTGTTGGCCCCGACCCCGAAGCGGTGAAGTTTGCGGTGGCCGTGCCGGTAAGGCAACTGGTACTGACGAACGCAATATTTATGGGTGTGAAGGAAAACCCACTCCTGGCGGGAGTCACCTTGACGTTATTCTGACAGCCTACATCGCCAGACGAGTAGTTTCCTGTCGCATCGGTCAAGGTGGTTCTTGTTGATATAGTCCCCTGAAAATTCAACTCAAACGTTATCGTTACGCTGCTCACCCCATTGTTGCTGGCATCTGCCACCCGACCAGAGACGGAATACGTGGTAGGGGTGGGTGTCGGTGTTGGCGTAGCTCCGCGTGGCAGGAAGGTTACTTCTTGGGCGTTTGTCAGACTCTTGGGAACCTGCTCGGACGTGTGCGAGTCGATAACATAAGCATCCGGCTCACCGCCTGAGATTCCCACTACCGGAAACAGACTCGTGTTGCCGGTGCCATAGCGAGTTTTGATCGTGCCGTCACTTCTTAGCTCGATCTCAAAGTTGATTGGACCTCCACCAAACAGGCAGTTGCCATTTGATCCGGAATTGCACGGTACTCCTTGCCAGCGGAATATGATCCTGCTCGAGTCAGGCTGCACAGCAAAAACGCCGGCGTCGGCGCGCTGATCAGTTCCGAGATAAAGGTCGTCCCACAAGCCGGCAATCATCTTGAACTTGGCGAGATCTACCGTTGAGCTGGGAACGTCGTCAGCATCTCCATTGTCACGCTTAGGCGGGGTTGAGAAGTAGAGATTTCCGTTGGTTGAGATCGTAACGGAGTTGAAGCTTTGTCCGAAATAAGGAAATGCAAATGGCAGCGGATGATTCTCTTTATAACGATCATCAAAGTTCAGTTCCGGTAGCAGAGTGCCCCCTGTTGACAGAGCAACAGGAGCCCCAAGCGATGTCGTATAAGGATCACCGGCGGTAAGTGGCACGGAAACAGTCAAGGTCGCCGGCGTGCCTTCGTTTCCGACGTTATCAAACTCGCGCAACGTGACTGTTCCCGAAGTGTGCCGGTAGGGCAGCTTCACATCGAGCGTTTGAGCACTACTGGAAGACGCGGGCAGCACATTCGTCAAAGGAATAACGGATCCTGTCACCCCATCAGTGAAGCTCAACTGATAAAGCGAAGCTTGACCACTTGCCCCGTCGTCGCCGGAGGCAACCCATCCAAGATTAATACTACGTCCGCTCTGCGAGTTCACATGGAAGTTGGTTACAGTTCCTGGGTGAGCAGTATCGTTCTCATTAAGCGCTTGCAGGCTCTGGAACACATTCAACCTGCGACCGGTTAAAGTTTTCCCAGTCAAAGCTGGGACCACGTCACCATTAAAGATTAAGAGCGCCTTTAGCTGCTGCAAGGTAACGTTGGGATTCGCTGCGCAGATCAAGGCGGCAGCGCCGACGACGTGCGGTGTGGCCATCGACGTGCCGCTGAAAGTGCTATAGGTATTCCCTGGCGTAGTGCTCAGGATAGAGACGCCTGGCGCCCCCATCGTGGCGGTTTGCGCGCCAAAATTGGAAAAGCTGGCGAGGAGATCGTTGCTGTCAGTTGCCGTCACCGAAATAACGTTTGGAACATTGAAACCAGACGGATAATGAGGATTGGCATCAGAGTCAATGCCGTCGTTTCCTTCGGAGGCCACGAACAAGATTCCCGACTGATTGAGAGCGCTAATGGCATCAAAAGATGCCTGGGAAAAGCCGGCCCCACCGTAGCTGTTATTCAGCACGCGAATGTTTGCACCGCTGTTGCCGTTTGACGAAACCCAAAGGTCCCGCATCTGTCTCGCGTAATTGTAGGCCCTGATAAAATTGGCTGTGTCTCCTCCGGAAGGTCCTAACACTCTTAAAGACATTAGCCGAACATTCCAATTGACCCCCACGACGCCTACGCTATTGTTACCTACCGCACCAGCCGTTCCCGAAACGTGGGTCGCGTGCTCCTCCGCCGGAATGGTTCCCGTATTGCTGATAAAGTTATAACCGTGAAGATCTCCAGTGATCCCGGAAATGGAGCCAGGCGCGGGATTAGTCCAGATGTTGGCTTGCAGGTCCTGATGATTGAGATCGATGCCTTCATCAATTACTCCGACTACTACACTACTGCTTCCGGTCGTTGTATCCCATGCTTGAGGTGCCCCGATTTTCGTGAGGCCATAGAGTTCACCAAATCTCGGATCATTGGGCGTGCGGTCAGCCTGCAGGATGTAGTTTGGCTCGGCGTAGAGCACATCGGCCTGCTTCTTGAGAGCCTCAATTGCCGAAATCGTATCTTCAGGGGCCATGCGAGCGATCCTCAGGCCGGAGACAATTTCTGAACCGTCAAAGTTCTCCACTTGAAGAGGCATCACCTTCCCCTCGCTCTCAACCACCGCAGCTTTCATCTGACGCTCGGCCACCGCCTCACTCTTATAACGAACCAGGGCCTCACCAGGCACGAAAGCCGGTCTGGTGCGTTTCTGATTGGAGCGATTAGTGACGGAGTCCTGCGAAACTTCACGCGTTGCTCGGGAAGCAGGGGGTTGGGCAATGCCCGCAAGCAGAACGAGACTGAGGAAACTTAGACCGGTAAGCGCTTTACCCCGAAAGGAGCGATTTTTTTGCAAGGAACCAGCAAGCATGAAAGCAAATCTCCACAGTCAATACGTGGGGGCCAGAGTTATTGGTTCGGAGTCAGATAATGGTTGGTTAATCATGAGGCATGCAACACAAAAGGACCAAACCCTAATGAGCCACCGTAGTCTCGGCCACCTCAAGTAATATATACGACTCCGCTTGATTCACAGACTTCACTAGTTAACAACGCATCAAACCAATCGCCGATCCAGCGAAAAGCTCAAATTAGTAGCGAGAATCAGTGGGATCGTTGCCCGAATTGTTCGGTGCCAAAAGTGCCAATGCCATTGAGGCGTAGTTTTGGGCGGTAATGGCGCAGCAGTCCCAGGTATATCCCAGGGTCACGGTCGAACTGATCAAAGAACTGCCTCCGCGGCCAGGACGTGTTTGAAAGTCGAAGAAAAAGGACGCACCCCCAAAGAGACCGCGTTCGCGATCACCCAAAAAAATCGAAGGACTCCACTGGGATCCACGCAGTGTTCCGGGCTCGTGGCCGCTCGCATCAGCGAATTGGGCTAGACTGGGAACCAGTTCGATCGCGCGCGTGTAGTAAAAGCTTTGGAACGCCTGAATGAGCGGCCGGTTGATACCAAAAGTCGTCGAGAGCGCTCGAAGTCCTCCATCGCGAGTATCGAGGTCGGTACGAAGGTCGACGAAGATGTCCCGCCGCGGACGATAGCGTGCCTCGACATTCAGCGGCGAGAAACGCCTGGGGATGCCACCATAACTGAATCCGGAGAGCGTATTGATCGGGTAGAATTGATTTCTCTGACCAGGCTCTAACGCGCCACCAAAGAACCGGTCGAAGAAATACTTACCTCGCAAGGTAACCGTCAACGCCTCATAAGGCTGACTGGAAAGAGTTGCGTTCTCGCCGCTCCGAGACGCGCGCAAGGCCGCGCTGCTTACGTTCTCAGTGGAACGGCGCGTGAAGAAACGGTTCGATACGCCGTATTCGATCTCATTTGTGTCGGCAATCGCATCGTTGTAATCGAAGCGGATAATGTGATCGAAATTGTTCACGCCGGAAATCTTTCGATAGATGAGGTAAGGCTCGATTACGTGCCGAAAAAAGAACGTGCCATTGCCGCGCTGAAAGTCTTTGGCAAGCGCGGGCGGGCGCACATCCAATTCGAATTCTCCGTAACCTCGGGTTAAGTTTCGGCTGAGCACGGATCTGTTCATAGGATCCAGGGAGTTTGAGTAAAACGTAGCGCGCCCTCCCGCTGTGGCCGTAATCGAGAACCCGGCAAAATTGATTGGAAGGGCAACGCGGGGATGAAAGTCGAGCCGTTGCACGATGGAGGGCGAAACAATAGGATCACCACCAACCTGCTGCCTGAAGGCAACTAAATCTTCCACAGTTTCTTTGCGGCTGACACCTTCGGCGCCACCGTCGAACGAAAAATACACAGGCAACTTCTTAAGAAAGCTCAAGGGAGATGCTCGCTTTTCGATCGTGATGCTGGGCAGTTCACGAATACGAATGCGCGAGGTCGGCAACGAAATGACGTTGGTCCGTGCAAGAAAATTGAAGCTATAGTCGCCGTAGTCCTTATTAACAAAAACTTGCGACCGTTCTTCGGGGGAGATTGCTTGTTGAATATTGTCTGAGAACACCTGGCGAAATGCCAGATTCGAAGTAATGTTCACGTCGGCCGCGGCAATAAATCCATTCGGAAAATAGTGAACGCCGTCCACGTAAAAACTCGAACCGCCCTGGTCTGGATGAGCGGTGTCAGCTTTGGGACCGAGTAAGCGATCCTTCACGGCATAAAACCCGACACTAAAGTATGAGCGCGAATTTGCCCGCGTGCGCAGGTCAGCGCCTATGCCGATGCCGCGCGACGTATAGATATCATTACGAAACGTCACATCTGCCGAGCGGCCAAGTGTCTGATAGTAAGCAGTTGAGACGCGAAACCCCTTCGCGCCGGAACCGCCGAACGTAGGAGTCAGGAAACCCGAGGCGCGATCTCGCTGCTTAATTGAAACGGAAGCATAGGGCAGATAAAAGACAGGCACGTCCTTGATCTTGAGGCTCGGCGAATAGACGCGCACACGGTCACCGGTCTTAATCGTTGCGCGTTTCGCATTGAAACTCCATTTGGGTACGTCCTCATCGCAAGCCGTAATCTGTACGTTCGTCGCAACGATAGTATCGAGACTGACTCTCTCAACCCTGTCAGCGGTAAAATAGATCCTGGTTCCGTCCTCGGTTTGATTGGTGAAACCCGTAGAATCAAGAAAGAAGCCGGTCTTAGTTCGATAATTCCACTCTGCACGCTTACCCGTGATTCTTTGTTGCTCGCCCTGATCAAAGACGACGTTCCCTTCCGCAATGACCTTGTTGGTGGCTTCGTACACCGTGACCTTGTCGGCTTGCAATCGATACGTGCCAATACGCGCATCGACGTTGCCTTCGTAAACAAAGATGCGTGCGTCTTTGGGACCTGAAACAGTTTGGGTGCCCGCGTCGATTTTCAGATCCTCAGTTGCTTCACCTTGCTGGCCCTGCTTCGCTGATAACGGCGGACGGATTGGCTGGTCCTGCGTTAGCGGGTTCACGTTTGGCGTGTCGGTCATCGGATTAACGACCTTGCGATCCACCGGATTGGTTTGCTGGGCGATCGCGGACGGGCCGCGACCGAGAAAGGCACTCGCAAGGATGAACAGAATTAGCGGGAAGAAACCCCTGGAGGAAAAAGCAACGCGCAAAAGAGAGTGAAGCCTCCCGACGTCCGCAGCGGCCAGCAGCATGTCTACAAAGCTTGCGGCACAAGCGCGCCTCGGTTGATTAAGACGTGGCGATGCTAGCACGAAAAAGCGAGAAGCAGCGAGCAATGGCCAAAAGACCGAATCATTTTCCATTCGTCATTTGACATTTATCATTTGCCATTTGCTTGGCTGGGATGAGCTTAAAGGATGCAGTAAAGATTCTACGGAAATCCCTATTCTCCATTTGCAATGGTTGCAAATGACGAATGGTAAATGTCAAATGACAGATGGAAAATGATGCGCCTTCTATTATCTGAATTAACATGACAGGGGAAAATCAAAAGCGGGGGAGCTTGATGATCGTCGCCGGCGAACCCTCAGGCGATGCCCACGCGGCGGCGCTCGTTCGTGCCTTGCGCGAAGCGGCGCCAGCAGTTCTTTTCAAAGTCTTCGGCGCAACTGGACCGCTGCTGCGAGCGGCAGGTGTCGAATCGGTTGTTAACTCAGACGATCTCTCAATTCTCGGGTTACTTGAAATCGGGCGCGCGTTGCCAAAGTTCTGGCGCGCGTTCAAGGAATTGAAACGCGCGGCCCTGGAAAGAAACCCTGATGCCGTTATTCTGGTTGACTGGCCGGACTTCAACCTGCGGCTGGCACATTCACTCCATCGCCGCGGTTTGAAGGTTATTTACTATATCAGCCCTCAACTCTGGGCATGGCGATCTCATCGAGCTAAAACTATTCAGCGCGACGTTGATCTAATGCTTGCAATCCTTCCATTTGAACCAGCATGGTATGCTCACCATGGTGTCACTCATGTGGAATTTGTAGGGCACCCCCTCGCCGGCGAAGTGCTCGCTCGCTACGGACGTGAAGAGTTCTGCCGATTTAATGACCTTGACCCTGCGCGACCAGTCATCTCCCTATTACCTGGTAGCCGGCGCAAAGAACTCCAACGCATCCTGCCTCCCATGTTGGATGCAGCCGCGCTGATATCTCAGCAACGCCCTGACGTCCAATTTGTTTTGGTCGTGGCCGCAAGCCGATCCACCAAAGAAGCAAAGGACGTTGTTAGCGCCTGGCGCGGAGCTGTGTCCCTTCCCAACACGTTACGCATCACGCAACACGAAACTCGCGAAGCCCTTCTCGCTTCAGACGCCGCTGCACTCGCGAGTGGTACCGTAAGTCTGGAAGCGGCACTCCTCGGCACCCCGATGGTCATCGTCTACAAAGAGTCCGCGATCAACTGGCACATTTTGGGGCAATTGATCACGGTCGATCACTACGGTTTAGTAAATCTGATTGCTGGTAGACGCATTGTTACGGAGTTGATGCAGAATGAACTCAACGGAACGCGGCTGGCCTCTGAACTTCTTTCACTGCTGGAAAACCAGCGAAACCACGACATCCGACGTCTATTGCACAACGTGGCCGATCAGCTTGGTGAGGGTGGCGCCTCGCGGCGGGCCGCTGATGCCGTCTTGCGATCTATTCAGTCAGCGTGATTTACAGGTTCATTTTCCATTCGTCATTTGACATTTTTCATTCGCCATTTGTGGCCTATTGTTTCGTGAACCGTTCGTGTAATTTCGTGGATCGTTCTTCATCATCTCTCGGCCAAACAAACGATCCACGAAGTAACACGAACGGACACGAACAAGACGTCAACTAGGCCAAATGAATGGAAAATGAAAAATGACAAACGGAAAATGATCAGCTCTTTCCTTTCAGATGATCTTCCAACTCTTCGACTCGCTTGCGAAGTTCCTTGATCTCTTCTCTCATCCGCGGCAGACGCCCAACTAGCGCATTACGTCTCTTGTATTCATCGAGCGGTTGCACGGGGACTCCCCACCAGACGCCCGGCCGAACGATCTTGCCGGGCAGCACGCCGGCCTTTGAGCCGATGATCGCGCCGCTTAACACGCGAACGTGATCGCCAAAACCAACCTGCCCGCCTATTACGCAGTCGTTTTCAATTATCACGCTCCCGCTGATGCCGGTTTGCGCGGCGATCACTACGCGCTCACCAATATCGCAGTTGTGACCCACATGGACGAGGTTATCAAGTTTGGTGCCGCGTCCCACGCGCGTGCGGCCCAACGCCGCGCGATCGACACAGGTGTATGCTCCGAGTTCCACATCATCTTCGATTAAGACCGTGCCAATCTGAGGAAACTTGTGATAGCCCATGTCGTCGCGTACGTAACCAAAGCCGTCCGCGCCGATGCAGACGCCGGCATGCAGGATCACGCGATCACCCAGCGTGACCCCGTCGTACAAAACAACCTTGGGATGCAGAACGCAATCACTTCCGATCGTGACGTTATCGCCAATGACCGCGCCGGCTTCAATTCTCGTTTCGGCGCCGATGCTCGCTTCTTCACCAACATAAACATGTGGGCCAACGTAAACCGTCAGAGCGATATTTGCGCTATCTGCGATTACGGCACTGGAGTGGATTGATGGCTGGCGTCGAATAGCCGGATGCAGCAGTTTTGCAATCAAAGCGAAAGCTAGTTTTGGCGCTTTCACCTCGATAGCGCAGCTCGCAGTGACATCTGCTCCGTCCGGAATGATCACGCAGGAGGCCTTGCTCGCACTTGCTGCTGTGAATAGTTTTTCGCCTTCGACGTAGGCAATCTCATTCATGCCTGCGCTCTCCAGGCTGGCAACACTGCGAATCACAACACTGCCATCGCCCGTCACTCGTCCACCAACATGTTCAGCGAGAGCAGAGACCGTTAATGGTTTGGTTTCCTTCATGAACCTTAATTTATCAGTGGACCCGTGTAAGCCTTGCAGCGAGTTCAGCCACAAACGTTTTCACGCGGATTCTCCACGCTAAGATGCGCCCTTCTAAGGAAAACTCTTGCCAGAACAGCCCCGAATCTTACTCGTGCCGACAACTAATCGCCACAGCGCAGGGTCCGCTTGCCATTTCTTCTGGCGATTGGCAGGTTGGTGAAAAACGTTTGGACCGCGGAAAATTTGGAGTGCGGCGGCCCGGCGCCGCTTTTCCCACGGTGCGACGCCTTAACGTATTGGGTCAAAGCGCTGCCTGGCCAGCGCACTGCAAAGAGTTGATACTGCTCTTTGGAGCAGGATTTTCGGCCCTTTTTGTCCTTGCCATCGACCGTCCAGCCAACTATCATGACACGACCGCTAATTGCTCGATGCTTGGTGTGCACAGTGCAACGGCTATTTGCAGGCATGAGTAGTCTTAACCCGATTGAGGCGCGCCAAAAGCTAAGCGCCATGAGGAGAGAATCCTTTGTTTAGTGATCAGTTTCGTAGAGGGGAAGCGGATAAGGGCAAACTTACCGGAGTAAAAGGCTCCAAGTTGCTCTCCAACCTTTCCGGGATCGCCTGGAAGGCTTTTCAATCGGTAAATAGCCGGCTGCCCGAAGGCGATTCGATCCGTCCCAACTGGGCGCCTGGCCCGCTCCTGAAATCTTACGAACGCACTGCGCCGCCACTGGGCTTCCCGCGTGAGACTGACAGCCTTTGTCCTACCTGCGTAAAGGAAGTTCGCAGCGCAGTGATCTCCGGCGAAACTCCTTTAGAGACGCTAATGTATGATCATCCGGGGGAGATCAAGGCCCAGATCGTGGAAAAAGACGGTCAGGTTGTCATGCAAAAAACCTGTCCCAAGCACGGTCAGTTTGAAGACGTAATGGCGACCGATCCAGCGTTTCTGGAGCGTATCGAAGGTCTCTTCTTCGGGCGCGACTTCCGTGTGGCAGACGATGCCTCGGTACATCATCACGGCACTTCCAATATCAAGTTTGGCCGAGGCGCCGTTTTGACAGTAGACCTGACCAACCGCTGCAACATGATGTGCAATCCCTGCTTCATGGACGCGAATCAGGTTGGCTACGTGCACGAGCCAACCTTTGAAGACACCAAAGCCATTCTTGACCGCGCGGTTTCGTTCAAACCAAAACGTCAGATCATTATTCTCTTCTCGGGTGGCGAGCCGACACTTTCGCCTTATTATCTCGACGCCGTTGCCTACGCTAAAAAAGTAGGCTTCTACCGGATCCTCGCGGCGACCAATGGCATTCGCTTCGCCGAGGACATTGAGTTTTGCAAAGCGGCGAAAGCCGCGGGCCAGCACGGTGTTTATCTCCAGTTTGACGGAGTGAGCGAAGAGAAGAACAAACACCGCGGCGTGGGTAACCTTTTCGACGTAAAGTTGCGCGCAATTGAGAATCTCGCAAGCGTTGGCATCAAGGTCACGCTGGTAACGACGATCGTGAATACCATCAACAATGATGGTATTGGCCAGATCGTTGAATTTGCGGCGAAGAATATCGACAAGGTGCAGACCATCGCATTCCAGCCTGTTTCCTTTACCGGCCGCGATGAAGACGTCTCGGACGAGTTGCGCATCAAGCAGCGCTACACGCTTGCCGGCATGACTCACGACCTGAAGGATCAACTTGGCGGGCAGTTACAGCCTTTACGTGACTGGTTCCCGCTTTCGTCCTACTCGGCGTTCACGAGCGTGATGGATATGCTGCAAGGGGCGGACGCGCCTTGGGGCTGGTCTTCGTGTAATTGCCATCCAAACTGCGGCATCTTTACCTTGATGGTCGTGAACCGGAAGACGGGCGAGTTTAAGTCACTGTTTGAGTTTTTTGACTACGAACAGTTTATGAAAGACGTCGCCGTCATTACCGATACCGCGCGTGGGCATAAACTCTCTTACGCGCAGCTTGGCATGGCAATTTTGCGCAACTTCAATGCGGAGCGCGCGCCCGAAGGATTTCCGATCTCCCAGATTCTTAATCTCTTCAAGCCATCGTCGACGAACTCCAACTCAGACCGGAACGATCGCATGAAGGCCGAAAAGGCCGAAGACCCGAACGACATTTGGCGCGTACTCTGCGTCGAAGGAATGTGGTTTCAGGATCTCTTTAACTACGACTTCCGTCGCACGGAGATGTGCGTGATTCCTTACGGTACTCAGGAAGGCGAGATTTCATTCTGTGCTTACAATACGGGTGTGGGTTGGCGTCAGATCATTGAGAATATGCACAAGACCGCGAATCTTGCCGAGTGGTATGAAGAGCATGGACGTCATCCAGTGTACGCCGCAGGCAAAGCAGTCCCACTTAGAACAACCAAGCACACACTCAGTCTGCCAATAATTCAGGCTGTCCTGGCCGAGGATGCCGACGAGAAGCCTGATGCTGTCACACCTTACCTGGTCGCAGAGCTCGAGGAAGAAGCTGTAAGGGTTTAGTGTAGCTCGCTAGCCTCACGTTCTTACACAGAAGTCTCCGATAGCTCCTTTTTGGAGTGCGGTGGCAAGCGCCAGCGCGACACCGCTTTGGATAGGTCTCATATGAAGCTCGTGTTGCCCACCTCACAAGGGCAGCGAAAGCCGCCTTGGCCTCACGCACCGACTCACCTACTCTCCGCGGGCGGAACTTACTTTGTCACTGCCGGCACTTATCGCAAGGAACATTTCTTCCGCAGTGCCGAGCGATTGCAGGTTCTCCACCGCGGTTTACTCACTGTCGCTCGCGATTATGGCTGGACACTTGAGGCATGGGCGGTCTTCTCAAATCATTATCATTTCGTGGCTCACTCGCCGCCGCAGGAATCTGGTGCAGAGAGCCTTTCCGCCATGCTCGGACTTCTACACGAGAAGACGGCTAAGTGGATCGATCGTCTCGATGAAGCGCCAGGACGCAAGGTTTGGCACAACTTCTGGGAGACGCGGCTAACCTATCAAAAGTCTTATCTGGCTAGGCTTAATTACGTGCATCAGAATCCGGTGAAGCACGGATTGGTAGCAGTTGCCAACCAGTACCCCTGGTGTTCGGCACGCTGGTTTGAGCGCGTTGCACACCCGGCGCAGATTAAGACGATCTACTCGCTCAAAATGGACAGACTGAAGATTTTTGACGAATACGAGGCGGCCGATGATTGGTAAGAGTGACGCGTCGTTTTGCGGCTTAATCCGGAGCGCCGTCGCCGCTGCGCTCTGCCGGCGCACCGCTAAATTCCCACCTGTCACACTAATCCCACTGTCACAAACCTCGATACTTCGGAGCTCAACTCATGCTCTGATCGGCCGAGTACCAGCAGAACCAGGCCTATAGGCCTCTCTTCTATTCGCAGCGCTACGGCACTCTGATTGCCCATGGAGCTCTCTGGTAGGTCAACCTCAATCGGGGATGAACATGGAATGATGAAGTTTATTGCTGTATTTCTAATTGGTCTATTGCTCGCCGGGGTTCAAGCACCTTTGGTTTCTGGGCAGAGCCGTGGAGCAAAAAACCTGCACCTGTCGGAAAGTGCAGGGCCGGGGCTGAGCAACGACGACATTCAATCGAAGCAACCTGCGCCACTGAAAATTCCAGACGGCACGCCCATCGAGATTGAAGCGCCTTACACATTCAACTCAATGGACTTCAAACCTAAAGACGAAATTAGCTTCCGGGTCGTGAATCCGGTCAAGATCAACGGCGCGACAGTAATCGAGGCGGGCGCGACGGCGACTGGGCGGATCGAAAAATCAAAGCGCGGTGGGCATTTTGGTAAGGCAGGTTTGTTTGTCTGGAGCATGCAAACAGTCACTGCCATCGATGGATCTCAGGTTCCACTGAGAAACGTTCAAGTTAGATTGCGCGGCGACAGTAAGGGTGCCACGGTCGCTACACAAATGATTATCACTGGCGCCTTACTGCCACTAATAGCTCCAGTCGCTTTATTGTACGGTTTCAAACGAGGCAAAGACGCCTTCATTCCAGCCGGTAAACGGTATGACGTTTTTGTGAAGGGGCAGGCAGTTGTGAAGGTTAATTGATTAGAGGTGATCTCCGATTACTGTTCCTTGGCCTTAGGTGTGGGTTCTTTCGCGTTAAAGATCGGGCGTTGCACTTGCCGCAACTCCGCGACTATGTCTCGCAAGCGCATTGCCAGCTCTTCTATGGTCTTCGCACGCTTCCGTGCCTTCTCGCTTAATTCTTCGCGCAACAAAAGCTGGGCTTGCCCAAGTACGCCCGTCAGAGGGTTGTTGATTTCATGACGAAAGCTGGTGATTAGCTCCGCATTCTCATTCAGCTTCGCTTCATAATCGGCGATTCGGGCAAGCAGTTGCTGTTCGGAATCAATATTCCCACTCCGGTTCTCTTGGTCTGTCATCAAGTCTCCCATCGTTGCTGGGCAAAGTTTTCAAAAAGTGGGAGTTAATACTGCCGGGGGGCGGCGCGGCGAGGGTTACATTGTGCGCCGATCAGGGTGGAATGGGCAAGCATTAAATCGTGAATAGTGACTCGTAATGTGAACCATCAATCGTGCGAAAGAAGTAGTTCGGGTTCATGTCTTCGTAACCACCCCTTACAGAGTTAACAGCAACGCACTGGTCCTCTATTAACCACCCACTTACCATTCACTATTTATCAGTTACCAGTGCACTTCATGCGGTTGACAAGGTAACGGTCAGCACGTAAATTCGGTTTTCTCGTTGGGAGGTCGTCTAACGGTAAGACTGCGGACTCTGAATCCGCCTATCGGGGTTCGAATCCCTGCCTCCCAGCCAAACGCTATCAATAAGTTACGGGCGCCAGCAGCCAGTTGGCTGCCCGTTTTTGTTTTGTGTGCCTATAGTGTGCCAGCCTTGCAACATCTCCATAAGTCTTGACCTCGATGTAGTCTATAACAATGAATTGACCATCATCTTCTGTAAAATAGTCCGATTTTCTAAAATCAAAGCTACTGCGCACCTGTACAGGTGTTGGTCTAGCCGGCGCTTGTGGTTTCCCCGCTCATCGGAAGCCTGTATAGTGCCCGCATCTCGCTATAGCTTTTAGGCGAACAGTCCGAACCTTCCAAGTAGCCGTCTTGTCGTTTTTGCTGTCTTGCGAAAAACATCGAGGTCAACCTTGGGGTTGCTGACCCTCGTCCACGCTTCCTACTCGAACTGAGCAACCTTAGTAAGGGACATCCTGCCGCTGGAATAAAAAAGGGGTAACGCGCAATGACACTAAAATTCTCGGCATTCGGACGGACTATTTTTACGCTCATTTTCAGCTTGGTGGGCTGCTTTATCGGATCTGTAGGCGTAGCGCAGATCCAACATCCGATACGGATCGGCGTCTTCGTTGATCTTTCGGGGCGGACCTCTAACTTTGGAGAGTCTACGTCGAATGGAATAAACATGGCGGCTGATGAGCTGAATAGGAGCGGCGGCATCAAAGGTCGTCGAGTTGAGCTTCTGGTGAAGGACGATCAGGGACGGCCTGATGTAGCTGCACTTGTAGCTAGGGACCTGATCAATGAATATGACGTAGATGTGTTGCTTAGCGATACCGCATCAAGCGTCAGTCTTGCTGGGGCACCGGTCGCACAGGCTGCGGGCGTACCCATGATTGCCCCATCGGCGACAAATCCAGCCGTAACACAGGTAGGAGATTTCATCTTTCGAACCTGTTATGTCGACTCATTTCAGGGACGCTTGATGGCGGACTTTGCTGTGAGAACATTAGGAGCACGGCGTGCTGCAATACTTCTTGACTCTGAATCGCCGTTCAATCGCAGCCTTTCATTTGCCTTCAGTAATGAATTTATCAGGCTTGGCGGCAGGACCGTTATTAGACAAACCTATGCGCGTCTTGATCGAGATTACGCAGCGCAACTTCTAGCCATTCGCGCAGCCAAACCAGACGTCATATATGTTCCAGGGTATTATGACGCAGCAGGTATGATTGCTCGGCAGGCTAGGCGACTTGATCTCACACAGCCGCTGCTTGGCGGAGATGGATGGGATTCAACGCAATTGTGGGATCTGGGCGGAAAATCTCTAAATGGCTCGTACATCACTTACCATTATTCAGCCGCTGATCCATCAGCGCTCAACCGGAAATTCATTGCCGCTTACAAGTTCAGATATGGGATGCTGCCGGACGCCATTGCCGCACTCGGTTACGATGCGATGAACGTTTTGGCTGATGCGGTCAGGCGAGCGGGCACAACTGACGGACCAAGCCTTCGCGACGCAATTGCGCGGACAACCAACTTTACTGGTGTGACGGGCAACATCACAATTGACTCCGAGCGTAACGCCATCAAGCCTACTGTCGTTCTTCAGTTAAAGGATGGCAAGTTTTTTTACAAAGAGACCGTACAACCAGACTGAGTTGGAACAACGACCGCGCTTCCGACGCCCGCATACGATGCGTGGCGTTTGGTGACAATTCGGCCGCGGGCGCGAAGCAATACAACGAAAAACGGGTAACGATCACCGGCCCCGTGGACTACGTTAAAGTCGAGAACGGGAAGCAGGTAGCACGGATGAGCGTGCCTATGTGGTCGGGGCTG
>WNGE01000829.1_pt1 | contig 51000 bp, 44 predicted proteins | sample 5400651 | NCBI WGS metagenome assembly WNGE01 (sample SAMN13153370, study PRJNA577476) | soil metagenome | isolation source: 60 cm soil or saprolite under grassland replicate 2 | place: USA:California | collected 2016-06-15 | reverse complement strand
GCGCCAGGATCGATCCGCCGCACATCACAGCCGTAATAGCTCACCGCCACCGACCGCGCCCCCATCGCCCGGTACTCATCCGCGATCGCACGGCACGACCCGATCACCACGTCATCACGCCACAACGACCACCGATCCATCGCCGCCAGCATGGGATTGACAAAGCGCAACGTGCCGGGCACCTGGCTCACTCGCAGCGCGCGCTCGTGCCCCAGGGCCGCGACGCGGCAGCACAAAATCGCGATGATCAGGTGGGAGTGGATCACGTCAGGGCGAAACGCGCGGACGAACTGCAGCAGCCGCACTCCGGCGGCACCCAACCGGGGCCAGTCACCAGGCCGGCGAGTCAGCCCGAACGGGATGATCTCGACGGGGATCTTCGCGGCGCGCAGCCGGCTGGCCAGCGGCCCGTGGCCGGGCAGCACCGCGCACACCGTATGGCCCAGCCGCGCCAGGCCGCTCACCTGGTCATAGAACCAATCGCCGCCGACCGCTGTCGAGGCGACCTGCAGGATCCGCAGCTGCCTGCCAGGCGGCGCTGATCGGTCAGACCGTAGCCGCCATCGCCGTCCGTGCGACCTGGTCACGCCTCACCTCCCCGGTGCGACGCGCCGCCAGGACCACCATCACCAGAGCCGCGAGGATCGGCAGCACGAAAAGCACCTCGCCAAACGCCGAGCACACGCCCATGCCCACCAAGCCGAGCACGGCCGCCTCGCCGGCCCAGTCACCACAGCGTGCGGCCAGCCACGCCCTGCGCCACCCGACGACGATCAGCGTGCCCACCAGCGCCGCGCCCACCGCCCCGGTCTCGGCAAGCACCGACAAGTACGCGTTGTGCGCGAATTCGAGCAACGGGAACTGCACGATGGCGGTGTCGTAGTTTCCTGTGTTGGCGAAGTACACGGGAAGCTGGTCGGCGAAGTTGAGGTAACCAACGCCGAAGAGCGGGCGGGCGGCGAACATGCGCGCCGCGCTGCTCCACAGGTCGAGCCGCAGCGCCGACGATGCGTCAAGCCCGCTCGAACTCCACACCGTGCCGAACCGAGCCGTGACGGCCGCGGGGAGCAGCGGCACCAGGCAGCCCAGGCCGACCGCGGCGCCGACCAGGCCACGCATGGACCGGCGAGCGGCGAAAAGCGCGATCAGCGCAAGCGCGCCGAAATACGACGACCTGCTAAAGGAGAATGCGACGCCGACCGCGAGTGCCGTGATCGCGGCGGCGAGAGCGAGCCTGCCGCCGCCGTGCCGGGCGCGTGGGAACAGGGCGAGCAGCACGCCGAGGGCGAGCACGAACAGCGCGCCCTCCGCGTTGTGGTTGACCGCCCCGGTCTGGCCGGCCGTGACCAGGGCGCTCGCCGCGGCAGAGATGTCGGTCTGCGCGGCGAGCGACGCGTGCGCGGCAATGGTTTCCGCGATCGCGAGGCAGGCCGCGGTGAAGCCGAAAAGGACGAGCGCACGGCGCGTGACCCGGTCCGCTCCCGCGATCAGCGGAAGGCAGAGCAGCGCCACGCTGAACACGGCCACGTCGAGCGAGGTGTGGCTGCGCGCCGCTGCCGTGCCGAACACCAGCGACGCCGACAGGTAACAGGCCAGGATGGCGGCAATCGCTACCGGGCCAGCTCTGGTGCGAATCAGCCGCCCGGCCGCAGCCTTGCTGATCAGGCACGCGACCACGAGCAGCAGCAGCTCCTTGTCCGTGATCAGCTTCGCGCCGAACGATGTCTGGGACACGGGAAGCGCGATGGCGAGCGCGTAAATCCCGGCGCTCGGCACCGCCAGGGTGATCGACAGGATCACGACGCCGGCGGCCGTCGCCGCGACCGCCATGCCCGACACCGAGACCGCCGCGGCGCACAGGGCGGCGGCCCCGGCGAGGCCCCCGACGGCTGCGGGACGCGCGCACCTGCGTGCGGCTGTCGTCACCGCTTGGGCGGCGGCTGCCGCCGCCCCAGCGAGCCGGCGGCCGAGCCATGCCGTCCGGCGCGCCCGTGACCTACCGCTCAGCAAGGCGGCAGTGAAGGCGAGGTAGCCGGCGGAGTCCGCAGCTCCCGCGCCGACCGCTCCGAGCGAAGGGGTAAGCGCCGCGAGGCACACAAGCAAGGCGACACTGCCGACCGCGGTGGCCACGATTGCTGGCCTCAGCCGGTCTGTCGCGGCGAGATAAGCCTGCGGGGTCCGCCCGGCGCTAAAGAGCACGAGCCCGGGGAGCATGCTCCACACGACCGCGACGGCGCCACGGTACGGCGTGCCGTAGACCGCGGGAACGATCACCGGAGTCAGCGCCGCGATGACGCAGGCGAGCAGCGCCGTGCCCGCGACGACCACGACGCCGATGCGGTCCGCCGCATCGGCGTCCACGGCGCCGGAGGTCGCGCGCGGGAAAACGACAAGAGCAACCGCGGTCGGCAGCAGCAGCAGCGCCTCGGCGATCGGCAGCGCCACGGCGTAAAGCGCGACGGCCGCCGTTCCCGCGAGCAACTGGATGACCGGCACGTCCATCCGCAGCATGCCGTAGTGCATGACGTTCGGCAGATACGCGCGCAGCGCGTAGCTGAGGTAGCGGCGAAGTGAGACACGCTCGCCGTCGCCGTGGGTTCGCATGGACGCGAGCGACATCAACAAGATCACGCCAAGCGACTGGCCGCCGGCGCAGGCGATGAAGCAGCCGACGACGGTGAGGTGGCCACTGGCCAGCCCCAGGACCACCCCGAGTAGATATGCCGCGGTCGTCGCGCTGGCCGCCGCGTTGTAGACGCCGACCCGGCCCCGGCCCACCTCCGCCGCGCCGAGCAGGCTCAACAGCAAGCTGACCGGGCACAGCGCCGCGGAAAGCAGGGCCAGCCTTGGATCGAGGCCAAGACGCAGCGCCGGCCACAGCGCGCCGGCGAACCACCACGCCGAGGCGAGCGCCGAGCCTGCCAGGGCGGAGAACGCCACCGCCCACCGCACGAGCTGCCGGAAGGCGGAGTGGGATCTCCCAGCGAAGCGAGCATTGGCGTTGTCAAGGCCGAGCACGCCCACGACGCTGAATATCCCTGGCACGGCGATCATCACCGCAAGCTGGGCACGGCCGTGCGGGCCAAGCGCGCGCGCCGCGATGATGGCCGCGAAGAAGCCGAGCACCGAGGCGCCGACCCGGGCACCCAGCGTTCCGCCAACCGCGCCGAGCCCAATCCCCGGCAGCGCGGCGCTCAGCCGCCGCCTGTTCAATGCCCGGCCCACCGACCTGCCCCCGACGCCGCCGGGCGCCGACAGCGGGATCGCGGCCGCTTGGGAGACGTGAGCAACGGCAGGCCTCACAGCTAGGTGGCTAACTGACGACTCAATGTATCAGTTCAGCTACTCTAAGTGATTACCAAAGCAACGGGGGCAACGTGAAGGTGCTGAGCGTCGTCGGCGCGCGGCCGCAGTTTGTGAAGCTGGCGCCCGTCGACCAGGCCCTCAGGGGAAACGGCCACGAGCACGTGATCGTCCATACCGGTCAGCACTATCACCCGCTGTTGTCGCAGGCGTTCTTCGACGACCTCGCCATCCCGCCGCCGACGGCGAACCTCGGCGTCGGTTCACCCAGCGCCGGTTCACTCAGCGTTGGTCCAGACAGCGTTGGGCCACACAGCCACGCCGTGCAGACGGCGGGCATGCTCGCCGGGCTCGATCCCGTCCTCGCTCACCACTCCCCCGACTGGGTGCTTGTCTACGGTGACACGACCTCCACGCTCGCCGGGGGCCTCGCGGCGGCGAAGCGCAGGCTCCGCGTCGCCCACGTCGAGGCGGGCCTGCGCTGCTTCGACCCGCGGATGCCGGAGGAACTCAACAGGATCCTCACCGACCACGCCTGCGACCTGCTGCTTGCGCCAACCGCGACGGCAGTCCGCAATCTGACGACCGAAGGCCTGGGACCGCGCGCCGTGCTGGTCGGTGACGTCATGGTCGAAGCGCTCAGCGCGACCCGCGACCGCGTAGCCGCCGCGCCCGAGCGTTACCTGCCCGGCTTCGCGAGGGCCGGGCCGTATCTGGTCGCCACCGTCCATCGTGCCGAGACCACTGACGATCCGCGCCGCCTCGCCGCGACGCTTGAGGCGCTCGCCTCCTGCCCGCTGCCGGTCAAGTTGCTCGCGCATCCCCGGCTCGCCGACCGGGCACACGCGCTTGGTCTGCCGCTGTCGGCCGGCGCCCTCGAGACCTCCGGGCCGCTTGCCCACCCCAGCATGATCGCTGCGCTGCTCGCCTCCCGCGGCCTGATCACCGATTCCGGCGGGCTGCAAAAGGAAGCCCTCCTGCTCGGCGTGCCATGTACGACGCTGCGCGCGTGCACAGAATGGCCCGAGACCTTGCAGGGCGGCTGGAACGTTCTCGTACCGCAGCCGCACGACCTGGCTGCGGCGGTCTCGCGCCCACCCCCGCCCGGCGACCCGCCGCGGCCCTACGGAGATGAGGGCGCCGCCGCGCGCGTGGTCGCCGAACTCGTCTCTTGGGCCGACTCGCCCACGGCGTGCTGCGGGGGATCATGAGGATCTGGATTCTGAACCATTACGCGTCGCCGCCGGACCGGCCGACCGGCACCCGCCATTACGACTTCGGCCGTGTGCTCGCCGGCCGGGGGCACGACGTGACAATTTTCGCGAGCAGCTTTAACCATTTCAGCCTGACGGAGGAGCACCTCGCGCCCGGCGAGCGGATGCGCACGCAAACCGTGAACGGCGTGCGGTTCATCTGGGTGCGCACCAGCCCGTACTCGGGAAACGACCACCGCAGGGCGTTGAACATGATCAGCTACGCCCTCGGCGCGCTGCGGGCACAGCGGCGCCTTTCCCGCCCGGATGTGGTGGTCGGGTCCTGCGTGCATCCGGCCGCCGTCGTCGCCGCATGGCTGATCGGCGCCGCTCGCCGCGCAGCGTTCGTGTTCGAGGTGCGTGATCTCTGGCCGCAGACGCTCATCGACATGGACGGGTTGCGGGCACGGAGTCCGACAGCGCGCGCGCTGCGCGGTGTCGAGACCTTCCTGTACCGCCGTGCGCGGGTTGTGATCAGCCTGCTTCCGGGCGCGGCGGAGTACATAACCGGGCTCGGGATCCCAGCCAGAAAGATCGTGTACGTGCCCAACGGGATCGCCGCGCCGACGGCGCCCGTGACGCCGGTGGCCGATGCCCTGCCGCTGCTGCGTCGCATCGAGTCATGGCGGAACCAGGGCCGCCTCGTCGCCGGATACATCGGGTCGCACGGTCGCGCCAACCGGGTCGACGTGCTCGTGCGGGCCGCACGGGCGCTGCGCGACCGCGGCGAGGAGGGCTTCGCGTTCGTCTTCGTTGGCGATGGGCCGGAGCGGGCAGCATGCGAGCGGCTCGCCAGCGACCTCGGCCTGCGCGACGCCCTTTTCGTGCCACCGGTGCCTAAGCGGGCGGTTCCGAGCCTCTTGCAGGCGCTCGATGCGACCCTGTTCACGCTGGCGGACGCACCCGTGTTCCGCTACGGGCTCAGCTCCAACAAGCTGTTTGACTATCTTGCGAGTGGCCGCCCGGTGGTGTCGGCATGCGCGGTGCCGGGCAATCCGGTCAGCGCGTCGGGCGGCGGGATATGCGTCCCCCCGCTAGCCCCTGAGGCGGTCGCGGACGCTCTTGTGGCGCTGGCATCGCTCGGAACGGCGGGCAGGCAGGCGATGGGAGAACGCGGTCGGCGTTGGGTGTACAAGCACCACGACGCCACGGCGCTGGCCGACCGATTCCTGCGCGCGCTCGCGCTGGCCAGGCGGTGATGTTCTACATCGCGGGCGCGGGCGGTTTTGGCCGTGAGACCCTCGATGCCCTCCGCGCGATGTCGCCGTCCCTGGCCGCGCGGGCAGTCTTTCTGGACGAACGCGCTCATGCGACGACGGTGGACGGGATTCCCGTGCGCCGCCCGGGCGAGGCTGGGTGCGGGGCGTTCGTGGTCGCGATCGCCGATCCATCCGCACGGCAGCGGCTGGCGTCGGCGTTGACGTCGCGAGGGCTACTGCCCGGTCGGGTGATCCACCCGCGGGCGGTCATCTCGCCAGGCGCGCGCCTCGGACAAGGCGCGATCGTGCTCGCTAACGCTTTCGTTTCGACCGGGGCGGTGCTTGGGGCGCATGCGCAGATCAACTACAACGCCACGATCGGCCATGACGCGGTGCTCGGGGACATCGTCACGGTGTTGCCGGGGGCCAACGTGGCGGGCGCGGTGAGCCTTGGCCAGCACGTCACCATCGGCACGAACGCCTGCGTGCTGCAAAGTCTGCGGGTCGGATCGTCCACCACGGTGGGTGCGGGCGCGGTGGTGACCCGCGACCAGCCAGACGGCGTGGTGGCCGTCGGCGTTCCGGCGCGTTCCCGGCCACGCACGGCGGGCGGCCGGGTTGGAGGCAGCGGAAATGTCGGTGGGTCCTTGTAGGGCCGAACGAGCGATCGAATCCAGAAGCGCTATCTGGAGGGGGCCATGTGTGCGCCAGGCGGCGGCGCCGCGCCACGCACAGCCACCGCCCTCCAACCGCCGCCTAATGCCGTCCGGCACCGGCCGGGCCCACGCCGAGCACGCAGCGCGCGACCGACTCCGATTCCCAAGCCGCCGCGTCCGTTATCGCCCTGCCGTCCAGCAGCGCGCGCACCCCCGGCAGATCAGCCGGGGTGAGGCGGGCGTATTGGGCATGGTCGGTGTGCAAGATCGCCGCATCGCAGGACTCGCCGAGGCGGTACGGCGCCAGGTCGAGACGGCGCAGCTCGTCCGCGCTGTACAAGGGGTCGTGCACAAGCGGCAGCGCGCCGCGCGAGGAAAGCTCGCTCACGATGGCGAAGACACCAGAGAAAGCGGTCTCCTTCACACCGGCGCGGTAGGCGGCGCCGAGGACGGCGACCCGAAGGCCTGACAGGCCGCCGAGCAGGCAGCTGAGCCGCCGCACCGCCTCGGCGGGGACGGCCTGGTTGACCTGTCTCGCGACGGCAGGCAGCCGCGCGCCGGTATCGCCGGCCAGGTACAGCCAGGGATACACGGGAATGCAGTGGCCGCCGACTGAGATGCCGGGCCGGTGGATGTGGCTGAACGGCTGGCTGTTGGCCGCCTCGATCACCTGATAGACGTCAAGGCCTTCGGCGGCGGCGAAGCGGGCGAACTCGTTGGCGAGAGCGATATTGACGTCGCGGTAGGTCGTCTCTGCCAGCTTCGTGAGTTCGGCCGCCTCGGCGCTGCGGAGGTTCCATACCCCGTTCGGCCGGGGCAGGTCCGTTCGGGAGTCGAAGTCGAGCACGGCCTCGTAGAACGCCGCGGCTCGCTCACCGCTGTCGTGGTCGATGCCGCCGACAAGCTTGGGGTAGCGCCGCAGATCGGCGAACACCCGCCCGATCGACACTCGTTCCGGGCTGTGGCAGAGGGCGAAGTCGCGGCCGGGCAGCAGGCCCGAGCCCGCGGCCAGCGCCGGCCCGAGCCGCCGGCGGGTGGTGCCGACCGGCACGGTGGTCTCGTAGCTGACCAGCGTGCCGGGCCGCAGGCCCGCCGAGACCGCCGCGGTGGCGGCGTCAAGCGCGGCAAAGTCCGGCTGACCGGCCTGGCCGGTCACCAGCGGCACCACGACCACCACCAGGTCGCTCGCCGCGACCGCCGCCGAGGTGTCGGTGGTGGCGGTGAGCAGCCCAGCCCTGACCGCGTCCCGCAGCCGCCCGCTGAGCCCGGGCTCGGCGGGGACCGGCGCCGTTCCGCCCGAGACGTGGCCGACGACCTCAGCGCTGATGTCGGCGCCGTGGACGCGAAACCCTTTGCCCGCTGCCTGGACGGCTAGCGGCAAGCCGATCTTGCCGAGCCCCACCACGGCGACGCGCGCGCTCACGTCCGCGCCTCGCCCAGACCTGGGCGGCTCATGGGCCCGCCCCAGGCGCGCAGCCAAGGCCGAACGCGACGACCGGCTGACCGCCGACGGCGGTCTCGATTGCCGCGCCGTCGCGCGCGGCGGTGAGGATCGCGTCTGCCACCTCGACGGCCTCGACCCCCTGCCGCATTGTGACGATGTCGGCGGGCCGACCCATAACGGCTTCGCGGAAGTTCTCAAGCTCGGCGCACAGCGCCTCGCGCTTGGCGACCGCGTACCGTATCAGGTCGCCCTCAGAGGCACCGCGAAACGGGCGGTCAGCGGGGCCGTCCGAGGTGACGGCGCCGTTGCGGTGAAACCACAGCTCCGTGGCAACGGTGTCCACAACCAGGCAGCCGCGCTCACCTGTCACCGCGAACACCCGCTCCTTCAGCGGGGACAGCCAGTTCACCAGGTGGCTCGTGATAGTGCCGTCAGCAAGCAGGCCGGTGACGACCACCAGATCCTCACACCGCCGACCGCTCGGGCGCGCGGCGAACGCGGAAACCCGGTGGTAGGGCGAGCCTGTCACCCACCGCGTCAGGTCGATGTCGTGGGTGGCCAGGTCCATTACCACCCCGACGTCGCGGATCCGCTTCGGGAAGGGCCCCTGCCTGCGCGTGGCAACCTGAAACACCGCGCCGAGCTCGCCATGGCCCAGTCGCAAGCGCATCGCGCTCAATGCCGAATTGTACCTTTCAATGTGGCCGACACAACCGATCAGCCCACGCTCCTCAAATGCCTTGGCGAGCAGGTGTCCGCTCTCGGCGTCGGGCGCCAAGGGTTTCTCGATCAGCGTGTGCACGCCCGCGTCGGCGAGCCGGAGCCCGATATCGGTGTGCGCAAGCGTCGGCGCGGCAACCACGCACATGTCGAGGCCGAGCGCAAGCAACTGGTCAAGCTCAGCTCCGACCGTGACGCCGCGCGTCGCGCAGCGGGCCGCGGGGCTGGGATCGACTCCACCGACCAGATCCACGCCCGGCAGTTCACGCAGCACCCGGGCGTGATGGCGGCCCATCGTGCCCAAGCCGACGACTCCGGCGCGAAGCGCGGCCATCACCGCGGCGCCAGCGCCGCGCGCACAGCTCGCGCCGTGGCGTCGGCGATCTCGGCAAGTTCGGCGCGCGTGAGCTGTGCGTGCATCGGGATAGAGACCATTCGCGCAGCGACGGCCTCGGTCACCGGCAGACGGGCGCCCGCGCGGGCGAAAACAGGCTGGGCGTGCGCGGGCGGGAAGTAGATGCGCGCCTCGATCCCGTGGTCGGCAAGGTCGTGCAGCACGGCGCCCCTGTCCCCATCCACCAGGCAGGTGTACAGCATGTGGGTGGAGGTGGCATGAGGTACGGCGTAAGGCGGCGCGACGCCAGGCACCTTCGCCAGCCGCCGGCTCATCCATCCCGCGTTCGCGCGCTTGCGCTCGAGAATGGCGTCAAGCTTGCGCAGCTGCACCCGGCCGATGGCCGCCTGCATCTCGGTCAGCCGCCAGTTGTAGCCGATGGTCACATGCTCGTAGCGCTGGCGCTGACCATGGTTGCGCAGCAGGCGGAGCTTGTCCGCGATCTCGGCGTCGCCGGTGAGCACGATGCCGCCCTCGCCGGTCGTGATGTTCTTGGTCGGGGTGAAGCTGAACATCGCCAGCTTGCCGAACGTGCCGACCGGCACGCCGCGGTAGGTGGCACCTGCCGCCTGCGCCGCGTCCTCGAGCAGCACCAGCCCGTGATCGGCGCACGCCTTGAGTAGGTGGTCCAGCTCACCCGGCTGGCCAGCGTAATGGACAGCCATGACGGCACGCGTCCGGCGGGTCACCAGCCGGGGGATTTCGCTTGGATCAATGTTGAACGAGCGGTCGTCGATGTCGGCGAACACCGGCGTCGCGCCGACGTGGCAGACCGAGGTCGCCGTCGAAATGAAGGTCATCGACGGGACGATCACCTCGTCTCCTGGCCCGATGCCCTCCGCGAGCAGCATGGCAGAAAGGGCCACGGTCCCGCTGGCGAAGGTGATCCCGTGCGCCGCGCCGTGCCGTGCCGCGAACTCACGCTCGAACGCGGCGTTCTGCTCGCCGCCTGTGAGCGTCCCGCTGGTCAGCACCTCGCGTACCGCCTGCACTTCCTCCTCTCCCATGTCGGGTTTCGCCAACCGGATCCGTGCCGCATGGCCAGACACCGCGCACCGCCTTTCTTCCAGTCCCGCAATCGGGTCCCTGCGCGGGTGACCACCCACGCCGTCGCCGGTCAGCACCGCCTTGACGGTGTAGGCAAGCACCGCCAGGTCCAGTCGCAGACTTTGGTTCTTGATGTACCTCAGGTCCCACTCGATGCGTTCTGGCCAGCTCATCCGGTTGCGGCCACGAACCTGTGCCAGGCCGGTCAGGCCCGGAAGAGCTGACAGCCTGCCGCGCTGCCGCGGGTCGTAATGCCACACCTGGTAGGGCAGCGTCGGCCGCGGCCCCACCAGGCTCATGTCGCCGCAGGCCACGTTGATCAGCTGTGGCAGCTCGTCGATAGACGTCCGGCGCAGGATCCGGCCGACCCGTGTGACGCTGTCGTGCTCCGGATACGGCGTCGCGACGTCCCGGCTGCGCCGCATCGTTCGCAGCTTCAGCAGGACGAAAGGGGCGCCGTCCCGGCCGGCGCGGACCTGGCGGAACAGCACGGGCGGGCCGTCTTCGAGCAAGATCGCGCCCGCGCCGAGCGCGCCGACCGCCAGCGCCGGAAGGGCCGCGAGACAGAGCAGGACCAGGTCGAGAAACCGCTTGCCTTTGTAGTGATATGGCGGTCGCCGATGCCGTGGCGGATTGACCGGCCGCGCCGCGCGCCGGGTAAGCATCCGGCCGCGCCCGACGGCGCCCGCGTGGGCCGGGCCGCAGCCCCGTCGCGCACGTCTGAGCATGCCGCCAGAGCCGCTCGCAGCTCCGCCGGATCGATGTCCGGGTTGAGACAGGTGACGCTGCTCGGCGGCAACGGCGGAACAGGCACGTGACGGATCAGCGGGTGGTGCGGCCGTCTGTCCACCTCACCGCGCCCGAGCAAGTCCTCCGCGAGCTTTTCGCCGGGTCGTAGGCCGGTGTAAACGATGTCGATCTCGCCAGGCGCGCTCGCCGCCAGACTGCGCGCGATGTCGGCGATTCGGACCTGTCCTCCCACGTCGAGCACGAGGACTTCGCCGTCGCATCCGATCACCGCTGCCTGAAGCACGAGCTGGATCGCCTCGTCGACGGTCATGAAGTAGCGGCTGACCTCTGGGTGCGTCACGGTGACCGGGCCGCCGGCGGCGATCTGCGCGGATAGGGCGGTGAGCACGGAGCCGCGGCTGCCGAGGACATTTCCGAACCGGACACTCAGGTAGGTCCCTGCCGCCCGGCGGGACAAGTAGGCGGTCAGGCGCTCAGCGATGCGCTTGGAATAGCCGAGCACGCTCACCGGGTCGGCCGCCTTGTCGGTCGAGATGTTCACGAACGACTCGACTCCACATCGCGCCGCCGCCTCAAGCACCGTGAGGGTGCCCCAGACGTTGGTCTTCAGGGCTTCCGCGGGATAGCGCTCAAGCAGCGGCAGGTGTTTGAGCGCCGCCGCGTGGAACACGACTTGCGGCCGGAACCGCGCAAAGACCTCGGTGACCCGGCGAGGGTCCCGTATGTCGGCGAGTGCCACCTCGTCGGAGTCGAGCAGCGCGCGGCCGTGCAGCCTCAGCTGGACGCCGTGCAAAGCCGACTCGTCACGGTCCAGCATGATCAGCTCGGCCGGGTTCAGCCGACCCAGCTGGCGGCAGAGTTCTGCGCCGATCGAGCCGCCGGCGCCGGTGACCAGGATCCGCTTGCCGGCGAAATACCCGGACACGCCGCCGACATCGGTTTCCACCGGCCGCCGGCCGAGCAGATCGCTGATCCGCGGGTCACGCACACCCTCGATCCGCGCGCCGCCGCTGAGCAGTTCCCTGACCGATGGGATCACCTTAGGCGTGAGCCCGCAGCTTTCTGCGGCGGCGACCAGGTCAGGGATGACCGCGCCGCTCGCCCGGGCGATCGCGATCACCAGCACCCCGGCCCCGGTTTCTTCGGCCACCTCGGCAATCCGTTCCCTGCCGCCGAGGACCGGTACACCACGGATGCGCAGCTTGTGCTTTGCGGGATCGTCATCAAGCAGCGCTACTGGCTGGTACTCGGAGGCGGGCTGGCCGATCAGCCTGTGGACGAGCTGGGTGCCCGCGCTGCCCGCGCCAAATATGATGATCTTCACGGCGGAGGACGCAGGCGGCCGGGACCGCTCCTTCGCCGCGAACGCGACGTACCGTGCGCCGAGCATCGCGGGAAGCACGAACGCGGCGGCGCCGGCCACCGTCGCGAGCTGAGCCCGCTTGTCCGGCATGAACAGGGGCGCCGTCGCGGCAAGCGACAGGCCAGTGACGCAGGCCGCGGCGATCACCCGTGCGACTTCGTCGAAGCTGCCCCGCAGGTACCTGCCTCGGTACAGCCCCGCGAGCAAGCCGGATCCCGCGACCAGCAAGCACACGGCCAGCACGATCCGCGACGCGGCCCTCATGACGGCGGCGCCACGAAGATCGCCTCCCACGGAAACCGCCATGACCAACCCGAGGAACCAAACCGTCGCGTCGTAGCCGACCTCCACGGCTGGTCTGGCCCAGCGCTGACCCGCTGCCCGCCGGGCACGCGCGCGCGGCGGCAGGTGAGCGCGAACCCTAGACAGGCCGACCGGCCGCACGTCCCTCCGCACGCAGACCCCCGTCCTGCCCGTCCCGAGCGCGGCGTAGGCCCGCCGTCGCGTACCACGAATACGATGTTTACGTTACCCTCGGTAATCAGATAGAAACTAGCCGTGACTCGCATGCCGCGGGCGCTAGCCGCCGAGACAGGAAGCAGATCGCTGTGGACCTGCGGAACTTCTTCCAGTTGCTACGCGATCACTGGAAGCTGATCACATTCGTCACACTGCTCTCGGCAGCCGTCAGCTCGATGCTGACGGCACGGATGACGCCCCTGTACGCCTCAAGCGTGACGCTCTACGTGTCTGCCCAGGCGAAGACGGGCGACCTGGTAACCGCCTATCAGGGCGCGTTGCTCTCGCAGCAGGAGGTCCAGTCCTATTCCGACCTGCTTGGCGGCCCGATGCTCGCCCGGACCGTGGCCAGCGACCTCGGCCTGCACATGACCGCCGCCCACCTCGCCGGGGAGATCAGCACACGCCCGATCCCGCAGACGGTGCTGCTCACAGCCACCGTCACGGATCCTTCTCCCCGGCGGGCGCAGCAGATCGCCGCTTCCGTCGGCAGGCAGTTCGTCAAACTCGTGTCCGCGCTTGAGCGCCCGCCGGGCGGCGGTAAGCCGACGGTCCACGTTACGGTCGTGGCCCCAGCGGAGCTGCCCGCCAGCCCGGTCTCTCCCAGCCGATCAAGGAATGTGGGCCTGGCGGCCGCGCTCGGACTGCTGTTCGCGATAGGCCTCACGGCCGCAAGGCGGTCATTGGACACGACGATCAAGTCGGTCGATCAGCTTTCGGCGACAACGGCGCAAAAGCCAGTCATGGGCACGATTCCGTTCACCTCGGCCGCGCGAAAGCATCCGCTGATCACCGGCGGCCAGAGATCCGGCCGCCGCACGGAGGCGTTCCGCAAGATTTGCACCAACCTGCAGTTCATCGACGTTGATGTGCCGCACAGGGTGCTTCTGTTCACAAGCGCCCTGCCCGAGGAGGGCAAGAGCTCAACCGTATGCAACCTGGCGATAGCCCTCGCGCGCTCGGGCAAGCGGGTCATCGTCGTCGAGGCAGACCTGCGCCGGCCGCGCGCCACCGGCTACCTGGGATTGCCGAACGGCGTCGGCTTGACAGACATCCTGCTCGGCCGGGCCGCCATCGAGGACGCCGTTCAGACGTGGGGCGAGCAAGAGTTCACGGTGCTGGCGAGCGGTCCCGCGCCGCCGAACCCCAGCGACCTGCTCGGTTCGCAGCGGATGAGGCTGTTGGTGGACCAGCTGCGCAGGGAATACGACATGATCTTGATCGACGCGCCCCCCGTGCTGCCCTTCGCCGACGCGGTGGCGGCCGCGCCGGCCTGCGACGGCGTCATCGTCATCGTCCGGCATGGCAAGACGCGCGCCGACCACGTGCGGCGAGCAGCGGAATCGCTCGCGGCGGTGGGGAGCCAAATCCTCGGCAGCGTGCTGAGCATGGTACCCGGCGGGCGGCACCCAGATTACGGCTACGGCTATGGCTACCGGCGCTATCGGCAGCGCCAGCGCGGTCCCGTTCGGAAAACGCCGGATAGCGGGCAGCAAGCCGGCCTCAGCCTGGATAGCGAGATCCGCGACGGCGAGCGGGCCGCCAGCCAAAGCCCCGACAGCGAAGGCCCGGACGGCGAATGGCCCACCGAGCCCAGCCACGCCGCCCTCTCATGAGCCGGCGTGTCGTGACCGGCGCCGCCACGAGCGCTTGATCAAGGAGCAGGCTATGTCGCAGAGCCAGGACCGCGGCGAGCCCATCTGGGCGGAGTCGGGTGGCGGCGGGGAAGGCAAGCGCCGCAGGAAAAGACACGGCGGCCGGGTCGCCGTCGGCGTAGTGGCCTGCGTGCTTGCCCTGCTTTGCGTCGCAGCGGTCGGCGGCTACACCATCATCAACCGGCTTACGAACAGCGTACGGACGATCCCGCACGCGTTTCGCGGACTGAATGATTCTGCCCGGCCGGCAACGCCCGCGGGCGCGCGGCAGGCCATGACGATCCTGCTGGCAGGCTCCGACATCCGCTCCGCCGCGCCGACCACCGGCGTTGGCGCGGTGAGCAGGCCGTTTCAGCCCGGCGAGCAGCGCAGCGACCTCGTCATGCTCGTGCACATCGACGCGGACAGGCGAGCGGCGTCCCTGATCTCGATCCCGCGCGATTCCTGGGTGCGGGTTCCCGGCCACGGCATGATGAAGGTCAACGCGGCCCTGTCGGTCGGCGGCCCCGCGTTGATGATCGCGACCGTCGAGCACCTCACCCATGTGCGCATCAACCACTACGCGGTGATCGATTTCCAGGGCTTCCGCGCGATGGTCCAGGCGCTCGACGGCGTCGACGTCGAGGTGGCTGAGCAGACGGCCAGCGGCGGCGTGATCTTCCACCGCGGACTCAACAAGCTGACCCCCGCGCAAGCTCTCGCTTATGTGCGGCAGCGCGACGGCCTGCCTGGAGGTGATCTGAGCCGCATCCAGCGCCAGCAAAACCTCATCCGCGCAATCTTCGCCAAGACCGCCGGGCAGCACGTCCTCACCGACCCGCTGACGCTGTACCGCCTGCTCAATGCCTTGACCCATGCGCTCAGTGTGGATGCCACATTCACCCCCGCGAAGCTGCGCTCGCTTGCGCTGCAACTGCACGGCCTCCGCGGCCGCAACGTCACCTTCGTCACCGCGCCGGTGCGTGGCCTCGGGTGGGAGGACGGGCAGAGCGTCGTCTACCTCAACGCGTCACGATGCGCGGCGCTGTGGTCAGCGATCAGGCACAACTCGGTCGCGGCATTCGCCAAGAAGTTCCCCGCCACGCTGACGCCTGCGGCCCCCAATTTATCGCGTGGCCCTTACGCCGACACGTCACGGCCGGGCAGGCCAAGCTCGCGCGCGATGATCATCCGCTGGACCTCGGACGTTCCCTCGCCAATCTCAAGGACCTTCGCATCGCGGTAGAAACGCCCGACCGCAAATTCGTTCATGAAACCGTACCCGCCGAATATCTGGGTCGCGTCGCGTGCGTTGTCCATCGCCGCATTCGACGCGGTGAGCTTGGCGATCGCCGCCTGCTTCTTGAATGGCTCACCCGCGGTCAACCTCGCGGCAGCGTCGTACCAGGCCAGCCGCGCGCCTGCGGCTCTGGTCTCCATATCGGCGATTTTGAACTGGATTGCCTGGTAGGAACCAATCGGGTGACCGAACGCCGCGCGCTGCGCCGCATAGCGCAGGCTCTCGTCGACGCAGCCCTGGGCTAGCCCGGCGGCAAGGGCCGCGATCGCGATTCTGCCTTCGTCGAGGATGCTCAGGAATTGGGCGTAGCCGCGGCCTCGCGGACCAAGCAGGTGATCTTCTGGCACCCGGCAGGCGGCGAAGGACAGCTCGCGGGTATCCGACGCCGACCATCCGACCTTGGAGTATTTCTGGCCCACGGTGAAGCCGGGCGCGTCGGTTGGCACGACGATCGCCGAGATCTCTTTGCCGCCCTCGGGCGGGTTGCCTGTGATGGCGAGCACGGTGACGAGTTCGGTGATGGTCGTTCCCGCATTGGTGATCAGGGCCTTGGCACCGTCGATCACCCAGTGGCCGTCGGCCAGCCGGGCCGTCGTCAGCATCCCGCCCGGCACATCCGATCCCCCGCCAGGCTCGGTCAGGCCGAAAGCTGCGAGCCGCTCACCGGCGCAAAGCCGCGGCAGCCACTCGTTCTTTTGCTCCGCGGTGCCGAAGCGGTATATCGGCATCGCTCCCAGCGAGACTCCGGCTTCCAAGGTGATCGCAACCGACGAATCGACCCGGGCCAGCTCGTGCAGCGCCAGGCAAAGCGCGAAGTAGTCGCCGCCCATTCCGCCGTATTCCTCAGGGAAGGGCAGGCCGAAAAGACCCATCTTTCCCATCCGGCTGACAATTTCGTAGGGGAACTCGCAGCGTTCGTAATACTCGCCGATCACTGGCGCGACAACGTCGCGAGCGAACTCCTCCACCGTCGCACGGAGCGCCTCGTGCTCTTCGCTGAGCCGGTAGCTGATCATATTTCGATGGTAATGCCACCCGGGCCGGTCAGGCCGCGGCGGCCGTCGCCGCACTAGCGCGGCTCGACTCCAGCGCGGTCTGCAACACCTCCCGCACGTCGCTGACCGGGTGGATGGTGAGCTTGCGCCGCACGTCCGCCGGCACGTCGTCGAGATCCGGCTCGTTGCGCTCCGGGATGAGGACCGTGGTGATGCCGGCGCGATGGGCGGCGAGCAGCTTCTGTTTCACGCCGCCGATGGGCAGCACGCGGCCGGTGAGGGAGACCTCTCCGGTCATCGCCACATCAGAGCGGACCGGCTGCCCGGAAAGCAGCGAAGCAAGTGCCGTGGTGATGGTCACCCCGGCGCTTGGGCCGTCCTTCGGCACCGCGCCCGCGGGCACGTGCACATGGACCGCTCTGTCCTTGAGATCCGCGACAGGCAGTTCAAGCTCCGCGCCGTGCGACCGCAGGTAGGACAGGGCGATCTGGGCGGATTCCTTCATCACATCACCCAACTGGCCGGTGAGCGTCAGGTCTGTGCCGCCCGTCTCTGGGTCAGAAAGCGAGGCCTCCACAAAGAGCACGTCGCCGCCGGCGCCGGTGACCGCAAGACCCGTCGCGACGCCTGGCGCGGCCGTACGCTGCGCCGACTCTGGGGTGTGCCGTGGCCGCCCGAGATAGCCAACCAGGTCATCGGGGGCGACGGTGATGGGCAGCGCCGCCTCACCGACAGAAACTCGGGCGGCGATCTTGCGCAGCGCCCGGGCAAGGCTCCGCTCCAGGGCGCGCACGCCGGCCTCGCGAGTGTACTCGGCGGCAAGGCGCCGCAGCGCGTCATCAGTGATCATCGCATCGGCTGGCTCCAGCCCCGCCCGGTCAAGCTGGCGCGGGAGGAGATGCTCGCGCGCGATCGTGACCTTCTCCTCTTCGGTGTAGCCGTCGAGCGTCACCAGCTCCATCCGATCGAGCAGCGCCTCCGGGATGGCGTCGGCGACGTTGGCTGTGGCAAGAAACAGCACATCGGACAGGTCGAGCTCAACCTCCAGGTAGTGGTCACGGAACGTGTGGTTCTGCGCCGGGTCAAGCACCTCAAGCAGGGCGGCGGTGGGATCGCCGCGGTAGTCGGCGCCGACCTTGTCGATTTCGTCGAGCAGGACGACCGGGTTCATCGAGCCTGCTTCACGCACCGCCCGGACAATGCGGCCGGGCAGCGCCCCGACATAGGTGCGCCGGTGACCACGGATCTCCGCCTCGTCCCTGATACCGCCGAGCGCGACCCGGGCGAATTTGCGGCCCATGGCCCGCGCCACCGACTCGCCGAGCGATGTCTTCCCCACGCCTGGCGGACCGGCGAGGGCGAGCACGGCGCCGCTGCGCCGACCGCCGACGACGCTCAGCCCCTTGCCGGCCCTGCGCGCCCGCACCGCCAGGTACTCGATGATCCGGTCCTTCACATCGGACAGCCCGGCGTGGTCGGTGTCCAGCACCGCGCGCGCCGCCGCGATGTCGTAGGCATCTTCTGTTCGCTCGTTCCATGGCATCTCGAGCACGGTGTCGAGCCAGGTGCGGATCCAGCCCGCCTCCGGTGATGCCGCGCCATTGGCCGAGGCGCGCTCGAGCTTGTCAACCTCGCGCAGCGCCGCCTTGGCCACCTTCTCCGGTAGGTTCGCGGCCTCCACCCGGGCACGGTAGTCCTCTTCCTCGGTGTCCGGCCGCCCGTCAAGCTCGGCGAGTTCCTTGCGGATCGCAGCGAGCTGCTGGCGCAGCAGGAACTCCCGCTGCTGCTTCTCCATGCCCTCGCGGACGTCGTTGCGTATGGTCTCGGCGACGTCCATCTCGGCCAGGTGCTCCCGCGCCCATCCGGTGAGCCGCTCCAGCCGTTGCTGCGGATCGGCCTCGCGCAGCAGCTCGCTCTTTTGCGCGACGCTCAGATACGGGGCATAGCCGGCGCTGTCGGCAAGCGCGGATGGATCGGTCAGTTGCTGCAGCGCGTCAACAACCTGCCAGGCCCCGCGCTTCTGCAAGATCGTCGTGGCGAGCGCGCGGTACTCGCGGGCAAGCTCGTGCGCGCGGGGACTGGCGGGCGGCTCGTCCACCACCGTCGCCCGCACCCACAACGCGCCGCCCGCGCCTGTGGCTTCCGGGCCGGTCGTGGCCGCGCCGATGCGCACGCGCGAGACGCCGCGCACGACCGCGCCTGGCTCGCCGTCCGGCAGCCGCCCGACCTGCTCCACCAGGCCAAGCGTGCCCACAGGCGAGTACTTGCCGTCGAGCCGGGGCACGAGCAGCACCCGCGGTTTGGCGGCGGAACGGATCCCGGGCACCTCCGGGCGGCTGTCCGCCGCGCGGGCGGCGTCGATGGCGGCCCGCACCTCACCATCGGACATGTCCAGCGGCACCACCATCGCCGGCAGCACGACCGCGTCGTCGAGCGGGAGCACTGGCAGATTCAAAGTCTCAGCCATGACGGGCATCATCCTCAGCTTTCTTGATTACACCGATGTCAAGAACGAGATGGTCAACTTTGTTTCCGCCCTGCGTTCGCGGTGAGCGGAAGGATGCACTCCTGCTGCCGTCCCGTGCTTTGCGCGGCGGCTGAGCCGCGTTACGCTCGCGTGGACACGGCGCTGGCGCCGACGGGACTAAGCAGGACAAAGAGCGTGATCATCTCGCCGCGCCCCATTACGACTCGGGAGCAACCAAGCATGGCTACCGTCGCGGACAGCCTGTGGCGGGCGTCCGGGGACCACCCCACGGGCCGACGCCTCTGGCCGGTGCCATGGCACCAGTGACCTGCCCGGACTGCAGGGCCGAGGTCCAGCCTGGTGACCTCGTGTGCGTCACGTGCGGCGCCAACCTCACCCGCCTTGGTCCAACCAAGCAGGAGCGGCCCTCGCCGCCGACGATCATGCATGAGCGGGTGCGGCTGGAAGATGTCCGCTCGGCGGCGACCGCCGGCCCGGCCGCCACCTGCCCCCACTGCGGCAGGTCCCTTACCGATCCGAGTGTCAGATCGTGCCCCGCATGCCACCGCCCGCTGCGCCATCCTGCCTCCGTGACGTCGCTGGTCGTGCTGCGGTTGTCTTTTCCGAGCGGGAACGTTGACGTTCCTGCGGGCACGTCTGTGGTGCTCGGCCGGGCGCCGGAGGAGTCCCTGGTGGCCGCCGCGTTCGACCATCATGAGGATGTCTCCAGGCGACATGCCACGGTGACGGTGGACGACGCCGGGCGGGCGACTGTGCGCGACGAGCACTCGACCAACGGCACCTTCGTCAACGGGGATCGGGTGCTCCCTGGAACGGCCGTAACCCTGTCCGACGGCGATGAGCTGCGCCTTGCCGCACGGGTGACGGCGCGCGTTCAGCTGCCGCGGGCCGGGCCGAACCCGGTCGGCCTGGCCCGCGACAAGAGCCGTTAACCCGCCTGCGCCGAGGCCGGCGCGCGCCGTGCGGTTGCGCGCGGTTTCCACCCTCTAGTACGCTGCCCGATATATCGAGTGACGTACTAGGGATCGGCGTGATCGAAGCGTTGCCAGTCGGCGCGCCGCTGCGCCGCGCAATCCGCGCGGCGCTCGTCGCCGCCGGGCTCTGCGGGATTGCCTGCCTCGCGCTGTCCCTGCTCACCACGCAGGACAAGGCAGTCCGTGCGCACAGCCCGTGGCAGGATGATCCCTACGATGTCGTGGTGTCGCTCTGCCTGCTCTTCCTGCCCACGCTGCTCGCGGCAGGTGCGCTACGGGCGTTGTCCTGCCGGGCGGACGAGGAACTTCCTGTCACCAGGGCCCGCGACCTCATCCAGCTAGCCCGTTTGGTCACGGCTGCGGTCATGGTGTGCGTGGTCACGCAATGGGCGGCCGTGCTTGCCCGGTGGGGCGGCCCTCTGGTAACCGCGGCGCGGGCGCCGAGTGCGCACGCGGCCGGCCGGGACGCCCAGGGGCGTGGGCTCGTCGTGGCGCTCGGCCTCGTCACCCTGCTCGCGGCCGTGGCCTTTCTGCTCGCCGCCCGGGTCATGCGCTCACCTGGCACGCGCGGGTGGCCGCGCGCCGATGGGCCGGACTGGATAGCCGACTGGTTCGGTGTGGCCGCGCGGGTCGCGGGGCGCAGGGGCCGCGCCGTGATCGCGTTCGCCGAGCGGCGCTTGGTGGACGGAGCGTGGGGTGTTCGGCGCCATCCGGTCGCTGCCGCCGCGGCTATCGCGGTTTGCTGCGGGGCGGCGGTCGCGGCCAGCCAGGTCGTGGGCGAGCACGTTTACCCAAGACCCGTTGCGGCGGCCCAGGTGATGGCGCTGTTCACGCTGGTCGGCGCAAGCGGCACGTTCGTCTTTCTGGTCGCCGCCGGGCACTACCTGCGTGTGGTCGCGCCGCCGCCGGCGCGCACGCCGCGGCGGGCCGCGGTCTTGCGCGGGACCCTTGCGGCCGCGGCCAGCGTTCCCTTCACCGTCGCCTTTCGGTCCGCGGCCGGCGGGGCAGCGAACGGATTCGCCGATCTCGTCGGCCTGATCGCGGTGGTGGCGGCGGTCGCCGGGCTGATCGCCCTCGCCGTGCGGCCACCGCGCCGCTCAACCCGATAGGAGCAGCACCCATGGACCACGACCTGGGCCGATGGGCGGACCCATCGCTGTTGGTGATGACGAGCCTTGCGGAAGGCCCCAAGCACGGTTACGCGATCATGCAGGATGTGGCGGCCGAATCTGGCGTGCGGCTCGGCCCTGGCACGTTGTATGGCGTCATCGCGCGCCTGCGGGGACGCGGGCTCATCGAGCCACTCCCCAGCGCCGATCGCCGTCGGCCCTACCGCATCACCGCGGAGGGGTCGCGCGCGCTCGCCGCCCAGCTGGCACGGATGCGCAAGGTCGCCGACAGCGGGCTCGGCCGCCTGGCGGGCCTCGCCGCTCCGGAGACGGCATGACGCGGCTCGCCGTCGCGCTGACCCGCCTCTACCCGGCGACCTGGCGCGAACGGTACGGCGAGGAGTTCAAGGCGCTGCTTGAGCAGGGGCACTTGCGTCTACCCTCGTCCCATGGTGGATAGGGACAGATCCCGAATCTCCTGACATCCTGCTCGCCGCACAGACGCCTTCGAGCGGGCCCACAGCGCGGGCCGGCCAGGTCCCTTCGCGGCCGACGTATGGTCGCAACCAATGGACCGTTACCCGTGGGTCGCCCTGTCCAACACCACGCTTGGCATCTCGATGGCGACCCTGGACGCATCCATTGTGATCATCTCGATGCCGGCCATCTTCCGTGGCATCCACCTGGACCCCCTCGCGCCGGGAAACATCAGTTACCTGCTCTGGATGATCATGGGCTACCTGCTTGTCACCGCGGTGCTCGTGGTCACGCTCGGCAGGCTCGGCGACATGTTCGGCCGGGTGCGCATCTACAACCTCGGCTTCGCCATCTTCACGCTCGCCTCCATCGCGCTCTCGTTTGACCCGTACCACGGCGTGCATGGCGCGCTCTGGCTGATCATCTGGCGGATGGTTCAGGCCGTTGGCGGCTCCATGCTCATGGCCAACTCGGCGGCCATCCTCACCGACGCGTTCCCGGCGACCCACCGCGGGATGGCGCTCGGCATCAACCAGATCGCGGGGATCGCCGGCCAGTTCATCGGCCTGATCGCGGGTGGGCTTCTCGCCGCGTGGGACTGGCGCGCGGTGTTCTGGGTGAACGTGCCGGCCGGCGTGTTCGGCACCGTGTGGGCGTACCGGAGCCTGCGGGAGACCAGCCGGAGGCAGCACGGGCGGATCGACTGGCCGGGCAACCTCACCTTCGCCGCCGGGGCCGGCCTGCTGCTCATGTCCATCACCTACGGCATTCAGCCGCACGCCGGCCGGTCGATGGGGTGGGCCAACCCCTGGGTGCTCGGCGGCCTCGGCCTCGGCGTGGCGTTGCTCGCGGCGTTCTGCCTGATCGAGACCAGAGTCGCGGAACCCATGTTCCACATGGCGCTGTTCAAGGTCAGGGCGTTCGCGGCCGGAAACGCCGCGTCGCTGTTGTCGGCCATCGCGCGCGGCGGCATGCAGTTCATGCTGATCATCTGGCTGCAGGGCATCTGGCTCCCGCTGCACGGCTTCAGCTACGCGGAGACTCCCCTGTGGGCCGGGATCTATCTGCTGCCGCTGACCGGCGGCTTCCTCATCGCGGGGCCGCTATCCGGCCACCTGTCCGATCGCTACGGCGCGCGCCCGTTCGCCACGGGCGGCCTGCTGGTGACGGCGGCGGCGTTCACCGGCCTGATGCTGATCCCTGTGAACTTCCCCTACTGGCTGTTTGCCCTGCTCATCCTCCTAGCCGGCATCGGGCAGGGCCTGTTCGCCTCACCCAACACCTCTGCGATCATGAGCAGCGTGCCGTCCAGCCAGCGGGGCGCGGCATCGGGGATGCGGGCCACCTTCATGAACTCCGGAGTGTCGCTTTCCATCGGGGTGTTCTTTTCGCTGATGATCGCCGGCCTCGCCACCGCGCTCCCGTCGACGCTGACCGCCGGGCTGCGCGGCCAGGGCGTTCCGGGGCCGGTGGCCACCAACGTGGCGCACCTGCCGCCGGTGAGCACCCTGTTCGCCGCGTTCCTCGGACTGAACCCGATTGGCAACCTGTTGAAGCCGTCGGGTGTCCTGCCCGCGCTTCCGCGCCACAACGCGGCCGTGCTCACCGGCAAGGAGTTCTTTCCTCACCTGGTCTCCCAGCCGTTCCACCATGGCCTGATCATCGTGTTCACCGCCGCCGCCGTCATGGCGCTGACCGCGGCCGTCGTGTCGCTGATGCGGGGTGCCCAGTACTACTTCGATGAGCCGGAGCCGGCGGCGGCGCAGCACGGCACCCGGGCGCCGACCAGGAAAATCGGCCTGCGGACGGCAGAGGCTCACGGCAGGCTGGCTAGCGGAAGGCCGAGATGACCTTCGCCATCCGCTCCAGCGGCGCGGCGTCTTCCAGGTCCGGCAGGCGGACCATGACCTCGGATGCGCCCGCCTCCGCCAGCTCGCGGAACCGGCCGATGTGGTCCGCGATCGTGCCTGCGTTCACCGACGCCGCGTACCATGCCGGGTCGCGGCGACGCGGCCGCAACCGCTCCACCAGATCGGCGACGTGAGAGTCATCGTCTGCGACCAGGGCGGCTGACAGGTGGGTGAGCCTCACCTGAGCGGGATCACGCCCGGCATCCGCGCAATGGTCGCGAAGCACCGCGGCCTTGCGCGCGAGGGTCGCGGCGCCGCCGGTCACGTTCGCCGCGTCGGCGTAGCGCGCGGCGAGGCGAAGCGTGCACCGCTCACCGCCACCGCCCACGATGACAGGCACATGCTCCTGCAGCGGCCGTGGGTAACAGATGGCCTCCGCGATGGTCAGCGCCTGGCCCTCGAATGACGGGGCGCCGGGCCCCCACAGCAGCGGAAGCAGTCGCAGCGCATCCTCGAGCAACGCGTAGCGGTCACGGACAGCCGGGAAGTCCCAGCCGTAGGCGATGTGCTCCTCGCGGAACCAGGCGAGGCCGAGGCCGCACACGGCCCTTCCCTCGCTGAGCACATCGAGGGTCGCGACGATCTTGCCGAGGTGCGCGACATTGCGGTAGGTGATGCCGGTCACAAGGACGCCAAGCCGCACCCGCTCGGTGTGCGCCGCGAGGTAGCCGAGCGTGGTGTAGCTCTCGAGGAAATCCTCGAAGGGCCGGCCGAGCTGCGGGATCTGCCGAAAGTGATCCATCACGTAGATCGCGTCGAACCCGGCCGCCTCGGCGGCCACCGCGATCTCACGCAGGCTTGCCGCCGTACGGCGCGCGCCGCCTGGATAGGTGAAGCTGCCGACATGCAGGCCGAACCGCAGACCGGCCGGCGCCTCGCGCTGGCGGCGCGCTGCCGCGTTAGCCGTTAGGAACGATCGTGGGACCACCCGTACGGACCTCGGGGTGAGCACTGCGTCGTACCCTTCGCCTGCGAGCAGGTCGCGTACCAGCGTCCAGGTGCGAAGCTGCGCCGTCAGCGCCGCGGCCGGGATCCGCTTGGTGCGCGCCCGGTTGCGTTCACGGCACTGCGCAGGCGAGGTGTCGAATGCCACGGCGACGCAGGCGAGACCGTGCTGGCGCGCCAGGCCAAGCCAGCGCCGCCGCTGCTCCGCCTCCAGACCAAGCGTGTCGATCACCGTGGTCAGCTTCCTGGCGATCCGGCGCCGAACGATCTCCTCGAGCAGGACGAACGCGTCCGCGGTGGCCGCGATGTCGTCCTCCCCCGCGCCGACCTGAGCGCGCAGGCGGTCGCTCGAGACGACGCACCCAGGCGCAAAGTTGGCCGCCGCCCAGGTCGACTTGCCAGCGGCGCCCGGTCCTGCGAGGACGACCACGCAGGGGGACGGCAGATTCAGCACCTCGCCCATGCGCCCCAGTCTGCACCGCAGCCCGTCGGCTCACTGCGGCCGCCGTGATGCAGCTGTTGCAAACCAGGTTGCCGAACGGCTAGCGCTGGCCGGGAGACGAGCGCGAAGATTGCGATCAAACATCGACGTTATGGGGGCTCCAATGGCCGCTTCGAGCCTGTGGCCCATGATCCACACCGAACGGGAAGCGCTCGCCAACGATCTCGCCGGTCTGGACGAAGCGCGATGGTCCAGCCCATCCCTGCTTCCCGGCTGGTCGGTGCGCGACGTCCTCGCTCACATGACCGCAACGGCGAAGCTGACCCCCGCCCAGTTCGTCTCCAGGTTGGCCGCCACCGGGTTCCGGTTCAACGAGATGAACGAGAAGAACATCGCTCGCGAGAACACCGGGACACCAGCCGACCTGGTCGCCGAATTCCGCAGGCACTCCAACGCGACCACCCACCCGCCCGGGCCGGGCGACACATGGCTGGGCGAGACCATCGTGCACAGCGAGGACATCCGCAGGCCGCTCGGCATCACGCGCGCCTACCCGCTGGAAGCGGTCACCCGGCTGGCCGACTTTTACAAGGGATCCAACGTGCTGATCGGCAGCAAGCGGCGGATCGCCGGGCTGACGCTGCGGGCCACCGACGCGCAGTGGTCAACCGGAACTGGCCCCGAGGTCAGTGGTCCGGCCATTTCCCTGGTGCTCGCCATGACCGGCCGCAAGCAGGCACTCGACGACCTGTCGGGCGAAGGGCTTGCCGCGCTGCGGGCGCGTCCCTAACGCGCTGGCGGGCCTGCCAGGATGGGCCCATGAGGACTCTGGCGGTTGATGTAGGCGGCTCGGGCCTTAAGGCGGCTGTCCTCGGCGAGGACGGCACCTTGATCGGCGAGCGGGTGCGGGTGAGAACGCCCTACCCATGTCCACCCCACGTGCTGGTCGCTGAGCTGCGCGCGCTGATCAGTCAGCTCGGCGGGTTCGACCGCGCGTCTGTGGGGTTTCCGGGTCTTGTGCGCGCGGGCGCCGTGGTCGAGGTGCCCGCGCTGTCACGTTCGGTGCCTGCGGGACCGCCCGACCCCGACCTGGTCCGCGCATGGTCCGGGTTCGAACTCGCGGCCGCGCTTGAAGAGGCCCTCGCACGGCCGGTGCGGCTGGCCAACGACGCCGACGTGCAGGGCTGCGCCGTGGTCGCCGGGCAGGGCCTTGAGTTCGTGATGACGCTCGGCACTGGCTGCGGAACAGCCGTCTTCTGGCAGGGGGCGCTGCTCCCGCACATGGAGCTGTCGCACGGGCCGTTCCGCAAGGGTGAGACCTACGACGACCAAATCGGCGAGGCGGCCAGGCAGAAAGTGGGCAACCACCGCTGGCGCGGGCGGGTGCAGGAGGCGATCGCGGCCTTCGAGGCGATGCTGCTGTTCGACCACCTGTACATCGGCGGCGGCAATGCCGCCCACCTGCATGAATCGGATCTCGGTCGCAACACCACCGTGGTGCCCAACATCTCGGGGATACTCGGTGGCATCAAGCTGTGGGATCAGCCCTGGGACATGCACGCCCACGCGCCTGATCGCAGCGGCGGCGCGCCCTCGCGCCAGGCCGGCGAGGCTTCGACCCACCGACCCTAAACCGGCCCGGCGAGCCGCGCTTTTGCTGAGCTTCGCAGCAGCGTGTTCCGCAGCCAAATTCGCGCCTGGTTCACCGGCTGGACCGCGAGGTAGCAATGGTAGGCGTCGCGCATGACGAGCCGGTACTTTACCCCGTGCAGCCCCGGCGGATAGGTGTAACCGGCGGGGCGATAGCGCCTGAAGTCTTGCGACATCCGGCGGAAAAAATCCCGCCTGTCAGCCCGGGGGACGGCGCCCGGCGCGGCAAAGACCGCCGTGTAGTGCCAAATGGCGCGGTCGAAAAAGGTGCGGCGGAACCTGCCGAACTCCTCCGGCCGTGACCGAAGCAGGGCGAAGACATTATCGTAGCGGTCGAAGATGGCGAAGTTGTCCCGCGACGGCGTATTCGTCAGCGCGCCAGCGCGGCGCTCGCGGTAGAGATAACACACAGCGTCCAACGTGGCGATGCGACGCGCGTGCAACAGCAGCGCGCACGTGACCGGCACGTCCTCATGGATCCCTGACCCGAAGCGCAGCCCGAGCCCGGCAATGAAAGCGCGCCTGATCACCTTGCTCCACGCGGTCATTGTCAGCCGGGCCACCTCTGGCCGGTCCGCCAGCGTGAAGACCTGCGCCTGGCGCTGCTCGCGCAGCAAGTGCCGCCACGCGTTCGGCAGCGCGGCCCCCGATGGCGCAAGCCGTGCGAATCCGATGAGCAGGACGTCGGGCTCGGCTAGCGCAAGCCGCGCCGCCACCGCCGCGAGCGCACCCTCGGTGAGCAGGTCATCTCCGTCCACAAACCACACGTAGTCGCCGGCCGCGCGGTCCACACCCGCGTTGCGTGCCCCGCCCGGGCCGAGGGTCCGGTCGAGGTGGATCACCTGCACCCGTTGGTCACGGCGGCCATATTCATCGAGAATCTCGCCCGACCGATCCGGTGAGCGGTCCTCGACCGCGATCACCTCGAAGTCGGTAAATGACTGCCCGAGGATGGAATCGAGGCAGGCGCCAAGCTCGCGCTGAACCCCGTATACGGGGATAACGATGCTGATCCGCGGGGCGGCGCGGCGCGCGTCGGACATGTCACCTCCAGCCGCGATGGAACCCGAACGAGATCTTAGAGGCTGCTTGGCCAACGCTGTCGGGCACGGCAGCCAAAGGGCCAGACCATCGACATGCGCCGGAACCGCGCGGGAGATACTGTCGAGTCAGAAAGTGCGCGGCCGCACCGAATGGCCGGCCCGCGCCGCCTGGCCTGAAAGATCACGAAATATATTGCCGCGTCGCGCTGAAACCCCGGGGAAGCCATGAACGCGTGGCTCATCTGGCTGATTCTGGCAGCCGTGCTCGGAACTGCCGAGCTGCTCACGTTGACGCTCGCCTTCGCGCTGATCGCGGTTGCCGCCGTCGCGGCCGCCGGCGTCGCGGCGGCGGACCTGGGCCTCGCCGTCCAGTTGCTTGCGTTCGTCGCCACCGCCGGCGCGGGCCTCGGCCTGGCCAGACCGCTTGCGATGCGCCACATCAACCAGCCGCCCGCGCTTCGCACCGGTACCGCCGCGCTGGTCGGACGTAAGGCCATCGTGGTTGAGGAGGTCACTGGCCACTCGGGCCGAATCCGGATCAACGGCGAAGTCTGGTCTTCCCGAGCGTACGACGACACGCTTGTCATCCCGACTGGGTCGACCGTCGACGTCATGCAGATCGAGGGGGCCACCGCCCTCGTATACCCCCGGGAGTAGTCATGGCACTGGCCGAACTCATCGTCGGCGTCATCATCGCCATTCTCGTGATCACCGTGATGATCAAGACAGTCCGCATCGTGCCGCAGGCCCGGGCGCGCAACGTCGAGCGCCTCGGCCGGTACCGCAAGACACTCGAACCTGGGCTGAACATCATCATCCCGCTGGTCGACCGGGTCAAGAAGCTGATCGACCTGCGTGAGCAGGTGGTCTCGTTCAAGGGTGCGCCCGTCATCACCGAGGACAACCTGGTCGTGCTCATCGACACCGTGCTGTTCTTCCAGGTCACCGATCCACGCGCGGCGGATTACGAGATCGTCGACTACATCCAGGCGATCGAGCAGATCACCGCCACCATGCTGCGCAGCGTCATCGGGTCGATGGACTTGGAGCAGACCCTCACCTCACGGGACAAGATCAACCACATGTTGCGCGGCGTGCTTGACGAAGCATCGGGTAAGTGGGGCATCCGGGTCACTCGCGTGGAGATCAAGGCGATCGACCCACCGAAGAGCGTCAAGGACGCGATGGAGAAGCAGATGCGCGCCGAACGGGAGAAGCGCGCCGCGATCCTCACCGCCGAGGGCGTCCGGCAGTCGGCAATCCTCACCGCGGAGGGCGAGAAGCAGAGCGCGATCCTGCGCGCCGAGGGCCAGAAGCAACGCGCGATCCTCGAGTCGGAGGGCCAGTCGCAGGCGATCGGCACGGTCTTCCAGGCGATCCACCGCAACAACCCAGACCCGAAGCTGCTCGCGTATCAGTACCTGCAGACGCTTCCGCAGCTTGCCCAGGGGCAAGGGAACACGTTCTGGGTGATCCCGAGCGAGGTCACCACGGCGCTGAAGACCCTGAGCGCGGCGTTTGCGGGGTCGGGCGGGTCGACCGCCGAGCCGACGGCCGCGGCTGCCGACGAGCAAGCCACCGCCAGCGAGCCGACCACCAAGATCGAGCCAGCCAGGGACGAGGAACCGGCGATCGCTCCCACGCCGAGCGCCGCCGCCCCGATCACCGGCCCGGTGGCCGCCGCGCCCGCGGAGCCCGACGGCGACGGCACCGCGCCAGGCTGACCGGAGCGCTGACCGACCCGGTCACGCCGCCCGAGCGCACGTTCGCAGGCGGCTCGCGCACGTTGTCAGCGGCCGATTTGCTTTCTGCCGGCCCGGCGCAGCTTGCGCCGCTGCGACGGGTCGAGCATGAGATAGCCGGCGAGCGGCACGCCTATCGCCGCAGCAATGATCACTAGGCCGATCCACGTCGGCAGGATCAGCAAGGCCAGCAGACCGACCACAACCCCGCCAATGACGAACTTCATCCGGTTCGACATGTCAGACACCCTTTCGTCCGGCGGGAAAGCATCTCCGCCGCGTCCCACTATCCAGTGTGCGCGCTCTGGGCAGCATAAAGTCCAGCGAACCTACGCCAAGAAAGCGGGCGGCTTTAGGGCTCACCTGCGAGATCTGACCCGTTCGGATCAGAATCAGCCGAGGTCCCGCCCGGGTCGGGCGGCCCGCCCACGCCAGGTGGCTCGCCGGCGAGACGGCGCTCAATGGCCGTCAGCAACCCCTTGACGGTCGTCATCGCAGTCTCCATAGCAGCGAGTCGGCCCTCGATCGAGGTGAGCCGCTTGGCGATGTCGCCGGCGCGGGAGTGCAGGCTGGCTGCCCAGGGCGGTTCATGCCTGGAGGCGACCCGCGCCATTTCTGGCTCTGGCGCCGCCTCCACCGCGCCGATCACCTCCTGACGGACCCGATCCAGGTTGGCGCCCAGCTTCACGAGCACCTGAACACCCAGGCCTTTGCCCTCGCGCAACAGCCCGAGCAGGATGTGTACGCCGCCGATGTACTCGTGGCCAAGCTGCAACGACTCGCGAAGCGACAGCTCGAGGACTTTCTTGGCGCGTGAGGTGAACGGAATGTTCCCGGTCGGCGCCTGATCCGCACGGCCCGGGCCGGCCATGCCGGTAACCTCCCGTCGCGCCGCCTCCAGGCTGATCCCGAGTGACGTAAGCACCCTGCACGCCACGCCCTCGCCGTCACGGAGCAGGCCAAGAAGGAGGTGCTCGGTCCCGATGTGGTTGTGATTGAGCGCCCTCGCCTCTTCCTGGGACAAAACGACGACGCGGCGTGCACGCTCGGTGAACCGTTTGAACATCGCTGCTCCCACCGCGGCTGGCGCACCGTACCCACGTGGCGGCCGACGTGTGAGCGGACTTACAGCCTCACCACAATTGTGCTGGTTAGATATGATTCACGCCAGTTTGGCCGGTCAGCCGGGTCCCTGGCGTGCTCAGGCTTCAGCCAGCCGTGCGTCACGGACGACGCCGGTTCCGCTAGCGACGGAGAACACTTTCGCGTCGCGAAGGCCTGCGAACAAGGTGGCCCCCGGCTTGACCCAGTCGACCTCCTCAGTGGGAAGCTGGGCCACCACGACCTGGCCGTCGGGAAGCCGCAAGTGGATCTTCGAGCTGAACCCCATGTTCGTGACCCGCTCGACGCTTGCCGACACAGATCCGTTCCAGGCCGAGGTGGCAAGCCGGACGTCGTGCGAGCGGATGTAGGCCTGTGCCATCTCCCCGTCGGCTAGGTGGCTGGCGTCAACCGGGGCGCCGTCGGCCAACCGCAGCCGGCCGCCCGACACATGACCGTTGACAATGTTGGCGGTGCCGACGAATCCGGCCACGAACGGCGTCACCGGCCGGTTGTAGATCTCATCCGCCGACCCGATCTGCTCCACCCGCCCCCTGTGCATCACGATGACCTCGTTGGCAAGCTCAAGCGCCTCCTCCTGGTCGTGGGTCACGAGCAGGCTGGTCACGCCGAGCTCACGGTGCAGGTCGTCGAGCCACCTGCGGAGTTCCTGGCGCACCCGCGCGTCCAGAGCGCCGAACGGCTCGTCAAGGAGCAGCAACCGGGGCTGGGGAGCGAGCGCCCGGGCGAGCGCCACGCGCTGCCGCTGGCCGCCCGAGAGTTGATCCGGATACCGGTTGGCGAACGGCGCGAGGCCGACCAGGTCAAGAAGCTCATCCACGCGGTTGCGCTGCGCTGCCTTCGATTCCCTGCGCACCGACAGCCCAAAGGCGACGTTGCGGCGCACGGTCATGTGCCGGAACAGGGCATAGTGCTGGAACACGAACCCGAACCGCCGCTCCTGCACGCTCTTGCTCGTCTGCTCCTCGCCACCAACCCAGATGCGGCCCGCGTCGGGCCGCTCCAGCCCTGCGATCATGCGAAGCACGGTGCTCTTGCCCGAGCCACTGGGCCCGAGGAGCGCAGTGATCTTCCCGTCCTCCGCCTCGAAGCTGACGTCCCTGACCGCCTCAAACGAGCCGAATCGCTTCCACAGCCCCTGGACGACGATGCCTTCGCTCATGCCCCGCGCCCCTTCTCCTGCCTGCGCTTGAAGATCTCAATGCCGGACAACATGAGGATCGACACCATGGCCAGCGTGAGGGCGACGACGTAACCGGGCGTGTCGTGTCCCTCGTCGAATGCCCGGAGGATGAAAAGCGTGGACGTCTCGGTCTGGCCCGCGATCGTGCCGCTCACGATCAGGACCGCCCCCACCTCGCCCAGCGCCCGTGCGGTCGTGAGGGCGATGCCATAGAGCAGCCCCCATCGGATGTTCGGGAGCGTGACACGGAAGAAGGTCTGCAGGTGCGAGGCCCCAAGGGTGCGCGCCGCCTCCTCTTCCTCGGTCCCCAGCTCCTGCAGAAGCGGCGCGACCTCGCGGATCACGAACGGGATCGAGATGAAGATGGTGACAAGCACCATCGACGGCACCGCGAACAAGACCTGGATCCCGCGCGCGGCGAACCAGGGCTCGAACCACCCGCCCCGCCCGAAAAGCAGGACCGCCGCCAGCCCCACCACCACGGGCGACACAGCGAGCGGGAGGTCGACAAGGGCGCTCACCACGGCCCTGCCAGGGAAGCGGTCCCTGGCAAGCACGAGCGCCACGGCCACGCCCATGACCGTGGTGACGAGCAGCGTCTCCGCGGTGATGAACCCGGTCAACACGTAGGCGTGAGTCGCGTAGGGGTCGGAGAACACCGTGCGCCACGCGCTCAGGCCCGGTTTCAGCGCGGCGACGGCGATGCCGACCAGGGGCGCGACGACAAGGACGCCGACATAGGCAACTGTCGCGCCGATGAGGCTGCCGTGGACGAGCCGACGGCGGGCGCCGCCGGACAGCCGGGGGGGTCGCATGTCGGCGGTGCTCACGGCACGTGCTCCCGCAACTCCTTGTGGCCGACCAGCCTCTCAACCACCAGAACCAACACGAACGCGAGCCCGAACAAGATCGCGCCGATGGCTGCGGCCGCCCGGGGGTCCTTGAACCCGGTGATCAGCTGCGCGATCAGGACCGGGGCGGTGAGCGTCTTGTTCGCGATGTTGCCGGAAACGATCACCACGGCGCCAAACTCGCCGAGCGCGCGGGCGAACGCGAGGAGGCTGCCCGCAACGATGCCGGCGCGCAGGTGAGGCAGCATGACACGAAAGAACGTCAGCCGCCGCCCCGCGCCGAGCACCTGCGCCGCCTCCTCCTCGCCGCGGTCGAGTTCCTGCATGACCGGCTGAACGGTCCGGACCACCAGCGGCAAGGTCACGAACAGCAAGGCGACGAGAACGCCGAGCTTGGCGAAGATGATGTGAATCCCGTGCCGGGCCAAGAACCCCCCTACCGGGGAGATCGGCCCGTACAAGGCAACCAGCATCACGCCGGTGACCAGCGTGGGGATCGCGAAGGGGATGTCCACCACCGTGGCGAGAGCGCGGCGGCCGACGAAGCGGTACCGGGTCAGCACGTAGGCGGTGACCGTGCCGAACACCGCGTTGATCACCGCGACGAACGCGGCCATCTCGATCGTGAACACCAGCGCCTGCCGCGCCCCAAGCTGCGAGAAGGCGTCGCCCAGTGAAGCGATCCCGCCGCCGAACCCCTTGGTCACCACGGCCGAAAGCGGCAACACGACCATCAGGCCCAGGTACAGGATGGCGAGGCCTCGAAGCCCGAGGCGACCCCATGCCGGTCGTGCGCGCGGACCCCCGCCGCTCCGCGAAGCCGGGCGCGGCGGGGTCTGGGTGACATCGAGTCCGGCGATGCCCATGCGCCTCCTATCCCTTGGCTGCCTTGAGCGCCCGGGTGAAAGCCCCCGAAGGGCCGAAGACGGTGTCGTTGAGCAACTGGTTCCACCCGCCGACCTGGTCGACGGTGAAACTGCCGTTAACCGGCTGCTGGCCCAGCTTGCTGATGCCCTGGCGCGCCTGGGCCAGGTTGACGGGGCGGAAATAGCCGACCTTGCCAAGAATTGCCTGAGCCTTCGAGGTGTGCAGCCAGCTGACGAAGGCGTTGGCGATCGGCAGCACGCAATGCTTCTGCGCGTTCTTGTCGACCACAACCGTCGGGTTCTGCACGAGCACGGTCGATGGCGGGAGAACCAACTGGTCCTTGGTGCCGCTCGCCTTGGACAGCAGGATCTGGTTCTCGTAGCTGATGGCCACGTCGCCGTTTCCTGACTGGAAGTTCTTGAGCGAGTCGTTGGCGCTCTTGTCCATCACAGTGACGTTCTTGAAGATGCTGGTCAGCAGCGTTTGCGCGCTGCTCGTGCTGTTGGCGCCGTAGCCGGGAACCTTGCCGCGCATCGAGGCACCATAGGCGGCCACGATGTTCCACCTGGCACCGCCGCTCTGCGCCGGGTCGGGAGTCAGAACCTGAAGGCCGGGCCGGGTCAGGTCGCTCCAGTTGGTGATGTGCTTGGGATTGCCCGGGCGAACGTCGAAGGCGACAGGCGTTGTGGCGACGATGCCAGCGTCCGGGTCCCTGGTCCAGTCGTGAGTGATCAGCCCAGCCTTCTGGATGATCTGCACGTCTGGCACGAGCGAGAGGGCGACGATGTCGGCGGGGAACCCGCTGGCGACGTTCTGGGCCTGCGTCGTGCTCCCCCCGAACGATGTCTGGAAGATGACCTGCTGCTTGTTGTGGGCCGCCGCCCATTCCTTTTGCCAGGTGCTGATGAGCTTGCCGTACGCGTCGTACGGCGTGCTGTAGGCGGCAAGTGTGATCACTGGCGATTTCGCCGGCCTGCATTCGCCACTCGCCGAGGTGGTCGTGGTCGCGCCGCCGGGCGCACATGCCGCGGCCGCAAGCAGGACAAGGCTGAGCGCAGCGCCGCCCGCCACATGACGAGCCGTGACCCGCTTCATCGACATCGGCCTTCCTCCAGGGCGGCGAGGTTATCGACTATTCCTACCGTATTGGAGGACAATAGACTGCGGCGGCGGCCCGGTCAAATGGGTCAGCAGCCTCGCGTGTGCGAAACTGTGGGAGCCGCCGGTCCGCGCGGCGGGATCCCACGGAGCAACCGGGTGCGCAGCTACGGCGACCATGGTCCTCGTAGTCAGAGATGCCTCCGCGCCGCTTGGTCCCCACGGCCGGCCCTCGCCACAGTGCGCGGTGTGCCGCCGCTGCTGGCGTATGCGTTTTTGTCCGCGTCGGTGGATGTGTACGCGGGCCACCAGGAGCAGTCGCTCGACCCGATCGGGGTCGGCGCGATCTCGTTCACGCTCGCCGCCTTGGTGTTCTTGGTGCCCGATGCGGCCCGGCGCGGCGCGGCGACGCTTCGGCCGCTGCGCAGCTGGCGCCGGCCGGGCAGCCCGCGCCTGGCCCAGAACCCTGATCGCGGGGAACACTCATCAAAAGGAGGGTGGCATGCTCTACGCATTTGGCTTTCAGCGGTTCGGCGTGGTGTTGAGCGATCTGTATTTCATCGACCCAAACCCAGCTCAGGGTCAGGAAGGCGCGGAGCGGGGCGTCCGCCTCGAGCTACGGATGCTCGAACGGGGCGAGCTCAAGGGATCGATCTACTCAGCGCAGCCCATCACGGTCGGTGAGCCGCTCTGGAGAGCGGACCTGCTTGAGTCGGTCGACGGCCCGCCAGGCAGCTTCGACCGGACCCACCACCACCCGGCGTTTCGCGACTGGGAACCGAGCAGCCGGGTGTTCGTCGCGGAGCTTTCCGCCCGTCCGCTCGAATGGCTGCGCGCGAGGCTGTCCGATCTCGACGGGCTGCTCGACGAGGTGGGCGTGGCCCATGATGAGGTCACGGCCGCCGACGCGGCGAGCCTGCGCGCATGCGTGCCGGAGATCGTCGCGGCCACGAGCCGACTGCTTGACCGCGTGCGGGCCGGCGAACTCGCCACACCGCCAAGCGCGGAGCCGATCCGGGGCGCCCGGGTCGGCTGGCTCTAGCCTGCCGCGGCGCGCGCCACCAGCGGGTCTGCGGGGGGATCCCGGGGGGTCGTCCCCCGGGGCCAGCACAGCCCCGCTAGTCGATGCGGACGTAGGCGAAGTCCAGCGGCGCGCCGTTGATCCCTGCCGAGGGCGGCGCGATCCAGCTGGCGAACGCGCCCGGCTCGTAAACCGGCCGCATGAGCTGCGCCACCCGGTCACGGTCGGCCGCCGAAGGCAGCCAGGCGTCGCGGTGCCGCTCCCATTCGGTCTCGCTGATGAGGTCACCGTGCGGGCTGACGCTCGCGCCCGCGTAGCCGCCGACCCTGCGGTTGAAGCCCTCGTGCGGCAGGAACAGCCGCTGGCCGAGCCCGGCTTGCGCGAGGGCGCGGTTCCACCGCTTGACCCCGGTGGCGCAGTCGGCCACGTACTGGTCACGCAGGTCGAGGTTGAGCGCGGAGAGCGCGGGCGTCTCGTCGGCCACAAGCCTGCCGTCGCGCACCCGGGCGACGGCCGCGGTCGGGCCGACCAGCCGGTGATCGTCCTTGCGCCGGGTCTCCATCCAGCGGCCCTTGAGGCCGGCGGTGAAGTAGTTGGCAGCGTTGGTGCTCACCTCGGCGCCGAACAGGTCCATCGACACGGAGAAGTGGAAGTTGATGTAGCGCTGGATGACGTCGAGCGGGATGCCACCGTGCCGCCAGATGTCGGCGGTGTCGTGGCGTCTCATCAGCTCGGCGGTCCGCTCCACGATCCGCTGCACGCCGGTGATGCCGACGAACATATGGTGGGCTTCCTCCTTGAGCATGAACTGGCAGGTGCGGGCGAGCGGATCGAACGCGCTCTCCTTCAGCGTGCCGAGCTGGAATTTCCCGTCCCGGTCTGTGAAGTAGGTGAACATGAAGAATGCCAGCCAGTCCGGCGTCGGCTCATTGAACGCGCCGAGTATGCGCGGGCGGTCGGCGTCTCCCGAGTTGCGCCGCAGCAGCATCTCGGCCTCGTCACGGCCGTCGCGGCCGAAGTAGCGGTGCAGCAGGTACACCATCGCCCACAGGTGCCGGCCTTCCTCCACATTGACCTGGAACAGGTTGCGCAGGTCGTACAGGCTGGGCGCGGTGCGGCCGAGGTGGCGTTGCTGCTCGACCGAGGCGGGCTCGGTGTCGCCCTGAACCACCACCAGGCGGCGCAGGTCGGATCGGTACTCGCCGGGGATGTCCTGCCACACAGGCTCGCCCGCGTGCTGGCCGTGGCTGATCAGCCGGCCTGGCTCCGGTTCGGCCAGGAAGATGCCCCACCGGTACTCCGGCATCCGGCAGTAACCAAAATGCGCCCAGCCGTCCCGCCCGACCGCGACAGCCGTGCGCAGGTAGATCTCGTTCTCCTTGAAGACGGTCGGGCCGAGCTCCCGCCACCAGGTGAGGAAGTTCGGCTGCCACGACTCGAGAGCGCGCTGCAGGCGGCGGTCGATCGCGAGGTCGACATTATTCGGGATCTTGTCGGTGTAGTCGATCGTGCTGGCGTTGCCCGGGCTGGCTGACATGATCAGACCCTCTTCCGGTCGTATGCAGGCCGCTGCCCGGTGCCGTAGCGGCGCAGCGCGCCCTCGGGCCCGGCGGCGTTCGGGCGCTGGAAGATCCAGTTCTGCCAGGCGGACAGCCGCCCGAAGATCTTGGTCTCCAGCGTTTCCGGGCCGGCGAAGCGGTGCTGCGCCTCCATGCCTGTCAGCGCGTCCGGGCTGAACGACGCGCGTTCCTCCACGGCGATGCGCAGCTCGTCGTCCCAGTCGATGTCATCGAAGGTGAACGTGACGAGGCCGGCGGCCGCGGCGTGGGCCGCCTGCAGCGGCACACCCGCGAGCCGACGTGCCGCGGCAAGTTCGGCTTCGCGTCCCCAGAACCTGCTTGCCAGCCTGGAAAGCCCATTCGCCATCGGCAGCGGGCCCATGTTCATGCCGGTGAGCTGCAGCGTCGCGGGCGGGCGCCCGGTGTCGCTGTCCTGGCGCCACTGGCCGTCGAGCATGTAGCTGCGATCGGCCGCGAGAGCCAGTTCGGCCAGCGAGCCTGTGAAGCAGCTGCCCGGCTCGATGATGGCGAACAGGGTGCGGCTCGTGACGTCCAGCCGCTTGAGCGTCCGCTTGTAGAAATGCAGGATCTCGCTGGCCAGCCAGTCGTCGCGGTGAGCGAGCATGAACTCGTCGTAGGCGGCGACCGCGGCCGGAGCGCCTGCGGTCTTGAGCAGCCAGATCCCGATTTCAAGCTCGTTCACCCGCAGCCGCAGGATCAGGTCGTCGAGTTCGCGGGCCACGGCGAGCAGCCAGCCGCCCGCGCCTTGCGCGCGCAGGTCCTCGACGCTCGCGGGTGCGCCGTCCGGTCCGGCGATGGTGATCGTCGCTGCGCCGAGCTGGCGGTCGATCCTGCAAGCGACGTGTGGGTAGCGGATGGCGTCGGATGTGGTGACGCGGCTCAGCGGCACGAGTTCGACGCCCGTGGCGTCCTTCGCGCCCGGGCTGCGCTGGACGGCGGCGGCGGCGCGGGCAGCGACCGCGGACTCGAACTGCCGCGGCGGCACGACCGCGTCGACGAGACCCCATTGCCGCGCGGTGTCCCCGCAGACCCCCTCGGCCTTCGTGGCCAGCACGTCCGCGATGTCCCTGCGGACACCCCGCTTGTCCACCAGGCGGGTGAGGCCTCCGGTCGCGGGAAGCACGCCAAGCAGCGGCACCTCGGGCAGCGAGACCGCGGACGACCCGTCGTCCACAAGAACGATCTCGTCGCAGGCCAATGCCAGCTCATAGCCGCCGCCGGCGCTGGCCCCGTTCAGCGCCGCGATCCAGGTTTGCCCGGAGCAGGCGCTCGCGTCCTCGATGGCTGCCCGGGTCTCGTTGGTGAACCTGCAGAAGTTGACCTTCCACGCGTGCGGCGACTGCGCCAGCATGCGGATGTTCGCGCCCGCGCAGAACATCCGTTCCTTCGCGCTGGTCACGATCACTGCCCGGACCTGCGGGTATTCAAACCGTAGGCGCTGGGCTGCGTCGTGTAGCTCGATGTCCACGCCGAGGTCGTAGCTGTTCAGCTTGAGGTCATAGCCGGGCACCAGTCCGCCCTGCTCATCGACGTTCAGCGACAGGCGCGCGACCCCGCCATCGACCTCGAGCTGCCAGTGCCGGTAGCGGCTTGGGTGGGTGTCGAAATCCACCTGAGGCTGCAGATCGGCGGGTTGCGGATCGGCCTGCGCAGCGGCGGCGCGGCGGTCAGCAACGGTCATACGGGAACTCCGTCCGCCTCGGCTTACGGTAATCCTCTTAATGTGCTACATCTATTTAGCTATGGTCAAGAGTAGTGTCGAACTTGGCTCAATGCCGTCCGCGGCGCGAACCCGGGCGAGATCCACGGTGCCATCCACCCTGCCATCCACGGTGCGATCCGCGCGCCGCCGCGATGTCGGCGCGGCCAGCGCGAGGTCGCTGCTGCTGACAGTGCTCGGCGAGTTCGTCCTGCCTGCCGGTGAGCCTGTGTGGACCTTGACGCTGGTCGAGGGACTGGGCCTGCTGGCTGTCGAAGAGAAGGCGATCAGGCAGGCGCTGGCCCGGGCGGCGCGGGAAGGGTGGATCACGCCCTCGCGATCCGGGCGGCGCACCTCCTGGCGGCTGACCCCGGCTGGCCGGGAGCTGCTGAGCACGGGAGCGCAGCGGATCTACGGCTTCCAGACCCCGGCGCCCACCTGGGCCGGCACGTGGCTGCTCGTGCTCGCCAGCGCCCCCGCGGGCAGCAGGCAGCATCGCCACCTCTTGCGGACCCGGCTGGCCTGGAGCGGCCTCGGCAGCCTGGCGCCCGGCGTGTGGGTGAGCGCCCACCCCGGCAGGCAGCCAGAGGTGCGCCGGGTGCTGCAGGATCTGGGCATGGCCGAGGGAGCGACGTTTTTCGTCGCCTCGCTCGGCGAGCTCGGCGACCCCAGGCGCATCGCCAGCCAGGCGTGGGACCTCGCCGCGGTCGAGCTGCGTTACGAGCGGTTCATCCGGCAGGTGCAGGACCTGCGGCCGGGCACGCCGCGGGAAAGCTTCGCCGCCCAGGTGAGGATCGTTCAGGAGTGGCGGCGGTTTCCCTTGCTCGACCCAGGCCTGCCCGCGGAACTGCTGCCACGGCCCTGGCGTGGCGCGGGGGCCGCGGACCTGTTTCGTCGCAAGCACGCGCAGTCGCCGACGCCGCCTTCCCAGCGGCGGATGTTGCGCCCGATCGCCTCGATGCGCGGCACGTTGGAGTCGCCGCTTCCCCGGCCGGCCTCGCGGAGCTGGCGCGCCATCTCCCACACCGCCCAGCCCCGCGCGCGGCGCTGGGTGCGCAGCCACTCGCCCAGCTCCAGATCCGGCCCCCGGCCGCCCACGCCCCTCACCAGTCGCCGCCCACGTCCCCGGCCAGCCTCACCTCGGCCCTCTGCTCATCGTCCGGTGCCCACGGCAGACGGCGCGGCGGTGGCTGCTAGCTGGGCGCTGAGCTGCCCGACCAGGTAGGCGTCAAGCATGGTGCCCTGCGCCGAGTTGAGCCGCGTTTTCGTCATCGGTGCTGGCCACATCATTGCTTCTTCGTTTCAGTGAGCTGGTCACGCAGGTCACCGTATTGCGATGTGGCCGACAGAATCCATGGACAAATTGTCCGGCCGCTCTTGATCCTTTCCGGCTTGCTAGGACGGCGCGTCCTAGCTAATTCCGGCATTCTTGGCAAGTCGCCGCAGGGTGGGCGACATCCGCCGCTCGCGCTGCACTAGGTCGTGAACGAGGCTTCGCGCAAGTGCCTGATGACGCCACCAGACAGGGACGAGGCTGAGGGCGGCGTCAAGAGCTTGAGTGGCGGCGCGGTGATGTCGGGCAGCGAGGTGGGCTTGGGCCACATCGAGGAGATGCCTGCCGCTGGAGATGCCGCGCAAGTCCCCCGGCCGAATCCGGTGAGCCGACATGAGTGCTTCTGTCGGCTCGCCGGCCACAGCGTAGGCGTGTGTTGCTTGCATGGCAACCGTGGCCGGACCGAACGCGGTGTGATAGATCTCCAGCCGTCCGCCAATGCGCTCCGCAGCGGCAGAGGCGAGTGAGATGTATTCGCCTACGTTCTTGCCCGCTGAAGCGGCCGGGGCAAGCGCAGACATTAGCAAAGTGCCCCATACAGCCAGATGGGCAGCGGGATCGGAGAATCCCGGCTCGATACGGTCGGCCACCTTTATAACGAGCCGTTCTGCTTCATCCAACCGTGCCTGGCGCAGCAGAACCCACGCATAAGTCGCGTGCAGGATCGCCCACCGTAGTTCGTCGTTGCCGCCGTGGGCAGTCGCAATCGCGCGCTCGGCCGCAACGGCGGCGAGGTCGTCCTTGCCCATGTGAACCAACGAGAGCCGGTTAGCTCGGACAAAGAGACATCGAGGGCGTTGGCGATGCGGGTGAGGCTGGACAGCCGCGCCGACTGCCGCGAACCCTGCTCAAGCTTGGCGATCAGATCCCTGCTCACTCCCGCGCGCTCAGCCAGTTCTTCTTGCGTCATGGCCACCTGACGGCGAAGCCGGCGGAGCCGCTGACCGATGGCCGCGTTAGCCTCTTCCAAAGCCTCAGCACCCTCCTCAAAGCTTCGACCATTCCAGGATAGAGACCGCAGAAGGCCACCGCTGTTCTAGCGGAACAGCCGTGGGTCACCGGAGGGTCCGCCCGGGACCCTAACGCGACGCGAGCGAGGTTCCCCCCGCGGGGCAGTCGGGGGCCGCCTCGCAGGTCGTGTACTTCCAGTGTCTTAGCAGGTCGCAGGTGCCTTAGATGGGCTGAGCACGGCTTAGCCCATGGGCGCGGTGCGAGGTCGGCAGATATGAGGAATCCGCCCGATGCGAGACCGCCCGCCTTAGCGCGAATCTCAATGTAGCGGCTGAAACAGGTCAGCCACTGATCAGGGAGAACACCATGCATCCCGAAATCATCCGCGCTGTTGCTTCGCAGCAGATCAAGCAGTGGGTGGCTGCCGCGAACGCTGACGATCGCGCACGGCAGGCTCGCCGTGCCGCCGGCGCCAGCCGAGCCCACAAGCAAAGCCGGCGGCTGGGGCGCCGTCCCGTCGCCACAGGACGGCAGGCGACGCGGGGCGCGTGACGCCGTGGCAAGGACCGCCACCGCCAGGACAGCTGGCGGCACCCCCGCAGCCACCGACATGCTGGACAGCGCAACCGCCGGCATGGTGAGCCCGGTCTTCGCTGGACGCGAGGCCGAGCTCACCATGCTGGCAACGGCGTTCGAGTACAGCGACGCCGCCTGCGTCACGGTCCTGGTAGGCGGGGAGGCCGGCTCGGGCAAGTCGCGCCTGATCCGCGAGTTCGCCGCGAAGGCGCGCCGGTCGGCTGGCCCGGACGGCGTGCTGATACTTTGCGGCGGTTGCCCAGAGACGAGTGGCGGCGGTCTGCCGTACGCCCCGTTCACCGCCGTGGTGCGCCAACTGGCCGACGAACTCAGCCCCGCGCAGATGGCGGACCTGCTCGGCGGGTACGGCACGGCGCCAGATAACGCGAACCTCGCCGACCTGCTCGGCCGGTCCGGCGCATCGCCGGGCGGCGCCGACCTGGCCGGGCTGTTCGGGCGGCTGGCAACGTTGCTCAACCGGTTGGCGCGTGTCGCACCACTGATCCTCATCGTCGAGGACGCGCACCGCGCCGACCGCTCCACCCGCGACCTGCTGCGGTTCCTCGTCAGGAACGGGCGGCTCGCCCGCGTGCTCATCGTCGTCACCTACAGCTCGGATGAGGTGCACAGAACGCACCCGTTTCGCCCGGTGCTCGCCGATCTGAGCCGCGCGCCCAATGTGAGCATGCTGGAGCTTCCCCGCCTTCAGCGGGCCGACGTCGCGGCCCAGCTCGCCGGAATCCTTGGCCGGCCCCCCGCTCCGGCGGTCGTGGATGCCGCCTACGCCCGCGCCGGCGGCATTCCCATGTTCGTCGAGGCCATCGTGAACGACGACGGAACGGTCAGGTGCTGCCGGCCCGACTCGCCGAGCGATCTCCTGCTGGAAGGGGTGCGGCGGCTGCCGGAGGACACCCAGCAAGTCCTGCGGATCGCCTCGGCAAGCGGCGGGCGCACCGGCCACGCGCTGCTCGCCGCGGTCACCGGGCTCAGCGAGCACGCGCTGTGCGCCGCGCTGCAGCCTGCCGCCGCCGCCAACGTGCTGGTCAGCCGCGATGGTGGGTACGAGTTCGCGCACTCCCTCACCCGCGAGGCGGTTCACGACGTGCTGTCCGGCCCCGAACACGTGCATGTCCATGCGAGGTTCGCCCGGGCGTTGGAGTCAGACCCGTCGCTGGCCGTGCCAGGCCGGCCCGCTGTTCAGCTCACGTTGCACTGGCGCAGTGCGCACGAGTACGACCGCGCGATGCTCGCCGCGTGGCGGGCGGCCGCCGACGCGGAGATCGCCTGCGCCTACGCCGAACAGTTTGAGATGCTTGAGCAGATGCTCGAACTGTGGGAGCAGGCGCCCAGCGCTCCGGCGCAGATCGGCGCCGACCATACGGGGATTCTCGAGCGGGCGGCCCGCGCCGCGCAGCGTGCGGGCAACCCGGGACGATGCGCGAGGCTCGCGCAGGCGGCGCTCGGTGAGTCAGCCGGACCCCGCGCCGCTCGCCGCACGGCCCTGCTGCGCTTGCTCGCCGAGGCAAACCAAGTGCGTCGGACGATTGACCCGTCGCATCATGGGACATGGCCTGGGTGTTGACGGAGGACCTCACGCGGTACCTTGCGGCTGCAGGTGAGTTTCTGCGGTCACGACCCGCGGAGAACACCGTGCAGCTGACCGTCGTGGAAAGGCTGCGCGCCCGAGGCCCCGGCGCGTTCGGCCCCGCGGCGCCGCTGTTTGGCTGGTGGACGTCGGCGAGCGGAGCTGTGTGCGGCGCAGTGCTCGAAACGCCTCCCTGGCCCATGCTGCTCACCTCGACACCGCGAGGCTCCATCGCCCCGCTCGCCCAAGTCCTCGCCGACGATGGAAGGTCGCTCGCGGGGATCCACGCGGAACCTCAGGTCGCGGAGAATTTCGCGGCGCAGTGGCACCAGCGCACCGGGGCGCTCGCCGAGGTCGCGATGCGTGAGCGCCTATTCAGGCTCGGGGAGCTCACGCCACCGTCGCCGCCGCCGGGCGGCCGTGCGCGCACGGCGACCGCGGCGGACCGGGATCTGCTTGTGACGTGGTTCGAGGCGTTCGGCAAGGAGACGCGCACCACGGACAGCGACGCCGCCGAGTCGGTGCGGGACCGCCTCGGCCACGCGGGCCTGACCCTCTGGGAGGTCGATGGGAACGCGGTTTCGCTAGCCGGGATGACCCGGCAGGTCGCGGGCATGGTGCGGGTGGGCCCCGTCTACACGCCTGCGCAGTCGCGGCGGCGCGGCTACGGCGCCGCGGTGACCGCCGCCGTGAGCCGCAGCGCGTTGCGGGCAGGCGCCGGCGAGGTCCTGCTCTTCACCGATCTTGCCAACCCGACGAGCAACGCCTTGTACCAGCGGCTCGGTTACCGCCCGGTTCAGGACCGTCTCGTGCTGGGTTTCCGGACGTGATCACGTGCGCATCGGCGCGAGCAGGTACTTGTACCCCTCGCCGCCGGTGATCACGGCCGGCTTGTCCGGAGCGGTGAACTGCAGGGTCACGCTCCCCCGGCGTTCACCGGGCGCCGCCTGCTCGGCTGCCACGCCGTCGCTGCCTGACGCGGCGCTCGGCCGGGCCTGGGCAGCCGCCGCGGCGCCGATCCCATCGAGAAGGTACTGGGGCTTGAAGGCGATCGCGAACCCTTCCTCCCCCTCGAACTCCGCGTCGATGGTCTCCACCGCCCGCGAACCGTCGGCGGATCCCGTCTCGATCACCAGTCGATCGGCGCCGAATGTGAGCAGCAGCCGCGAGTCGCGGTCGGCGACCAGCGCCACCCGCCGTATCACCTCGCCGAACAGGCCGACAGCGACATGCGCGCTGCACCGGAACTCGCGCGGGAACCGCGACTTGTAGGTGACGAACTCGGTGCCGAGAAGACGTGTCGTCAGCCGGCGGTCGCCCCCGTCGAAGCCGATCAGCCCGTCCGGGGCATCAACGTGGCCCGTACTGCCGCCCTCTGTGCCGGACGGCGCGCCAGCCGGGTCAGCGACAACAAGCGATATCGCCACGTCGGTTCCCGTTGTCATCGATTTCGCCGCCTCCGCAAGCGTCCGCGCGGGCACGAGCGCGGACGCGCGGATCCCGGCGCTGGCCGGCCGCCAGCCGAGCTCCCGCACGCCCATCCGGTACCGGTCGGTCGCCACCAGCGTCATCGCGGCGCCGTCGATCTCGACCAGGACGCCGGTCAGCATCGGCAGCGTGTCGTCCCGGCCGGCCGCGACGGCCACCTGACTGACCGCGGTGGCGAACTCGCTGCCGTCCACGACGCCGACCGCCGGTGGCGGCTGCGGCGGTGACGGAAAGTCGGCTACCGGCAGCCCGAGCAGGGTGAAACGCGCGTTCCCGCAGCTCAGGGTGATGACGTCGCCGTCGGATGCGAGATCGACTCCTTGGGCGGGCAAGCTGCGGGCGATTTCGGCCAGCAGCCGCCCGGACACCAGCGCACGGCCGGGTTCGGCCACCGCGGCATCGGCGCTCATCCGTGCGGATACCTCATAGTCGAAACACGACAGGGTGAGCCGACCTTCGCCGGCCTCGAGCAGCATGCCCGCCAGGATCGGGATCACCGGCCGGGATGGCAGCGCCCGCGCCACCCAGGTAACCGCATCCGCAAAGGCCTCACGCTCGATCCGTAGCCGCATCGCCGCCTCCACTGCCGTGACCTCTGGATGAATCGTGACATCCGAAGGTGACAAACCCGAGGATCCTTAACGGCTCACGCCAGGCGGACCACGGCTCCCGTGCGGACTTCTACCCCGCGCCACACTCAAGCGGCTGGAGCGAACTCGGCCGGGCAAGGTGTCACATACCATGGCGCCGAACGCAGCGGCAGCCGTTCGGGATCATAACGAGGCTGCGGCGTCGGCCCTGGCGCACGGGCGGCCGGTGCGGCGCGTGGGGGGGTAGCAAAACTAAGGCGGCGGCGCAGCGGGCACGCACGGCGGACGGGGGCACCGCCGAAACTGCGAGCCTCGCGCGGACGGGGGGGACCGCGCTAACTGCGCCGCCGCACCCGTCACTGTACAAGCCGGCGGGAATCCGCCCAATACCGGCCGGTCACTAGTTTGGCCGCCACGGGCCGCCGACGGCGCAGGCCACACATGTGCAGCTCCGCGGACCTTCCCATATTGGGATTTTCAGCAAGAATTGGCTCACCCGAACTTTCCGCGGCGAGGCACAGGTGATGGCGACACCTTACGACGCGAGGCCATGGCTCAGGTTCTACCCGGCTGCTGTTCCGCATGACGTGACGGTGCCGAACGTGCCCGTAACGCGTCTGCTCGACGAGGCAGCCGCCGCCTACCCGCGGCGCCGCGCGCTGGTGTTCTTCGGGCGGACCATCACCTACCGCCGGCTGGTCAAGTACGTGGATCGGTTCGCCGGCGCGCTCCGTGAGCTCGGGGCGCACAAGGGCGACCGGATCGCGCTCGTCCTGCCCAACTCGCCGCAGCAGGTCATCGCGTTCTACGGCGCGCTGCGGCGCGGCGCCGTCGTCGTTCAGCACAATCCCTTACATACCGCCGCTGAGCTGCACGATCAGTTGTCCGACTCGGGCGCGAAGATCGCGGTCGTCTTCGATCGCGCCTACGAGACGCTGGTCACCGCGAGCCGTGGAACACCGCTGCGGCAGATCATCGTCACCTCGTTGTCGGAGTACCTGCCCGTATCGAAACGGCTGGCGCTGCGGCTCCCCTTCAAGCGGGCCCGGCAGGCGCGGGCGCAGCTCACGACGCCCTTGCCCGACGATCCCGGCCTGCTCTTCCTCCAGGATCTGCTGCGCCGCTCACGCAGCAGGCACCACCAGGTGGCCGTCGACCCGCATCGCGACCTCGCGGCCCTGCAGTACACGGGCGGCACGACCGGACGGCCCAAGGGCGCGATGCTGACCCACTTCAACCTCGTTGCGAACGCCTATCAGACCGCGGCGTGGGATCCGACCGGCGAACTCGATGGCGGCACGGTCCTCGCCGTGCTGCCGCTGTTCCACGTGTTCGGGCTGACGCTGTGCCTGACGACGCCCGTGCTGATGGCCGGGACGATCGTGCTGCTGCCGAAGTTCGACGTGGACATGACGCTCAAAGCCATCCGCAGGTGGCGGCCGGCCATCTTCCCCGGCGTCCCGCCCATCTACCAGCAGATCGCCGAGTCTCCGCGGGCACGCTCGTCCCACCTGAACTCGATCCGGGTCTGCATCTCGGGCGCAATGCCGCTGTCACGTGAGGCGGTGGAGGCCTTCGCCCGCGCCACGGGGGGAGCGGCGGTGTGCCAGGGATATGGGCTGACCGAGGCGTCGCCGACGGCGCTGGCCAACCCGCTCGACGGCAACGCGCGGCACGTGTCTGTCGGGATACCGCTGCCGAGCACCTACGCGCGCATCGTCAACGAGACCGATCCCCGGATCGGCGTCCCGGTCGGAGAGGCGGGCGAGCTGCTCATCTACGGCCCCCAGGTCTTCGCGGGCTACTGGAACCAGCCGAAGGAGACAGCTCAGGTGCTGCTCAGCGGCTGGCTTCGGACCGGCGACATCGCGGTCATGAGCCCAGACGGCTTCTTCACCCTCATCGACCGCAAACGAGACGTCATCATCGTGGACGGCTTCAACGTCTACCCGTCGGAGGTCGAGGACGTCCTCGCCAGCCACCCTTCGGTGCGGGAGTGCGCGGCGATCGGCGTCCCTGATCGCCGCCAGGGCGAGAGCGTGGTGGCCTACGTGGTGCCGCGGCCGGGTCATCCCGTCGACCCGCAGGAGCTGATCAACTACTGTGCGGTCAGGCTCGCGGAGTACAAGGTGCCAGCGGAGATCGAACTGCGCGGCGAGCTGCCGCACAACATGCTGGGCAAGGTGCTGCGCCGGGTGCTGCGTGAGGAGCGCGCGGCCCGTGCGGCGCCCAGCAGGAGGCCGCAACCGCCTGCGGCGCAGCAAGAGCGTCCGCCGGCCGGGTCGCCGGTCTAGGACCGAAAGCCGGATCGAGGTGCCGCGGCGACGGGCGTGTCAGGACGCAGGAACCACGCCGACTCGCGGACCTGGCGCATCGCAAGCCTTCTGGTCCTGGCGTCCAGCCGGTCCAGGTAGAGGATCCCGTCCAGGTGATCGGTCTCGTGCTGCAGGCAGCGCGCCATGTCCTCGGCGCCGCCAACCGTGACCGGCTCGTTGCGCACGTCCACGCCATGCACCACCGCGCTGCTCGCCCGGGTGGTGGCAAAGTACAGGCCAGGAACGGACAGGCAGCCCTCCTCGCCGTTCTGCTGCTCGGCGGACACCTCGGTAAGCTCCGGATTGATCACGTAGCCGCGGCGCCCGTCCACGTTGTAGCTGAACGCGCGCAGGCCAACGCCGATCTGGGGCGCGGCGAGCCCCGCGCGGCCGGGTACCGCCACGGTGTCCATCAGGTCATCCACCAGCGCCCGCAGCGCCTTGTCGAACCGGGTGACCACGGCGGCCCGCGTCTTGAGTATGGGATCACCGAGATACCTGATCATCCGCTCGGCCATGAGGGCACCGGACGTCAGCGGCGGCCCGCTCGCGGCGCGCGGACCTCGAGCTGGCCAAGCAGCGCCTGCGTGGCGGCTGCGATCGTGTCAACGGCGCGGTCGAACGCCGCCGCGTTGTGTGGGGCGGGAGCACGGAACCCGCTCACCTTCCTGACATACTGCAGCGCGGCAGCCCGCATGTCTTGCTCGGTCACATGCTCGGCGTAGGGCTCGCGCAGGGTCTTGATGCTGCGGCACATAATCCCGACCATACCCAGTCGCCGTAGGGCCGCCGACGCTTGAACCTATGCCCGATGGACCTGGAAGGCGGCGAAGCTCTGCGCGACGGACATGAGCTCGATCGCGTTGACATTCACATGCGCCGGCCGCGTTGCCGCCCAGAACACCGCCTCGGCCACGTCTTGCGCGGTCAGCGGCTGCATCCCCGCGTACACGGCGCCCGCCTTCTCCCGATCGCCGCCGAACCGCACAAGCGAGAACTCGGTCTCGCTCATTCCCGGCTCGACGCATGTGACCCGCACGCCCGTGCCGTGCAGGTCGCTGCGCAGGTTCAGGCTGAGCTGGCGGACGAACGCCTTGGTAGCGCCGTAGACGTTACCGCCGGGATATGGGTAGGTGGCGGCGACCGAGCCCAGGTTGATCACATGGCCGCGACCGCGTGTCACCATGCCCGGCACGATGGCGCGCGTGCAGTACATGAGCCCTCGGCAGTTGGTGTCGAGCATCTGCTCCCACTGGCCAAGATCGGCGCTCTGGGCGGGTTCGAGGCCAAGCGCGACGCCTGCGTTGTTGACCAGGACGTCTATCTCGGCGAAGTCAGCGGGCAGGCCGTGGACCGCGCGGTCGACCGCGGCGTGATCGCGAACGTCGAGTTCGACGGGCAGCACGCGAGCACCAAGCTCGCGAGCAAGATCGGTTAGCCGGCCAGCCCGGCGCGCGGACGCGACCACCCGGGCGCCGGCCGCCGCGAACCGCCGCGTGATCGCGGCGCCGAAACCGGCGCTTGCCCCGGTGACGAATACCGTTGTGTCCTGCACGCCAGGTCACCTCTGACTAGCTGCGCGAGACCGGATCGAGCAGCGGGATCGTGTCCCTGAGAGCCGCGATGTGGTCGTCCGCACCGGTGAGCCCGAGGCCCATCGTGTTGACGGACAGGTGCGTCGCACCGAGGTCGCGCCAGCCCGCGACGAAACCTGCGCGGTCGCTCGCGGGGACCCGCGCGAGGTTCAGCCGCGGCTCGAAACCGATCTCCGCTGGCGGCCGGCCCGCCTCCTGCGCGTACTTGCGCACCGTGCCGAGCATGCTGCGCGCGACCTCGTCCGGGCCGCGCTGCGGCAGCCATCCATCCCCGATCCGCCCGACCCTGCGCAAGGTCGCCTCCGCGTTGCCGCCGAACCACACCGGGATGCCCCGCCGCGCCGGCAGAGGGTTGATGCCCGCGTTGTCAACTCGGTGCCACCGGCCGGAAAACGTGATTGTCGGGGCGGCCCAGAGTTCGCGAAGCAGCCGCACCTGCTCCTCGCTGCGGTTGCCCCGGTCGCCGAAGGACTCGCCCAACGCCTCGTACTCGACCTCGTTCCAGCCGATGCCGATGCCGAGCCGCAGCCTGCCGCCGCTCAGCACGTCCACCTCGGCGGCCTGTTTGGCCACGAGCGCCGTCTGCCGCTGCGGCAGGATCAAGATCCCGGTGACAAGCTCAACAACGCGGGTGACCGCGGCCAGGTAGCCGAACAGGACAAAGACTTCATGGAACGGGTCTTCGCTGCTGTACGGCCCGCTCCAGTCCCGCCGCGTGTCGACGCCTGCCCCGAGCACATGGTCGAACGCGAGCACGTGCCGGTACCCGAGGTCCTCGACGGCCTGCGCCCACGCCCGGATCGCGCCAGGGTCGTTGCCGATCTCGGTCTGCGGAAACACCGCGCCAATGCGCATGACCCTCCCATCGCCGTGCGACGTGCCGCACGCCGTCGGCCAGGGGCGCGGCTATCCAGCTGGCTCCCGCGACAGGACTCGAACCTGTAACCTGCCGGTTAACAGCCGGACGCTCTGCCAATTGAGCTACGCGGGATGGCGGCACACGATAAGGCGGGCCTGGCGGCGTCGGGCGACCCTTGGCCCCCACCGCACGCCGGGAACCAGGGTAGCGTATCCGCAGCCCGCCCCAGCCACGGCGTCATTCACCCGCGGGCCGGACCCGTCATCATCAGGGCTCGCGCTCATTGCTCGCACCCCGTGCCAGGTTCCCCCGCCGTTACGAGGAATACCGCCGCTCGTCACGGGGAAGTCAAAGATGCGCGACAAACGCGCGACGAGCAGACCGCGGAAAGAGGTCCAGATGCGCTACCGCCTTGCGTTCAGCGCCGGGTTCGCCGCCGGGTTCGTGGCTGGCGCCCGGGCTGGCCGGGAACGTTACGAGCAGATCAAGCAGGTTGCCCGCCGGATGGTGGACAGCCCCACCGTGCAACAGGCGGCTGGCGCGCTTCAGGCACAGGCCGGCGAGCTTGCCCAGACAGCAAAGCAGAAAGTCGGCGGCAAGCTGCACGACAAGATGAACGGACGGCACGGTTCGGCCGTCGAGGGGGACGCCTATATCGCGTCCGGCGGCACGCAGGACGGTCCGCCGGCCCGGCACTAGCCGTACGGGTAGCCCGGGGTCCCGTCCCGGGCTCCGTAGGGGCCGGGTTCCGTAGGGCCTGGTTGGCACGGCTTAGTTGGCAAGGGCTGGCCGCCCGGGCCTGGCCGCCCGGGCCTGGCCGCCCGACACCAACACCGGTGGGCCACCGAGCGTCCCACGGAGGAACTGCGGTGGGGCGCCGCTGCTGCCAGCTAGGAACAGCGGTGGGGCGCCGATGGCGCCAGAGAAACA